>Ga0315312_1000018_pt1 | contig 375104 bp, 379 predicted proteins | sample TDP7_MG_FD_203629 | JGI IMG/M metagenome (GOLD analysis project Ga0315312, IMG submission 203629) | Freshwater sediment microbial communities from Lake Towuti, South Sulawesi, Indonesia - TDP7 | ecosystem: Environmental > Aquatic > Freshwater > Lake > Sediment | place: Indonesia: South... | reverse complement strand
CGATGACCAAGAAGGAAAGAGAAGAGAAAAGAAGGAAACGCAAAGAGAAACGATTGAAAAAATAAACAAACGTGGCGCTAATCTATTTTCGCTTAAAGGAAGTGTACTTTATGAAGGCGTTGAGAAAGAAGAACATTAAAAAGAAAAAGAAACACCAAGAGAAAATCGGAAAATAGATAAAAAGAATAATTGCGATTTATTTGAGAAATGAGGAAGCCTTTTAGCCGAACCATAGGAATTAATTATGAATGGTAAAAACAAGAAAAAGTGAATTAAATGACATATAGGCGAAGTAATAGACAATCCCGAAAGATTCATCGAAGACACTCTAAAAAGAGGGGAAAAAAATAGTTAATGTTAATATAGAATTTCTATTTCCATCCTTCCTGAAAAAGCGTGTGTAGGGTTCTAATCTTGCTTTTTTACTTTTTCTTTCTTGGCTTTTTCAATTTCCTCGTTTTGGGCTTGTTTTAGGCGGTTTTATGATTGATTTGCGCTTGTTTTAAGGGAGGGCAACAGAAACAAGAAGGTTGTTGCTAATGGGAATTCTCAGAGCAACAGTTATTACAAAGCACTGGGCATTAGGCTGATTGCAAAGGAGCGTAGAGGACGCCTTTGACACAAAAAATAGCAAGGAGTGATAGAAGGAAATGTCAGAGCCACGTGAAAGCAATTCAGTATTGATTGGAAGAAAGCCTGCGATGAATTACGTTCTAGCATGCATAACCCTCTTCCACGGCAATGCACCAGAAATAAAAGTTAAAGCTAGAGGAATGGCAATAAGCCGAGCAGTTGACGTCGTCGAAATATGCAGACGCCGATTCTTACCTGACGTCAAAGTAAAGGGCATAGATATTGGTACGCAGCAATTGCCACCACGACCAGGCGAAGAGGGCCGCGGACCAACAAACGTCAGTACTATCGAAATCACGTTGACGAAGTAAACGTGGAAACGCAAACGAACGAAGCGGACACAGCAGACAAGAGACGCTCCGCACTCTCCCTTCTTTGTCTTCGTCAAATCCGTAGAAACAACACGCGAAACCATGTGTGCGAAATCTTAGCTCTCTGCCACATTAATAGTTTACCGTAAATGTCACTATCTTAATAATTTAAGCACACAGGTTTAAATAGGTCATGTGTCAACTGATTTGACAAGCGAGAATTAGAATTCCATGAGAATGCTAGTTTTCAGTTGACTATACATGGAGGTGTAATTCGATTGTCGTATGGAGAAAACCGAGAAATGCACAAGGCCGTATGCGCTGATTGTGGTAAAGAATGTGAGGTACCCTTCAAACCGGACGGAAGCAGACCCGTATACTGCCGAGAATGCTATTCTAAACGAAGACCCCCAAGAAGATATTAAGCTTATTAGCTAAATCTTCAGTCCTTTTTACACCCTTTTCTTTTTATCAATTCCACAAGAAGATTACTCCCTCAAATTTTTAAACAACCATCACCCTATAACTGCGTGCTTGCATGAGTTAACGTATTCGTGTGTGTGGGATATCACAGTAGGACTTCTAATATTAGTTTGTGACGTAAAACTTCAACGAGGTCTGCTCTGTCTATAGATCTTCCAAGGCATCAAGTTCTCCTTGTATAGACTTTCTCATTTCCTCGCTGATTCTGATTTCTCTCATTCGTCTCTGATATAATTCGTCCGCTTCCCCTCTAAGTCTCCAATAACGCTCCAACAAAGATTCTTTCTTAGTTTGCTCCACTATTCACACCTAACTCATTTTTTGATTGGTTCTTTTAGTTTGCCTTGATTCCTATTTGTATCAACTTGCATTAGTAATTTAGCATATCACGCGCTCTTTCATTATCTATCTTTTTTAGAAGTTTGACAAGGATTTTTCCTTTTGTTCTCAATTCTTGTTCTGAAATCGTCTGTCCCATTGGGCATAATTCATCAACGATGGCGCCCTCATTTACTAGAAAAACAACCGGATAAAGATAGCATCCCAAGGGTCTCTTCCTATAGATTCGGCATCTCTTCTCAGTGTGACTGTAGAAATAGCAGCATCCGTCACCGTTTCTGAGCCGAGTCACCCCATCATCTATAACTACAAATTCTTCTCGGGGATAACCCGCTTCCTCTAATCTTTCGACATCCTTGCTTGAAAGCTCCATTTCCGTTTCTTCACAACACTTTCCACAATTTGAACAACGCACGAGAAGCAGACTCCCCTAACACGTCATAATAAAAGACAGCCGAGTTATTATAGTTGTTTTGGTAGCCCGGGAGAGATTAGCGCCTAGGCAAGAATTTATACTTTTCAGCCTCGGATAGAACCGTCATATCCCCTCTTTTTTTCGATTTTTCGAGAGTTCTCTCGCAAGCGACCCCCCCTCAAAAAGTGGGTGGGTTCGGTGAAAGATGCAGGGGTGGGATTTGAACCTAGGCGCAAGTGGAGACGTCTCCCGAAGTCCGTCTTAATATGACCATTTTCTTCTAAGCAATAGATGGGTCAAACTAACTCATAAACAATATGTCGAAAGTGTAGAACAGAAAAACTCGTTAGTCATTCTGTTCGAGTTTTAGATTTTGTCTTTGATTGATGAGATTGCAGATTTCTTGAGGGTTATGCGAAGAAAAGGCGAAAGGTCTTCCCTTCTTCAACACTATCTTCACCGCATTGCCAAACGATGTCGTGTAAACTAAAGAGTGGTCAATCCCATATCTGATGCCAACGCCCCAATATTCTCCGAAATTTGCTTTAGTAGGCTCACATGAAACTATGTTTGACATCGAAATGTTCGGAATGATACTAGTTGCTCTTGGCATTGTTTTTGGTGATGACCCATTGATAGGCTACGGCTTTATTGGTGTTGGCGGGATTCTTGCTGTAGTTGATATAATCAAGAATCTAAAGAAAAAATAACTTTTCCAGCTAGTATATGAAAATAACCCCTTGAATCTACTAGTTTAGATTTATTAAAAGCTTAATTTTATTGGCATAAGTATTATTTTCATAGATTTTTAATAACATCTATATTTATTTCTCCTAAAAGATTGACAACTGAATCAGCTTTTGAGAAATCATTATATCTCTTTGTCCAGCTATCAGGAACCGCTATACAAATCATTCCAGCTCTTTTTGCTGCGATTATACCTTTTTCTGTATCCTCAATAACAAGACATTCTTCAGGTTTAACTTTAAGCTCTTTTGAAGCCTTTAAAAAAATTTCAGGATTTGGTTTACCTTTGTTCACGTCTTGCTTACCTATTATAGCCTGAAAAAATTTACTCAATTTAAACTTTTTCACTATTATATCGACATTATATCTATGTCCTTGACTTGCCAAGGCTAGCTTATACTTTTTATGCAGATTAATTATTGTCCTTTTGGCATCTGGTTTCAGCTTTACTTTTCTTTTTAAGACATCAAGATAAATTTTCTTCTTTATTTTTTGCAAATCTTCCAAAGACATTTTTATATCATGCCTTTTTATTGCCTCACGACTCCCGGTTCCCTTTACAACCCATTCTTCTATAAACTCTTTTTTTGATATTTTAACTCCTGCTTTTTCAAAAGTAATTCTAATGACTTCGTAATTAATCGGTTCAGAGTCAACTATAACACCATCCATATCAAAAATGACAGCTTTTATCATTTAATCAACATTTTAGTATATTTTATTTTTGCAAGTAAATAACTTTATTTATTGTTGTTCTTGGGTTATATGAGTGCGTGCGGCTTTGTCATGCAAAGGCTACCGAGAGGTATCGGTTTAACAGATTTTTCAAATCTTGAGAGCGGAATTGGTTTTGCTTTTCTTATGTATTTCCTCTTAGTTCTTGAAGACTTTTTACTCAAAGTCTTTCGAGTCAAGCCTATGCTTCCGAACAATTCTAAACCTCTTTTTCCTTCAATAAATTTAGCCTCAAAGAGTCTTTGAACAGTTTCGAAGCGGGAAAACTCCAAGTATTCATAGCCATTCCACTTTTTGACGGCTAGGTCATATGGTTTTTTGAACAACAAATAACAACCATAATGAGGCTGATAGAGAATCGTGATAGAATTGTCAAAGTGCAAATAAACTGTCTGTCCTAAATTGACATCGTAACCGCTCCAGTATTGGCTTTTCTCAACATCAAAAAAATGCCATAGTAGCGGAACGCAATAGTGTTTAATTCCATGTGCTTCCGTAATCGGCGTGCCAGAGACTTTGGAACGTCCGACTATTGTGGACTGAGCATGCAAGTTTACTGGCAAAATAGTTTCACATTTTTGTCCATTCTCAAGTTTAAGGGTTATGACTATTGAACCGCAGACGCCAGCAGACCAGAAACTCCACCAATACATCATCGATGCACTATTAACGAAAATGCCAGCCCTTGTAAGCTTCACATTCGACAACCAAACAACTCTCGAACTCGCCAAGCACCTCTTACGCCACAGAACAGGCAGCCAAGCAACGCTGTACCAGTACATGTACGGAGTACACCGCTTCAGCAAATGGCTAAACACACCGCCAGACCAGCTCGTCAAAAGCTGCCAAGACCAAGACGGAGACCCAAACCCTAAAGCCTTAGCCAAATACACCCGACTACTAGATGATTTCGTAGGTAACCTGCAAGCCGAAGGATTAGCGCCAGGAACAGTGTCAAATCACGTTAAAGGCGTCAAATGTCTATTCCGATGCAGCGGGCTCAAACTTGACCTGGCGTACACGCTTAGCAAACGCACAGTCTACAGCGACAGGGCGCCGACACCCGAAGAACTTCAGTTCATAATCGACTTAGCTGACCTACGTGAAAAAGTCATCATATCAATGCTCGCTTTAGCAGGCTTCCGAATAGGCACACTGATTAAACTTCAATATCGCCACGTCAAACGAGACCTAGAAAAACTCGTTACACCAATCCACATTCACGTCGAAGCCGAAATCACGAAAGGCAAATACCACGACTACGACACGTTCATCGGACAAGAAGCCGCCGACTATCTTAGAGCTTACTTGGAACAACGACGGCAAGGAAGCCCAACGGGAAGAACGCCGCCAGAAGCCATCCATGACGAATCACCGCTGCTAAGAGACGAGCTAACACGATTTCCAAAACCACTGTCTCCAGGCAGGCTACATCAAATCGTCCATGAGCTTTACCTGCGAGCTGGCTTAATCACAAAGAAACCCTTAGGACGCCGATACGACCTACGAGCTCATAGCATACGAAAATTCTTCCGCACTCAGATGGCAGCTTTAGGCGTTGACAGAGACTATATCGAATTCATGATGGGACACACGATCAGTCGATACCACGACATACAAATGAAAGGCGTCGAATTCCTACGAGGCATCTACCTCGCAGCAGGCTTGAGCGTAAAACCACGCACGAAAGTCAGCAAAATCGACGCCCTCAAAGAAATCATACGAGCATGGGGACTAAACCCAGAAGAAATCCTAACCAGACAAGCCCTAACAGAACCACACAGAACCATCATAGACCGCAACCAACTCGAAACAAGTCAGCTACACCAACTCAGCGTAGCGTTGAAACAGCAAATGCTCAAAGAAATCCGCGAATCCCAAGACGAAAAAAGTATGAATTCATGCTTAAGCAATGGTAGCCCGGGAGAGATTCGAACTCTCGTCAGCGGGTCCAGAGCCCGCCATCCTTAAATCTGTCTCTGTCTCTGCCTATCAAATGGTGGATTCCATATTTGAATCATAATAGAGGGCGGTCTAGGCTCGTGCGCACACACAAACAAAAAACAACCAAGCCCATCCAAGCATAGTTAACTTTATATTACAGTTAAAAATTGTCTAAGTAGACTTAAAAATTTACAACCAATAGAGGAATTTGTATGGCGTATCTAACAACCCAAGCTGGACAACCTGTTCTAATATTGAAGGAAGGAACCGCCCGCAGAAGAGGCAGAGAAGCACAGAGAAACAACATAATGGCAGCACGAGTTATAGCAGAAGTTCTGAGAACCACGCTTGGACCCCGAGGCATGGACAAAATGCTCATCGACACCCTAGGCGACATCACAATAACCAACGACGGCGCAGCTATCCTCGACGAAGTTGACGTGGAACATCCAGCTGCCAAAATGATGGTGGAAGTAGCTAAGACCCAAGACGACATGGTAGGCGACGGAACAACAACCGCAGTGGTCTTAGCTGGCGAACTTCTACGAAGAGCCGAAGAACTATTAGACCAAAACATTCACCCAACGGTCATAGTCAGCGGCTATCGCAAAGCCGCTCAAACAGCTGTAGAAACCCTAGACAAAATGGGTATACCCGTCGACATGAACGATCGCGCAACACTGAAGAAAGTAGCTGTAACCGCCATGGCAAGCAAAGCTGTGGGCGTGGCAAAAGAGCACCTTGCCGACATAGCCATAGACGCTGTAAAACAGATAGCTGAACAGCGTGGCGACAAATGGATAGCCGACATTGATCAGGTTCAAATAACAAAGAAAGAGGGCAAAAGTCTCTTCGACAGTCAACTCATAAAGGGAATAATTGTAGACAAGGAAGTCGTTCACCCAGGAATGCCAAAAACGGTTGAAAACGCCAAAATAGCTCTACTCGACGTAGCATTGGAGGTTGAGAAAACCGAATTCAACGCCGAAATAAGGATACGTGACCCAGCGCAGATGAAGGCTTTTCTCGATCAAGAAAACCACATGTTGAAGGAAATGGTTGAAAAGGTCAAGGCTTCAGGTGCAAGCGTTGTCTTCTGTCAGAAAGGCATCGACGACATGGCTCAGCACTTTTTGTCAAAAGAGGGTATTCTGGCTGCTCGTAGAGTCAAACAGTCTGACATGGAGAAACTAGCTAGGGCAACGGGTGGAAGAGTAATTAGCAATCTAGACGACCTTAAAACCCAAGACTTAGGCAAGGCTGGCACGGTTGAAGAACGCAAAGTCGGCGAAGACAAAATGGTGTTCGTGGAAAACTGCAAGCACCCCCGTTCTGTAGCCGTACTGATTCGCGCTGGTTTAGAAAGAATGGTTGATGAAGCGGAGAGAGCCATGACTGATGCGCTGTCGGTTGTCTCAGATGTCATCGAATGCAACAAGATTGTGGCTGGCGGAGGCGCCATAGAGTCAGAAATAGCCAAACAACTGCGTGATTACGCAACAAAAGTTGGAGGAAGGGAACAATTAGCCATAGAGGCTTTCGCCGAGTCGTTAGAAATCGTGCCCAAAACATTAGCTGAAAACGCAGGTTTAGAACCCATCGACATTCTTGTCGGATTAAGGTCAGCACACGAGAAGCCTAAGGGCGAAGTTTGGGGCGTAAACGTTCTCACGGGCAAAGTCATGGACATGTACGGAAACGGCGTCATCGAACCCTTACGCGTCAAGGAACAAGCCATCAAATCTGCGGCTGAAGCAGCCTCAATGATTCTACGCATAGACGACGTCATAGCTGCCACGAAGCCTAAAGAAGAAAAGGGCGCTCCACCAACCGGCGAAGGCATGGAAGAAGAATACTAAACCAACTCCACTCTTTTTTCCTCTTGTCTCCGCCGTCGTGTAGTCGGCGATTGCCCCTCAAAGAAAATCTAGTGTGCCGCAAAACTAAAGAGACTTCATTGTAGGACAAAGAAAATTTGTTGTAGGACAAAACATAGGAAGGACTACCTCATTGTTCAACACTAAAAATTCTTTGTTGAACAATTCTTAACCGCCTGAGGGTCGCCAGAGAATTACATACGTGGTTTCTAAAACGACGGGCAACAAACCTAGCCAGAATCGTCAAAGTTCCAGCCAAGACAATTGCAGTGAGCGATGACATGCCCAAAACCTGTGATTTCATCTCCAACAACCACAATCTTCACCCACGCTATGAACTTGAAGAGGAAAGCAAATTAATCGAGGCAAGCTTTGAATATGTGCGGTACAGCGACAAAGACTCTGTGGCCATCTACCGAAAGGGAAAATGACCGCAGTACGCTAGTCCAGGGCTCCGGTAGTATAGTCCGGTTAAGTATGGTGGCCTCTCGAGCCACAGACCCGGGTTCAAATCCCGGCCGGAGCACCAAAAAAATTATTGTAGATATCCTTTCTAGAACTCACATTCTGTTGTTTCATGTGGTTTTATATGATGTTATCATGATCTATTATATACGCACGCAAGAAATCTTGCGGAAGGTATGCAAATGAAAAAAACACTATGTATAACGCTTTTCATTGCGGTCTTCATCTCAACGGTTTTAATGATGAACAAAGCATATGCAGCACCTGAGGCTGTAGTTAATGGAGGTTTCGAAACAGGAGACTTTACAGGATGGAGCAGAAGCGACCCCGGATGGATTTGGATTGATAGTACTTATAAAAAATCTGGGACGTATAGTGCGTGGATCACTGATGGGTATACTCTTACGCAGAGCTTCAGCCCGGCCGTCACGGGTGGTAACAATTTATTTTTCTCGATCTATGGCTTTGCCTTCGGTGGCCGTACCAACGTGACCATTACATTTTCAGATGGATACAAAGAAACTGTAACAGCTAACGACAGGAGTGTTTGGTGGAATTTTTACGTTCCATACGCCGCGCTGGAAGCTGTACACGGTGGCGTTTCTGAGATCAAATTTTATCCATACAACCACATTGACACCTTTGGTATATATCTAGATGATGTTTCCTTGGGGACTACTGCTTCTAAATCTACTGCTACTGCAACTGGCACAGGAACAGCCTACTTCACTTCTAGTGATGGAACGATGACAAACCTTCAAGCTGTGGCTGAAAACACCCTACCCACAACGGGCAAGCCAACGGGCGTAACGTTCCCACACGGCTTCTTCTCCTGGACAGTAACAGGTCTCGCACCCGGACAGACAATTACAATAACCATAACCTTCCCATCGAACATTCCAGCCGGGTCCCAATACTGGAAGGTCATAAATGGCGTTTGGACAGACGTAACTTCACTGGTAGGCTCCAACGACGGTGACAACGTCATCACTCTAACGATAACCGACGGCGGACCCGGAGACGCTGACGGCGCAGTCAACGGTCAGATATCAGACCCTGGCGGAGTAGCTATAGTTGCAGTTGTTCCCCCGCCCGCTCCTGTAATCGAGAGCAGCGATTCAACCGGAACCAAGAAGGACAGTTTTCTGCTTGGAGAAGCAGTCTACGCGTATGGAAGCGGCTATTCACCCTCAACAAGCTACCACATACACGTAGTGAACGATGTAGCCACATGGAGTGATGGAATGACCATCCCAGCACCGGTTTCAGAAATTACCGTGACTTCTGATTCTTCAGGAAACATTCTCCCATCACCTGTTTGGGGTCCACCCCTCACTCTTGGAAAATACGACATAGTCGTCGATGTCAATGGTAATGGTAAATACGATGTTGGCGTGGATGCCCTCGACGACAGCGACATAGAAATAACGGCAGGTTTCCAAGTAATCCCAGAAGTGCCCTTCGGCACTATCATGACCCTCCTCAGCATGATCACCGCCCTATTAGGATTTCTAGGAATCAAACGCTTCCGACCAAAATTTCGACTACAATGAAAAAGAAGAAACTAAAGTCGCTACCTCCCTCTTTTTTCTCATTCAGAATTATGTGGGTTTAAGCTTTGTATCATCTCTGAGTAGTTTTCAACTTCGAAAAAACGAAAAACTAAGCGCACGCGACGGTCATGAGAAAGTCACATCACCAACCAAAAAAGAAAAGCAGAAATAAAAACGAACAAGAATGCTGCCAATTCTGCCAAATGGTAAATTTAAACGATAATTGCTATCTAGGCCGGAGCACTACTTCATTTTTATTTAGTTTAGCCACTTCTGTATAAGTTAATTCAACCGAAGACATGCACTAGATATTATGCGAGGAAAATCCTTTTTCGAAAACACTTTAGGAGCATATCTTTCAAGAATGGAATTTTGGGTGCGTCTGCCATTTTTTAAGGTAACTTCTTTAAGGAACTGCCTCCATTAGGTCTTTTCCCAATGAAATAGGCTGGGAGAATCATTACCAAACTGGCTTGAAAAATTAGGTAAGCCGCCTGAGAATTAGCAAAGGAATTGATAACGTCCACGAATGGGAAGCCTAGGTTGATGTCGTCATGCATTGTAACGTCCCAACCAAGGTGCAAAAAACTACCTAAAAGAGCAGAGAGATAAGTTCGTTTCCAACCGTAGTTGACCCATTCAATACTTGGAGAAATCTTCAGCACTAGAGGTTTGCCTAGCTCCAAAAACTTTGTCAAGAAAATCATTGATGGGACAACAAGAACAACGATGCTAAAGGGATTGTGAGTAATCATGTGGTAACCTTGCCTAGTAAAACCTCCAAGCAGCAAGGGTAAGGAGGGTAAAGGCACGTCTAAACTATGTATATAAAGGGTTCCAAATCAATCAAGAATGTAGCCAAGAAAAACGCTAAACCGTTCAAGCGACGATATAGCAAGAGGTAAAGTGGCAAAGCAGGAAAAATGTGGAATGGTGTTAAAGGCAATTATATTTACTCCATGGAAAAGCTATACCTTTTGTCAGTGTCTTCAATCTTATAGTTTGATATTCATGATGTAGGCGTCTTCTCCGTCTGCGTAGTAGCCGTGAACAACCCTTGAAGTCTCAAATCCAAGTTTCTTGTAAAGATTCACCGCAGGCGTGTTGCTGACACGCACTTCTAAGTAGCATTCCTTAGCCCTGTAGCCTTTCATGCGAGCCATTGCCTCTTTCACGAGTGCTGTGGCGATGCCCTTGCGTTGGCGTTCAGGTAAGACCGCTATTGAGATGATGTGACCCTTCCTAGCGATTCCTAGTAATCCGAAATCTGGTAGTCCAGATTCGATTCGGCACATGATGTAGCTCACACACACTCCGTTTTCTTCTGCCACGATGAAGGTCTCGGGAAATCGTTCGTAAAGGTCCATAAAGAAATATTGAGCGTAGTTTTCTGGAAGACAAATTCTGTTGATATGCATGACCCGCTCTAAGTCGTTGGGTTGGAAACGTCTGAGCTTGAAAGTTGTTTGCACCAATGGTATAAGCCCAACTTAAGGTCGAAACAATGACAAGGCTTGAGTTAAGCGTTCTGATAACTTTTTCTATTCCGCTGTCTTCACGATAGGCAGGGTGACGTTTCCATGGGGCATGACCCAAACCTTGCTGTCTTTTCCTGTTATGTCGAAGGCATCTCTTAAAGCGTCGTTCAAAGCTTTGGCAGTTCGCAGCTTAAACACGCCTGACGCATAGTACTCGGGCATAGTTGAAACTAAGATGATTTGAGCCCTCTGCAACGTTTTAAGGAGATAGTACGCTTTGTTGCCCCCAAGTTGAAATCGACGTTTTATCTCTGTCTCCATTTCTTTAAGTTCCTTGAACTTGGTCATCCACTCGTAGAATACTTGGTTTCCATGTCCTTCGGGGCATTCAGCCACACAAATAATTACGCCGCTTCTTTTGAGGGCTTCTAGGGCGTTGTCCATTCCTTTAAGGGCTTGGTAGAGGTCAATGTCATGTGGGTGTCCACCTGAACTGACAATTACAATGTCGGCTCTTTTCTCAATGGGCACTTTATACATTTGGTCTACCAGTTGGACGCCTTCATGAAAAGCTTGATGAACGTCGCCTGCAAACGCGCGAACTAATTCTCCTTTGCTGTTTGTTACAATGTTCACGATGAAGTTTGGTTGGGCGAGTTCGACGGCTTCAACCATGTCTTCATGGATTGGGTTTCCTTCTAAAACGCCTGTTCGAGCCTTTGGATGCAGAATCATGGCGTGATTGTGCTGTATGGTTTCTTCGCCTGAAATTGCGGGTAAAATGCTTTTTCTTCCGCCTCCGTAGCCAGCGTAGTAGTGGAGTTCGATGTCGCCCGTTAGGATTCGTATGTCTGCTTCTGCGAAGACTTTGCTAACATAGACTTTTGTTTGGTGCTTTTTGGTTTTGCCTAGATACGTTAAGTCTTTTGTTTTGCAGTCGTGGCTTATGGCTTTGACTTTTTGAAGAGTTTCTTCGCCGACTAGAGTTTTCATTTCTTCTGTTTTGGTGGGTCTGTGGGTTCCGCAGCCGAAGATTAGGGTTATGTCTTGGTCTTTGACTCCAGCCTTGTTCAGTTCGTTTAGTATTGGTGGGATCATGAGGTAGCTGGGTGTGGCTCGTGTTTGGTCGTCGACTACTATGGCTGCTTTGTTTCCTTGTTTGGCTATTTGGCTTAGGCGTTTGGTTCCAATGGGTTCGTTTAATGCTCTTTCTATTTCTGCTCTTGCCTCTTTAACGGGTGTCTTCTCTTTTGGTTCTATGTTGCCTAGGTAGTTTTTTGTTGGGATGCGGGCGCAGACTTGGGTTTTGCCGTAGGGTAGCCATACGTCAACCATTGTTTGAGCCTTCTGATGAGTTATTGATGGGTGTGGTGGGTTTCATTTAAGTGTAACGGAGCTGAATGGTCTGTTTGTGTGTGCGCACGAGCCTAGACCGCCCTCTAATATGATTCAAATAGGATCCAAATATGAAATGTATCATTTGAAAGAGTGGTTTCTTGTTGAGAACGAGATGAAAAAAAGAGGATGGTTGGGTTAGGTGGTTTTGCCGTAGTTTTTGCTTAGGTCGGTTAGGTCTGAGGTGTCTATTGTGCCGTCTTGGTTGAAGTCGCAGTCTGGGTTCCAGTTTGGTTTGGATTGGTCTGAGCCGTAGGTTTGTCCAAAGTTGAACAGGTCTGAGATGTCGACTTTTTGGTCGCCGTTGATGTCGCCTGATATTTTGATTTTTACGTTGCCGTGGATTAGTGTTTTGTCTGTTTCTGTGAGGTTGGAGTTTAGGAGGATGACGTTGGTTAGTTGGAGGGTTGTGTTGCCGTAGTTTTTGGTTTTGAATGTTATGGTTGCGAGGGTTCCGTTGCCACTGACGCCTGTTACGTTTCCTGCGAGGGCGGAGGCGTGATAATGTATGATTCCTGCTGTGTTGTCTATTGTTGCAGGTGTCCAGAGCGTTGTGCCTTTTTGTTTGAGGAAGGGTCCTTCTTCAAAGCTGAGCGCTTCTAATATGGTGGCGTTGAAGGTTATGCCTGCTTGCCAGACGTATAGGTCGTTGGCGTTGGTTACGGTGATGTTTACCGTGAATGTTTTGTCTGTTTCTGAGTATATAGTTGTGTTTGTTGGAGAGACGCTTACGAAGGTGGTTGAGAAGGAAGCTGGTGTGTAGTGTCTTTCGTTTGTGAAGAGTAGATATGCGGCACCTATCGTAGACATAAAAAGAATGAGGACTAGCACTGCTAGTAGTGGACGCTTCGTCCTCATTGTTTTCACTGCCTTTTTTATGGCCAGTAGGCTTTGAGTATGTCGTGGTCAAGCTCGTCTATTTTGCCGTCTCCGTTGAAGTCTGCTCGTGCATCGTATGTGCCGCCTGACGCGGTCCAGGCTTTGGCGAGTACCCCTAGGTCGTATGCGTTTAGGACGCCGTCGTCGTTTGCGTCTCCTGGATGCTTGATTTTTACTGTGCCATCGGTTAGGGTGTTGTCTGCTGTGTCAATTTCGCCGTAGAGTACTGTGGCTTCAGCTCGTATGAGATATGTGCCTTCAGCTGTGCCGTTGAGATACCATAGAAACAGCAACGATGAGTTGGCGCCTGCGGCTAACGTAACTGTTCTTGTTTCGATGATTGTTGTGTTGGCGTAAACTGTGACGTTAAATATTTCTTCTCGGGTTCCTTGGTTCTGAACAACTACTGTTATGTTAAGTGGAAGTATCCATGTTGGGTATGCTTCTGTGGCCGATGCTGCGACGCTTAGGATGGCTATGTCTTGTAGGTGGATTTGGACGTATCCGTCAATTATGTTCACGGGTTCGATTGGTGCTAGATTTGAGTCTAAGAGCAAGACATCTGTGAGGTGCAGGGTGGAGTTGCCGTTGCCCTTAACCCCGAAGGTGACGCTCATTAGCTGCCCTGAGCCATTGACTCCTGGCGTCGGCCCAGTGATGGAACAGGCTGAATAGTATATCTTTCCTATTGTGTTGTCGATGCTTCCTGGTGTCCACAGGGTTGGAACGCCAGCTCGCCTTAGGAACTCACCTTCGGCAATGCTGAGTGCTTCAAGGACGTTGGGGTTGAAAGTTATGCCCTCCTGCCACGTGTAGAGATCCCTAACGTCTGCGATGGTTATGTTTACTGTGAAGGTTTCATTGATTCTTGGAGGTGGGCCGACGATGATTGCTGGATATACGGAGGTTGCAGGCTTGAGGACGGTTACGATGCCATCAATGTAAGTGTTGTTGGCTGTGTTGGTTTCGCCTGGAACGATGTCAGCCACAGCCTTGATTATGTAGGCACCTTCAGCCATGCCCGTAGTGTTCCAGGTGAACGTTAGAGTTGTTTGTGTGTATGGAGCTAAGTTGGTGATTGTTTGTGTTTGGATGGCGGTGTTGTTGTAGTAGGCTGTTACGTTGAAGGTTTCGGTTTGGGTTCCTTCATTTTTTGCGACAACAGTGATGTTGACTATTTGCTTGTAAGGTGCGTATACTTGGGTGGTTGATGGTGTAACGCTGGTTATGGCTACATCATGAGAGCCAAAAGCATAAACTGTGCCATCCGCTAAGCGCATGTATACTTTGCCATCAGCAACAGCTGGAGAAGAACGCTCGAAACGACCGGTTGCAAAGCTCCATACCAAGGCTCCCGTAGTAGCATTCAAGGCATAAACCTTGCCGTCATCTGAGCCTAAGTATACTTTGCCATCAGCAACAGCAGGAGAAGAATCCACATTACCGCCGGTTGCAAAGCTCCATACGTATGCTCCGGTTGTGGCATCTAAACCATAAACGTTGTTGTCCCATGAGCCCACGTAGACTATGCCATTCGCAACCGCTGGAGAAGAATAATCCACATAATCGCCAGTTGTGTAGCTCCATTTCAACGCTCCAGTTGTAGCATTTAAAGCATAAACCTTCTTGTCAAGTGATCCAAAGTAAACTATGCTATCAGCAATCGCCGGGGAAGAAATCACGTTATGGCCGGCTGTAAAGCTCCATATGAATGCTCCAGTTGCAGCATCCAAAGCATAAACCTTGGAATCTTGTGAGCCTACGTAGACGATGCCATCGGCAATAGCAGGCGAAGAGAGCACATACCAACCAGTTGTGTAGCTCCATACGTATGCTCCAGTTGTAGCATTTAAAGCATAAACCTTCTTGTCAAGTGATCCAACATAGACTCTACCATAAGCAACAGCGGGAGAAGAATGACCCACCGAACCGCCTGTTGTGTAGCTCCATATGAATGCTCCAGTTGCAGCATCCAAAGCATAAACCTTGGAATCTCTCGAGCCTATGAACACTTTGCCATCAGCAACAGCAGGACAAGACCAATCAAAAACGCCGCCTGTTGTGTAGCTCCATACGTATGCTCCGGTTGTAGCGTTTAAAGCATAAATCTTGTTATCTCCTGAGCCCACGTAGACTATGCCATTCGCAACAGCCGGAGAAGGGTCCCCGCCAGGGACTGTTTTGTAGCTCCAAAGGGTTTGGTTAGTATTCGGCGCTCTTGAAGTTGAATATCCTGTATGCCTTAAGTCGTGGCGAAACATGGGCCACCAATCAACACTAGATTCCGCCGCAAAATCACCAGCTGCTTTATCAGACCCAATGCTTGTGCTTGCAGTTTCATACACTCCAACAATGCTTGGGTTGAATACTGACATCAACATAACTATTGATAGCAGTGTTATCATTATTCCCGATGCTACTTTCCTTTCCATTTTTATTTTTCTCCTTTCTCATTTTTTACGTGTTTGATTTTTCAGGCGCCTTTTTCAGGCGTCTGAGAAGGGAGCAACCGAAAGAAACGAAGAAATAGCTTAAGGTTCCAATGTTAGGACAAACATTCCTACTCTTGACTAATCAACCCTTCATTCATAAGATTCAGTAAAACTGAATTTAAGACTTTTGGAACAACTTTCTATACAACCTAAATCAGAAAACACCTCAGCACATGGGCAAAAACTATATTGTTTGCTTGTGGCTTAAGTATTCTTGAGGATGATGCACGGCGAAGCTGAGGGGCAAGCAACTTTGGCTGACGAGGTCTACGTGAACCTGCGCAAGAGCGGTCAATTTCTAGTGTTAGCAACATGTGATTGTGAGTTGTTGGGCAAGGTTCTGCGAGAAGGCAAAATTGTTTTTGAGGTTAGGGAGGAGTTTTATAAGGGGCGCAGAGTTACGGTTGAAGAAGCCATTGAACTGTGCAAACAGTCAACAATCGTTAATATGGTTGGGCAATGCATAGTAGATAAGGCTGTGGAAGAAGGCTTGATACACCCCGAAGCCATACTAAAAATAAACGGCATACCACACGCCCAAATAGTCAAAATGTGACCGCCCATCTTCTTAAGATATTTAAGTGAGGTTTGTTGTTTCTGTAATAGGCTAATACTCTTTGAGGTGGCTGCTTGGGCAAGAGAAAAGTCGTAAGCGAAGAAGTAATCCACGACATGGTATTACCAGTCGCCAACGACGTTTTATGCATAGCCACGAAACTCCTAGGTTTTGACAGAGTCATGGTCAAGTGTCAAGACGGACACCAACGCCTCTGCCGTATTAGGGGTAAAATGAAAAGAAGGGTTTGGATAAGAGAAGGCGACGTTGTACTGGTCTCTCCTTGGGACTTTCAAACCGACACTAGAGGCGACATTATTTGGCGGTACACAAGGGGTCAAGCTGACTGGCTACGAAAAAACGGTTACCTCAGCATCTAAGCCAACTTGGAGGCAACCAGTGTCTTATCGAAAACATCTGCAGAAAAAACTTTTGCGAAGAGAAAAGCGTTATGAAACCGAACGGCTGATGAGGGAAAAACGAAGCGAAGAATACGAGGTTTTGGAAGAGGTCTTCGACCGCTCAACGCTCATGAACGTATACTATTTCTTGAATGAAGGAACCATCGACGAAATTCACGGTGCGGTGGCTGCGGGAAAAGAATCGAAACTCTATTGGGGGAAAGACAAGGATGGAAACGACCTCGCCATCAAAATCTTCCTGATGGTTTCAGCCGAGTTTAAGAAGGGCATGATTCCCTACATTGAAGGAGACCGACGATTTGCCAAAGTCAAGAGAGACACACGGTCTCTTGTTTTCGCTTGGGCTCAGAAGGAGTTCACAAACCTCAAACAAGCCTACGCAGCAGGAGTTAAGGTGCCCAAACCTATAGCTGTTAGACAAAACGTGTTAATAATGGAGTTTATAGGCGAAAACGGAGTAAGCGCTCCTCTGCTTCGAGAGGCTTACATAAAGAACCCTCAGCAAACCTATGAACGCTTGTTGCTCAATCTCAAAAAACTCTATTGCAAAGCGGGGCTTGTACACGCCGACCTGAGCGAATACAACGTGATGATGTGGAAGAACAAGCCAGTTCTGTTCGATGTCTCTCAAGCTGTTTTACGTGAGCATCCCATGGCATGGCAGTATCTACGTCGCGACCTCAACAACATAAACTACTTTTTTAAAAGACTCGGCGTAACAGTCTATTCAGCTGAAGAAACCTATCGGAGGGTGACAGGTGGCGAGTCCGAGACCTAGCACTTTTACTAGGATTCCAAAAGACCGCATAGGCGCCTTGATTGGTCCAGAAGGACGCGTGAAAGAACGCATCGAGAAGCAAATGAGCATAGAAATGGGCATAGACAGCGAGACTGGCGACGTCACCTTAACACTTGCGCCCAATGCCACAGACCCTTCTGTTCTTTTCAGGGCTAAAGAAGTTGTGACAGCCATTGGAAGAGGCTTCGCACCCGACCGTGCCCTTCGACTTATTCAAGATGAGGATGCCTTGCTAGAGGTTATTGATTTAAGAGAGATTTTTGGAAGGTCACTGTCTGATTTGGAACGCATTAAGGGCAGAATCATTGGACAAGAGGGCAAGACGAGAAGGATAATTGAGGAGTTGACTGACGCGGACGTTTCTGTTTATGGACACACTGTTTCTATTATTGCTGACCCAGACGAAATGGACATAGCCAGAGAAGCCATAAAAATGCTACTAGCAGGAAGACAACACAGCTCAGTCTATCGATTCCTACACAGAAAGAGGCGGGAACTGAAGAAAAAGAAACTCGAAATCTGGCAAAAACCACCCGAAGGATATTTGTAGATTGGAGGTTCACCGATTGGAGGATCAGCCAACGCAGGTGCGATCAAAAGAGACATCAATAGAATCAATAATAGGTTAACACTTGATTTTTTCATTTTTCTCACTCCGTTTGCACCTTCGAATTCTTCTTCGATTTTACAAAGAACCATGAAATAAAGGCGAAAAATAAAGAGGTCAGAATTGTAAACGATAAAGCAGGGACATAGGCAGCCAGAAGCACGCCTATTCTTGTACTGATGAGAATGTCAGTAATCGATCTTGCAAGAGGGTTGAAAGCGTATATTATGAGCGAGAGTGGTAGGGTAGCGAAAAATACCAGGATTGGAATTAGATCCTTCTGATTTTCTATCGGTTCTATAAGAGACCATGCAATGAACATGAAGAATAAAGGAGTTAGAACAGCGATTATGATGGCTTGAGGGCCGAAAGCGGTTATAATATATGAGATTGGAAGTGTGGCAAAGAATACTACAATAAGGATAAGAATCTTCTTGCGTTGCAAACTTGTCCCCACATATGCCTTAGAATCGACGGCAGTATTTAGCATTTTTTTCTGCATCGTTTCTACTCCTTCTTCTTGAGAGCCAGTCTTTTCGAGCAGCTGGAGACTAGGTAAGAAAGAGAACATAGGCATGTGGGAACTAACTAAGAGAATGCTCACCTCAGTTCTTATGAGCTTAATAGACACCATCATGCATCTAGCAGATTTTAGATATTCATTATGCACGATTCTGCTATTGGAAAACATAAGATGGAGCAGGCAGTCTCGACAATTTTAGCGTTTTTTGTGTTAAAAGTTAAAAAGAAGGTGAAATGCATATTCTTGAAGATTAACTGAGTGAACGAAACTTTCGATGTTTCGAGAGGATACGTGTGGCTGAGACGTTTGAGGAGATAAGCGCGGCGGACTTTTTCTACCGCAACCGTGACATAGCGGGCTTCACCAACCCAGCTAGAGCCATATTCTCCTCGATACGCGAGTTAGTAGAAAATTCGTTAGACGCAGCTGATCACCTTGCAATCCCACGGGTCAAAATAAGCACCATGGATCGGCAAACTGCAATCAATAACTTTAAAGAAATCTGTGAAGTGTTGAGACAAGAGCCTCAACGTTTTCTTGAATATTTGTCTGGAAAGACCTCAGCAAAGGCAACGTTTGATGGGACAAAGGCTGTCTTCAAAAAAGAGTTGAAAAGCGAAACTCTTGAGCGACTCATCAATCGATATGCCCAAGACTTTGTGGATTGTCCCGATATCTATGTCAGACTCTCTTATGAAGACGCAGAAAAATTGGAGAGCGAAACCGAAGGCGAAGAGAAAACCGAAAGAGAAAAAAAAGAAGAAGAGACCGAGACCTTTGAAACCGGCGTCTATAGACTGCGAATAGAAGACAACGGCGGAGGTGTGCCAGCTCGCCACATACCAGCCGCTTTCGGCCAAGTCTTGTTTGGTTCCAAGTATAAGTTAAGGCAGACACGTGGCACATTCGGCTTAGGTGGCACCATGGCGTTACTTTACGGGCAGATAACCACACATAAACCAGCTTATGTCATCTCGAGCACCGGCAAGAGCAATATTTACATGTATAAGTTAATGGTTGACATTCAACGCAATCGCCCCATTATCTTAGACCGCAAAATCCTGTTAAACAAGGAAGGGTGGCGTGGAACAATCGTAGAATTCAGCCTTGAAGGAGACCACAGCAAGGCTATGCCACGCGTTCTGGAATACCTGAAACAAACAGCGTTGGTTAACCCATACGCCAATATAACTTTCATTGACCCTAAAGGGCGCCTTTACAGGTTTACTCGCGTCACTAAGAAAATGCCACCTCCACCTACAGAGACCAGGCCTCATCCCTATGGCATAGACGTGGAAACCATCCAACGCCTCATAAGGATTACACCATATCGGAACATGGTTGACTTCATGAAGAATCACTTTCACCGAGTTGGCGAAACCACTGCTCTACGCTTTCTTTGGTTTGCTGGTTTCACTGAATCAAAAGACCCAAAAAGCTTGAAACCAGAAGACATAGCCAGGTTTTTGCGAACACTGGGCAAGGTTGGCAAGAGCTTCCAAAAGACCGAAATGAAGTCGATTGAGAGTTTTATTAAGAACACAGATTGCAAAAACATGGTTGACTTCGCTAAAAGACACTTACGTATGGCGGATGAAGGAACTGTCCTTCGTTCACTTTCATTGGCTGGATTCATTAGAACAAAAGACCCGAGGAAATTGTCCTCAGAAGAAATTGTTCGGCTTGTTCGAATGATAAAACGTTTCGATGGGTTTCTTGCACCGGACGCTGGCTGTTTGTCTCCTCTGGGAGAAGATTTGTTAAGGGCGGGTATCCTAAAGGAGTTGCAACCTGAATTTATCGCTGTTAGCCAGCGTCCACCTGCAACTTATTCAGGGCATCCGTTTGTCGTAGAGGCTGCCATCTCCTTTGGTGGAAACATTCCTAGAAAGAATGACTTTGTTTTGTATCGGTTCGCTAATCGTATTCCACTTTTATACGACGAAGCCAGTGATGTAAGCTGGAAGATTATCAAGGCGATGAACTGGCGAAGATATCACGTTACTCCTGACATGGCCATCTCTATTTTAGTTCATTTGTGCAGCACCAAAGTGCCCTACAAAACAGTGGGCAAGGAGTTCATAGCTGACAGACCAGAGGTGAAGAGAGAAATTCTCAACAGCATTCGAGACGCAGCCCGAGAGCTGCAGCATTTCTTGACCAGACAAGAGCACGTGGAAAGGGAAAGAAAACGCTTGTCAACTTTCTCCAAATACTTGCCAAAAATAGCTCAGTTTTCAACCGACCTGGCTGGTAAGAAAAAGCCACCAGACATATCAAAGTTATTGAAAACGGTGAAAAAGTATGAAGAAGAAGCAGACTAAAAGTTCAGCCCTTGAAAGGAAGAAAGAAGTAATATCCAACTTTGCCAATTTTGGCAGCACCCTCTACGACCAGATGGACAGCGGCACCTTCCCATGGATTAAGATGCCAAGCCGCTCCATAGAAAACATATACTACAACGCAGAACTGCGCCAATACGTGTTAGGAAACAAAACAGTGAGACGAAGCGCACGTAATATTCGACATATCCGCCCTTTCACTCAACTTGTTTGGGCTGCATACTTCGCTGATGAGTTGAGTCAGCAGAGGAAAACATCCACTTTGCGAGACGTTTACTACTCTGCCCAAGCGTATGACATTGCGTTTAAGGACCAAGCCGAATCAAACAACGTAATAACCGACTTAGAAACAGTGGCTAACTTTGCCCGAGAAGACTTCAACGTGTTTCCCGAAGAGCGTTCAGCCGTTTTCGGCGACTTAACAATAGAATACACTGTACCAGGTTATGAAGGCAAACGCTTGAACTTGACTTCTCATCCAGACGGCGTCATGATTGGTCCAGCATTGACCTCAGCTGAATTTGTCAAGACAAGCGCTGACATCGTAATTGCCATTGAGAAGGGCGGTCTCTTCACCCGCTTCATAGAAGAACAAGTGCACAAAAAATACAATTCAGTGCTAGTGTTGACGGCTGGACAGGCGCCTCGAGCCACTAGGCATTTTATTCATAGACTTAACAAAGAACTTAACTTGCCAGTGTATGTGTTCACAGACGGCGACCCTTGGGGAATGCACATCGCCATGGTCATCATATCTGGTTCAGCCAACGCTGCTCACCTGCGAGAATTAACTACTCCAGACGCTAAGTGGAGCGGTGTTTGGGCTTCTGACATCGTGGATTACAAGTTGCCCAGCGACCCTTTAACCGACATAGATGTTAAACGACTTTACGAATTGCAGAAAGACCCAAGATACGAAGGTGAATTGTGGCAACGGGAAATCAAAACCTTCTTCAAGATTAAAAAGAAGGCGGAGCAAGAGGCCTTCAGCCGATACGGACTCACTTACATAGTAGACGAATACTTACCAGCTAAGTTGGAAGCGTCTTAAACAAACTTAAAATATGGCTTGCTCAAACCTATCTCAACCAAAACGAAACGGAGTCGTCAGCGAAGACATGAGCAATGAAGCGCCCATTGGCTTAACATTCATGGAAAAACTCATCGGATTACTACTAATCACTGTGGGTGCGCTCTGGTTTTACACAACCTACACAAACATAGGGAGCCTCGAACCCCAGAACATGATGTTTCTAGGCGCTGCCTTAGCCATGATTATTTTAGGCATAGCCTTAGTCATAGCCAGAATCAAATGAAAGTAAGTCTTGATTGAGATCTTCTGTAAATTCTCGCCAACCTTAGAATCGAAGCATTTCTTCAACTAGTTCTCTTTTTTATCACGCAAAAACTTTTAGAGATTCACATGCTTACATTTCTTGAAAATAGAACACTCTTTAAGTGATTGAGTTGATGCGTAAGGACAAAGTTGTTGAACTAGCCAAATCGCATGCGGCTGAGGGATTTTTGTGCTCCGAATCTGTTTTGTTAGCAGTCAGCAACTGGTTACTCATCCATAGCGAACTGATACCGAAAATCGCAACTGGGTTTGGTGCTGGTATTGGAGGTTGTGGTTCAGTGTGCGGTGCGATAAGTGGAGGCATTATGGCGTTAGGACTGAAATTCGGACGAAGCGACCCAAAGAAACAAGGAAGACCACCTTATTGGTTTGCGTTAGAGCTTCTTCGAAGATTTGAAAAAGAGTTTGGCTCTATAATGTGCCAAGAATTAACGAATTGCGACTTCACCACTGAAGCAGGTCGAAAAAAGTACGCTGAAGAAAAACTTTGGGAGACAAAATGCAGACAATACATTGGAAGCGTCACAGCCATAGTTTTCGATTTAATCTCAGAGAAAACTACACAAACATGATGCTGATACTTGAGCCAGAATTTACTTGATTGTGCCGCAAAAGAAACGAGTATTCGTTCATCAAAGAATTCCCAATGTTGAACAATAGATGGTCCTGTCATGAAGCTTTGCTAAGTCACTTTAAGCCTTGGGGATACGAGTTCTCCATCATCCAACTCGTGTGCGTCGCTAAGAACTCAACCTCTACAAAGTAGCCGCGCAAGATACCACCGCTAGCTTCGTCTATCATTCTTATTGTGGCGCCGCCGGCCCGATTCGAACGGGCGACCAACTGGTTAACAGCTTCAGCCTTCTCTAAGCGTTAGAAGTCAGCTGCTACTACCGTGCTGAGCTACGGCGGCTATGCAACGCTGTATTTTGAACAGCTTTCAGCCGTATTTAAGTTTACTTAATGCCAAAGACAAAGCTTGAATACAAACTAAAGGATTCGACTAGCTGGGTTAAGTTACCTGCAGAGTCAGTCTCTTTCCGTCTCGATTGTACGCCGCCGCGTTTTCTTCTCCTTGATACGGAAAGGCGACAATAATGATTATTTTTCCCATAGAGTTGTTCAAGTCTTCAGACGAAGGCGCCAAATCACCCGACGGATGTGAGTGAACGGTTCCAGCTATAGAGAAGTCCATGGGTAACATGTGCATTGGGAAAGCCGAGAACCCTCTCCCATAGGTTGCTGCTGGAGGAATAAGTAGCTCAGAAATATTCACAGAATTTCTAGCTACCTTTCCTCTTAAAAGAAACACTGTTTCCTTAGGGTGAAGCGTTTTGGCGCTTTCGAGAACCATTGTTAGTATTTCTCTTGGAATAGTCACTTCAGCCATGAGATTCATGATGCTATCCTTCAGTCAAGGTGAACATGTTTAAGAACCTTTTAAAAATATATTTCTCAACTAAAGTGAACACAGTCAACTCTGGGTGATTGAACGAGAAATGACAGCCTGGCGACTGCTAAAATTGGAGGTAAACAACGCCTTCACAAACATGGCTATTGACGAAGCCATAGTAACCGCTAGAATCAAGGGTTTGGTTCCTAACACTTTACGCTTCTACAAATGGAAACCATCTGCAGTCTCGCTGGGTCGTTTTCAAGACATTTTCCAAGAAGTTCACGTTGATAACTGCAAGAAACACGGCGTTGACATTGTCAGAAGAGTCAGTGGGGGCGGAGCAGTTTATCATGACGGCGAAGGGGAAATCACCTACAGCGTCGTAGCCAAGGAGCAAGACTTTGGAAGCATGGACGTATTTCAAGCTTACCACACAATATGCAACGGGCTGATTGAAGCAGCCAAAATCTTAGGCGTAAAGGCTGACTTCAACCCTGGCGACCCAAAAAACTGTCCTAACATAGCCATTCAAGAAAAGAAAATGTCAGGAAGTGCGCAGTTTCATAAAAGTGGAGTGCTACTTCAACACGGCACTTTTCTGCTCGAAGCAGACTTAGAGAAAATGTTCACTTTTCTAAGGGTTCCTTGGGCAAAAACCACTGTGGATGTAGTGTGTGTGGCGCGAGAAAAGTTGACTTCCATCAAAAACGAAGTTGCGAAAGAAGTGCCTACAGAAGAAGCTTATCGGGCGTTAGTTAAAGGTTTTGAAAAGACATTTAACGCGCAGTTGAGAGAAGAGACACTCTCAACTTACGAAAAGAATTTGGCTGAAAAACTCCGTGAAAACAAGTTCTCAACACAAGAATGGAATTTAAAGGGCAAGCCAAGCTAGAAGATTAAACATTTATAATAGAAGGCTCCATGAAAGAAACATTAAATCAAACTGAAAGGATGAGAGCCAACAGTGAAGTGCCAGTTCTGCGGCAGAGACGAAGCCTTACCTTTCAAGTGCCAGTACTGCCAAGGACTTTTCTGCAGTGAACACAGACTGCCAGAAAACCACGCGTGCCCAATGTATGAAAAAGCAAGGGCTCCACGAGAAGAAGCGCCGTTCAAGTACACGGTCACTTACAAGCCGCCGAAGTCGACAAAGTTTGGATTCAGCCAAACTGAAGTTACACATTTGACTGTAAGCGTGTTGCTAGTTATGGGTGTTGGTCTCTCCATCTTCAAGGTAAGCCGATGGTACGACAACTGGGTCATCTTGATACTTCTTGCGCTGGCTTTTGCCTCAATATTTCTTCTTCATGAAATCGCTCACAAATTGGTGGCTCAACACTTTGGATTGTGGGCTGAGTTTCGACTCTTCTTGCTAGGCGCTGTGGTAACCTTTCTCTCATCCATTTCTCCCATAAAATTCATTTCACCAGGCGCTGTCATGATTGCTGGAAACGCAAACAAAGAAATTATCGGAAAAACTTCAGTTGCAGGACCGTTAACAAACATTGTGCTGTCTTTAGTTTCCTTTACGCTTGCATCTATGTTCGAAAGGCTTTCGCTCCTTCAGCTTTTCTTTGTAGCCATGCTTATTGCTGCCTTCAACGCTTGGATAGCCCTATTCAACCTCATACCCATAGGGATGCTTGATGGTTTGAAAGTTTTTGAATGGAACAAAATAATTTGGGGCTTGACCTTCGCTTTGTCCATAACATTAACTGCACTCACATTCAATTTCGTTCTTGGTCAATAAATAAGGGAACTGCAAGAATTCTACAAGAGTTCGATGCTTACGTAGACTTCTTCTGGCACACGAATTCGCATGATTCGACGCATGACCCGTTCTTCAGCATCTATGTCTATCAACCGTTTGTGGATGCGCATCTCCCACTTGTCCCACGTTTGAGTGCCTTCCCCACAAGGAGACTTGAGCACAGGAACACGCAAATGTTTAGTGGGCAAGGGAACGGGTCCAGTTATTTTGACGCCTGTTTTCTCAGCGATGGCCTTGAGTTCTCCACAGACTTCTTCTAATTTTTTGAAGTTGGTGCTGGTTAAGCGAATCCGTGCCTTTCTAGCCATCGCCTTGCTTCTCCGTTTGGGTTGCCTCTAATCCTTTTCAATGTTTTATATACTTTTTGGCACACAACTATCTCAAAGAGGCTATTTGAACCTACCTATAAGAAAAGTGATGAGCGATGAATAATCGCAGAAGGTTGAAGGTCAAAGCCTTGCTGATTGATTTAGACGGCACCATAGTTGACATCACAGAACCATGCATAGAAGCAGCCGAAGAAGCAACATGCACGCTTCAACTTGGAAACATCGACACCCAAATTGGTTTGGAAATCGCCAAAAAACTGCAGTCAAACCTTCCTATAGACGACGTGCTAAACAAGTTTGGCATTGATAAATGCATGGGAAAAGAGTTTCTCAAAGCCTTTCTAAATGCTTGGTACACTATCGCACCAGTAAAAACCAAAACTCTACCTAAAGTGTACGCAACCTTGCAAGAGCTTTCGGAGAAATTTATGCTTGCCCTCATTACGCGTAGAAACATGCCTAAAGAACCAATTATGCGCGAACTCAAACGCCTAGGATTAACTCGATTTTTCAGGTTCATAGTAACCTCTCAAGATGTTGAGGAACCCAAACCTTCGCCTCAAGCCTTCGTGAAAGCAGCGAACCATTTAAGCGTGTCTATTCATGACTGCGCCGTCGTAGGCGACGCCATCGTGGACATTCAGGCTGGTAGGTCCGCGGGAGCAAAAACCGTAGCTGTTCTCTCAGGTCTTTTCAGCCGAGAGGAATTGGAGATGCATAAACCCGACCTCATTATTAGAGACATAAACTCTCTTCCAAAATTTCTCCAACAAGCAGAAATCAAAACTTAAATATCTTTCAAGTTTCTTGTTGCCAATGTGGAGCGTTTACACATGACTCTGAACTACACGTCTGCGGTAGAATTGAAGGGTGTTAACAAATGGTACAGTGAGATTTTAGCCGTCGACAATGTTGATTTGAACGTTAAACCCGGCGAAATTTTCGGTCTTTTAGGTCCAAACGGCTCGGGAAAATCAACCACATTAAAGATGCTTTTAGGATTAGTTCAACCTGAGGGCGGTTCAGTTAACGTCTTGGGAATGAACGTGCAAGAAAACGCAGTTGCTGTGAAGCAACAGGTGGGTTATGTTCCTGAGTCGCCGCGTCTGTACGAGTTTTTGACTGGAATAGAATACTTGGATTTCATATGTGACATCTACGGCATGAAAACTGAAGAGAAGAAGGCGCGAATTAACGAATACTTGAAAGCGCTTGAACTCGAGGGCAGAGAAGGCGACATGATAAGCAGTTACTCTCAAGGAATGAAGCAGAAAGTGGCGTTGATTTCAGCCTTTCTGCACAGACCTAAACTGTTGATTTTAGACGAGCCGTTAAGTGGCTTAGACCCAAGGTCTGCGAGAATAGTCAAAGACCTTCTCTACAAACTGAAAGCGCAAGGAGTGACAACCCTAATGTCGACCCACGTTTTGGAAATAGCTCAGGCACTCTGTGACCGAATAGCTATCATGTACCGAGGAAATCTTTTGGCACTTGGCACCATGGAAGAGTTGAGGCAAAGAGCGAGCATGCCAGATTCAGGCTTAGAAGACATCTTCTTGAAACTCACAGGCACGGGCGACATAAGGGCTGTGGTTGAGGAACTCCTAAAATGAACTGGAAGAACGTGGCTCACTTAATACGCGTCGACATGAAGTCAGGCAGACTCATCAGAGGACAAAGACTGACAAAGTTCAGGGAAAGCAGACTCTTCACATACGTGCTATACGGTGGCGCCTTCGCTCTTGGTTTAGCAGTTGGAGCAATCGCCGGAGTCATTTATAGTACAGTTTCTGTTATTACAGACCCACAGTTGATGACGTTGTTTCACGAAGGCTTATTGAACCTCTTCCTCTCACTACCGACCTTGGTTTTGATTTACAGCCTTGTTTTCACAATGATGCAGCAAATTCAGCGAAGCGGCGTGAAGTTTTCGGTTCAAGCGCCCTACTGGTTGCCAATAACATGGGAGGAACATACATTAGCGTCCATATTGACAAACCTTCTCGGCTTTCTGCTAGTTTCAATCGTTTTCATTGGTTCAGCAATAATTGTACTCTCTATCTTTATGGGGCAGGTTGCTTACGCTGTTTTAACTTTCTTTGCCCTATTATTGAGTGCATTTATGGCGAGCGCCATCACAGAGATTTCTAGAATCTTGCAAGTCAGGTTCATTGGAGCCGTTTACAAGTCTTCAGGTCGAGCTGCAGTTTGGGTGAGGTTCGTGGGGTCGCTGCTCTTCTTTATAGTGTTTTACATTGTCTATTTCTCAGTCACTTCTGGAATTGGAGCCGTCGCTTTTGTACAAACAGTTGCTTCGGCTCAGAGTGCAGCTTGGTTTATACCGTTTGTGTGGTTAGGGATGACTCTACACTCTTTCATAAACGGATTGCTTTTACAAGCACTCACCTTTCTGACCCTATCATTCTTATTCATTTTAAGTCTGTTCTACGTGGCTGTGATACTTAACAGAAGGTTTGGACTTTATGAACCCCCTGCCATAACGGTTTCACGTGGAGTCTACGCTCCGCGAACTGGCTTCTTGGGTAAACTAGGCTTTTCCACAGTTGAGGCGGCGTTGATAAGGAAGGATTTAAAGGCGTTTACGCGTCGTCGGGAGTTGATGTACATTTTTGTAGTGCCAATAGTGATTATTATTATGCCGTTGATGCAGTCTCTTGGCGCAATGGGCAGACAAGTGCCAACAGAAGCGTCTCCATTTCTGTTCGCTCTAGTTTTTCTTATGCCCAGCACTGTAATCGCAATGGGTATAGGCAACATGATACTCGGCGAGGAAGGAGGAGCCATGTGGCGTATTTATTCGGCTCCTATCTCAGCTAGAAGTTTGGTTAAGAGCAAGTATTCTTTCATAATTCTCTTTTCGATTCTGGTTACAATCGTAACAGGAATCGTGGGCATTTTAGTTTTCCACCCATCCTTGAGAGCCATGCTCGTAGCATTAATTGAGTCTCTCCTGCTAATATTTGCCATAGGCGCAGTGTCTCTAGCAAATGGCATTAAAGGAGCCGACTTCACCGAGTTGCCCCGACCGAGAATGATACGAGTTGAGTGGAGCATAATCAACCTAATCGCATGTTTTTTGCTAGCCTCATCGATACTCGCTCCCATCATTGTCTATGTATCAACAAGTATCATCACACAAATCATCCCATTTGTATCCATGAAGCCAATGATAGATCTCTATCAAGCGGTTACGATAAGTGCAGTCATAGCCGTTGTCATAACGTTTGTGGCTTACAAATTGGCACTGAAGAACGCAAGAGAACTCCTAGCCAAAGCTGAAACCTAAACAATTGCGGGAGATTTAACGCAGTCTTTCTCCAGTCAATTTCTTGTTCTGCCAAGCGTAACGTCTAATGCGCGGTGATTCTCCATAACCGCAGGCTGCACAACGTTTCTTAGCCACGTTGTAGGCTCTTCTGCCGCATCTTCTGCATCTGATGTGAACGGTTTTGCCCATGCGCCTGCCCATTGAAGGCGTGCCCTTGCTGGTCTTTGGCACAGTGCAGTCTCTCCCATCCCATTAAGTTCGACTGTTTTAACGTGGAGGTGGAGAAATAAGAATGACGTTGTCGCCTCGTACAATTATCACGCCAAGCTTCTTCACGTTTTCGGCACTCGTCGTGTCTTCAGTCTCTTCTAAAACTAGGTTTAAGTGTTGATCAAAACCCTTGAGTTTTCCACGTAGGCTTTTGCCTCCTTTCAAACGAACCAGCACGGTTTTTCCGAGGCTTTCTTCCAAGACTTGTGTAGTCATTTCACTCATGGACAACGTCTCCTCACACGGTTTCTAAACATCTCGTCTTTTATAGGTGATAATGACATAATTTAAAGGTTGTTGCATTCAAAGAAGCTCAATCACCATGTCTCAAGCCAAGCGAAGACACTTTCTCAGGGAAAGAGAATCCTCACAATTACTCGAAGAACTTTCAGCAAAACTTAGTTTAAATGTCAAGCAGCTTTTAGGAAACAAAACCCAAGTTGAAGAAGCTGAAACACAAACAGCAAAAATCTTCTTCGTGAATAATAGACCGCTCCTAGCCATTGCAGACAACAACTTTTTGCCCACCCTACTCTTCGATGAAGCCTTAACGTTGCTTCCGAAAATCGTAGTAAACATGGGTGCAGTGCCCTACATCTGCAACGGAGCAGACATCATGGCCCCTGGCGTTGTCAAAATCGAAAAGAACTACAAAACAAATCACTATGTCGTGGTCATGGATGAGCGCCATCACAAGCACCTTGCTATAGCAATTGCCCTCACAGATTCCCAGACTGCATCAAAAATGCAACACGGAAAAATCGCCAAGAACATTCACTATGTAGGCGACAACCTCTGGAATCAACTGAAAAGAGCCAGCGGCAAAACAGATTGAGCCCAGGAAAAGGAACGTTTATAACAGTATTAATTCTCATACAAATCATGCAAAGGTTGTTCTTCTATGTCGAAAAATCCTGCATCATGCCCAGGTATATCGCAGTTTCTGAGACCTACGCCTTCGTATCTTAAGTGTCCCAAATGTGGCGGTGACGTTGAGATATGGAGCGATGAAGAAGAAACTCGCTGTCCAACTTGTGGAACTATGGTTTCTCGGGGCAAGGTTCAATCATGCCTAAACTGGTGTGAGTATGCGGACAAATGCAGGGATTTGATTGAGGCTAAGAAGAAGAGAGAATAGAACCCGTCAACATGGATTTCCTTCACTTTTGCTGCTCATTTTGTTAGAAAAATGTAAATCGCAATTACCGTGATGCTTCGCTTTTCAACATTTGTTTACTTTTCTCTGCCATTACTTGTGGTGAGACTCTTTAGAAACCAACTTTGCATGATAGATTGCATCGAACATAGATTCACAAGGATTAAGAATTCGAATGAATCATCTGTATCTGCACCGTACGGTTAAGCATCAATAACATAATGTTAGCGTGGGTTGTCGAAATTAAGGAGCTTGAAAAGTTTGCCAAAAATGGGTAACCCCATAGGGAAAATGATAACAAAGATAAAGAAAACGGAAAAAACAGAGACAAAAGAGCAAAGAGCTCAGGCTGAGGAGCAGGTTAGTCCTCCAAGTAAGGTTTACTTGAAAGCACTGCCCCTTCGCGACTTAGAAGACGTAGACACGATTAAACGTGAAGTTAAGTCGGGCAACATTCTTATTTTAAAAATCAGCCCTCTAGCTAGAAAGAGCGTTGACGATGTGAAAAAGGCTGTGGATCAACTTCTCGAGTTCACTCAACACATGGGCGGGGACATCGCTCGCCTCGGTGAAGAACGAGTGGTCATAACTCCTTCTTCAGTTGCGATTTGGAGAGAAAAAACTATAGGCCCAAAAGGAGCCCTGCCTACCGCAGCCTAGTCTTTCTGTGTTTGCGTGTGCGCATTACTGAACTCGACAGAAGTCTATCTTCGTATAAAATCACTCTCTTACAATTCAGAGAGTCTTAACAAGCACATATTGGCGACAAGAGACGATAAAAAGAGGTTAAACTATTTAAAAATGCAATTCGAGAAAATTGTGGCTAATCTATAGGCTTGATTTCAAGAAGGATTGTGATGTTAATAGATCAATCGCATTCTTGATTTTCTTTATCCTACTTTAGCAAAGAAATCCAACAACAATAAAACACTCATGCAATGATTTCTGAAAATGAAAGGAATTAAAGAGGAATTGTCATTTGCCCATGACTTTTCGTGAGGCGATTTCTATGTCTTCAGACTTGATTGTTTTTCTTCCAGCATGCATGGCGTAGTCCATAGCCTCTCTGGCTATTTTCACGCCTATCTCATCGAGCACTTTAGCTAATTCTTTTGCCGCTGATTCGCTTACTCTGTCTGCGCCAGCCTTTTTGCAAATGCGATGCATAGGAGCTACAGCTAATTCGGGACCTGGCATTTAACCATCTCCGAAGCCTCTTTTTCTATTTTAAGCACTATTTAACATTATCGAAAGCCTTCGAGACTGAAATCAAAGACCTTTCTATAAAGAGCGTTCAAAATGATTTCGATGAGTTACAGCCTTTCTCCTAGTTTTAGAAGAAGCCATAAAAAGAATGTTTAAGTAGAGTTGTAAAAGTGGAACGAGATCAATGAATTTTGTTGACGCTCACATTCATCTATCAGATCCAGAGTACAATCAGAAAGTTGCCTACGTCATTGAAGAAGCCAAACGTTCAAACGTTGTAGCCCTAGTTTCCAGCAGCATGAACTTAGAAACATGCGTCCGAAATGTTCAACTTGCGGAAGGAAACGTTGGTTTCGTCTACACAGCTTTAGGAATCCACCCTTGGAATGCCCCAAACCTAGCTCCAGACGAACTTCAACAGACTCTTAACTTCATTTCGAAACATGGTGCAGACAGGGAAAAGGTTGTGGCTGTTGGAGAAATAGGGTTAGATCCTCAGTATGCCAAGCGCAGAGAAGTCAAGAATTTGCAGGTTAAAGTTTTTGAAGTGATGCTTCACGCTGCTGAAAAGTTGTCTCTTCCCGTTATTGTTCATTCAAGATGGAGCGCACAACGAATAATGACAATTCTTCCATCATACAATCTTAAGGGAATTCTGTTCCACTGGTTCAGCAGTCCAGTTGAATTGTTGCCTCAAATGATTGAACGAGGATACTACTTTTCCGAAGGTCCACCTACATTGTTTTCTAGCCGAACTCAAGATGTTGTTAAACATGTCCCCATCACAAAATTGTTGACTGAGACAGATGGGCCTGTTTCGTATTTTGGACTTTTTGAAGGCAAACTGACAACGCCAGCCTTTATTCCTCAAGTTATTAAGGCTGTAGCTGAAGTAAAAGGGATAAAAGAAAACGATGCGGCTGAGCAGATTTTAAAGAATTTTGTTGACTTCTTTGGAATAGAAAAGTTAGAGTTCAAGTCTTCTCTCTGACTTTGAGCGTGTTTAGGCAAGAGAGCCGCTTTTCTTTACGAGGTCTTAAACAATTATTGTATAGCTAAGAGTATAGGCCAGGAATCTTGGAGTTCTTTAATGCGGTTGCTGACAAAGGCGTGTAGCGTGTCTCTTAAAGCGTTGTCTTTAACCTTTATCTTATCCATTCTGTCTGCTAATTCAACGTCTCCGATGACTTCGCTGATCCAATTCTGAAAGTCTCGCCGTTTAAGGTGGAAAACCAACGATTCTGAATTGACCGTGTTGATTTTGCTGCAGAAATCCGACAGGCTTACAGCAAACTCTCCATTTGGTCTGCCTATACTGTCGTAGAAGTAGAAGGCTCTTTCGTAGTTCACGGTTTCTAAGATTTTGGAAATCTCTTCTCGGCTGAGGCTTCTCTCTAAAGATGGTTCATGTTTATTCTTTTTTCTAGTGTATTTTTTTGCGCTCATGGTTCATCGGTGTCATTGCTTCTAGATTTTATACATAGGTTTTATGAATTGAGAATTCATATAGAGTAAACTTATTCTGAAGAGTAAGGGATAAAAGGCAAAGAGAGATGTAAGGGAATCCTACAAGAGTGCAGGAGTAACGAAGGGAGCAGCATCATCTTGGAGGTAGAGTAGCAGCTTGGGTAAAGTACGACCAGAACAAGTGAAAAAGATAGCTAGAGAACTTTTAAAACGTTATCGAGACAAGTTCACTACAGACTTTGAGAGCAACAAGAAGCTTCTCGGTTCAGTCTCGATCATTTCTTCGGTGAGGTTGAGGAACCGAATAGCTGGCTACATAACAAGATTAGTGGCAATAACAAAGGCAGCTGAGAAAGCCCAAGCAGAGGAATCTGAAGAGGAAGCCTAAGAAGTAGACGAAGAAAAAACAAAGTAGAAGTCAGCAGAAATAAACTCAAAAATGGAGTCAAGTAAATGCCTCTGATAAACGGTTATCGAAAGGGCTGGGCGTTACGATATTTGAGAGAGGCAAAAGCAGAGTTGATTGCGGCTCAAAAAACACCTTACCTAAGTTCATCCCTCATTTTGGAAGCCATCAGAAAGGCTCAAGCATCGATTTACTACAGTATAGGCGATCCAGCTTCTGTCGAAGCCATTGTCCACCAAACCATAAACAAAAACCAGTCTGTAGAAGACCCTGTTCTCAGATGTTTAGTGGAAATAGAGCGCACAGTAAGATGGGTTGCCCTTACTCCAGAAACTGACCGCGACAAGGCTTTGAAGCAGGCAGACGAGTTCATTCAGATTGCATCTGAAATTGTCAATTTGTTCACTGGCGAGAAGGCTGATTGACTTTTTCTGGCTGTCTGGTAAGGAGTAAAAATGACCATAAAAGTAAATGTTAGACTTATAGGCGCATTTCGTGGGTTCTCTAGAAAGAGCCGAATCACCTTGGAAGTGGAGGAGCCCACTGTGAGAAAAGTGATACAGAAACTTTGTGACTCGTTTTCTGTTGAAGCTAAGCGGATGCTGGTTGACCCTGAGCTTAATGACCCTCGACCCAACGCCCTCATTCTCGTTAACGGAAAGGAAATCAATGTTTTGAACGGGTTGGAAACCGTGATAGATGAAGACGACGAAATAATCTTGATTCCTGTCTCCCATGGTGGTTAACAAGCAATCTGTCAACTCATTCTTCGGTTAACGTTGCTGTTCGACTTGAGGACCTTTTTCAATGGGTATAAACGGTTCTTTCTCCTCTATAATGACCTCTTTAGTTTGTTGGAAAGTCACTTGAGGCAAGGTGTCTAGGTCAAAAACCTTCTTTGTTTCACCACAACTTTGACACTCGTAGAACAACGTTATTGCTGAAGCTGGGTCATTTGAAAAATTTATCAAAGCATGAGGTGTCTGGCTGCGACATTTACCACATCTTAATAGGACAGTTGGATTATATGGAGTTTTATCCATTTGAGTTCTCCAATGAAACTACATTTTTTCATCTTTAATCAGTTATGAACTTCAGATATGGAATCCAAGTAAGTATGTGCAATGTTTTACTTCAAATTGTATTAAGCCTACGTATCTCAAATTCATATGTGTTAAATATCTTCCCTTCAAGATTTCTGAAGCACGGAAGGAAAAAACTATGGAATTAGACAACGTAGATGTGCTGTTAGGAATGACCATTGCGTCAATCATTTTGGGAATCGGGGTTTCAATGTTCTTCATTAACCCTTACACTGGATACGGCGCCGTAGTCTTAGCCATAGGCATGATGACGTTCGCTATAATGATTACCGCCAGACCAAGAGTAATTGAACGCGTTAAACGAGAAATCGTGCTCCAACCTACAAAGCAAGCAGAACCAACCCCTATAACTCCACCAACATTTGTTATACCATCCTCAGAGCCTTCAACACAAGTTTCAAACCTAGATGAACAAACGTCCACAGCGGCTGCTACTGAACATCCACAAACCGAGGAAGCAACATCGCCGTCCGAAGAAGTCCAAGTTGAAAAAACGCAAACAACCGAGTCAACTCAGCCTCAGCCTGAGGATAAGGCTCCAGAAGAGAAGAGAGAAGAAGAACTGATTACGGCAAAGCCAAGTTAACCTCAAACAGCAATCAAAACAACTCGTTGAAGCACTCCTTAACGTAAAGAAATTGCTTAGAATCCCAAGAAATGAAGGGATGATGTCTGAAGATTGAAAGCTTGCAGATTTCGAAACCAGCGAAATGTTACTTTATAGAAGGGCAGGAAAGATGTTTTCGTGGGCTAAAGGAGGAGGAAGATGGGTCAAGAGACTTACGTTTCGAACTGCAAGTTTGCGCTCTTTGCGTCTTGGGTGAACTCCTTGCGGAGTTTAGGTATCTGACGAAGCCCAAGTCAGTGGGAGAGGTTGAAGATAAGAAGAGGAAAGACAAGAAAAGAAGAGCTGAATTAAGCAAGTTTTAGAGATTATTTTTGACGCAGTTTCTCTATTGAATCCTTTATGATTGAAACAGAATTTTGAAACTGCTCATATGTGTTGGGTTTTAGTTCAAGTTCCAAAATTTTTTCCACACCATTTCTTCCAAGAATAACGGGCACACCTATTGAGACATCAGAAAATCCGTATTCTCCGTTTAAGTATGTGGAAACGCTCATCACTCTGTTTCTTCCTCTCAAAACAGCGTCAACCATTATTGCTATAACCACTGCAGGAGCATGAGTTGTCGCTCCCTTCAACTTTATGACATCAGCACCCGAAGTTCTCGTCAACTTCACTATTTTTTCAATTTGCTCTTTTTGGAGCAGTTCAGTTATTGGTATGCCTGAAACAGAGGCGTGGTCGACTAGTGGAACCATTGAATCTCCATGCTCTCCTATCACTAAGGCGCGAATGTCTTCTCTGGAAACGTTTAGCTCCATTGCAATGTATGACCTAAACCGCATAGTGTCAAGAATATTGCCCATTCCAAAAACCCTGTTTCTTTCAAAGCCTGACTCTTTGTAAGCAACGTAAGTCATGATGTCAACAGGGTTTGTCACAACCATAAGTTTGCAGTCAGGAGCATACCGCACAACTTCTTTCACCGCATTTTTGACTATCTGCGCATTTTCATTCATTAGGTCAAGTCGACTCATCCCAGGTCTTCTGCTCGCCCCAGCAACCAACACCACAACTTCTGAACCTTCAATTTCAGAGAAATCACTTGTTCCTTTGACGTTTCCATCGAATTCTATGGCAGGCGCAGCCTGCATCATGTCGAGTGCTTCACCTTGAGCTAGATTGTCAACAACGTCTACTAGAACAACATCGCTGATTCTGAACCTCAAAATATTGAAGGCTGCAGCGCTTCCTACTCTGCCCGCACCCACTATGGCAATCATTGTTCCATCACAATTCCTTCATTAGGAAAAAGAAAGCATAAAAACTCTGCTGCAAGCAGAAAAGAAGGAGAGAGCGCAAGTTGAGATAATAGCTTTCACTTATCTTTTCAAATTTGTATTCAACTTAAGAGATGAATGTTTCCAATTCTGACATTTTCGAGATGCTTCTTCGCTGCGTGATAGCATTGATTAGCCATTTCTCGACTCGTCGTGGGCAAATCGTTCATCACGTATTGTTGGTAGAAAGCGAGCAGCGTGTAAGGAATATGACTGTTGACTTCTGCAATGAAATGAGCTATGTTGCCTACTTCTTCTGCGTCCACATAGCCAGGAACCAGCAGAGTGCTCGCAGTTAAGATTGGCAGTTCAGGTCGCATTGCAACAAACTTTTCTCCAATTAGTTTGAAAGATTTGAGGGTAGGCTGGTTTGAAACTCCACACAAAGCTAAGTTTAGGTTTGGATTCCAAGTTTTCAGATCAAACTTTATGTTTCCACCACTTTGAAGCGATAGCTCAGCGGCTTTCAATGCTAACCCTTCCTTCCAGTAACCGTTGGTTTCCCAACAGATGCGTAGAATACGCTTTTCCGCACTCGCCTTTTCAATTGCCAGTTGGCTAGTCTTTAATGCATGAGGCATCTGCACCGAAGGGTCACCTCCGAAATAACAGATGCAAGAAACCTGACGATCAGCCTTGTCAGCTAGGCTTTCCGCATTCATTAAGGGATGAAGCCCACTTGCTAGGCTTCTATAGTGCCAGTTTTGGCAATAGAGGCAGTCGTAGCTGCAAGCTCCATAAAAGACAGCTAGATTTGAGTATTCTGTCTCTGCGGTTTTCTTGTATGCGTATTTTGGATAGCCCGCTCCTGTGCAGCCTGGACAGAACCACCAAGCCACGCAGTTGGTTGGTAAAGGGTCGTAATACCATTGAAGCACACCTTTCTCTGGGGTTCCACCCATGCGAACCATTCGACCTGCAGCGTTGAAGACTAAACCACAAAAACCCTTTACGCCAACGCCTATTCTGCAGTCGTTGGCACACATTCCACAAGCGAGTCCATTTGCGTCTTTCGGTGGCTTAGGAGGAAGCCCAAATCTCCCACGACTTTCTGCATGCACATCATCAGTGACTTTTAAGGCTGACTCTGGATTTTCTCGGATGCAGTGCAGACACACACCTAATCGATTAGAAATCAACTCTGAACGTTTGCCGCAGATTTGGCATAGCCCCAAAGCCTGCACCAATTGAAAAAGAGAGCTTTGGACTGTTTTAACTTGTTGCTTCTTAAAAATTTGAACTAACAAACGTATATACAAGTAACTATTCAACTACGATTTTGACCAGATTTAACTCAAAATGCTTGATTTTCTAAGTTTTGCTTCCACATCGTTAAGTCCCAGTTTTCGGAGAGTTTGGGGTTTCGGCAAGCCGTTATTATCCCAACCAACAGCTTGATAGTACTCATTTTTTTCTTCCAGAAATCTTTCTTTTTTCACAGTTCTGCCTTTGTAAGGTCCGGATGGCAAAGGCTCGTAGAATCTTGGCGGGTTGTCGTCATCTACACTTGGATTCCATTTGAGGTCAGGTCCTCCTAGCAGCAACATGGCTCGTTGCAGTTGGAGAATTCTTAATCCGTTAGTTTCGTACCATTCTTTTCGCGTTGTTGTCCAGCCTGTCACCGCGTCGAAAAAGTCCCAGATGAGCTTGTTGCCTACAGAAAAAGTGTTGAACATGCAGATGACTCCCGAATCGTGGAACACAGAGTCAAGCTCGCTGCTTCTAGTTTCAGTAGGCACGTCAGCCAAAGACGTGTGGTCGCCACCTTGAACTGAAACCGCGTAGGACATAATTGAGGGGTAGTCTCTGCCGCTTCTGACTCCATGGGCGCCAATTCCTACACCTTTCTCATGAATAGCGTAGATGGTCAAGTCTTTTCTCCTCATTTTTCCCAGTTTCAATGCCGCTCGATAGGAACCTTCCGCCAAGGTGTCGCCTATTCCGTTGCGCTCCGCAATTTTTTTAGCTAATTCTGCAAATGTCTGCGTGTTTCCCCATTCAAGTTTTATGCCGTCAAGGTCTTTTTTATCTAGAATCTTTCTTTGATAAAGCTCTGCAGCGAAACCTAAGACGTTTCCAGCCTGTATTCCGCACAGTCCAAGGTCGTCGATGAGTGCGCTTAGGTGAACGTTGTCTTCTGGTGAGAAGATGCCGAGGTTGGGTCCAAGATAGGCTTGCAATTCGTAGTCTGGGTTGTCTGTTATTGAACCTTTAAACATGCCTGTTTTGGGCATTGCAATCTTGAGACATGTGGTTGGGCAGCCGAAGTCTCCCCAGTATTTTTTAACCCACACCTTCTGCTCGAATCTGTCAACTGCAAAGCTCTTTTCTTCGTGCCATTCTTCCTGCCAGTTTCGTATAGGTTCTGAACTCGATTTAGCGGCAAAGTTAAAGCCACCTGAGCCGGTGCCCCATCTTCTGAAAAGTTCATCTTTGTAGCATTTTTTACATACTTGGTCAATCAATTCAGCCACTTTTTTGATGTCGTTAACTTCTGGCAGAGGACCCATGCCTTTAACTAATATAGCCTTAAGATTCTTCGAACCCATGACTCCGCCGTATCCGCCGTAGCCAGCAGAGTGAGTCCATTTAGCCATCACGCCTGCAATTCTCGTCTTGTTTTCGCCTGCAGGTCCAATGTACAGGGTTGCGGGTTCCTTTAGTTCTCCATATTCTGGAAAACTCGATTTGAGTTCTCTTCTTCCTTCTTCAACAAGAATCTTTAAAGTTTGCTTTCCATCTTTACCCCAAATGTGCTTGGCATCCTTTATCGAAACATCCTTGTCAACAACCATGATGTAGCTGGGTTTAGCAGCTTTTCCAGTAATAATTAGCCCGTCGTATCCTGCGCACTTTAAGTCGATGCCGAACTCTCCTCCAACGGTTGAGCCTATCATTCCATTGCTCTGAGGGGACTTACCGGATATGCAGACTCTGCCTCCAGGATAAAAGCCTGTCAAGGGACCTGTGAGAATCAAGAGTATGTTTTCAGGTGAGAAGGGGTCAACGGTTTCCCATTTTTTGCCCAATCTGTCCCAGAGAATTTTGGCTGCTAAGCCTCGACCGCCTATGTAATTTTTTAGAACATCTTCACTGAGCGATAATTCTTTTATTTTTTGGGTTGATAGGTTGATTTCGAGGATTTTTCCAGCGTATCCATGCATTAGATGTACGCCTCCCCAGCTTCGCCATAGAGATTGCTAACTAATTCTTTAGTCACTTCTTCGGGTTTTCGCGCGTAGACTCGGTAGATGGGTCTCCAGCCTGCTTTGGAAACAGTCTGCAAGGCGCCCCATTTGCCTTCTTGACAAACTTTGACACATTCTGGCTTGCCGTTGCATAAGTCACAGATTAGTATGGTCCTTTTAAAGGGATGAAGATGTGGAACCCTGCCTGGACAAGCCTCGATGCAGACGCCACAAGCAGTGCACTTTTGTTCGTCAACCAGAACTGCCTCAGTTTTTGAATTAACTGCCAAGGCGCCTTGTGGACAAGACTTGACGCATGGATAGTCCTCGCACTGCGCACAGACATGAGGAAACTCAGCGCCTGGAACAAGCATAAAAACACGAATTCGAGAAGCCTCAGGCCATATCTTGTTCTCGTGAAAAAGAGAGCAGGCGATTTCGCATTTTCTGCAGCCGCTGCATTTCAGATGGTCTCTGACGATCCAAACTTTTTTTCGAGCACCCATTTTTGAGGTCACGCACCGTTCTGATGTTGTTTTGTTAGTCTTGAAGTATTCTATGCGAACAGTTCGTGCTTTATTAAGATTATCCACATGCGTCATGAAGTGAACCCATGTTTGTGATGGATAGTTGTTGGAGCCTTTTTGACTGAGATAATCTTTTAAGAATAAAATGAGTGATAAAATCATGGTTTAACCATGGTGAATATTCTTGCCTTCTCTTGAACATTTGCAGGGTGACAGGTATGCTGTTGTGAAGAAGCTGGGTGAAGGCGGGAAAGGCGTTGTTTACAAGGCTAGAGACACTGTTTTGAACCGTGTGGTCGCGATCAAAATGCTCAAGAGTGCAGTTGTGGGCGAAGAGGCGTATTCACGTTTCATACGCGAAGCGCAAGCAGTGGCGAAGCTTAATCATCCAAACATCGTTTCAATCCATGACATCGGCAAAGAAGCTGAAAAACAGTTTTTGGTCCTAGAATATGTTGATGGAATGAGTCTTCGGCAGCTTATGGGAACGTATCCTGAAGGCAAATGCGACATACAAACCGTCTTAAGAATGAGCATAGACATTTGCAGTGCTCTTCGGTACGCACACTCTCAAGGCGTTCTGCATCGAGACGTAAAACCCGAAAATATCATGATTACACAAGAAGGCATAGCAAAACTGATGGATTTCGGTTTAGCCAAGATGCTCGGTCAACCAAGCATCACAGATGAAGGAATAATAGTCGGCACAGTTGCCTACGTAGCTCCCGAAATAGCCTTAGGAAAAGGTGCTGACGCTAGATCTGACCTGTACTCTTTCGGCGCAGTCCTTTACGAGTCCGTGACTGGAAAAGCGCCTTTTCCCGGAGAAGATCCTGTAAAAGCTATTTTTAGTCATATTCATGACTATCCAGTTTCGCCGAGTAGGTTGAACCCGAAGATTCCGCAAGCTTTGGCTGAATGCATCATGAAGCTGTTGGAAAAGGAGCCAGACAAGAGATATCAATCCGCGGCAGATTTGCTTCAAGTGTTGAAGGAGATTGCCGAAGGTTTCGTGAGAGAGGTTCTTGTGCCTTCTTACAAGCCAGGCGCTGTTGTTTCAAGCCCTCGTCCTTTTGCAGTAAAGGAGGTTCGGCTTATCGATAGAGTTGAGGAGATGGGCCTTCTGAGGGACGCTGTTGACAGGGTTGTTCGTGGCGAAGGTAACGTTGTCTTTCTGTATGGAGAGGCGGGAATTGGCAAGACAAGGTTAGCTAGAGAATTAGGAACTTATGCACATCTGCGTGGGATGCAAGTTTTGTCAGCCAAGTGCTCATCGTTGTACAGGATGGATGGTGTTCCTCCTTTTATTCTCTGGAAAGAAGTGATCAAGAACTATTTGGAAGTGTGCCCTCCCGAGCAATTACAGAAGGTGATTGGTTATTATCCAAGCGAAGTTTCCAAACTGGTTCCCGAACTTAACCAAAAGCTTGGAGTTGTTCCAGAGTCTCTACCCATAAGTCCAGAGCACGAGCGTGACAGGTTGTTTGAAGCAGTTTCTCAGTTCATCACCAACATTTCTAAAGAAGGACCATTGCTAGTGGTTCTCGATGATTTGCATCTGTCTGATCAGTCTTCGCTCTTGTTGCTGCATTATTTGGCACCCGGTGTCTATAAAGAGCCTCTGCTCTTCTTGGGTGCTTATCGTGACGCTGACCTTGATGAGAGACACCCTTTGTCTCCTATTTTGACAGAGCTGACTAAGGAACGTATGCTTCAATCTGTCCCGTTGAAACGCATGTCTTCAAATGATGTTTCACGGATGATTGAAGAAATTCTGGAACAAGGTGACGTGCCAAAAGATTTCTGTGAACTCGTCTATATGAAGACAAGAGGCAACCCCTTCTTTGTTGAAGAGGTGATAAAGTCCCTAAAGGAAGAGGAAGTCATCTACCGCGAGGAGAACAAATGGAAGTTTAAGGAAGTTTCCAAGATTGAGTTTCCTAAAACCGTTAAAAGCGTTATAAAGCTGAGAATAAGTCGATTAGATGATGAATGTCAGAACGCGTTGACTATGGCTTCTTTTGTTGGAAACGATTTCACTTTTGAGGCTTTATGCGGAGTTACCAGCTTTGAAGAAGATAAAGCGCTTGAAGTAATAGAGAAAATACTCAAAACAGGACTGGTTAAGGAGAGAGTTATCCGCGGAGAAGACGTGTACTCCTTTGCCGATATTATCGTTAGAGATGTTGTCCACGAGGAAGTTAGCCATTTAAGGCACAAGAAGCTTCACGGCGTAGTTGGATGCGCATTAGAGAAGGCGTACGCAAGAAATATTGATGAACATCTCGGAGAACTTGCCTATCATTTTCTAGAAGCCGGTGAAAAAGATAAGGCACTTGACTATTTCCTCAAAGCTGGGGAAAAGGCCACAACGGTTTACGCCAATAACGAGGCTGCCTCCTACTTCCAGTCTGCCCTTAAGCTACTTGAAGAGAAGGAAGGCAAACTTAGAGAAAAAGTGTATGTCCTTGAGAGACTTGGAGACATCAAGAAACTTGTTGGGGAAAATGATTCCTGCATAAGGCATTGGAGTGATGCGTTGTTGTTGTGGACGCAACTGAATGAGAAACAAAACGTTTCCCGACTGCACTGTAAAATAGCGAATGTTTTTTGGGAGAATATGGGCGCTACTGAAAAGGCTAAAGAGCACCATGAGAAGGCTTTGAAGATTTTAGAAAACGAGCCTGAAAACATTGAACTAGCGCGCCTCTACGAGGATATGGCAAATCACCTTACCATGATTGGAGATACAACTAAAGCTCTTCCTTGGGCTGAGAAGGCGCTTGACCTTGCGAAAAAACTGAACGCCCATGAAGTTATCGCACGTTCATACCTCACCTTGGGAAGTATCTTAAACTGGACTGGAGACAAGAAGAAAAGCTTTGAATGCTTTGAGAGCGGGTTGAAAATAGCCCTCGACAACGGTTATGTGGATACCGCGATAGGCGCATACAATGAACTTGCTAACACACTTCCAGCCGAGGAACATGAAAAGCGCTTGGAATTTTCTAAGAAAGGGTACGAACTTGCAAAAAAAGTAGGAGCTGTTTTTCTGCAATCTTGGCTTGCTGCAGGTTTAGCAAGTACGTATATTGGCATGGGAAACATGAAGGAAGCAGTTCCCTTTGCGGAGGAATCAGTTACCTTGGACAGGAAGGCAGGCAATGTAGCTCACCTTTCCATATCTTTGAACAGGCTTGGATATGCTTGTCAAGCATTAGGAGAATGGGATAAAAGCGAACAATGCTACAAGGAAGCTTCAATCATTTCCCAAGGGTTAAACGATTTTCAGTCAATTGCACTGAGTTACCGATATCTCGCATGGCTCTCTTTCGACAAAGGGGAATACGCCAAGGCAAGAGAATTATTCGAAAAAATGTATGAAGTCTGTGAAAGAGCTGGAGCAAAGTACCACCCCATGCCTATGGGCATTCTTAAATTTCTCGTTTGGACTTACATCGAACTTGGAGAAATCGAGAAAGCGGAAAACCTAATCGACAGTTTACACAATTTTGCCCTGAAAGTAAAGAGTAATTATCACATCGCCTACGAGCACCTGCTGAGAGCAATGCTATTCCGCACCCAAAAGAAATGGAAAGAATCTGTCGAGTATTTTGAGAAAAGCCTTCAGCAACTCGAGTCCATAAACGTAAGGAGATGGGACATCTACATTTTCGCCAAAATGGTCCTCTGCGAATACGCTCGAGCGTACTTGGAAAGAGATCATGAAGGCGACAGAGAAAAAGCTCACAACCTACTCAACCAAGCACTAGAAATATTCCAAAAGATTGGCGCCAAAAAAGATATAGAAAAGATAATAGCAAAAAAGAAACTACTCACAGCCTAAACCCCAAAAAATCCACAGTCATTTCGAAACCTATTTGACTCCTAATAGAAGGGCTAGGTCAATAGTGCGCGCCACAAACACAGAGCACTATGGCTTTTTTCTGGCTAACATCTTCTCTAATGTGGGTCGTAGCTTGGTGTTTTCCGCTAGTATCTTGTCTTTTCCAAGCGCATTCATCTGCTCTGTCATTTCTCTGATGAGTTCGCTGAACTTTGTTCCTTCAGCCGCTGACACGTATTCTACTCGAAACCTTTCGGGGCTGAGTCCAAGCTTCTGAAGCATTCCGCTTAGGGCTTGCATGCGTTTAGTCATCCAAACGTTGCCCGAAATATAGTGGCAGTCGTATGGTAGGTGACAGGCGCCAACAAGGACCATGCCTGCGCCTTGTCTAAACGCTTCTAGGACAAAGTTACGGTCGACTCTGCCCGAACACATGACACGTATAGCCCTCAAAGTAGGAGGATACTCAAAACGACTGGTTCCAGCCAAGTCTGCGCCAGCGTAACTGCACCAATTGCACAAAAAGCCTAGAATCTTTTCTTCTGGGTTCTTCTCTAAAGCTGCATGAATTTGATTCATTATTTGGGCGTCGGTGAAGTGCATCTGCGTAATCGAGTCCGTGGGGCATTCAGCCACACATGTGCCGCAGCCGTGACACATGGCGGGCAAAACTTGCGCCACCTGCTTCTCAGGCGCTCTTGCTGCACCGTAGGGACAAACTTTCTCGCAGATGCCACACTTTACCCGTGTGTTCTGGCAAGTGTTTGGGTCAACAACCGCGATTATGGGTTCAATCTTCCACTTCGTCTTGGACAAAATAGTCGCGGCTCTGCCAGCCGCGCCGCTTCCCTGTGACACACTGTAGGGTATGTCCTTAGGAGCTTGACAAGCACCAGCTAAAAATATTCCGTCAACAGGGGTGTCTATTGGCTTCAGCTTAGGATGACTCTCCATAAAGAAGCCGTCGGTTCCACGTGAAATGCTGAATATGCGCGCTACTTCTTCTGAGCCCTTCTTCGGGATTGCTGCTGTGCACAAAACTACAAGGTCGCTCTCTAGTTCGATTGGTTCGCCGAGGCTCATGTCTTCAGCGCGAATGATAAGGTTCTTTGTCTTGGGTTCTTCTATTATCTGAGAGGCTTTTCCACGAATGAAGTTGATACCCAAGTCTCGGGCTCGTCTGTAAAATTCTTCGTAGCCCTTGAACCAACTCCTCATGTCAATGTAGAGCAGATAGACCTCTACGTCATCTTTGTACTTCTCCTTTAAGAGAATCGCGTTCTTTAAGGCGTACATGCAACAAAAACCAGAACAATACTCATACTTGTTGACGTCACGTGAACCAACACATTGAATAAAGGCAACATTGTGCGGTTTCTTGCCGTCTGAAGCGCGAACAACTTTGCCGCCTGTTGGTCCAGCCGCTAAAATGAGCCTTTCAAATTCAAGCGCTGTTATCACGTTGTCATATTTCCCATAGCCATACAAACTGTCGTCGGTCGGCAAGTAAATGTCAAAGCCCGTGGCGATAATTATTGCACCCACATCGATTTCAATTTCTTCGGGTTTTTGGTCAAAATTAATGGCTTGACGAGCGCCGCAAGCGTCTACACATTTGTAGCATTTGATGCAATAGTCTATGTTGAGTGTATAAACCAAGGGCACTGCTTGGTCAAATGGAACTGATATGGCTTTGCGTACACCCATGTTCATGTCCCATTCGTTTGGGTATTCAACTGGGCAAACGTCTCTGCACTCGCCGCAGCCAGTGCAGCTTTCTCTAATAACGTATCGGGGATTTTTGCGAACCCTCACCTTGAAGTTGCCAACATAACCGTCTACTTTGAGAACGTCAGCGTGAGATATTATTTCGATGTTTGGATGACGGCTCACGTCGACCATTTTTGGTCCTTCAATGCAGATGCTGCAGTCAAGGGTTGGAAACGTTTTGTCTAACTGAGCCATGTGACCGCCTATGCTCTCGCCTTTCTCAACCATATACACTTTGAAGCCCATCTCGGCTAAGTCGAGTGCAGCGTTGATGCCAGCTATTCCGCCACCCAAAACCAATGCTTTGTTTGTAACAGGCACTTCGATAACGTTTAAGGGTTGAAGCAAAACAGCCTTAGCAACCGCCATTCTAACAATGTCCTTAGCCTTTTCAGTTGCCTCTTCAGGTGTGCTCGGATGGCACCAGGAAGAAAATTCCCGTATGTTAGCCATTTCAAAATAGTACGGATTTAACCCTTCATCCATTATGCACTTTCTAAAAGTTGGCTCGTGCATGCGCGGTGAACATGCAGCTACAATGATTCGATTAAGCTTGTTTTCACGTATGTTCTTTCTAATTTGTTCTTGTCCAGGGTCAGCGCATGAATAACGGTTGTCTCCTGCAAAGAATACATAGGGTAAGGTTTTCGCGTATTCCACAACCTCTTTGACATCTATGACTCCCGCAATGTTGAGACCGCAGTGACAAACAAAGACGCCTACCCTTGGAGTCTCTGGATTTTCTACGTGGGCTTTAGCCCCCATTTAGGCTTCACTCTCCTTCCCAAACACTAGTCTTTTTTCAACCGCTTGTTGCGCTTTTATCCAACCCTTCAACTTAGCTTCCTTGGAGTACTCGTTTGCGGAGGTGAGTTTTTCAAGGGCTTTATTCCATGCACCACTGCTCACAGGCTCATGATGGATGGATTTTCGGTCCATTTGCAACGCGCCCTCGACGGGACAGACGAGTTTGCAGACGCCGCAGAAGACGCAGAAGGTGTCGTTGGCATGAACTTTTCCGTCGCCTTCCAAAAACAACGCGCTTGGAATAGGACACACATCTAAGCAGTCTTGACAGTTTTGTGGACATTTTTCAAGATTGATTTGGAGTATTCCGTGAAGGATTTTACGCACATGTATGGCGCCTTTTGGACACTTCATTTCGCACAGACGACAGCAAGGGCAAAGGTCTTTCTTAATGTCAACCTTGACCTTTAACTCCTGCTTCTTTAATTGAGCCTTTACGTCTTCAACCCGCACTTCTTGCCCATCAGGAGTCAAAATTGTAACTTTGATAAGATTTAGTGGACAGGCTTTTTCGCAGTCAACGCAACCCACATCGCACTTGCTTGCGTCAACCTCTATTTCACGGATTAAATTAGGAAAACTCTCCTTTTCAATCACGGGAACAATGTGTTCACCGTTTACACGCACCTGTAAAGCTGTGAAAGGGCAGATTGGTTCGCACATGCCACAGTAAGAGCACTTTTGTGTGTTGACATCTATCGTTGGCGGTTTGGCTTTTTCTCCGTCTTTTTTCGCAGCTTTTATGACGGTGATAGCTTCTCTTGGACATATAACCTGACAGATTTCGCAGCCTTTGCAGAGGTTTCTGTCTAACGTTAATGAGTAACGCTTAGAATGGAGCACGCGCTCAATAACCAGCTCGGTTTCCGTGTCTGTTTTAAGCTCCTTCATGGGCATGCTGCGTCTGCTCCTTCTTTGCTTTCTGGAGTTGACTACCTTGAAAGTGCTTTGAAGATATTTTACAAATGTAAACTGTCATATATAGCTAACGATTAAGCAGAAACTACTCATATTAATCACCTATAACGACTTGATTCTATTCTAAGGCTTCTTCTATAATCGCGACTCCAGTGCTTGTTCCGATGCGGTTGGCTCCAGCTTCAATCATGGTTAACGCTTGCTTTAGAGTGCGTATTCCACCAGCTGCTTTGACACCCGTTTCTTTCCCCACTGCTTTGCGCATGAGTTTCACGTCTTTGACCGTTGCCTTTCCGCCCAACAAACCTGTAGAAGTCTTAACGAAGTCAGCTCCAGCCTCCTTAACTAATCTGCATGCTATGGTTTTCTCTTCATCAGTCAGCAAACCCGTCTCAATTATGACTTTTACAATCAGGTTTGGTTTGAGTTTTTTCACATTCAAAACTGCTTGGATGTCCTTCTTGACCGCCTCATAATTTTTTGATTTCAATGCGCTTGTGTTCATGACCATGTCGATCTCCTCTGCGCCCAATTCAACGACCTTCTTGGCTTCAAACGCCTTAACCTCTGGCAATCCAGCACCGATTGGAAAACCAATTGTTGAGCAAACCTTTACGTCTGTAGCTTCCAGCATATGTCTAGCTAATGAAATGTAAGTTGGGTTAACCACTACGCAGCAGAACCCGTGTTTTTTTGCTTCCCAACAAAGCCTAATAACTTCGTCTTTGCTGGCTGTGGGCTTAATTAACGTGTGGTCAATCACCGTGGCCAATTCTCGTCTCGACAACTTCATCGTGGTTTTCTCACCTTAGAATGCTCTTATTACTGTTTGATTCATTTAAAGTGCTTTAATCTAAAAGACAAAGAGTCATCATTCAAAATTAAATCTGATAATTTTCATTCTGTTTTCATAACTGCTATAGTTGAAAAAGAATAAACAATGTCTAAAGTGATTACGTTGAACAGAAACAAAAAAGAAACAAGAACAGACATAGTAAACGCCTTGCTCGCAACCCTCATTTTCTTTGTTGTCTTCCTTTTAATCTTGCACCTTTCAAAAGGCTGACCACAATCAAAAAAATGGCGGGGCCCCCGAGTAGATTAAAATCCTCGTTTAAATTTCACATGTTATGTATCCATGTTGCGATACTTTTAATCTCATTAATTCTACAGCAAACTGCTGATTTTAAGCAATTGGAAACTTGCAAAAGGTTTTAAACATAACTTTCTTTCTATGATTTGGGAAAGTATTTGGGCGTCAGAGAAATTGTGGTAGTTACGTGCATCATCATCACACTGTCCTCAACTTTGCTTCTCTATGTGGGTTTCAACCCTGAAGTCTCTATGAATTCGAAAATAGCATTTATGCGATCGAAAGACGGAACAAGAATCAACGCCGAAGTACTATCAGAAGAACCAAACAGCACGGTAAAGGTTTTCGCCAATTATAACAATGTCACATTTCACTCCAAAAATTGGGAATTCATACTAACCGCAGGAAGCATTTTAAGAGAACCGCCCAGATTGGTTAATGTCACAGACACACAAACAGGACAGACAAGACTAGAGCTACTAATTACCTCAATTTTCTTCGGGTTTAGAATTTACTACCAAGATCAAAGTGAATATTCGTACGGAACAACACGCCCAAAGGTTTATTTAGGCAGCGAAACAATCGACGAAAATTTCACTGTAACCTATGAAGAATACGTAAAAGCATTTGAAAAAAACATTGGTGAATTTACTACACAATATGAAATTGGAAAAATACGTGTTGCCAACAAAGAAACAAAAATGAGAGACATGAGTTTCGAACATGACAATGAGACTGATGTTTGGGTTCAACAAGCCGCCATAGAAGTAAACCTTGTAGTTACCTATCCCATTAGCGATGAGCTACAAAAGAACACTGCAATAATAATCGCAGCGGTTGTTGGAAACATTGCTGTAGTTGCTTTCACCATCTTTATCCCCAGACCAACCATCAAGGAACTTTTCAAACGCGCACCCGAAGCAATGATCTTCACAACCGTTGGCATAATTCTTATTTCTTTGTTCGTTGCTCTCGGCGCACTCGGTTTTCTTCCATGGGGTATTATTGGCATTCTCTGCTCAATCATCATTGGACTGTTCACTTGGCTAATGAATGTAATATCTAAGACGAAGGAAGCGAAAAAATAGCGGAAGTTAACCTGAGAGGGACTCGCGCGCAGAACGAGACCTTTTTTCCAACAAAGAAAAAAAGAACGCTGTAAACAGCCTTGCTTCTAAGCCAGCTAGCCTTAACAATTTCTCTTTGGCTCTTTTGGCTCGTTGTCAACAGGCAAGGCAAGAACCAAACTTCTTGTAGAAACATTGAATTTTATACACAGTTAAAAGCGAAAATGAGGTGGCGGGCCCGCGGGGATTTGAACCCCAGATCTCCGGCTCCGCAGGCCAGCGTCCTGATCCTGACTAGACTACGGGCCCAACATGACCTTTCTTGAGGTCAGTGAAGTAAAAAGAGTTTTCGTAATCATTCTTTTTAGGGAGGTGAAAAAGTGAACTTTTCAGTTTGTTTTGGAGTTAAGTAACTTTTGTAGGCAGCGGTATTCCTGCAAGAACTGCAACCCCTTTTCTGTTGTGCTGTAAGAAATCGGACTGTTGTGTGTTTCAATTAGTAAATCGAGGTTTACAAGTAGGTTTAGCGAGTGAGTGGCAAACTTCTGATTTAAGTTTGTTTGAGAAACAATCTTTGTCTTGGTTGCTCCTTTCAGCGCCGTTTCAAGAACTTGAGCAAATATGTCTAGTCTGCTTCTGAGCATCGGTAATCAACTCGAAAGGTTCCACTCTAAAGAATGAATTCAGTATAAAAACCTTTTGAACAATATGCTTTAAAGCCGTGCAATGTCCAACAATCTTTATTTCTCTAACACTCTCTGCAATGCTTCGATTACGTTTTGTCTCCCCATAGCGATTATGTAAGGACCCAGCCTTGGACCAGTTGGAGTTCCCAGCAAGATAACGTACAGAGTTTTGAAGAACTGACTCGGTTGGATGTCGTGTTTTCTAGCAGCGCTAAAGATTACGCTTTGAATCTGATCTGCTTCTGTGGTGGTTTTTAGCGTTTGCACGAGCATTTCAATTGCGTTTCTTTCTTTTTTGTTAAGCGTGATTGTTGTCTCTTTTATTTCCTTGAAGTCTCGGTTCCAGTTAAATGCGTATTCTATTCTCTGCTTTAGGTCGGAAGATGTTTCTTCTTTCTCTTTAAGGTAGCCATATTCACGCAGTTTTTGTATAATGTAGTCGGTTTCTGAGCCTTTTGGCGCTATCTTAGCCAAGTAAGCGAGGACATTGTACGAAACGTGCACGCTGGGTTTTTTGAGCGGTTTGAGCCACCAGCAGTATTTGTAGAGACCAGTAAGCTTGGCAAGTTCTCTTTTGTCTGGAATAGTTTTCTTTCCAAAGTAGATGTCTTCCAACTCATCGAACTCGTTCATGTAGGCTGGTACATCTAGAACCGAGATGGAGCGTGCTCCAACAAACCGTTTTAGCATGAGTAAGATTAGAGAATGAGATGAACCATAACGGAACCAGTCACGTGCAGTGAGCACTACTCCAGCTGACTTGGAAAATCTTTTTCCGCCCTTTGCCAAGAACAACTCATACTGAGTGTGATGTGGAGGCGGCCAGTCTAGAATTTCTTGGCATATTCTGTCGTTGACTCGAACGGAGTCTCTGATGTCTTTTCCGTAGGCTTCAAACCTGATGTCAAGGGCTTTCCATCGTGCAGCGAACTCAACTTTCCAAACTAGTTTTCCTTCAGCTTTTGTGTAGTCAACTTCGCCTTTGTGTCCACAGCCTTTGAACCATTGTCCTTTGATTTCCATTCCTTCACAGGCATAGAGAACCTTGTTTTCTTTTGGCAAAAACTCGTAAGCTTTGGTGGTGTAAATTCGGCCACAGTTGCTACAAATGGCGAAGTATGGTAGCGCTTCCTCAAACTTTTCTTGTCCAACCTCTTCTCTGATGATTTCGCCTACACGTTTTGCATTAAGAAGTATGGTTTTGATTTGCTCGTTGAGAAGCCCACGTTTGTACACCTCCGAAGCCGACATAAACGTGTACTTGACTCCGCATTTGTCAAAGGCTTCAAGTATCAAAGATATGGCGTGTTCACCGAAGCTTTTGTGGCATTTGTCAGGGTCTGGAATCGACGTCACAGGATAACCCAAATACTCATTCAAGGTTTTGGGCAGTCCCGGAGGAACCTTGCGTAAGCCGTCTTTGTCATCTGCGAATGCCATTAATTCAGAACGATAATTCTGTGCCTGTAACGCAACAGTTATGGCATAGCATCTTATGGCGTCGCTTAGATTGCCTACGTGTGGTATGCCTGAGGCGCTGACTCCCATTTCGGTTCGAATTAAGTCGAGGCTTCTGCCTAGCTTTTGCTCTCTTTCAATTATTTTAGCTGCGGTTTTGTCGTACCAGGTGCCGTGACCTATAATCTTCTGTTCAGGCATTGTGAACCCTAGCCATTACATAGTTTAAGCAAGGATGATAAAAACAGTTTCTTTAATTGTCTCTGTTTAGAAAGATAAGTCTGCAAGTTTAGTGCGGATTGAGGAATCATTTGTTTGACACTGTACGACTCAGTTGCTAGGCACGAAGCCATAGAGAAACTCGTTGTTCGCAACAGAAGTGATGATGTTCAAGAACGTAAGTATTGGCGCTTCCGACGTGACCGCTGGTACGGGGGCATCGTGACTGCTGACGCCGTGGGCTGTGGACTCCTCTGCAAGTACTGTTGGGTCTCCGACTCTGTGATGTTCCAGCCAGCCGAAACAGGCAGATTCTATCCTCCAGATGTGGTCGCTAAAATCTTGGTGGATTTGGCGAAAAAGAAGGGTTTAGGGCAGTTGCGGGTTAGCGGTGGCGAACCAATTATAGGCAAGGCACATCTACTACAACTGCTTGACCATTTGGAAGGAAGAGGGTTATTTTTCATCTTGGAAACTAACGGCATTCTGTTAGGAAATGACCTAAAATACGCTGACGACTTAGCCAAACACAAATTCATTCACGTGCGAGTCTCACTGAAGGGCTGCAACGAAAACGAGTTTGCCAAATTGACAGACGCCCAACCTGAAGGCTTCACGCTTCAGTTGAAAGCTCTTGAAAACCTTGTGCGGGCTAATGTGAAATGCCACCCAGCCGTCATGACTTCATTCTCAACTCAACAGAGCCTACAACAACTTGCTGAACGACTGAGAAGAATCAGCCCCATGTTGGCTGAAGAGCTTGAAATTGAAGAGTTGATTCTCTACCCAAGCGTCAAACGCAAAACCTACAAACACGGATTAAAGTATTACAGCGCCTACACACCCGAAAAAGTGCCGCAAGAAAGAATCTAAACAATATTGGAAAGCGCACAAAAGCATTTGCCAAAACTGAGTCAGAGTTGACTAGAGTCTTTGTTTCCCTAGAACATAGTCAACACCTAATTTTGTCAAGGAAGCCACGTTTCCAGCTTTTCCATGAAGATCTACCTAACCTTTAGCTGCTAGATGTCTGAGAACTTTCTGGCAAGATTTTTTAATATTATATTTTCGAGCTATGCTTGTCCACTTGATCATGGAACAAACTCTTTCAATCGATTTGTAATCCTGACGGATTAATCTCTGATCATACATGGCGAACAAAACTTCTTCTTCATAGGTTTCCAGCGTCAACTTTAGGGGTCCCGTTACTTAATGATTGTATGCGTCTTTTAAGATTTGTGTATAATTATGCACAAACTTTTTTATAATTGTACTACAACTTAGTAATTGTAGAATGTGTGTGCGCACAGTACAGGCGCCCTTCTACTAGGACTCAAATATGAAAAGGGTGAAAACAAGAATGGAAACAAAAACAGAAAGAAAAAGCTTCCCCGAAGCCGTCAGAATCGTACTAGACACTATGACTAAAGGAAACGCCTTCTCACTTAGCGACTTATCTCGACAAGCTGGATTAAACCGAAGAACAGTGGAAAAAGCCCTTAACCTTCTTTCAGTAACGCAAAACTATCTTCAAGAAAACAAGTTAGAGATAACTAACATTGCGCACACTAAAATTGTACGTCTCGACAAGAGAACTGGTTTGCTTGGTCTTCCAGAGGAGTTGCAGAAACTAATAATAAAAACAGCCTACTACCCATCTCCTTCTAGAGAAGAAGAGATCCTAGTTTACGCATATCGACAAGAAGCGTTTTCTCCAGAAAAAGCCGTTGAAATGGAAAAATCCTTGCTTGTGAAGAAACTCTTGAAACAAGGACAGCTTCAGGAAACCGCTGAAGGCAAAATCTTTCTAACAGATGAAGGAAAGATAATAGTGCAAGGTGCTTTAAAGTTATACCCAGAATTAAAAGACTTGTAATTCTCTGAAGAATCTGAAATCGAAGAGTTGATTCTCTACCCAAGCGTTAAACACACAATCAACAAACACGGATTAAAGTATTACAACGCCTACACACCAGAAAGAGTACCACAAGAAAGAATCAAAACAAATCTCAGAGAGGGCGCATTATCTTCCCTTTGCTTTTCCAAATTGAGAAAAAATTAAGGATAATTTTGTATATTGTAAGGATTTACCTTTCAATTTTTAATTTTGTGGTCGTAATACTTAACCAGCCTCTTTCCTTCTTAATAACATCTAGTAATGTCTTGGAGTCTAGCTCTTTTTTCTCCATTAAATAATAAGCGTTGCAGAGGTCCAGAGTTCTTAAAATTAATACATTTGTATGGACAGCCTTTTGGATTTCGTTTGGCGATATGGGCTCATCCTTTTCCCTTAAGGAAGCAGCTCGGTTAAAACTATTAACGACAAGTAAGGCTGGAAAGTCATCAGGCTTTCCTCGAGCCCCTCTATGCTCGTCTAATTTACTTATGTGCGGTCGTGCCAAGTTCTTGTCTAATCCCTTAACCTCAACTATAACAGTTTCCTTATTCTGTTCGGTAATCCAAAAATCTTCTTCGAAGATTTCATCTCTTTGGGTTTTAATACCCAGCTCATTGAAAAAATTAATGACCGAATTCACAAGTTCCTCGTCTCTAAACCACAAAATTTCTTTTAGTCTCAAATATCTTTTAAGAGAATCCATTCTTTTCTCGAGTTCTTTTTCTAACGTTTCTTTCTCGGAAACAATGGTAGCTTCGTTAGGAAATCTATAAGAGTTTATGAAATTTGGCGTTTTGTATTGAATCTTAGGTCCATAAGTTCTTAAAGCTTCTAACAAAGTTGTCAAAAATTCTTTTACAAAGTCTGGCTCGGTATATTGCTTTAGCAAGACTTGACAAGATAAAAATGTTAGAACTCCTTTTCCTACTTTTTTTGCAAAACCAACTATTTCCCCATCTGGCGTTTCACAAATTACATCATCAAAATCACCGCGGAAGCATGTATCTGCAGCTCCAAACCTCTTCAAAAAAGAGGAAAATTCCGACCTTTTTATTACTATGTCAGCACGAGGCTTTTGCCAATAAGATTTCCCTATTCCTATTCTCTCTAATACTCGTAAATTAAGGTCGTCGGGCATACATGTTACGCATACTACACTCCCTTTTTCAAGAGCGTTGAATACCTCTCTTTCTCTTCTTACTGCTTCAGCGTCACGATCGTACCCTTCTGGAACCCTAAAGATTGTACCACCAAGTACAACAACGGGGTTAAAGTTGGCAAAACTTTCTCGCATATCGGGGTTTATAAAGAAAAGTTCTGAACCTTCAACTAAACTGATACCTTTCCAGGAAAGATGATAGATTGCTGGATTTTCTGGCACACTCATAATTTAATGTTCATCTCATTTTAAAAGATTTAGCACGTGGACAAGGATTTATTCGCATAAGCGCACAACTTCGAGATTATTTTGGTGTATTGATGAGTTCTTTTAGTTTTTGTATTGTTTTTTTGTCTACTTCTAGGCTTAGGTTTTCAATGTTGTCTTCCCAATAAATCTCTTGAGCCGACTTACACACAGGTTTTCCCTCATAATCCGCAACAAGAAAACAATACGCATTCTGTCTTTCACCATTACTTACCACATAAAAACTTTTACAAATAAACCTCAACCCCTTCACATTAATACCCAACTCTTCACATAATTCCCGCTTCAAACCTCCTCCAAACCTTCATCCTTTCTAACATGTCCTCCAAGGCAAACAAACACATAACACCAGATCAAGTTTCTCATCTAACCCGCGACGTTCAACCAAAAACCTGTCTCCATCCAAGACTACGCCCACAACAACGCCAACAATCCCTTCCAAACAACCCTCAAACTCAAACAAAACATGAAACACACAAAAAACAACAGAAGACAAAATTTAAACCTTAACCAACAAACACCAACCCTCGCCTCAACCAACCCCTCTGAACACCACACACACCCCCTATCAAACAATACAAATCATATTTGAATCCTAATTGGATCATATTAGAGGGCGGTCTAGCCCCGTGCGCACACACACAAACTCAAAAAACAACCAACATACAAACATTATAGGTACGAGACCCCTACCAACCTGACGCTCTGAGACAACATTTGCTAGATGTTTACGATCAAAATCGAGTGGCACAAGGCTTAATAGTTTTTCTAAATGGTATGCCTATGACTTAGGCGCTCTTGGGCGGGTAGATCAGCTTGGAATGATCGCAGCGTTGGCATCGCTGAGGACGCGGGTTCAAATCCCGCCCCGTCCACCAAAATGGTTATTTCATTACAGCAGAGAGAGCCAAACTTGAAGATTTTATCATCTTCTCATAAACCTTAAATCCATTGGTTCTGACATTAATATTTGGTGGAAAAGATGAGAGAAGGAGAAATTAGGTCTGTGACCAGAAAATTTGCATGGTTGCTTTTGGTGGGCTTAATCTTAGCTGGAGGATATGGCATAGTCCAAGCTGAGTCTGTGTTCGTGGCGGTCTCAACAAACAAGTGCTGGTATGATTGGGGTGAAACGGTAGCAATAACTGTTTCTGTCACAAACACTGGTACTTCGACGTTGTACTTTACCTTTGGCACAACTCATCAAGCAGGGTATCGTATTTACAACCATAAATTTGAGCTGGTGTGGACTACAACTAATGACATCTATCTTCAAGTAGTCACCTATCTCACTCTTCAACCTGGTGAAACAAAAACCTATACATTTTGGTGGCCGCAGAGAAGCGAGACGGCTGTCAAAATTAAACCTGGAATTTACTGGGTTCAAGGTTACTTCGTAGGAACATGGACTTGGTCTGAACTTGTCTCTTTTGGTATAAAAGGTCGTGGAACGGGCTAAAGTTAAAGCGAAATCTCACAAAACCGCAAAAAAAATTTCCTTTCTTTTTTCTAAAATAGTGCATGTCTGAGAGAGAACCATATTTTCTCAGCTATCCATATCATATACTTCATGCAATCTGATTTTCTGGGCTGGCTGTCAAAAGTCCAAGACCAAGAGAAAGCAGCAAACAAACCCGTAAACGAAGATTCAGAAAGGGAAAGCATGAGAACCTTATATCGTTATCACGATGCGGGTTCAAATCCCGCCCCGTCCACTCTGCGCACACGAGGTGAATTAGTAGTTTGAAAAATCTCAATTGTCGGACAAAACGTTCACAGTTGTGGACAATACAGATGAGGTTCATAACATAGAAATTGAAAGGGGTCTGCCTTCTGCCGTTTTGTGGCACAATATTTTCCAGTGGTGCACAATACTAAGCGTTCGTTCATCATAGAATTCTGAGTGATGAACAAATAACAGATAGTTTTCATGACTGTGGATTAGGGTTTTTGATTCTTATTTTGGATTCTTAAATGATTTATTCTTTCGTTATGAAACAAAATGCAATGGTGTGTGCAATGCCACCTTCAAAACTTGATAGATACCTGAGTATTCTAGAAGTGCTGGTTCTTCGACCACAAAAACTGGACCGAATAGCGTATAGAGTCAAAATGGAATGCAACTCGGTGAAACGCCATCTAAACTTTCTTGTTTCTAATGGGTTGGTTGAAAAGCGAAAGTTGAATGGTAAGCGAGTTGTTTATGCCATTAACGAAAGAGGCGTATCGGTGTTCAAGACTTTGAGGACGCTGAAGTATCTGGAGAAACTTAAGAAAACTTTGCCCATCGTTGAGGAAGCACGCGATATAGCTTCAATGCTAAATGAAAATTATCAAAAATTGAAAGAAAAGTAACAGCTTAACCGTTCAAAGAGTGCTTCCAGGTAGTTGATGTATTCAGAATAAAGCCTTCAACTTCCTTTATTCTCCAAAAACCTTAAGAACAAAACTAAACCGAATCTATGAGGGGAGACAACACAAATGGTTTATTGCACTAAATGCGGCGCTAAAAACGAAGACACAGCCCTAGTGTGTGTCAAGTGCGGAGCAAGCCTAGAAACTGGAACCATCGAGTCTCGCAGATACGAACGCGCACGCGCTGAAAAAGAATGTTTCGGGCTTCCCCATGGCGGCTTGATTTTCGGCATAGCCGTCGGCGTGATAATACTGCTTTGGGGTTTCTGGGAGCTAATGCATATAATGGCTCCGGAGATGTTTCCAGGAGCCAGCTTTTGGCCTCTTGCCCTAATCATTTTTGGGTTGCTCATTGTTCTTGGCGCACTGTATCAACTTAGTCGTCGATAGTCGCCTTGACCTTCCCTTTTTTGTGTGCCATTTTTAAAACTGCATGAGTCTATGGTGCATTCAGAGCATATTCGTTCATGGTCCCATTTGGAAAGCGATATTCGAGTGAAGAGCCAAAAAACGCTGAAAACAACAAAGAATAGGTCGATTAGAAAGTTGTGCGTTAACCCGTCAACGCCTATAAGAATTAAGAATGTTCCGGCAACGAAGAAAGTGCTTGAAAACACACGAATAAAGCTGTTCTGAAGTGTGGGTAAAGGAGACTGCAGAAGCCCTAAAACCACTCCGACAACTCCGATTAGAACCATGAGAAAAGCATTTTGCTCAGTCTGTAAGTTTCCAAAGAAATACGTCGCAACGCCTGTAAGAGCGATGAGTGCTCCCAAGAACAGCCCAGAACAGGTAGCACAAAGGGTCTTGTCTGCTAAACAAAATATGTGAGCGGAAAAATGTCCACACGTGGGATGATGCCCGAGCAAAGTTGGAGAAGACATGTCCAAAATAGATGAGTCTCGTTTGAAGCCGAGAAGTCTGTTTTTTCGTTTCTTTCGTTGTCCAACGTCAAAGAATTTTGAACATTGATGAGGGAAGAACACTGCTAAAATTCCAAGAATGCATATAGCGGTATAGCTTGAACCAACCAAGGGTTTTCGCCAAACCATGTCTTCTTGCGGAACAGCAGGGTAAAGAGCGAATACCACTGCAAGAATCAATCCGAAAAATGACACTGAGACCAAAAAAAGCAATGTTAAACTTTCAAGTTTACTGTTTGATGATGACATAAAGATTCGGCTCAAACCAGACTTTTCAGTTGTCTCAACACGTTTTGCCGTGCCATGTATCGGTAGGCTCTCCTCTTTATCTCGTTACCTGAAAAAATGCCTTGCAACCTTCTGCGCCAAGAACCGAAGAAACTCCGATAACACTTGTAGAGTTCATGTTGCACCTGCTCTCTCGTTAGGGTTTCAGTTGGCATGATGGCGTGAACCATGTCGTAGTTTGCCCAGTTCCAGTCTTCTATCCAACCGTTGCGTTTAGCTTCCTCATAAAGGTCAGTTCCTGGAAAAGGCGTCAGAATCATGAAGATGGCTAAGTCGGGGTCAAGGTTGTTGACAAAATCCCTCAAGCTGGCTATTGATTCGGCAGAGTCTTTGCGTTCTCCGATGATACATGTTGCTTGAGAGAAAATGTTGTTTTGTTTCAACAATTTTATCGCTGCAGCAGCGTCTTCTGGTTTTGTGCCTTTGTGAAAACTCTCCAAAGTGGATTTACTGTGGCTCTCCACTCCTAGAAGCAGCCAGTTAATTCCTGCTTTGTTCATTTTTGGTAGCAGACTTTGATTTTTCACAACGTCGTCGCATCGAGCCTGCATAAAACATGTTATGTCGCCTGAGAACCCACGCTTGATTAGTTCATCACACAAGTCGTTCATGCGTTTATCCAAGCCGAAGTTGTCGTCAGTCAACCATAGAAGCTTGGTTCCATAGTTGTTGTGAAGGAACTCCATTTCTTCAGCGACTCGCTTAACAGACTTGTGCCTCCAAGTGCCACGCCAATGCTTCCACTGAGAACAGAAGGTGCATCGGTGGGGGCATCCGCGAGAAGCTTCTATCATGCCGTATCTAGCGTTGCGCCCAGCCATCATAGTGAAATGGTATCTGTGGGCGTATTCCGCAAGGAAATGGTAGCCTGGAAAAGGCAACTCGTCTAGGTTTTTCATCAACGGACGAAATGGATTGTGTTGAATTTCTTTTCCATGCCTAAAGGATATGCCTTTTATTCCCGAAAAGTTTGATTTTTCCTGCATTGCTTTAACAAGTTCTACAAGGGTCTCTTCTCCTTCTCCTCGAACAATCACGTCGATTTCAGGGTAAGCTTCAAGGCTTTCCTGAGCCAGAAAAGTGAAGTGTTGCCCTCCGGTGACGGCTAAAACGTCTGGGTTCAGTTTTTTGGCTGTTTCTAAGGTTCGTGCTGTAACGTATGCGTTGCATGTGGCGAATCCACTTGAGGCTACGATGTTAGGGTTGAATGATTCAATGTGTTTTTCTAAGCCTTTCCAGTCCAACGACATGGCTTGGCAGTCGACAACCTCAATTTCCACGTCTTCTATCTTGCTTTCAAGATAGGCTGCGAGTTGAAGAATCCCGTATGGAGGCGGAAGATATTCTCCCATAACAAACCAATAATCTTTCGGGGGCTCAACAAACATAACCTTAGTTTGCATAGTTTCACTTCAACGGTTTTCTGTTTTTTGCTTTCTGTGCTGTGAGAGGAAGTTTTCACGAGTTGTTTCCATTATGTGATGGTCGAACCAATAAATTCCCTTTGTCTTTCTGAAACCGCTCTTTTCATAAACCTTGATTGCTGCGGTGTTTTCTCGATGGGGCGGAACCAAAATCACATCTAGTTGGGTGTTAGTGAAGAGGTATTTCACTATTTCCCGCATAGCTTCTGTTCCATAGCCCTTACCCCAATAGTTCGGGGCCAATTTAACATCGGTTATGCCAACAAGTTTGCCAGAAGGCGCCTCATAACCTTTACATGACCAACCCTTCTTTCTTATTCCGCAGCCGCTTTCGCCGATTGGAGTGCCGTCTAAAAGTTCAATAATCAGCTGTATCGCTTCTGGGGGGTCATGCTTAGCTCTTTTTAGATATTTCTGATACCAGCTTTCAATGTCTTTTTCGTTCCAACCTTTGCCGTGTTTGGCTCCAGCATAACGCATAACACGTGGGTCGTTCCAAAGGCTAAGGAGAAAAGGTAGATCCCGTCTCTCAACTGTTCTCAGTCTTACTCGCTGCATTTTCTTTCGTTTCTATTTTTGACAAGAAATACATTAAGGTTGTTCTATGCGCTCTCTGTATTTTACGATTCCTTTTCACTAAACTGCTAGTTCTTTTGCAAGTTGGAGAAGTTTTAAATCTAATGGCTTAGTAGATTTTGCGGATTCTTCAAGGTCTATGGTGCTTATTTCACAGCCTGTCAACCCAACTATTTTGTTTCTATCTCCGTTCAAAATTAACTCCACAGCTTTGTTGCCGAACAAACACGCCAAAAACTTGCTTCTGGCTGTAGGAGCACCACCCCTCTGAGAGTAGCCTAGAACACTCAGTCTAACCTCGCTTTTAGTGTCTTCTTCAATCTCTTTCGCTAGCGCTCTGGTTTCTCCGATGCCTTCAGCAGCTACGATTATTGTGGACCTTTTGCCTCTTCGACGGCTATCTTCGATGTTCTCAATAATGTCGTGTGTTTCAAACTTGACCTCTGGGATAAGAATGACTTCTGACCCAACAGTCAACCCAACAGTGAGAGCGAGAAAGCCTCTGGTTTTCCCCATCACTTCAACGATGAAAATCCTTTCGTGGGACATGGCTGTGTCCCTTATCTTGTCTATTTCAGAAACCGCTGTGTTCACGGCTGTGTCGAAACCGATAGTTTCGTCTGTTCCAAAGACATCATTGTCGATTGTAGCAGGGACACCGATAATGGCTGTGCCAGATTCATAGCTAAGCGCAAGGGCTCCATTGAAAGAGCCGTTGCCACCGATTACCACAAGTCCACAGACATCGTCGCGGTCCAGATTTTCCGCAGCCTTGAAAACACTCTCTCTTTTCTGGAATTCAGGACATCTAGACGTATAGAGCATGGTGCCGCCCTGATTAATAATTCCACTCACTGACCGAGGTCCCAAGGGTCTGAAAGTGTTTGTTATCAAGCCTTCCCATCCTCTCTCAAAGCCCAAAACCTCCAGATGCCTGACATGCGCAAGCCGAACCACGGCACGAATGGCAGCGTTCATGCCAGGAGCGTCGCCTCCACTAGTGACGACTCCAATCCTCTTCAAACTTTTTCCTCCAATTGACCGTTATCCAGTTGACTGGCACTTAAGAAGGAAAAATAGACTTGAACGTTGCGGAAACGTTGAAAAAATGTTTATTTCCTGTTTCGCCGGTAGACTACTGTTCCGCAGTCTTTGCAGAAATAGAAGTTGCTGTCTACTTTTTTCTGCTCTAACTTGTTGATTTTATTCTTACAATCAGCATTGGGACACTTCACTTATTCACCTTCATGTTTCAAGCTGCAATGTTTTTGCAAATCTATGCTCCAATTGTTCGCTTTTGTTGAAGAGTCGTTTTGGAGTGTTTGATGTTTGTTCTTCAACGTTTCATCGTTGACTAATGTTGTTGCTCTATTTCAAATAACTTATGAAGGAAAGATACGCATTCGTAATCGCTAGACACTATCATTAGGAGCACATGTATTTCAACATCGGAAACTTAATAGGACACCCCTTTATTTTTGAGCATGCAAGTTCCAAAAACAGGGCTAGGATAAGTCATGGGTCGGTATAAGCAAGTTGAAGAAATCGTTCAACTCATGAGCAGTCAAGAGTATATTAGGAACACAAGCATCATAGCGCACGTTGACCACGGCAAAACAACGCTTTCAGACAGCCTACTCGCCGCTGCTGGCATAATCAGTGAACAAACCGCAGGGCAAAAACTGTACCTTGACTCTTGGGAACTTGAACAGAAGAGGCAGATGACGGTTTTTGCGTCAAACATCAGCCTTGCACACAATTACAAGGAAAAAGACTACCTCATCAACCTCATAGACACCCCTGGACACATTGATTTCAGTGGCGCTGTCACCCGAAGCCTACGAGCAGTCGACGGAGCGCTTGTGGTTGTTGACGCAGTTGAGGGACCCATGACACAAACCGAAACCGTACTTATGCAAGCATTGCGTGAACGTGTTAAACCAATTTTATTCATTAACAAAGTTGACCGCCTAATAAAGGAAATTCGCCTAACTCCAAAGGAAATTCAAGAAAAATTCGCCAAAATCATCACTAGAGTAAACGTACTTATTGAAAAATATGCGCCGCCTGAACACAAACAAGACTGGCAAGTTAAGGTTGAAGATGGCCGTGTAGCTTTTGGAGCAGCGCTGCATCGTTGGGGATTAAACTTGCCTCACATGAAGGCAAAAGGCGTAACATTTCAGAATATCATCGACGCTTACAGCGGAGCACCAGAAGAAATAGGTAAGAAGGTTGATGAACTCAGCAAGAAGGCTCCACTATACGAAACCATCCTAGACATGTTCTGCGAACACCTACCCAATCCACTAGAAGCACAACCATATCGCCAAAGCCAGATTTGGCCAGGCGACCCGACTAGTCCAGTTGGTCAAGGCATGGCTAAAGTTGATCCGAAAAGTCCAGCACTCATGTGTATTAGCACTATCGAGGTTGACCCCCACAGCGGGGTTGTGGCCATCGGGCGTGTGTTCAGCGGAACCGTTGAAAAAGGCAAACTCGTCCGCCTAGTTAACGCTCATGTAGAAGGAACGATTCAGCAAGTTTACATGAGTATGGCAGCTGACCGTGTCATTGTTGATCGTGTTCCAGCGGGGAATATTGCTGCAGTTGGTGGGTTGCCGTCAGTTCGTGTAGGCGAAACTGTGGCAGAGCAAGGAGTAGATACGCAGCCGTTTGAGGGATTGCAATACGTGTCTGACCCTGTGGTCACAGTGTCTGTGGAGCCTGCTGAAGTGAAGGATTTGCCACTTTTTGACAAAGTTATGCATAAATTGACTCTTGAAGACCCTAACCTGCACTTGATGTTGAACAAGGAAAGTGGAGAATACCTCCTAAGCGGCATGGGAGAGCTTCATCTTGAGGTTACTGCATACCGAATGCAGGAAGCAAACTTGAAAGTTAAAATGGGTAAGCCGATTGTGATTTATCGCGAAACTATTAATCACGATTATAGTGGACCCCCTGTTATGGGCAAAAGCCCAAACAAACACAGCAGGTTATGGGTGACTTTAGAAAAATTGCCTGAAAAGACGATTGAAGGAATAAAGCAGGGTAAGATATCTGAACTGCAGAGCCGAGATGAAAGACGAAGAGTTCTTGTGCAACAGTTTAGCTGGGACACAGACGACGCCCGCAACGTCATCGCCATCGAAGAAAATAACATCCTAGTGAACAAGATAAAGGGAAGACAATACGTTGAAGAGGTTCTCGACCACGTTAAATCAGGGTTCAGAGAAGCAGTGCATACGTCTGTGTTGGCCAAGGAACCTGCCTACGGTTTGAAAATTAACGCTGTTGACATTCAAGTTCACGAAGACCCTGTTCATCGTGGTCCAGCGCAGATTCTCCCTATGACTTGGCGCCCAATTTGGGCGTGCTTCCTACTCAGTGACCCCATTCTTTTGGAACCTATTCTGAAGTTTGAGTGCAAAGTGCCCACTGACTTTGTCAGTTCTGTTCTCGCCATACTTCAGAGACGCCGTGGAAGAATTCTCGACATGCCTCAAGAGGAAGACCACATCGTTGTTAAGGCAGAGATGCCTGTTGCCGAGTCTTTTGGTCTCGCTGACGAACTGAGGTCGTCTACCCAAGGCAGAGCTTTCTGGGCAACTCAGTTTAGTCATTGGGCGCCTGTTCCCGATTCAATGCAACTAAGTGTTATAGGTGAGATTCGAAAACGCCGTGGATTGAGTCCAACTCCGCCAAGAGCAGACGATTTCTTGGAGAGAGAGTAATTCACAGTTTTTTCTTTTCTTCAGTTTTAGAATAACGTTTGCTAGTAGTTATGAATACCAATCCAGACGTAATCCATAGCAGGCTTTTGAGTTCCCAAGTTGCATATTCTATGTTGTCCCATATTGTGAGTTCTCTGGTGTAAGGCGACATGGTCCACGTAACTAAGTCGTTATAGAGAGTGACCACCATGTAGCTTGTAAAAAATCCCCAGAGAATGAGAAGAATGCCTGACAGCATTATAAATGGCAGTTTTCTAGGTTCTGTCGCCCTTTTTCTATCTCCTACGAGATATAGAACTATTCCGCATACTTGAACACCTATTATCAGTATATTTGCTCCGATATGCCACTCAATCGAAAGCAAATAGTCCACATAACGTGGTCTAGCTAAAAAACTTGGGTCTCCAAAAACCCACAGAAGAAAAGACATTAAGGGGCTCAAACACAGTGTATAATACCCTATTGTTCGATAACCCATTTTGACCAACTACCATCTAAGGTTAAAATGCTATATCACCTTTTCCTGATGGAATGAAACGCTGAATCTCTTCTAGAGAAGTCTGAATGATTTGTTTCTGCCATTCTGAAGGCGCTTTCTCAACCAAAATTTTTCTTATCTGCTTGGACAATGTGCTACTCGTCTGCTGGCCATGAACGATTTCAACGTGTATGTCAGTATGTTTTCTAATCGCTCCTGGAGGACCCCCAATAACTTCGACTCGGTTTTCTCTCATCACGACTCCTATTGCTACCCGTAAAGTCACGTTTCTAACATAGTTCTTTTTTCCATGAATCATGAAAGCCCCTTTCTGCAAATATTGCCCAGGCGGTGGACTTTTGCTTACTTGGTCTGGATGCACCCAGTAAACATTTATTATGGAAAGCATGTCTTTCCAAGCTCTAGAGTAAGACGCCGCTAATTGAGCCGCCTCATTTATAGCCTGCTCAGACGGGGTTTTGCCTTCAGTTTTGATCAACACAAAGGGTGCTCCAGCGATGTCAGCGTGAAAAACAACGTCATGTGATTCTGTATGCTTTTTTATTAAGATTTCATTGGTTGTTGCATCTCGTCCGCCTAACACAAGGAAGCCGTCTGAAGTGTGGAACCAGCGAAACTTTTCATACCATGCTTTCTCTCTGGTCTTAAGCGGAGCCTCTACTAAGACCTCCTCAGTTTTTTCCTCCAAACGTCTCTGTAGCTCTCCAATCTTTGTCTGAGTCTCACGTATCGCCTTCTCAGCGCCTTTCGATTTTCTTTCAATTTTTTTAGCTCTCTCGTAGTAGTTGGCTGCATTTGCTGGAATTGAGCGAGTGAGGTCAAGTGAAAAAGTCGTGTTTTCCACGGAAACGTATAGAATGCGGTGCTTTGAGTCCAAAGACTGAAAGTAAATAAATGGAGTGCGCTGTACCTGCTTCTCTTTTTCTATTTCTGAGCTTATTTGTTCCCAAGATTTACCTCTGTTCTTTTCTTCCATAATTCTCTGAACGAGTAACTGAAGCTCACCTAAATGAGCATATATGAGGTCACCTATTGCCTTGTTCGGCTCCAGCGTTCTTCTTAACTCTTCAAGCGTTTTCTTTTGGTCTTCCATCGTTCTTCCTAGTTTTGCTAGGTCTTTTGCATATTCTTTTTCCGTTCTGGAAACCTTTTCGGTTACAGTAGCCTTCGAGTAGTATTCGTCTGCAGCCTCGTTGAAAGACTTGAACGGCTTGGATGTTAAGCCAGCATACCTTTTCAAAGAAAATGGAACAACGTCAACCCATTCGCCTTTTTCATCAACCACAACATACGGTTCAAACTTTCCACCAGTTACCATTGACAGAAGGGTTCTAGCCTGCACAAAAAGTTCATCGATTTGTTGTTTCGTCAGCGCTTCACAAAGCGTGTTTTTGTCAACTCCAGCTCGAATCAAGATTTCCTCGGCGTAGAGTCCTCCTATACTCATAAACTTCGTCAAAGCTCGCACAATTTCCAGATTTTCATAGTGCTTAATTTCATCAAGGTCTGCTCGACTTATACGTAACGGGTTTTTTCCGCTGGACGGTGCATGCTGGAAACGTTCTCCTCGCAGAACATTGCGGTCTCGCATTCTTCGGTATGTCAGAGCGTAGAGAATAGCGCCCTGTGGACTCACGAGGATTATGTTGCCGTCTCCAAAAAGTTCGGTTACGAGTGAAAATGTGCCTTCCTTCGTGTCTATCTTAATAGTAATTATTCTTTCAAACTCGTGTTGTTGAACCTCGCTTATTCTGCCGTTTCGCAGATGCTTTCTCAAAGCCATACAAAATGGCGGCGGTTTCAAAGGTTTACTCAAAACGTAAGAGGTTAAGTGGGCATGTTTACCTGCCTTCAACAACAAATGAAAAGTAGGTTGATTTGGCTGATGAAGCCTAAACAGTAAAGTGGTTGGGTTGATTTGATAGATATTCTCGATACGAGCGCCTTTGATAGTCTGATTGAATTCCCAGATTAATGCGGCAACGTCAAAGCTCGTTAACTCCGCCTTCAATGCATGTTTCGACTCCTCAAGCAAAGACGATAAAGCGGGCTTCTGGTTTAAACGTTTTATAGTCTCTTCGCGCTTTGTCTTTATCTTGGACGATGAAGAAATCGAGGTACATTGAATAGGGAAAAATGATTGATTGTTCCGCTACTGAGTCCAAATTGGCTGAGGGAAGCAGGAACATGCAGCAATGGCAACCTCAGCGCAGCGCAATTGGCTTCAACGGGTTCAACGATTACTTTCACATGATTACATGGAGAAGCGGAGAGTTTTAGCGTGGGCAGTCCGAGCAGTTCTCGTCACTAAGACAATTAGAATTATTAAGCGTGAAAACAAGGGAAAACATTTTGCATTAGGCTTGTTTCACAGCAGCGAATCAGAGGGCAAAATCATTGTTTATCGAGGCTACTTTGTTAGGTTACTCTCTATTGCTAAGCCTCTCAGAGATCAACTCATCATTGAATTGCCAACGTTGCAGGCCTTTCGCACTGGGGAAGTCAGCAGTTTCCGGGTTGAGTACATTGATTTTGAACGTGGCGACTTGCAAGTCCTTGACAGTAAGAAATACAAGTTATTCACGATTCCTTTGGATGGCACAGTTGCTCAACATTTGGCGCAGTACATTCATGCGAAGGGTTTGACTGAGGGCTTTGTTATTCAATCTGAGACGAAAGCTGGGCGCAAACGTAAACTGGGCAGCAAAACTAAGGGTGTTGGATTAAGCTTAACAGCGATTCAACGGGTTTGGGATAAATGGTGTGTGGCTGCAGGTATCCCTGTCATGTCGCCTCGTATGGGCAGAGCCTACTTTGCTTGTGTTTGGTATTTCGTTGACCACAAGAACATCTATGATTTACAGGCTATTCTCCGCCATGACGATATTTTGGCAACTGAAAAATACCTCAGCAAGATTCATTCTTACGAAGATTTGAAAACCGAGTTCTATCGGGGCAAGAAATCTGCTTTCTCAGCTCTCTCCTCTTGTACTCGTTTTGACGCTTGCCCCTTAGCTACGCCAGATTGCTATTGTCGCATGTTCCAACCAAAAATTGAGGTGAACAACATTGAGTAAAAAAGAAACAGAATCTTTCCCAGTTGAAGCGCCTAAAGATTTGTTGACTGCTTTCGATGAAGCTTGGAAATCTATGTTCAGCAGTCGCAGTGAATGCATTCGACATTTAATGCGGGATTTTGTTGAAGCTGTAAAAACTGGCAAGAAGGAGGCTTAGGGTCGTCGTGAAGTTGTTGACTCAATATCTTCCAGACCCTTATATTGCCGCTTTAGATCAGCTCGTAACTCAAGGATTCTATCCCAGTCGGGCTGAAGCCATCAGATTCGCCGTCCACGATTTGCTTTTAGCTCACAAAGTTTGGCATCGAACAATGAAAAAGGAGGCTTAAGGCGTGTCTGAATCTGATTTGCCTGGTTTTCGAGTCAAGTACGCTGGAATCGAGATTGAATATTCTGACAGCTCTACAGCAACTGTGAACCGTGAATTCGCTAAAGTTTTGACATGGCTACAAAAGACCGTGGAAAAAAAACTCGATGATTTAGAGCTTCAGATCGTGCAGCTCAAAGAGGATATGGCTGAAATCAAGGCTATGAGAAAGGAGGCATAAACTGATGGAAGTTGATCTGAAAGTTATTGAGCACCGGAAGATTGAGACAGCTGACAAAGTGCCCCGCTATACCGTGCTTCTCAAGGGCTTAACCGTCGAGGCGCAAGAGTTCAGACTTTCCATCAAGGGCGACAAAGAGGACCTCTTCAAGAAGTATGCGTTGAAAACGGAGCATACGGTCAAACTCACTAATCCGCAAACCAAACTGACCTAAGGTTTTACAATGCAACTTCTCTATCATTTAGTCGACATACTCTCTGATGGACGCTATCACATTTTCAGCGAAATTATGGCAGAGTTGAGGCCTAAACACTCAAGTGAAGAAGGAACAGAAGTTGCCATTGCCTTTCTTGTTGAATACGGTTTTGCAGAACGCATCAAACAGAGACGCACTCGAAGCCGCACCTGGAAAGTTCGCTTAACCCAACCTATGCTTAAGTTTCTACACCGTGTGGCTGACTTGGAAAATCGAGAGTTGCAAGAAAACGAAGCTGCCATAACCGCTAAGGAGATGGAGCCATGAGTTTTCATGACAGAATGCGCGTCACCATGAGTAACGCTGAAGGAAAGGTGTTTGTTGCCCTCCAACAACGTGGAGTTAAAGGGTTCTTCACGGATATGGAGATTTGTCTGCAAAAAACCATTCCAGATTTCTTCTGGCCATCCAAAGGTTTAGCCGTTTACCTCGACGGTCCGCCACATGTGGGCAAAGAGGACCGAGATGACAGAATCGTGGAGATGCTGGAGAAACGAGGCATACGGGTTCTGAGGTTCCCTTATCGTCCGCCCTTGAGCAATCGGCGCCTAAACGAAATTATCCTCGCCATTGAGGAGGCGTTGAAATGACAGAGTACACTAAGTCTTATTGTCAAGACTGCACGCTCACAGGAAAAGCCATAGAAGAATGCATGGTCAGGAAATATCAGTACAAAGCATTGTTGAAGAAGTGTCCAAGAGAACTCGCGGTTGCTGAACCATCAAAAACCCCGATACCTGAAAGTGAAGATGAAACAGCCTTTCTGAAAACGTCAGCTGAACGAGTTGGGCGAATCTCAACAGTCTTAATGGATAGAAGTGGCAACGTGATTGATGGGTTACATAGGCTTAAAGCTGACCCCAGCTGGCCCGCCTCCGTAGTCTATGACATCGACAAAAAGAAGGATCCAGTGAAATTTCATTTAGCCCGCTTAATCGTGAATGTTTGCAGACGTCAAGTCAGCGCCCAAGAGAAAACAGAGATACTCAGTGAAATCGCCAAGTTGACTAAGTGGAGTCCGCAGCAGATCAGCGAAGCCACAGGAATGAGCAAAAGATGGGTCCTGGCATATCTTCCTGAAGAATATAAAAGATCTGAACCTGAGGAACTTGAGCGTGCAAGGCTTGCACGGGAAAAAATGCCTGAAATCGCAAAAGAACCCGAAACTGAGCCTGAAACCGTTACTACGAGTACACCTACACAAGAAGTTGAGCGTAGAACTTCAAGCGTTCCCATCAGCCCACAAGATCAACATATTCCAACATCTGAACCGATCACACCTGAGGCTCCAGCGCCTGAATCTCTCGATGTAGCTGAAATTACCTGTAAAGTATGCGGAGAAGAATATCGGTTTGTTCATTATTCAAGAGGGGATCATCGACTATTACTTCAAAAGGGGATTAAAAATGAGTGAAAGGAAAAAGCTTCATGACGAAATTGTGGATGATATTCGCCATTTTTTAAAATGGGCTTCGACTAAGGAATATCGCTTTACGGGATCAGAAGGGTCGTTTGTTAGAATTGATCTGTTCGCTATTAATGAAAAGTTCAATGTGGCTTTAGTTATAGAGGCAAAGGCATCATCCAATAACGAAGCCATTTCTGGAGGTATTGGTCAACTACTTTTCTATCGTGAATTATTAAGTATGCAAACAGCCTACAACGATATGCTCTTTGCTTTAGCTGTTCCAGCCAGCAAAACTATGTTTAAAATAACGAAGGAAGGTAGCGTTCCGCTCGAAGAACCTTCTTATGGTGTCAAAATATCAAGTGAAGCTTTCAACTTCGCTAAGAGACATAACATTGGAATTTTTGGGGTCCTTCCAGGAGAGAAGGTATTGCTATTAGAAAAATTTCCGCTGAGTTTGTGGCTTTTGATTAAGGGTTCGGAGTCTCCAACATGAGCGTGCGCTATTTGTATCGAGTTCTTCCAGCCTCTAAACGAGTCTGCAGTTATCATCGTTGTCAAAGACCAATCCTACGCAACATCGCAAAAGACAAAAACGGCGCTCTCTATCATTATGGTTGCTTACAATCAGCCCTCGATGAAAAACATCATTGTGTAGAATGCGATTCCATTCTTGATGGAACCCAAGTATCTTCCTGCGAAATTGATGGTTTACCTGCATTGTCTTGTGGAAACTGCGGTAGCACGCTACGGATGCCAACTAACTTTGAAAGAGTCATACAAATTGGGAATCTATGAGGAGGAGGTGGCTGAAAGTGAAAGTGTCGCACTCACATAATGCCGAGTCGGTCGCCAGGTTACAAAACACTGCCTGGCCAGCCACCATCCAATTTCAGCATGGGAGAACGAGAACCCACTTTTTAGACGCATACGCCAAAATTTTGGTGAAACTGCATCTTCTGAGCCAATTAGACTATTTTGACTTTTTTCTTCATTCCCGTGGGTTAACGCATAAGCATGTGGGTAACTGCACAATAATCCGTTTAAGGAGGGCGCCTACTTAATTTGTCGACTGTTTTGAAATGTAGTGGCTGCGGCGCCATTCTGAAGTATTTTGCTGAATTGCCTGATAGTCCGTTCTATTATTTGGAGCTTCATCGACGTTTGAGTGGAAAATGTCCAGAATGCAAGCGCCAACTGCCTAAACCAGACGATTTTGTCAACACCATGCAAGTTGAAGTGAAACCTAATCCTGCAACACTGCGGAAATCTCCTCTGGCGCTTGCTTTTCACCACGACTATCACAAGGAGAAGATTCCATGACTGCTTTTGAGAAGATTTTATTAGGCTTCGAGGTTCCAAGCGGTGAACCCGTCTTTCTTTCGGTTCATCATCTTGCAATCTTTGGTATGACGCAGCTGTCGGGTAAGACGACTGCGCTTGAGGCTCTGATCAGCAGATCGGGGTTGAGGGCAATTGCTTTCAAGACTAAGCGTGGGGAGGCTGGTTTTACCAGGTTTAACTTGGTCATACCATACTATAAGCCGAGGGCGGATTGGCAATTTGTCGAAGGCTTAGTTAATGTTGCTCTCGGCGAGAAAGTGAAGTATGAACCTGGCATGCGCTACGCTATCATGAAGGTTTGTAAGGGTCGTAAGGACCTGCGGGAGATCCGCCAAGCCGCTGTAGACCTGGCAAAGGAGTCCAGGCGAGAGTTTATGAAAAGCGTCTATGAGAAGTTGGCAGCTTACTTGGATATTGTAGTTCCTGAGTTGGAGAAGTGGCGTTTTAGTGAGCAGCTCGAGCTGCAGGAAGGCGTCAACGTCATGGACCTGTCGGGCATGCGCCTGGAGACTCAGCACCTTGTAATCGCAAGCACGATTGAATATGCCTTCAGCTACTTGGACCATGTCGTTGTTATTGTGCCCGAAGCTTGGGAAACGCTACCGCAAGGGAAGATGACGCCCGTGAAGTGGGTTGCGCAGCAGTTTATTCGAAAAGGCGCAGCTATTGGCAATTACCTTTGGTTGGACAGTCAAGATATTGGTGGAATCGATAAGACTCCGCTTCGACAATGCGATAACTGGCTCATGGGTAGAATGAAAGAAGCCCATGAGGTTGAGCGAATTCTTAAGCAGTTGCTCGGGTTGAAAGTGCCGAAAGAGGAGATTCAGACGCTTCCTCTTGGTCATTTTTATGCAGCCATTGGCAACGAAGTGAAGAAAGTCTATGTTTTGCCTGCTGGTGTGCCCCAGGATGTGGGCGCCCAGGTTGCTCATGGTGAATTAGCACCCGAGTACATTCGAGACACCTACCTTAAACCGTCACGAGTATTGGAGGACGAAGATTTGACGTACAAACCATTATGGGAAGAAGAAAAACACAAACGAGAGGAATTGGAGAAAGCCTGGGATGAACAAAGAAAAGAAATTGAGAAGCTACATGAAAGGATAAAAGAGATTGAAAATGAATCCCAGAAAGCCATTGAAAAAGCAGAGAAAGATGCTGAGTTTGGTCGACGCTTCAGAGAACTTTTCACAGAGTACATGCCTAAGCCCACTGCTACTACGACTATACCAGGCGAGGTTAACGTTACGACGGACATTCCGTCAGTCAAAGTGACTCTCAAAAAGCCCGTCGTAGAGACAGATGAAGGCTCTTGGCGTGGACGTTTAATCTTGCTAATCGTTAAGGGTTATTTTGGCGAACCACGTCGACTGACACCTATTCGGCAGCGTTTGCAGCAGGATTATGGCGCCGAACCCAATGCAGCTTTGATCAGCAACGAGCTTGTGGAACTTTTGAAGATGCATCTTTTGAACCGTGAACAGCAGGGCGGACAATGGGTCTACAGCACTTATCCTCGAGTCAAGGATCGCATAAAAGAGGTTGAAGCATGACTATCGTTAAATGTGGTTCATCGCTTTACCGTAGACCAGATTTTATACATGATTTTGGATACAATAGTGACAACCCATTGTGTCATGAAGGAATCAATTACAAGACTTTAGAAGGTTTTCAAAGGCATAGAGCTGTTGAAAAAATCCTCTATAAAGCTCGAGAATGGTTAACTGACTATGATGCCATACCAGGTTATAGATTTCTTGAATTGCCATTGGATATTTTGTTTGGCCTCAACTGCAAATTTCCGCTTAAGCATATTGCACTCTTTGTAGTATGGTCTCTTCGTAAAGGGTGCTATGATTATATCGGCGAGGTTGAAGCCAAATGAAGATTAAAAAAATTGCTGAAAGAGTTGCAACTGGAGAAAGATGGATACTCTACGAACTTGAATGTCCATATGGAATAACTGGAATAATTTTGCAGTGGAGAGGTTGAAGCCGAATGAAAGAAAATTGTCGACAGAATCAAGTGCGCAGGGTCATTGATAGCTGGTACTGTAACGAATGTGATCAACCGTTTCAGCCAGTTCCAAAACGGCGGAGAAAGAAGGCGAAACCATGAATCGCACAAAAATCGAGTATCTTCACTACACATGGAATCCAACTGTTGGCTGCAGTGGTATTGGCTGTGCGGTTTACGCTGAGTGTTGGGCTCGAGCGATGGCGAAGCGACAGAAACAGCGTTGTCAATTATGCTATGATTTCAAGCCACATGTCCACTTGGAGAGATTCACAGAACCATATCATCTCATAAAGGGCGGAAGTCGAATTGGCGTATCCTTCATGGGTGATTTCTACGACAAGGGCATTTACGAAACTTTCAGAGAGCAAATTTACAATACGATTAGGGCATGTTGCAGACATACGTTTATTCTTTTAACCAAGCAGCCCAAGAACATCATCTATCATAGTGTCTGGCCTGACAATCTTTGGTTTGGCGTAACAGTTAATCGCAAAGCTGACCTGTGGAGAATCGATGCACTTCGTGAACGAGTAGGGGGCGTCATTCGATTTGTTTCCTTTGAGCCTCTCTACGAAGACATGGGCGACATCGACCTTGAAGGCATAGATTGGGTAATCATTGGGGCTCAAACACGTCCAAACGTGCAGCCTGATTCTTACTGGGTTTGGCGCCTTCGTAATGAAGCCCAAGAACATGGGATTCCAGTTTTTCTAAAGAACAACCTGAATCTTCCATACAAACTTCAGGAGTTTCCAAAAGATGGGTTGTAAATATTGCACTTCGGGTCTTGGTGAAAATTGTCAGGGTCCTCTCGGCATGGACGATATAGAAGTAAGTTGCGACTGTGATTGTCACCGATGCCCAGATTGTGAGTCCGCCTACTGCGAGAAAATGGGTGGACCTAACCCATGCGAATTAGACGATGAAGACGATGAAGCAGATTACTACGAGTATCCATAGGTGATTTTTTGGCCAGCAGTCGTGTGGATCGAGTTTGTTCTGAAATCATGAATTATTTAGTTGATCATGGCTTCTCAAATCAAGTTAGCCTCGGAGAAGTTGTTAAGGCTATCATTAAGCTGAGGGGTCCTGACAGACGGACAATTAACAACTGGTTGAAAGCATTAGAGGTATTGGGTTATCTTATTCCTGAATCTCTGAATCTGTATCGTGTGAATCTAAGTCATCATGGTGACCTCTTAGTGAAGGCGATGAAGAGTGATGTGAAGCAGAAAAAGTTGATGTGAGTGTGCGAGTGCGTGCAACAGAGAGAGGTAGGAAGCGAATGAAGAGTGGAGAGGCTATTAACATCAAAAGAGAAGGAGAGGTCTACGAAGAGTCTAACAGAGAGCATCCAGGAGAGCACACACGCGCACACACAAAGTTGACGTATCAAAGTACACCTACACAGAAATAGGAGCCCTGAATGCCCTATGGTATTGCCTTCTGTTTTCATTGACCGTTTCTTTCAGTTGCTTATGAAGAGGAATTTCAAGGCTGCAAAAATAATTTTAGAGAGAATTCAAAACAGGCTTCAACGCCGTGAGTGGGAGCGCGGTTACTTCAATGCCTTGAACGGCATGCTTCTGGGTCTTGAAAGTGGAGACAAACGTTTATTCATTAACAATCTGGCCAACCCGCAACAGTACCGCGAGGAATTTCTAAAGCATAGTCAAAGTCGAATGCACGCCGACTTCGACCGAGGTTTCTTCGCTGCTTGGGCAGATTTCTGTCGAAAAAAGTGATGAAAATGTCGGTTCAAAAATGTGAAATCCGCATGGAAAGTTCAATCGGCATGATTTATGCCTCTTTTCGGCAAATAAGCCATGTTTTACGCTCCATTCGAGTATTTCATAGAATGTTGATTTTGGCGTCATCTATATTGGCAGCTTCAAAAGTTTTCAATATAACCTTACTACGTACATAAGGATGTGCGTAATGTTATGGAAACAGAGCAACCTATGGTGCAGACACCAATAAAAAAGCATCGTACGCAAGCCCAGAAAGTAGGACGCATCAAATACCAGGCTGAACAACTGCGAGACTTAAAGTTAGACATGCGGATCGTGAAACGCACAGTCCTCGCCATTTATCACGGACTCATGAAAGCTCGTCTGTTAGAGTTTGAAAAAGATTTTATAACTATTACCGTTGCAAAAGATAAAATCGACCAGGAGATCCTACATATACTTCGTGAAGCTGGAAAAGAAGGCGCCTTACCAAAAGACATCTCCATTGAATTAGATATTGCAGGGTTCAAGGTTCGCCGGTTCCAAGTTAGCCGTCGTATTATTCGCATGAATAAACGATTGCAAAAGGAACTCAAGGGGCAAGATGTGGCTGAGAAACAGGGTCATAAATGGGCATTAACGAAGTTCATGTTTGAGAGTTGGGGTGAAGGAATCGCACGAGCTGATCAACAAGCAATGCATGACGCTGGAGAGATTCGCTCAACTCCTGAATTATAAAAGCGCTCGAGACAAAGAATTCAACGCCATCCTGAAGGCATTGGTTAAGCGCGGGTGGATTGAGATTCAACAAAGTGGTTATTTCGCTCACAGCATGCAACATCCCAAATTGATAGCGATTCGAGAGCCGCTTGAAGTCGACCGATACAAACGCATCCTTGAGAAATTAAAAGTCAACTTCCAAATCGGAGAATTCATCATTCATCAGACAACCAAAAAGCGTCGCTGTGCCCGTTGCAAAAGCACAATATACGAAGGCGAGCGATATGGCGTCAAACTCTTTCTGCGCGGTCGTACTTACCATGGAGGCGTGAGAAAAATGATTGTCGTATGTTTTCCCTGCCTTGTTAACGATTATGAAGAATTCTACGATATCAAGTGAAAAAATCGGGGAAGTACCAGTCTAAAGAGTGTTTTGTTACGAAGGGTGTGGCGGACCCGGTCCAGCTGCTGATTTTGCTGCTTCCATTTTTGCCTTCGCGTTCATGACAAACCTGTAGAACCTCAATATAGCATAGATCAATAGCAACCCTGGACCTGTGTTTAAGACAACTGTTGCAATGCCATCGATTAAGGGTCCATATTGCGTGATTATTGCTCCTGGCGTCAGCTTCAATATTAATGCCAGAAGGAACGTAATGACCATGCTGAGCAAGCTGCTTGCAAACTTAACCGCATCAAAGCTTTCTGAAGGAGTAGCTGTCATGTTTGCCAGAAGCCCGAGTGCAGCATAGATTAACCAAGCCAACAAAACCCAAGCGAAAGTCACTTCAGGTGTTGGCGAAACAATTGGCTCAGGCGTGGGCTCCTGCCCTACTACGACCATAACGGGTATAGTCGCAGTAACCAATGACAGCAGCATGAAGGCGATTACGAAGATTTTTCTCGACATGGCTTTCTTTCACCTCCTTGGCATGTACTCTGTCGTTTTACTACGTACATGATGTACGTAGTGTTCCCGCTGCGAGGATCGGCGCTTTTCTCCAACCCAGAGGAAAGAGAGAAAGGAGAAAATTGTTCCATTCCTGATGCGGCTCGACCCATTCATTATGCGCCTTCCTCAACAGCTTTGGGACCATTTTTCTCTATTACTTCAGGTGGAAGAGTTTCTGCTTCCTCTGGCTCTTCAATCATTTTCAAGTTAAACACAGTGCGAAGGATCTCACGCATCTGAGGAGGGGTTATGTCGCCCAGTTCTCGAAGTCGCACAAAATTGGGCATCAAAGTTGCCAGCTGTTCCATATCAGGAGCTCCTGGAGGACCCCAATTCAATCGCGCTTTGGCTTCCTTCGGGTCGTAACCTGCTTCTTTAATTGCTATACGCCATAAACGTTCAATCTCTCGCTTCATGAATCGCTGCATCGTGAAGATTACGGGTTCATGCAACTCTATCGCACCTCGAATGGAAGCTTCGGTAAAGCCCGGTGTAGTCAAAGCCTTGGCAAGTGGAGTTTCGAGTCCAAGATAATTCTGATTCATAATATGGTCAACGTAATATTCAAAGCGAGCCCGAGGATCAAGAGAAACAGTATAGATTTCTGCAGCTTCTCCGCTATAAGCAAATTTGGCACCTGCTTTGGGACGTGAACGCAACAGAGCTTCAAGTCGATTTATATCTGTATCCTTAGCCTTTTTCATCCACCACAGTTGATCTTGCCCAGCGTATTTTTCGTGGATATCCATCATTTGTTGTTCGATGCGCCACTTCATCTCAAGATAACAGAGTCGTGTTTCTCCGTCAAACTTGCCTTCTTCGAGAAGTGAATGTATTATGCCGTAGCCGAAGGGTCCTGTGCCCACTGGGCTCCAGCGAAAATGTATTAGTCTTTCGGGAGCAAGTTTGGCACCGCCCCACGTGTTGAATAGATTGTAGCTTTTGGGTCTCCTGAAAACTTTGATATTATTCTTCACGTACTGGCATGTAACACTCTCCATAGCTGCAAGCGGCAAGGGCGTAAGAGGATTCTCACTGTCCAATAATGATTTCTTATCAACATCGCCGACGAGCCATATGTGGTTTCCAAAAGCGGCAATCTCTATAGCTGCCACAACAGTCAACGCGTCAAGATTCGCTTTCTCGTTAAAATCGTCAATCAGAGCCTCGACGTCATCAGCCTTTTCATAGTCCGGGTCAACTGTATGGTAAAAGCCTTTTCCAACTCCGCTGAAAGCTAATTCATGAGCAGCTGCCTTGCACGCGGGATCAGCAAAATAAGCTGCCAAGACTTCGTCGAAGGGAATGCGAGGCTGAATATTACCTGTAGGCGGTTCGTTCAATTTGGCTTCATGAGACATCTCTTTGAGAACATCACGGAAAGGTGTTCGAGACTTTGCATCCGCATTGGAGAGATTTTCGCCTTTTGGATGTGCGAAGGCTTCACGGAATCGTTTAGCGATAAAGCTCAAAGGGTCAACCTCGGGATTTTGCCATACCCAATTTCACGTGCCCACTTGAGTTCTTCTTCTGCTTTCTTCAGTTTCTTCAAAGCGTTTTTTCGGCTTACCGTGATTGAGGGTGGGTCCACATCGAGTTTGCGGGCTATTTTATAGTCGCTTAAGCCTTGATGCGCAAGTTCCAGAATTTCGCGTTCTCTATCAGTGAGCATTTGGGAAACAGAGGATAGTTTGAGGCTTATTTACTTAAATTCCTTATTATTGCATTTACATTAATAAACTCTTTTTGTTTCAACGTGTATTCATAAAATTATATTCGGAGTTGTGTTTGTTTGCCGTGGGAAGAAACAGATGAATATATACGCAGTGGGCACAAGGACCCTGACAGTTTTGAGAAAGATTCAATGCGAACAATTGACATAGATGCTGAGAAAGGCATTAAAGCTATCATAGGCAAGCGCCCTGGTAGCGATACGACTGAAGTACAAAGTTATCTGTTCTCGAAAGATAAAGACTGGACGATGGAGAAAGCTAAGGCGTGGTTTGAAGAGCATGAGAAAAAGAAAGAAGGTGCCTGGTCAGGAACCATTCGACTTGTTGAAGGCATGCCTAATCTTGTAGAGGGTGAGGCAATACATCCATGCGTCACCATACATCCTGAAGAGTGGCCGCACAAGCGAGAATTCTTACGCCCTCGATTAATGAAAGCAGCACCAACTCTTCAAGGCAAATCTTTCATTTACAATCACGCTCGCGCAGTCCCTAACAGTCCAATTCTGGCGGCTTATTACAACGAAAATGCAGATGCCATCAAGTTCCTCGGTGCCTTAGGAGATGCTGAACTGCTTGAGAAAATCAAGGATGGACGAATAAAGCATGTTAGCGTAGAATGGAAAGCTTCATCTTTTGAAAAACTCAATGGGCACGCTCCTGTAGATATTACTTTTGAAGGACTCTCTCTTCTTGAAGGTGTAGAACCTGGAGACCCGAATTCATCGATACAATTGTGGGAAGCTTTGATCAGCAAAGCCAAGGCAGAGCAAGCTTCTGATCTGTCTCTTCAGGCACACACTATTGAACAACGGGTAACAAGGCTTGAAGGCATCGCTAACTGGATTCAGGAACGAATCAACATTATTGATACTAAAATTGAAACGTTGATTCGTTTGGCTGAGGGAAAGATGCCTCCGCCTGTAGCTGCGCCTCCGTTGAAACCTGTTCTTGCGGAGGCTGTTGTTTCTCCGGGCGAGCCTGTGGTTCCCGTGGAAAAGCTTGAGGCTAACATGCCAAGTCTTCAGGAGGAGCATAGTTACACGTTTGGCGCCCAAAGGCGATTCCAAACTTTGCGTAAGTTAATTAACGAAGCCAAGGAGGCTTCCAAAAGTGGATAAGGAAGAGGTTAAACGGATTCTGGCGCCCTATTGCCCGCCGCTTACTCTTTCGCAGACTGAAGCTATAGCTGAAGAAATTGTGAAGGCTTCAAAAAAACCAGTAGCAGTTACCACGGGCATGCCCGAGCCTGAGGCGCCTGCTAAACCCGTCCATGCCAAAGCTTCAAGAAAGGAGAAATAGAATTGCCAGAAGCAACAGCTAAAGACACTTGCCACAAATATTTGGGTCCGCTTACGAACAGTTGCATTGTAGCAATTAGAGCATCGGCATCGAAAGCAACTTTTCTCCAGGAATTAGCCAAGAGAAAACCACCTCTCACGGACGCCCAAATTCTCGAAGCTTACAATGCATGGTAACTTAATCATAGTCACTATGTTGACCGGGAGTACTCTGAATGAACTGAGGAAACCGAATAACCATCGTGGAGACGTGAGAGATTGGTCGATTTGTGGCCTGATGCTGAAGTTGGCGAAATGATCAGCGACGGAATTGTCCTCAGTTTTGAGGCTGCAACCGCGATAACGAAGGGCAAGGCAGTTTATCTCAGCGCCGACATGATAGTGAGCCAATGCACAGCTTTAACCCAACACGCCATTGGCATAGCTTTGAAGACTGTGGCTATCGGTGAATTCTGCCCCGTTTGTATGAGGGGTGTGGTTAAGGTAACATGTGGCGGTAACATCACGCGAGGCGGCGCTATTCAAACCGATGCTAACGGGAACGTTGTTGTGGTTGAGGCTGCTGCGGCAGTTGGCGATGTCGTCGATAGAATTTCCAGAACTCTCGGTGTTGCTCTGCAAACGTTTGCGGTTGCCACCAGCGACACTGGCTTGATCTACGTGGATAAGGCTTAGGTGATTTGATATGTCTGAAAAGAACATTTTGAAAGAAGCCATACTGCATGACCCTGAACTCGGCGAAGACCACTGGACAGAGCTGCAAGTAAAAGCCAGCCGCAACTTACTCATGATGCGATACCTCAACGGACTGAAGAAAGAAGGAATTCTCAGCGACATGGCAGGAGCTCTTGGGCGCATGCACTCGCAAGTCATTGAAGCCGCCAAACCCGTATTGCTCGGGCGTGACATGATTTGGGTGTTGCCGACTGATCAACCGCTTGTGCGATTCCCACGAGCTAAACTGGCTAAAAGCAAACAAACTGCTGAATTCGCTGAAACTTGGCTTTACCCTGAAAAAACTGACACGGTTGATGTTCAACCAACTATCGAATTGCGAGCTGGTGCCGAATGGAGCAAGAAATTTGTTGAAGATGCCAACTGGAATGTGGTTGATCGTCAAGCTGCTGAAGTGGGCAGAGCTGTGGCTGACTTGGAGACTGAGAAGATCTATGCACTCTATGTGGCAATAGTTGCTGGCGATTTGGCTGGAGGCGCCGTAATCAACGGTGCAGGCACACTGAACTGGGCAGGCGTGGTAAGCTTTTGGAATGCCATACGCAAAGAGAATTTCAGCGCCAAAGTCTTAGTGATTCATCCAGAGCAGGCAAGCGACCTCTGGCAGGATGACAAATTGAGGTGCGACTAATGAGCGCATCTCTTGGTCTCATCCATTCCTTCTACTTTGGCAACATGGCGGACGTCCGACGTGGCATTCTCGGCGAAACATACTTAGGCATGAAGATTCTTGTCAGCACAAAAGCAACTAACGGCACTGTCATAGCCATAGACACTGATGTGGCTGCTGCCATGCTGTTGCGCAGGGATATCATCACGGAGAGCTTTGAAAATCCACGTGCAGACCGCTATGGCTTAATCGCCAGCGAACGCATCGGCTTAGGTGTGCTCCGCTCGAAAGCTGTTGCCCGAGGTACAGGCTGGTAGTAACCTCCTGAAGAGACTGTGAAACTCAGTCGAAACTAACGCCTTCTTTTTTCTTTTAGTCGAGGTGAAAAGTCCTTTTGACGGTTGAGTGGGGTAAATATCAAGACGCATACAAGGCGATTTGGGAGAAGCTGGACGCCTTAACAAAAGCGTTGGACAGTATAGCGGGAGATTCGCTTCGGGTAAAATGTGTCACTAATTAAGTGAACATGCCCATAGTTTATGAGCGACCTCTTGCCCGCAGATGACGCCTTGTACGGTCTGGGTTCTGCGCTGAAAAGGTGGAAAGACCTTCGCCTCTCTGGGGAAGCTTTTTTGGACGGCGTCTCTTACTTTAATGATGTTGTTCAACTCAAAGATGACCTTCGTGTTTATTATGATATATTGCAAAACATCGGCTCCCCAATTAAACGTTTTCTTAATGCTTACATTAAAAACGTAATTGCAACAACATTAACGGCAGATACCATAAGTGAGAAAACAGCAGACGCTGGTGTAACAATTGATGGTGTCTTATGTAAGGATGGTGCTATTCCAGAGACGGCTGTTCCAGTTTTAACTGATGCTAAATATTCTAATGCACTTTTACTTGACGGTACAAGAGTTATGACTGGCAACTTAGATGTCGGTACTACAGAGCCTAAATACATCTATGTCGGGGATGCACGGATAAGAAGTCAAACCATGTGGGGGATACCAATTTTATGGGTAGAGAGCAGAGCAGGTGGAGCAGCAGGCTTCAGGGCAGGCGGTACATGTGCGTCAGGTAATTTTGAGGCATGGGGGTACTTCTTTTGTAGCACTGATTTTTTGACTGGGGGCAACCCAACAGTGTTAAAACATAAGGACATAGGTGAAACATTTCGAGAATGGGCAAGGTTAATCCGAGAAACCGATAACTGTAGAATTGACATTTCACGCATGGGTGATTTAAGCATCATTGAGGACAGATTCTTACGAATAGGCAAAGACAGTGATGGCACTCTGCCAACAGCTTCCGCAGATTATCGAGGCAAAATGATTAGAGTTGAAGGCGGAGCAGGAGTAGCTGACAAGTTATACATATGCATGAAGACAGCCGCTGACACATACTCATGGATTCAAGTAGCGAGTGGATAATATGACATGTAAAGAATGTCAATATCAGATGAATGGTAAATGTTCTATTCCAGACAAACAAAGTCTCTTTAAATTGGTAAAGTGGTGTTAAATGACCACAAAAATTGGTTACGCAGAAGGTACATGTCCCCGTTGCGGCAGAACGTTACGACGGCGAAGACCAGCCGACCTGGCAATATGTTCGTGCTGGGAATATTGCCCAACAGACCACGGCTTGGGCATATATGGGACGCTGATGGAAGACTATTATGTTAAGCTCGAAGGAGAAAAGAAATTATTTTCGTTTGAGGGCACCGCAGAGTTTCTTGACCCTTGCTATGGAACAGTATGGATAAACGCGCAATCGTTTATTGTCCCAATTGACTCTCTTCTTACAAGTGTATATTTGCTTGTCGCCAAGATTGGTTCGCCAAATGATGACATCTACGTCACTATAAGAAACATAGATTCTGCTGGGAAACCGGTAGCAGGCGACCTGGCTTCGGGGAAGATATTGAAAGAGGTTCTTACGACCTCCGCTCAGTGGCAATTGGCCTCTTTCTCAAGCTCGTTGAAAGTGAAACAAAATGAAAAATACGCTATAGTGACTAAATCTCCATTGTCATCTTTTCCAAATGTGCCGACAGTTGGAGGAAGGTATCAAAGCTACCCAGATTACGAAGACGGCATATATCTTCTCTCAACCAATGGAGAAATTAGTTGGATTTCAGTGCCGACCGAAGATTTGAGATTCAAGTTTTACGGATTCCCGGTGGGGATCGACCTGACACCGAGCACATACGGACCCATCCAGGTTGAAAGCGGCAAAGCTTGGGGCGACCTGAAAAAACCCATGAAGATTCTAAGGCGCTGCCCAATCTGTGAATACCACAGCGCTCAATTGCCCGTTGAGGTGAGGTTAACATGAAAGACCCAGAAAGAGATGCTCTCCGTAAAACCATTCTTGAGCTGGTCCAAAAGGGTCTTGTGCACTACACGGATATTGAGAAGAAAGCATGTGCCACATGTCTAAGTTTCGCAACAAGTAATACAGTGCAGAAGCAGTTTTACGGTTATCTCGTAGCGCATGGGTACGTGCAACGGATAAGCCGAGGCGTCTACACAATCACACCTAAAGGCGAAAGATTACTTGCGATTTTAACGGAGACGAAATAACGGAGATTTTAAAACAGCGTTTTTCTAACGGAGTTTTTTGGACGGAAATAGGTTAAATTTAGCTTCTTTCTCGTTTTTACTACGTACATGTACTCTGTGGGGCCAGAGCACAATCGTCTACACAACTACGGCTAAAGTCAAGGAAGTTCTGCAAATCACCGAGGCTACTTGGGATACTGAGATAGCAGCTTGTATCACTTCGGCTGATGGCTTAATCGACTCGATCCTAAAGTATTGGGGCTTCACAGTTCCTCTCGCCTCTACACCTCAAAACATTGATGACGCCAGCAAACATTTTGCAGCTTGGATGTTTAGGCGCAGACGAGATCCAGCTGGCGCCCAAGTCTTCTGGGATGAAGGTGACAAGTTTCTACGAGCCTACATCGACGCCGAGAAAAACCAACCTTATCTTGGGAGGGTATGAAAACATGAGCATTGAATTTGGAATGAACGTTGAAGGCGTTGAGGAGCTGCAGAGAGCGTTTGGTCATTTGCCTGAATTGATGAAGCGACATGTAAAGAATGGTTTGGAACAAGTGGGTCGAGACATTCATATGGATGCCCGTCGTATGGCTCCAGTTAAAACAGGACGGCTACGTGACAGCATATTCTCACAAGTTAATGATTTTGTTTTAACTGTAGGCGCTACTGCGCCATATGCCCGCTATCAAGAGTTTGGCACAAGTCGTTTTCAAGGACGCTTTTTCCTAACTGAAGCTTTTCACCTTAATTTTCCGAGGTTAAAGCAAGTTTTGGATTGGGCTGTTGACGCTGCTTTGAAGGCTATGGCTGCGGAGGCGAAGTGGCGTTGACAAGTCCAAAAAGTATCCGAGACCAAATAATCACAATTCTGGCTGCAGCACCCAGCCTCGCCAGCATTAAAAAATGGTTTAAGGGACAACCTCCTCAAAATCGTTGGCCTGGTTTTCCGTGGTGTTGGGTTGAATGGACTGGAGGACCTATGGAGGCTCCAGTAGGTTCAAAACAGCTCATCCGCGATAATTTTTACGTGGTTGTAGTTGACAAACATATTGAAGCCGACAAGGCTGAAGATAGCATTATGGATTTCGCAGACTCTGTTGAAGCAGTTCTCGATGATGATCCATCAATCAATAACTTAGTTGCTACTTCTTGGGTTGGCAACCGTGAGAAATGGAAAACATTCATTGAAGGCGACTACAGCATGGTCGCCGTACGAATCACTTTGCACACTTGGAGACGTGAATAAAAAATGGAGAAAGAAGTAAAAGTGAATGGAAAAGACTTCGAAGCGAAATGTGAAAGATGCCCATCTATGCTTGCTTTTAATCGCCGCATTGTTGGCGAGAATGACAATGTTGCTCTGACTTGCGGGCTTCTCTATGCCGACTGTGATTTGCCTTTTCCTAAACCGAAACAAAAGGTGAAGTGAAGTGGCTGTAAAACGTTATGTTGGATTAGGCAAAGAAACCACATATGGCGTATCCGTTGCAACAACACGTTACATTGATACAATCGCAGACATTAAACCCGACCAAAATTGGCTCATCCCCACGCCTATAGGCCAAAGAATGTTTTGGAAAAAAGCCTTAGGAATGTATCGTTCGCGTGGGACAGTCGGTGATTTTCCAGTTGAACCTGAAAATTTAGGCGAGATTCTGCTTGGCGTTTTGGGTTCGGTTACAACAACAAACCCCGCATCCGGCGTATATCTGCATGAATTTAAGGGCGCCGACTCCATTCCCTCATACACGCTCAGGAAAAGTGTTGAACAAACTGACCGAGTGCTTCCGGGGGGGTTATTTGAATCACTGACCCTACGCATCAATCCCGAGGACAGAGAAGCCGCGGTTAAAGCTAAAGCTGAATTACTTTCGGGTTTTGTTGAAACCAAAGCAATTCCCGTGAGTCCTTCATTTTCCACCTTGCAACCTTTTGACCTTGGAAACGCTGGAAACGAGATGCAAATAGCTGGCGTAAACAAAAAAGACCTTGTTTTCGACTTTGAAGTAACCATGAAGAATAACATTCCGTTTGGACGTGGCGACTTAAGCGGGCGAACGTTCAGCAAAAAACGGTTGGGCTCGCGAGAGATCACGGGCAAGCTTTCCGCCTTTTTCGATGACACGACGGAGTACGACCGCTTCATCGCCGGCACAGATTTCTCCCTTTGGGCATTTATTAAAGGGCCAGTAATTAGCGGTGCCTATAGTTATACACTCAGCATTTCATTGCCTAAGTGTGTCTATCTACGCGATGCCACGCCGAATATAGTGCCGATGAATGAACCATTGGTTATAAATGCGCCCTTCAAGGCTTTCTACGACCCTTCAAGCACATATGACTTTCTGATTTCATTACAAAACACAATTTCGGGGTATTAAGACTCATGAAGAAGAAAATAGGCGACACCGAGTACAACATAATTCCTATACCGCCTCATCTTTCACCATACAACGCTCGAATCAGCGAGCTGCTTCAGAAGAAACCCACGAGTTTTCAGGATGCTGAGGAAATCAGCAAAGAAATTGCTCAACATATGGAGAAATTGCTTAATGAAACAGTGACGCCAAAACCCAACAAAGAGCACATGACAGCAGTTTACAACGCTCTAATCGACTTAACAAATGCTGTGCTCGTTGAGGCACAATTTTTTCGCAAGAATAAAGGATCCAACATTGCAAAAAGCAGCTCAGCTCGCATTAGTACTTCACAAGCGCCCAAGTAAGGTCCTTGGGCTAAAGGGGTTCGAAACATGGCTTTTGGAAGTGGATTATCAGCTGGTAATGGAGGCTTTAGAGTCAACGAATGAAGAAGGTTCAATTGAGGAAAAGAAACAAAAAATGAAGGAATGGTGGGAGAAACAGAAATGTCGGCACCCGTAACGATTCAAGTCAATCTTGAAGGAGTGGAGCAAGCTACTGCTGGCTTCAATCGGGTCGGTGAAGCAGCAGGCGCCATGGGAAATAAAGTAAGCGCTTCAAGCAATCAGATGGATGTAAGTTATAGGCGCTTAGCCTTAACATCAGCCAGTTTAATTGCCAACAGCATTCAACTTGGCGACATTATGCATCGCATGGCTTCTGGGCAGATGGATGTAGCTCGAGGCGCCTTAATGCTTGCCCTAAATTTTCTTCAATTGGCTACACAAATCTGGGTTGTAGTTGGAGCTGAAAAAGCCAGAGCTATAGCCCATGGAATCGCACATGCTTTAGCTGGACCTGCAGGCTGGGCTATTCTCGCCGGAGCAGCTGCAGCAGCCGCTGTAGGCATAGGTTTGGCAATGTCTATTCCATCGAAACAAACGGGAGGACCAATCTATCAGACTGGGCCTTACTTGCTGCATGCTGGTGAATATGTTACGCCACGTGAATATGTTACGCCACGTGGCGCCTCAGCCATAACTGTCAACGTTTACGGGGCTGGTTCACCGCAGGAAACAGGTGATGCAATTGTTGATGCCTTGAGACGAGCAGGGGTAGTTTCTTGAGCGAGGTTGCACCAGCTAAAGTCCGCGTGGAGATCCTGCGTGGTCCACCCTACTTTTTTGATGACCATTTTTGCAAGTATACCTGGAATGTTAACCAAGGGGGTTTGGACAAAGATGGCGATGTAATGGCTATCATAATCGGGACAGGATATTCGATGGCGTGGGTTTCTCATCCCATCGGTGCGACGATCAACACCAACCCGTGGCGATACATTGCTGTGCGCGTGGCCGCAGATTTCCTTGGCACAAAATGGACCGTGAAAGCTAAACTTGCAGGAGTCATGAAAACTTATCAAGAATTCACCGACACGGGACTCAAGACCCTTGACTTGTATGCTCTCAATGGCAATGTGCATTTTGACTATGACGAAATAACAATTGAAGTTTACGGGGCTGTCGGCAATTACGTTAAGCTTGATTATGTGGGCATCTGCAAAAATACGGTGCTAACACCCATAGGCGTGGGTGACGTGGTTGAAGACCTAACTATAACAAAACCAGTGCTTAGCCAGGGCGTCTCTGGAGCCAAACTTACCATACCCAACTTTGCAGGAGCCTACAACGGACAAATCAACAAACACGATGTCATTATAATTTGGCTTGCACGCAGTAGCGTTAACTTGGGCGAAGCAGCCTACAAAGTGTTCGGTGGAAGGGTTGTATGTCCGTCGTATCGAGCCAGAGGCTACGGCGCCCATTATGTTGATTTAGACTGCCACGGACACGCCTACGAACTGATTAATCCGCCAGCTCTGCTACAGAAACTGTATGCTGGCACCAATGGACGCACAATAATCGAGGATGCGGTTGCAGTATGTAGCTATCTTGTTAAGCATCCAACAGCCGCGAAGTGGTTCGACAACGCAGGCGCCTCAGGCAGCACAGACGACAGAATCAACAGCACCCACGAATGCGAATACGACGAAGTTAAACCCAAAACAGTCATAGACGAAATCAGCGAGAAAGCCAGCAACCCAGCAGGCGTAAAAGGCTTCGACTTGGTAGAGATGCCAAGCGGCGTATTAATGGGACACTTACGAAACAGTTTAGACTTCGTTTCACCCATCGACTCAATCACGCCGGAGCAATATCGAAAGTCAGAAGATATCCATAGAATCAAAACCCGTAACCCAGTATATGGCGCAAAAGAAAAATTCTGCCCAATTAATGATGATTGGAGTGAATCGACAGATAATTGGACGGGCTTAAGTGACACCACCATATCTTTAGATGCTTCAGATAAAAAACGAGGAAATTACAGCATTAAAGCCACTCATGTGGGAGACCCTCCAGCATGCTACTTTTACAGAACTTTTCCAGCGATTGATTGTCAATGGAAATATAAAAAACTCCATGTTTGGTATAAACCTGGTGCAGTTGCTTATGCAATAAGATTGTTCGCACCTAACATGGATAATCGTTTTGAAAGATTTTACATTGTAGAAAGTGCTGAATGGATAGAAAAAAATTATGATTTAGGACCAAAATATGAAGAAGCCACAGGTTATTTTGGCTGGAAAAAAGTCGGTTCCGCAGACTGGAAAAATATACAAGGCATTCATTTTTCCTGCAATCAGAATGTTGCACATGTTGACGATATTTTATTTGGACCTACAAGATACTATGATTTGGCTGACCCTCCAACCGAAGATTATGGGATACGATTCGCCGAGCCAATAATAGATGATAGTTTAAATAGTGATGCGGAATGTTTGGCTCGTTCTGAAAGTCTCCGAGATTTTCTTAAAGACCCTGTGATAACGCTTGAAAATATTTGGGTTGACGGAAACCATAGCTACACGCCTGGAGACCGCCAAAGAGTTATCGTCAGCAATGACAATTATGATGCTTACTCTCGCATAATTGAGGTTCAACATAAAGTCGTGGGCGTAACATGGGATATAATTCTAAAACTTTCAAATGAACCACAGTATATCGATTACGTTTTACGAATAATTGAGGAAGCTAAGAAACGGTTAGAGAGGCGGGATTAAGATTGTTGTTGTGTTTTAAACCAACTCAAACCCATAATTATGAATCCTGTGGCAATACTCAAAAGAATTGCTCCTTTTTGAATATCACCATAAAATATGAAGCGATAGGGTGGCGAATCAACAATCCAAGGCATGAAAAACATCACATACACGCCAGCAAAACCGAATATCAAACCAATCAACAACGAAATTTTCTCTTTCATTGTTTTTCCTCATTACTTTCATTCATCTCTCCCTTTAAAAACGGTTTCGTAGAACATTGTTATAGAAGATTCTTCCAATTTTTCTATCCTATTGTGGTTAAGCCTAATTTTTCCTCAAGGCTTTTCTTACGTTGGTTAAGCTCTTGGGCTTTTTTCACCAAAACAAGTAAATCTTCAAGTTTCATCCAATTTTTCAAATCGCCATATGTAGCTAAATTCGTATCCATTCCAAAAAGATTATGCTTCAAAAACATAGTTAACATATCAAGATTCTTCGTAACCTTTTCAATTTGCCACTTTGTTTCATCTAATTCATGCCTTGTCTCATCCCAATCGACAAGCATACCTTTCCGCTCTTCTTTGCCCATTTTCAGTCGCCAAAGAAAGTATGCTCTCTCTTTTCCTAAAAACGGTTTCGGAGGATTCCACAGGTGAACCGATCTGTTTTGCGTCAGTTGAAAACGTTGCAGCCAGGCGACTTAGTTCGTGTGGAATGGTTTGACGCTTCAATAGGTCGAAGCCTGAGCTCAGGCAATATTGATATTCCCGTGGTAAGTTACGGCATCTATCTGGGTCTTCTCGGCGAAAGACGCAAGCACATTGTGCTCTGTCAAAACAGCTTCAAATACACCAACGGCATCTACGATGTCGATTATACAGCCATACCTTTCGCTTGGCCAATGAAAATAGCTGTTGTCTGTAAGGCTGCGGTGGACTTTGAAACCGCAAAGGCACTTCTAAACTCTTTCTTGTCTGGTCACTGCCGAACCATAAAGCGGAGGGTCAGTAATCATAGTTCATAAAACATGGAAACCAGCCGAAGAAAAACAATTAGTCGACGAATTCAAGCGGCTTGGCTGCACACAATCCGCCGTGAGTCAACTGGCCAAACGTTTTGATCGGAGTCCAGAAGCTATCGTAAAAAAGTTGGGGCGTCTTGGCTTAAATGTCGTCGGCGCAAAATTTCAAATCTCGACGACGACAATTGAAGCAGGAAAGATTCTTCCAAGCCTCAAAGAAGTTCTATTAATTTTGGCTGCTGCTTTGAAAAAAGCAACTGAACCTGGTTTAGGCAAAATTGAACTTCAGCGCCTTGAAACGATTGCAACATTGTACAAAGCATATGAAAGTGGTCTTGAAAAATATGTCAATTACAGTGAGTTAGAACGGCGCTATCAGGAGATGAAGGAAAACTATGAGCGATTGGTCAAAGAAAAAACCCCGAACCCTACGTCCTGACGAAATTTTAGCCAAATTTCGCCATCTCGAGGAAACAGCTCGAAAGGTTGAAGAAATTGAACAAACCAGAGCCCAAAAACTTAGCAAAGACCCAGTTAAGTTCTTTCGTCAAGTAGTGGGATTTGAACCCACGAAATACCAGGTTGAATTGATCAAGCTTTTTCTTGAGAATCAGTTTATTGCTGCCAGGTGGGCTCGGCAAAGTGGCAAAACCTGGATAGTCTCCGCGCTACTATTGTGGTATGCGGTTACGCATCCTGACAGTTACATCGCTGTCGTAGGACCCAGCTGGCGCCAAAGCAAACTCATCATAAGGCGGATAACCTATTTTCTTAAACACTTGCCGCCTGGCATGGTGTTGAAGCCGCAGAAAACAGCCATCCGCTTCTCTAATGGGAGCCTAATAGAAGCCTTCCCGAATAACCCTGACACGATCCGAGGACCTACACTTCATTTGGTTTATGTTGATGAATTCAACTTTGTGAGAGATGACGAGGATCTCTACGATGCCATTCTCTTCACGATCAGCACAACTAACGGCAAGTTTCTATGCACTTCAACGCCTTGGACAACTGAATCCGTTTTCTACAAAGTCTTCAATCATCCCGACTACTCAGATTTTGCACGCAGCCACGTAACTTGGGAGCAAGCTCTCGAGCCCAATGGACCCTTAAAAAAGAATGTTCTTGATAAGATTCGCAAGCAATTTGCTGAGGATCCTTGGCGATGGACACGAGAGATGATGGGTGATTGGGCAGAGGACGAAACAACTTGGCTCAGTCAATCTCTCATAACTAAATGCCTCGATAAGGAAGGCGAATTGTGGTCAGAGGAGAAGGGACAACGAGGCGAATTTTACGGTGGCTTAGACCTTGGCAGAGTACAAGACCATAGCGTGTACGTGGTGATTGAACACAAGGACGGAAAATTCAATCTGCGGCATCTAAAGATGTTCCCGTTGGGAACCGATTACACAGCTGTCATCGGCTACGTCAAACTCCTTTATGATCGCTGGCAATCCTTCAGCAAAATCCGAGTTGACGCAACTAACCAAGACTACATAGTCGAGGAAATGAAGAAAGGCGGCATCGACTGCGTAGAAGGCGTAAGGTTCACAGCGCCCAGAAAACAAGAGATGGCCACAATTCTTAAACAACGAATGAGCACGCAACAATTTCTCTATCCAAATCACACTTGGGAAAGACCCTACAGAAGCGAATTTGTCAGCGAGCTCCATGTGGAAAGATTTGAACTCAGAAAAGACGGGTCCATAGCTTACAATCACCCTCAGAGTCAGCATGATGATGTTTTTTGGGCTGCAGCTTTAGCCTTATACGCTACCATGGAGATGACGCCTGAAGCTATTTTGGAGGCTATCAGGTTTGGTTAGGCGCCTCGAGCACTTTGAAATCACGAAGTATGCTCGTCGTTATGATAGGCGAGAAGGCAAATTCATTGTCGACATCTCCTATCGCACGGCTACGGAGATTACGCCACGTACAATAGCTGTTTCTGAAGCCTTCGGCGTCGGCGTCGACCAGGAGCAAAAGTTTGTGATCTACGACAATGTGGAGCTGAAGATAGGTCCTAAGGATGTTGTCCTGATAACAGGCGATTCAGGTAGCGGCAAAAGCGTTTTACTACGTACATTAGTGAAGGACATCGCTGACAATCCTGAGTTAGGCGGAATAATCAACATAGCCGATTTAGAAGTCGACCAGGATAAGCCGCTGATTGAGACTGTTGGCAAAACGGTTGAGGAAGGTTTAGAGCTGCTCTCTCGAGTGGGCTTAAATGACGCTTTTCTCTTTGTTAGGCGCTTTCGAGAGCTCAGCGATGGCCAGCGTTACCGTTATCGCATAGCCAAAATGATTGAGTCAGGCGCCCAATGGTGGGTTATGGACGAATTCTGCGCCACCTTAGACCGGGACACAGCTAAAATCGTAGCCTTCAACGTGCAGAAGTTGGCTCGTCAAACCGGGAGAGCTGTTCTGGCAGCGACTACGCATACTGATCTGTTCGAAGACCTGGCGCCCAATGTTCACGTTCACAAACGTTATGGGAAGGAAATCTGTGTAGTCTACTACACAAACAAATCCGCCAAAGAATGCAGCCTCGTCAAGGACATGTACGTAGTAAAAGCCAACTTGAAAGATTACGAGCAACTCTCTGGCTTTCATTACCGCGACAGCAAGGGTGTTCCCGTGGTTCAGAAAGTCTTCGCCTTGAAACGTGGAGAAGAAACCGTGGGCGCCATCGTTTACAGTTCTCCAGGAGTAATCGCTTTGGGGCGCATGCTCACGTTAGGTCGCAAAGTCATGCTCACTGAATTAAACAAGGACTGGACCCTGATCCGCCGAGTAGTCATTCACCCGAAATATCGAACTATAGGGTTAGGCCACAAACTCGTCAAGGAGACGCTTATGAAATGTGGCAAGCCATACGTTGAATCTATCGCAGTTATGGCGAAGTACAATCCCTTCTTTGAACGAGCTGGCATGCGCCGAGTAGCCCAGAGTACACCTGACCGCTGCCTCACGCAGGCTCTTGCCCAACTTGAAACACTCGGGTTCAACACCATATTCTTGAGCAGTCAAAACTACAACTTACAAAAAATACAGGGCAACTCAACACTAACTGAGAAAGTCAAGGATATCCTTCGCCAAGTGTCAAAACGAGGCGGCATCTATCGGAGAGCTTTAGCAGGAACACATGACGCATTCCTCGAGAAAACTGAATTCGAGCACATCTTAGATCAAGCAGACGAATCCAGATTAGCCAAAATGCTGCGCACCCTCAGCTTCCTGGCTCAACCCAAAATCTACCTTTTTTGGAAAAACGAAGCAGCCCTCGAGTTCAGCCGCTTCCTTCAGGAGAACCAGCCAACTTTTGAATAATTAAGGTAGCCCAAAACAGAAAAAAGTCCCTCTTGACAGAAATTGAGTTTTTAATGGTTGAGTCATCGTCGGGTGTTTTTCCACCTTCGTTTTCCCTTTGTTGGGTTTCTGGCTTTGGAAGACACCTACGGTGCTCATCAGGTTGCCGCTTCTCAGACGATGATGCTCAACCTCGCCGCCGACAGGTTTGATGACAAAGAGATATTATGGCTTTTAAGAATTTAACTTTTACTTTCAGCAACCTCTCTCTTTCTCTAAGCCTCACATATACTCCGTAACATGCTGCTTTAAACCGAACCTATTAGACTCCGATATTTTGCCGGTGAAAAATTATGAAAGATTACGTTAGAGGAGCATTCCAAGCACTCGCCTGGACCCGCATGTTACTATCCAACATCAAAGACATCACTCAACTCAACAAGGCACTCGCTGAAATCGACAAAGCCATCGAAACCCTACGCACAACAGCAGCCAAAGACTTCCTCGCCGATATGCAAAGAGAACTCAAAATCTCGGAATAATTGGGTCGCCAGGAAGACATTTTTCACTTTCCCTTTTTTTCTATTCTTGTGTAGGTGTACTGGTTGCCCTATATAATGACAATGTTGAGCCGATGGTGAAAAAAATTGCTCGACAAATCGAACCAGCTCGACAGCATGGAATTTTTCATGAGGCTACCAAAATGGAGAGCCAAAACATTGAAAGACACGATGATTACGGCAACCCGAAACAATGATAGCAAGTCAGCTGGGATCTGAACCCGCGACCTCAATCAGCATGGTGACGAAGAGTCGAAAATGAATCAGTTAAGGTAGCCCAAATTAATCAAAAACATGCCTTCGTTGCCAATGCATCTTCATTTTCCCATTTTTTTCCACTAAACGCAAACCTTATATATATTTTACATATCTCTTTAATATGCTTTTACTCGGCTGAATTGGATTATCGCTACTGAGTCCAAATACACTGGAACCTAAACCGACAAACTCCAGACACCCAAACACTTGCCCAGACCATCCCTCACCAATCATATTTAAAGCCTATTTGAATCATATTAGAGGAGGGTCTAGCCCTGTGCGCACACACGCAAGACATAAACTAACAAAACATATAAGCTATTGATTGTAGTCGCAGATACCTTTTTCCTCAATGAGTAAGTAGCAATTTGATGGGCATTTACTTTGTGAATGCTTTTCAAGAACAGTCTTCAAAGCGTTTCTATGACTCGTAGGCTTAAGGCGAAGCACAGTGTCAGACCAAAACCGCAAGACACGTGTAGCCACTGGCTCCATCTCCACGAAGCCATCCATCAAGACACTGCGAACTTGACTAGTGAGAAGCGTTGCAACCTTCCTGGTTTTGGCAACTTGCGCCAAACAAGCCAGTTGTCTGCCTAACTCTCTATTCAGCGAGAACGTTGTCTCTTTATCTTCTCCTATTTCGGCTCTGTAGAGAGAAGTCACAGTGTCAATCACCACAAGCCCCACTGCTGAAGTAAGATATTCGTCGAGACTGTCTATGGCTAAAGCTTGCTCCTGAAAGTCAGAGGGTTTCACCAACGTTATTAAAGGAGACACCTCATCCAAGTCATGATAGGCTATCTGAGACAACCGTCTCGTGGAAAATGTGCCATCTGAATCAATAAAAATGGTTTTACAACCCAAACGAGCAGCGTTTACAGCGCACTGGATTGCCAAACTTGTTTTGCCAGACTCAGCCTCCCCATACACAAGCGAAACATCTCCGAATAAGAGCCCGCCGCCCAAAATTTTGTCTAAAGAGCTGCATCCGGTTGGAATCATTCGAGTAGTGCGTTGCAACGAAGCCCATCACATCCATATCGATTATTAGGCTCAAAGTATTTAATTTTCCGCTACATATCCTGTTGTGAAAAGGGTCATGAAAGCCAAGATTTCGGTTGCCACCGTGTCTGGAAAAGCCTATTACTTGTTGGTGAACGAGTTGAAACAGAGAGGGTTAGATTTTCTTAGTCTAACACCATATGAAAGCATTCCCGTAGACATCGAAGTCGTAATCACGACAGCCGAAGAACGCCACTTAATTAAACATCCAAAAGTCTTGGTCTACTCGAACGGAACTAACCCATCTGAGATTGTCAACGAAGCAGTCAGAACCATACAGCGCAGAAAGAGCCATGAAACTATTGTGGTAGGCGTTGACCCAGGCAAAACCCTTGGGTTAGCCGTGCTCAGCGACGGAAACGTCTTAGAAACTGTTACATGCTTAAGCACTGAAGAAACAGTAAACACCATAGCCAACGCCTTAACAAAGTTGCAAGCCGAGACTTACATTGTAAGGGTTGGAAACGGTGCGCCCTCCATCACCGCAGAACTACTGTCTTTACTAGATGACACTCTTCCCAAAAATGTCGCTATTGAAGTTGTGAAAGAGGCAGGAACCAGTAGATTTGTAGGCGAAAACTTGCACAAACATAGGCTAAGAGATGCATTGTCTGCCGTGAAAATCGCCGAGAGACGCGGACAACCATTCACACGAGGTCGAAGGAGAAAAAATCAGTGAAGCGCGCCGTCGAAAAAGGCAAAACATTACTCGTGGATGGTCCAGCATCGGTAAGTCTACTCTCCGGGGAAGTTGAAGTTTTAGGCGCTCAACTCAAAACGGGTATCAAGCTAGTGATACGCCAAGGAAAACGTATACCTCTGCTGGTTAATAAGAAAGCCGAGTTTGATGTAACGATGGGAGAAAAAGCAGAAGTTACCGAGGTTGAAGGAAGCACTATTCCAGTTTCTTGGGAAAACGCAGCAAACGAAGTTCTAAGCCACCAAAAACCCGCAACATTGATGGTTGTAGGAGGCGTGGACTCCGGCAAAACAAGTCTCTGCGCGTATTTAGCCAACAGAGCATTTAAAGAAAAAATGCGTTTAATGTTAATCGATGCAGATTTAGGGCAATCAGATCTGGGTCCACCTTCAACCATCAGCTCTTGTAACTTGACCAAACCCCTTGTAGATCCCTTTGAGATAAACGCCGAAGACATTTCTTTCATTGGACTAACCAGTCCAAGCGGTGCTGTGTCAAAAGTTATTGAAAGAGTAACAGAAATGAAGGAGAAGGCTTTGAAACGCAGCATTGACGTTTTAATTATAAATACCGATGGGTGGATTGAGGGTGAAGATGCTGTTCGATACAAGGTTGCTTTAGCTAAACAGATTAAACCAAATTGGCTGATTGCCATTCAAGAACAAAGTGAACTGACCTTTCTTTTAGGTGCATTAACAGAAATTCAAAAACTCATTGTTAAATCACCTCCTGCGTTGCGCAAACGAGACCGTGAAGAACGCAAGATTCTGCGTGAACTGGGTTACAAGAAATATCTTAAATGTGCGAGAAGCGAGTCATTTCCGCTCCGTTGGATTAAGGTTGAAGGTATCAACTTTGGAACTGGCGTGCTTCCTTCAAGAGGGCGCACAAAAAAGATTGTGGAGCTGTTGGGAGCCGCACCTCTGTATTATGAAGAGACACCCAACTTTGTTTTTCTTGTCTTAGATAAGGAACAATGGTTTGACGAAGAACTTGTGAAAGAGTTAGAGGATGTGTTGAACAAAAAAGTTAAGGTTGTACAAGAGGGCGATGAAGAAGGCTTGCTGCTTGCATTGCATGACGAAAAAGAGAAATTCCTAGGCATTGGTGTTCTGGAAGAAATTGACTACAAAAGGCAAGTTGTCAGGGTTTACACACCTGTAACTAAAGGAGTTGCGTCTTTGAGTGTAGGGCAGGTTAAACTAGACAAGAAAGGCAGAGAAATTGGGTCAAGCAACATTTTTAATCAATATGCGTAGCCTGTGTTTAGACAAAACTTTCCCATACAGCCCCAGATGCTCTTCATTTTCAACACCCTTAAGTTTTTAGCAGATCAGTTACAGACAAACCAACGCCTATTGGAACACTGAAAGGGATGATAACGGATGAGCGAAAACTTCAGAGAAATCAGAGATGTTTAAACAATACATACGAAATTCTTATTTAACTAAATTACGTTGACAAACGTAAAGTCTAGAAAATGTATGGAAGGTAAGAAGAAATGAGAACGCTAGACATAGCAATGATTGGAGTCAGCGCTGCTCTCTACGCCATAGTTGGATACTTAACCAACTTAGGAATAGTAAGCCCTATGGTTGGAGTTGTCAGATTCTGGCCTTCCGTTATAGTTCCAGCAGCGTTCGCCGTTCTCTTTGGTCCATGGGTGGGGGGTATAAGCGCCGCAATAGGGATTTTCATCAGCGACATGGTTCATCCAGGCCACGGAATCGCTGCACTTAGCCTCACTGTAGGTGTTCCTGCAAATTTTGCAGGCTTCTTTTTGATCGGTCAAATTTCGAGAAGAAACATGAAGTGGCGTCACATTGCCATAGCATTAACCGCTGGAAGTTTAGTCGTGATAGGAATGATTGCTCATTTGTTATCTCTAACGTTGTTAAGCGTTGATATCGCAGCCTTGTTTTTGGGAGTATTCTTTGCCTGCTGTGCCATAGTTATCGTAGTTGGGCTGTGGAAGCCTGAGTGGAAAAGTTACGGAATTGCATCGGTGGTGGGGCTTTTTGTCGGAAGCGCCTACATCGGCTTCGGTCTCTGGATATACAGTCAATTCCTTCCATTGCCCTTAACATTTGAGCCTTGGGCACGTAACGCACCCTTCTACGCAAGCTTCCTCTGGCTTGTATGGACATTTGCTACAGAGATACCCTTCTTAATAACCATTGTTCCACCCATCCTGAAAGCTTGTTACAGTGCCTTTCCAAGTTTGAAACCTGCAAAAGAAAGGAGCAGTTGACGCGTGGCTAATACAGCCAAAGCTTTTTCTCCCGCCGGCATCTCAAGTTTTTTTCAAATTTGTGATACAGCGCCTGATGGAAAACCTATTACTGATCTTGAGCGAATTGGAGCCCGTGGAGGGGGATTTGGGTTAAAGAAAGGAGTTCTCACTAAGGTAAATGTGGCAAAATCAAAGCCAAGAAGCGTTGAGGTTTTAATAAACGGAAGGCTAGCACCAAAAGCAGAAACGACTCAAACAGTTGTTGACATGTTGTTGGAAAGAGTTGACCAGACACTTAGTGTTAAGGTTAAGCATCGTGTTGATGTGCCCATCGGCGCTGGTTTTGGCACAAGTGCAGCTGGTGCAGTGGGCACTGCTTTGGCTCTGAGCAAGGTTTTGGATCTAAGCCTCACTTACCGAGATATTGGTCGCATTGCTCATGTTGCTGAGGTGAAGTGCAAGACGGGTTTGGGCACAGTGAGCGGCATACTGGTTGGAGGATGTGTAATTGTCTTAGAGCCCGGGGCGCCTGACCATGGGTCCGTAGATCGCTTACCAATAACGTCAGATTATTGCATAGTTTCAGGCGTATTTCAGCCACGTTTAACCAGCGAGTTTCTTAAATCCATTAAAAAGCGCGCAATAATCAATGAAATGGGACAGAAAACTTTGGAAAGCATCTTAGCTAACCCTTCTCTTGAAAACTTTATGCACTGCTGCAAAGATTTTGCTTTGAAAACAGGGCTGGCAACAAAAAGAGTGATAAAACTTATGGAGGAGGCAGAAAAGGCAGGCTCCGTAGGCGCTGCACAGAACATGCTCGGCGAGGCTGTCCACGCCTTGGTAGAAAAGGATAGAGTTAAAAGAGTTGTCGAAGCTTTTGAAAAGGTTCTGCCACCTGACAAAATCGTTGTGTCCGAAGTCAGCCTCCAAGGCGCACAGCTAATAACGTGAAAAAAATGAGTAGAAAATTCGACACGGTGCTCGTCGGAGGAACATTTGACGAATTTCACAAAGGGCACCGAGCACTCATCAAAAAAGCCTTCGAAGTAGGTGACCGCGTCATTATCGGTTTATCCTCTGACCATTTGGCTAAAGAGTTGAGGAAAAACCATAAAGTTGCAACTTACGAACAGCGACTCAAAGATTTAAGGAATTATCTGAAGGCGCAAGACGTGTTTGAAAGAGCAAAGATAGTTCCCTTGGACACGCCATACGGCATAACGCTTTCCACTACTATAGCTGAAGCACTCGTAGTCAGCAAAGAAACTGAGCCACGCGCAATTGAAATCAACAAGAAACGAACTGAAAGTGGAATCAAACCCTTAGAACTAGTTGTTATCGATATGGTTCCAGCTGAAGACTTCGTTCCAATCTCTTCAACAAGAATTCGACACGGAGAAATTGACCGAGAAGGACACTTACTCAAGTCTTAAACCGCATGTTTAATACGATTTCACATTCTATCCTGTTCTTGTGTATTAGGTCAATGTGTTGCAAAGGACAGGGATTGCGAAGCTTCCACTCCACAAAAGGAAGAGCGCCTAGATGGCTTGTTGTTCGAATGATAGGCTTGGCCAACGAAATAGCAACCATAATCATCGATATGGCATTTAGAGGATGCATAAAAAATTACAGAAGAAAACAAGAAGAAGGCAGATGGTTAAGGACCACTGCCCAAGACGTCTTTTTCCGGTGGCAAAGGGGGTATCAAGCCTTCTCTCATCAGTAATTGTGCGCTTTCTCGGGCGTTTTTGATGATTTTGACCGCTCTCTCCCAAAGTTCTTGTCGACTTGGCTTTATGCGTGCCACACCTTCCTTGATGCTTTGCAAAGCGCAAGCAACAGCCTCGCGGGGATAGACCTCCCACTCTTCCATACGTGGAACTATATCGCCTTCGTGGATGCCGCGTTCCTCAGCGAACCGAGCCAGTTCTTCAGCTGCTGCAACGCACATGTCGTCTGTGACTGTCTTCGCTTTAACATCTAAGACGCCTCTGAAAATGGCTGGAAAACCTAGGCTGTTGTTTATCTGGTTTTCAAAGTCGCTTCGACCCGTACCAACTATTTTAGCGCCTGCCTCCTTTGCTTCCCATGGCCAGATTTCTGGAATTGGATTGGCGCAGGCGAAGATGATGGAGTTTGTAGCCATGGTTTTTATCCATTCAGGTTTAATGACGCCTGGTCCAGGTTTGCTGGCGGCTACCACGGCGTCGATACCCTTGAACCCAGCTTCAGCGCTGCCTCTTCTGCGCTCGGCGTTGGTTCTCTGAGCCAGTTCGTAAAGCCACGGGTTTTCTTCTTTTTGTTTCTCAACGTCTAGGCGGTCTGCGGAAAGGACGCCTTTAGTGTCCATCATAAAGATGTTGCCAGGTTTGAAGCCAGCTCGGAAGAGAACAAACGCTGTGCGTATGTTTGCGGCACCACTTCCAAAGAGAGTAATCAGCGCCTCATGTCGTTTTTTGCCCACTATTTTCAAGGCGTTTATTAAGCCTGCTAAGATTACGGTGGCCGTGCCTTGCTGGTCGTCGTGCCAAACTGGGATTTGGCATTTTTCTCGGGCTTTCTCTAGAACGTAGAAGCATTTTGGTTTCTCTATGTCTTCGAGGTTGATTCCGCCAAAGGTTGGTTCAATCAGTTCGCAGGCTCGAACAATTTCGTCTGGGTTTTTGGTTTTGAGGCAGATGGGAAAGGCGTCGACGCCGCCTAGGTATTTGAATAGTAATGCTTTTCCTTCCATTACGGGCATGCCTGCTTCTGGACCTATGTTGCCTAAGCCTAGAACTCTTGTGCCGTCGGTTACGACAGCCACGTAGTTGCCTCGGTTGGTTTGTTCCCAAATTTGTTCGGGCTCTTCTTGGATTTTTTTGCAACTTGCTGCGACGCCTGGAGTGTACCATATTGCAAAGTCGGCTGGGCTTCTTATTGGGCATTTTGGCATTATTTGGACTTTTCCTTCGTAGAAGGGGTGATAGGCGAGGGCTAGTTTGCTGGGTTTTTTGGCTTTTTCAAGGAGTTCTTCAACTGTTACTTTTTTGGTCATTGTTTTTTCCTCTTACTGTGGAATGCAGTGTGTTTTACACGTTATAAGAAGTTAAATATTATGGAAGTGTTTGGCGTTTGGTTGAGGTGTCTTTTTCTTTGTTTTGTCTGTGTGCGCATGGGGCTAGACCGCCCTCTAATATGATTCAATTAGCCTTCAAACATGAAATGTATCATTTGATAGGGGAGAGGCTGGGATGGGTGGAGAGGTTGTTTGGAGTCTGTTTGTTTTGGAACTAAATAGGTTAGGTTATGGTGAAGTAAGTTTAGAAATGCTTAAGTTTGGTGTAGAATGGACTGTTGATTGGCTTGAATAGAGCTGTTGGAAAAGAAAGAAAAGACAAGGATGAAGATAGATTAACTACAAACAACAAAGCAGTTCTTATTAAGAAAAAATAGGAGTTATCTCTCCTATCCTCTCCTTTTTTCGTATCCGTTCAAAGACTTCTTTCTTAACCATGAAAATACTTCAATAAGAGGGTATTGGAAGGAATGAATTGGTATTTATCCAAATCTTCTAGATGCAAGACTAAAAGTTCCTTTATGTGAACAGAAACGGTTTGATATGGGTAACTCCAAAAGTTATAGGTATTGCCAGAAACCATTTTCGCGTAATTATTCAACCACCATACCTCATCGGTTTGTGGTTCAATATACACCACACCTTCAGTTGTATTAATCGTATTAATGGCATGATTCCACTGCTGGTTCGTGGATGTATCATAACCATATATTAAAACTAATGCCATCTTCCAGTTCTCTTGTCTAGAGTGGCTCGCTAACATTTTAGAAAAGTTAAAGCAAACAAAATCTGGGTAATGATACGTCATTTGGTTGGTTTTGTCTATTGTTAACCAATTTCTTAACTGGGAAACAGTTGGAACTTCCCATTTGACCTCTATACTCCTTACATACGTAGCATTTTGTCCATCATCATCAATAACCGTCAAAGTGACATTGTAGGTTTTTACTAATGCATACGAATGTGTTATAGTATAATTAGAAACCGTTTCAATGGGTTTCCCATCACCAAAATTCCATCTGTAAGTAACAATTCCTTTGCCTTGCGAATTATCAGGGTCGTAGCTAGAGGATGCGTTAAAGATTATTTTCTCACCAGTGAAGATGTCTGTGTTTTTTGATGGGATGAATGAAGCTATAGGAACTCTGTAACTTGAAAATATTCCGATATTAAACTCTGGTGATCTGATAAAGAGAACCAAACCAATCAATAGAACCGCCCAAAGAGAAACTACAATAACTGCATTTCTCACCTTATGGCTTCTTGGTTTTGGTTGGACTGGAATAAGTCGATATGGGCTTTCTTCTTTGACAAAACTTAATTTCCTTTCCTTCTCGCCTATAACGGGTTCTCCATAAATTCTTGCGTTGGTGTCTTTTCCTTCTTTCCATGTATAGTGGCAAGATAAGCATTCAAAAGCTTCAAATTCTTCTCTATAAGCTGTGGTCATTGTTTTAGTTGAGCCACATTTTGAGCAGGCTACCAGACGTTCTAATATTTTTGGTTCCTCTTCGGTTATTTTTCTGTATGCTCTTGATTTCTTGAGTGATGCGTCTATTTCTGCCCACATTAATTCTCTTTCGATTTCGAGTTCAGTCATTCTTTCTTCAGTATATGCAAAATCTGGATGCCCATCTTCCCTTTTCCTATCTTTTTCAACAACATCTCTCCATGCAGCATCTTTTATTATTTTACTATAATCTGGGACATAGACCACTTTTGGTTCGAAATGTCTCTCGCAGAACCATCTTTGACAATATGGACACAGATAGAGTTTCTTCTTTGAGCTATCCCTTTCTCTAACCTTACATTCTGGACAAACGTCGAGTCTGTATTCTCTTTCGGACATTTCAAACGGATATAATCTTAAGAACTTGCGTCCTTAAATTAGTAATGGCACTTTAAGTGAAAAGCAAAGACGCTGGAATAAGGGGAGAGGACTAGTCACTAATCCTTTTAGAGAACCGAATTGCCAAAATGACCAGAGGCACGAGATAGATTAACAAATCCAGAATTCCAATTACCCCAGACTGATACATTATTCCCAAACCGAAAAGCCACCCGAGAATATAGCTGGTTGCCCAGAATGGCATAGCGAAAACTAGCAGGATAGTGGAAAGTACATTCACTAGATGAAACAACAGTACGAAATAAGGGGGAATCAATCCAGTACTTATCAAAGCGGCTATAAAGTAGTACGCAACGATTCCGCCAATTATTTCTGAAACCGCTCTTTTGAAACCATATTCAAGTTTGGACATACCAATGTAGTTAGGTTTTTACCTCAGGATTTAAATGTTTAGCAGTAGTTTGTGCTTAAATTATCTATGCAATTGAAATGGATATTTCATAGAAAGCGATTTTACTGGAAAGTGAGATTTAAAACGGCTGGAAGAGAAGATACTTTACTTTGATTATTGCCATAGCAAACAGCGAAATCAGAATTTGATGCCATCTTTGATTTCAATGGTTATGAGGGTATAACGAAATAGGTTGAGTGTGAAGGCTGTACCATTTTGCAAATTTTCTTAGGGCTTGGGCTCTGTGTGAATACTTGCTCTTTTCTAGGGTTGTCATTTCAGCGAAGGTTTTGCCGTTTCCACCAAGAGGTTGAAAGATTGGGTCGAAGCCGAAGCCTTGTTTTCCTCTCTCTTCGTATCCTATTTTTCCCTCAACCACACCTTGGAAACATTTTGGTTCTAACAGTTCCTGCGGCTTAGAAAAAGCAACAACCGAGAGAAAGTGAGCATCTCGTTTTTTCTCGTTTTGCATCAGTTTCAATACGCCTTCAGTGCCCAATGTTCGATAAACGTAGGAAGAGTAGGGACCTGGAAAACCATTTAAGGCTTTAACGAAGAGCCCAGCGTCTTCAACGAAGACGGGTAAATTCGATTTTCTAGCTGCGTCGGTTGCACTGGCTTTAGCTATATTCTCTAAACTGTCGTCTTGAATTTCGATGGCTTCCAAATTGAGCATGGCAGTTGCAATGTTGTATTCAGCTAATACTTTGCGTGCTTCATTAAACTTGTGAACATTGCCAGTCACGAAGAAAGCTACTTTTTTCACTCTTCTCCTTTTTCTCCCTCTTTTCTTTCAGCCACGTATCGTCCTCTTCTCTCTATCTCCTGAATTTTTTCTAACACACTCTTTGCCATATCTTTCCCAACAGCTTCGGCATAACCCTCTAAAACAGCGTCAAAACACTCCTTAGCGTACTTGTAATGCGTGCTCTGAAGCGCACGTTTCATGAGATGCAAATCCACTCCCCTAACCTCTAACTCTTTAGATTGCTCACCCAACCCAAAATCAACAAAAAAGACCTTGTCGTATGAAGTGAGAATCATGTTGGAAGTGGTCAAGTCTCCGTGGATGATTCCGTGATTGTGAAGACGCCCAATGAGCACACCTATATGCCTGCATAGACGAAGTCTTTCCAAAGGAGCAAGCGAGTTCAATATCTGCTTAACCTGCCTTCCTTCAACATACTCCATGATAATATTTGTATCAGCAGTGTCAATCAAGAAGATAGTAGGCGTGGGAACACCTGCCTCTTTGGCTCTGTGAATAAGTTGAGGCTCACGCAACGTTCGCTGAGTTCTTATCGCCATGTCTAACTCCGACAACCGATACGCCTTTGACAATCGACGCTTCATAATAACCCTGCGACCCTGCCACTCTTCGAGGTATAAATTGGCTTCAGCACCCTTCTTGATGAGCATAGAGAAAATTAACCTCCCAGAACCCAAGGCACAGAAACCTCGTCTATTCGCCACTTGAGCTTGACCACACTTTTTTCAATCGGAGTTACAACACCCTGTTTGTAGGCAAGTATTCCATTCCAAGCAATCATGGCACCGTTGTCAATAGCGAATTCAGTTGGAACCGCAGAAAAACTCGCACCGTGCTCATCCGCAATCGCCTTCATCATAGACTGCAACCGTTTGTTGGCGCCAACCCCGCCAGTTAAAACAACCTCCCCTTTTTCCGTATGAGCCAAAGCTCGCTCAGTCACCTCAGTCAACATAGAGAAAACAACCTCTTGCAAGCTGAAACAAAGGTCTTCAAGACGATGCTTCTTCATGCGCAGTAGTTCAACAGCAGCAGTGAGCAAACCACTAAACGAAACATCCATACCCTTAATACTAAACGGAAGCGGAATGAAGTTTCCACCCTGACTCGCCAACTTCTCAACAATTGCACCGAAAGGCATACCAGGCTTTTGCCGCAAACCAGCCTCTCGTGCAAAAACATCGAGACAGTTTCCAACAGGAATGTCAAGAGTTTCACCGAAAACACGGTATCGACCAGCGTCAAAGGCTGAGACTAACGTGTTTCCACCAGACACATACAAAGTAACAGGGTCTTTGGCACCCGTCACAAGCTTTCCAATCTCAACATGGGCAACACTATGATTCACACCCACTAAAGGCACCCGCAAATAAGATGCTAAGGCGCGTGCAGCTGTGGCACCTGTGCGCAGGCATGGCCCCAAACCAGGTCCTTGAGAGAAGGCTACAACCCCAATATCTCGTGGTCGTATTCTTGCTTTTTTCAACGCCTCTGCAATGACTTTTCCAGCTACCTCCGCGTGGTGCCTCGCTGCTTCTCTCGGGTGGATTCCTCCTTCTTCGGGCATGAAAGCACTGATTACGTTGGCGTGAACTACACCATCAAAGGACAGTATTCCAACACTGAAATCGTCAGCTGTCGACTCTATGCCCAAACAGTAAGAAGCTTTCTCACTCGCGCCTCGCCTCTGCAGCATCCATTACTCCTCAAAGTACACTTAACAGTCTTCAAACACGTAGATTTTTATTGTTAAACTGCACATATTTAACTTGAGGACGGCTTGATTCAGGATTCGACCAGAATGCCCAAACGCGACGATTTGGAATACAAGGCGTTGCATTTCATCGCCAACACAAGAAGCCTAGGCGTGCTCCAAGCAGATTTATGGCGCAAACTGGGCGCCAGCAGCCGAGAGGGCTCCAGAATAGCCCTGAAACTTGAGAACAAAGGTTTGATTCGCCGTGAAAAGGAGCTTTGTGGGGGAAGATGGACGTACAGGCTGTTTCCAAAGAGATTGCCCGCTTCGATTAATTCTGTTGTTGATTGTCCCTGTTTGATGTGCCCAGACAACCCCAGGTGTACCGCTTTTGGCACCGTGTCGCCCAATGCTTGCGAACGATTAACCGAATGGGTTGCGGCTCTTTCAAGGGGAGAAATGGACCCTTCCGGTGAAGCTTAGTCTTGCCCAAAGCTTGGGTTAGAGAGCGCCAGAGAGACCATTATTATCGTTTAGCAAAGGAAGAACGATACAGGTCGCGTGCGGCTTACAAGCTTTTGGAGGCTGTTAATAAATACGCGTTTATTAAACCTGATGATGTTGTTGTAGACTTGGGTGCGGCGCCGGGCGGCTGGATGCAGGCTTCTAGGAAGATTGTTGGTGAATCTGGTTTTGTTTTGGGAGTTGACATCAGGTTTATTGAGCCGTTTGATGAGGCTAATGTTCGTTTTGTTGTGGGCGACATAACTGACTCGGAGATAGTTAAAACCATACGTGAGTTTCTTCCTCGTTCTGCAGATGTGGTTCTCTCGGATGTTTCGCCTAATGTTTCAGGTGTCTGGGAGCTTGACCATGCGAGACAAATAGATTTGGCAAGGAGGTCTCTGCAACTCGCTGTTTCGATTTTGAAGTTAAGGGGTAATTTTTTTGTTAAGGTTTTTCAAGGCGACATGCTTGATGATTTTGTTTTTGAGATGAGACAAAGTTTTGTTTCTGTGAGGTTAGTGAAGCCTAAAGCTAGTAGAAGAAGAAGTGCTGAGTTGTTTGTTTTGGGTTTGAATAAGCGTTAGTTTGCCTATTAGATTGGTAGCTCAGCTTCGTTTAGGCTTTTTTCCTTCATTCTCTCAGCCGCGTACTGAGTTAGTTGGTTGAACTGGTCTTGTGTTAGTATGTTTCTGGCTCTGGCAAGTATTTCGAGGCATATTTCTTTGAAGACGAGGTCGGCGCATCCCATTTTGGCGTCGTCGATCAATTCTTTGCATGCCATAAACAGAACTTCGTTCATGGTTGTTTTCGCCTTCCTTTTAGGTGATGTTTGAGGCTTTTTGGAGTGGTTTGTTAGTTAATAGTTTACGATTTGAGAATATGTATTTGCTCTACGTGGCTACTGCGTATTTTTCGGCAATTTCTATGCACAAAAGAGGTTCATGTTGTGTTTGCTTTATTCTACTCTTTTTTGTTTTTTTAGTCGAAGCCTCATGGTTAGAATTTTTTCTGTTGTGAAGATTTTGGCGGCTACGTATAGTGTGGTAAGCGTGAAAGCTGTGACGTAGAGTATTCCTAGAACTGCGGTGGTGTAGTCTCCTGTGAAGCTGGCTCTCGCTGCAAGCATTGGATGTGTATAAGGTATGGCTAAGAGGACAAGGCGTAAAGCTAGGGGCAGCAGGCTGATGTCAGTGTACATTAGTAAGATCATGGGAATAAACAGCAGAAAGTAGAAGTAGCCCACGATGGTTTGTGCGCTTCTCACGTCTTCGGCAAAAGATGAGATGGCTATGGCTAATGCCAAGGCGGACACCAACGCAACAAACAGGGAGGCGCCTAACACGAGGTAAGCGGGCAACGTGGGCGCAAGTCCGATGCTGGCAAGGTCAATGTTGGGCTGAGTTAAAGAGGCAAAAGTGAAAGACCCAGTGTAATAGTTGACCCCAGCCACGTAGGCGACGGCTCCGACAGCCGCAACGATAACTGAACCAGCCAATTTGCCCAGCAAGATTGTGAATCGACCCACTGGCAGGGTCAATATGGTTTCTAATGTTTTTTCTTCCTTCTCAGACGCCACAGAAGTGGCTGCAATTTGCATGGCGAAGACTATGAGAACTGTGATGCCTATTGGTAAGCCTATGTACTGTGACAACACTATGGTGTTCAAGGCGTTGGGACTCACATCTACAACTTTACTTTTTACAATGGATTTATGAGAAGGCGTTACTGGGTCAAGCAGGGCGGTTTTGTTTCCTACCTTCTGGAGCGCAAGAAATTCGCTGAATTTGGTAACTATGGAAATGACTGCTGAGGAACCCGCTGTTTCAGCCATGCCTGTGCCTCTGAACACGCCATAGACATGCACTTGTGTTTGGTTGTTGTTTGTTATGTTTTGAGTGAACCCTTCAGGTATGACTACAACAGCTGTAATGTTTGATTCTTGAACATCCTTAGCAGCTTGTTCAATGTTTGCAGCTGCGAGCTTAATCAGTGTTAGATTCGAAGCTATGAAGAGGTCGTTTAGATTTTGAGCGTATGTGTCTTCATCTTGGTCTATGATTCCAATTGACATTGCTTTGATGCTTTCCTCCATGGTCTGCATTGAAATCCGAACAGCTAAGCCTATCAACGGAAACATCAAAAGTGGAACAATTATCATGCCTATGAGTATTTTTGGGTCACGTACCATTTCTTTGACTTCTTTCACAACTACGTTGCCTAGTCCTTCAAGCAATACCTGCCACCTCGGCGAAAACCTCTTCCAAATTCGAAGCCTTGTACTTAGCCTTAAGCTCTTGTGGGCCACCTTCAGCCACAATCTTACCCTTGTTTATTAAGGCTACTATGTCGCAGAGATACTCCACCTCAAGCATGTTGTGACTAGAGAGCAGCACAGTTACGCCGTGTTTCTCCACGTACTGTTTGATTATACCACGTACATGGTAAGAATGCAACACGTCTAAGCCGCTGGTTGGTTCATCTAACACTGCAAGTTTGGGCTTGTGCATAAGCGCTCGTGCAACAAGAAGGCGACGTTTCATGCCTTTGCTATAAGTTTTAACTCTGTCACGCAGACGCTCGCCCAAACCCGAAATTGCAGCAGCGTCCTCCACCATGGCTTTCAGGTCTTTTTTGTCGTCGCTGTTAAACTTTCCCATAAACCGCAAATATTCATATCCCGACAGGTTTTTGTAGGCTCCAGCCTCTTCAGGCAAATAACTGATGAGTCTGCGAACTTCAGAGGCTTCACGCACCACGTCGTGACCGAAGATTTTCAAAGAACCAGAAGTTGGCAAGAGCAGCGTGGAGACAATCCGTAGCGTTGTTGTTTTGCCTGCGCCGTTGGGGCCAATCAACCCGTAGGTTCTGCTTTTTTCAACATGGAAATTCAAGTCATCTAACGCCCTTACAGTGCCGAAAACTTTCCCAAGTTCCTCAGCTTCAACAGCAAGGCTCATGGTAATTCATCTCCTAGACAAAGAGGAATCAGCCAAAAAGTTTTCCTTCCCACATGTTCTCAAGCAATTTCACCGCTTTTTCTCTGGTCATTTTTTGAAAGGTGTAATCCCAGAAAGCTGTTATCCAAGGGTTTGTTACCATGGTTTCAGCCAACTTGAGTATATCCTCTTTCTTTACGCCTATTTCTTTCAGAGTGGTAGGTAAACCCACATCTTCAACAAGCCTCAGAACAGCATTTATTCCTTTGCACGCTGCTTCCTGTCTCTTTAGCCCTGCTATATCTTTGCCCATGGCTTCTGCTATCAACGCAAGTCTCTCAGCAAGAATCACCCTATTATACTCCATTGCGTAAGGTAAAGCGATGCCGCATGCTGTGCCGTGAGGAACGTCGTAAACTGACCCAATTAGGTGTCCGATGGCGTGAGCCTCAATGTCTCCAGCGTTGGTTTCTGACAAAGCACCCATCAAAGTTGCCAAAGCCATGTTACAACGAGCTTCCATATCACCGCCATTAGAAACTGCTTCCCTTAAGTTTCCTGAAATCAGCTTAATCGCCTGCAAAGCTAATGCCTGCGTAATCAAATTCGCCTTTCGGGTTAGAGTTGACTCGATTGAATGAGCGAGCGCGTCGATTCCTGTTGAGGCTGTCAATCTGGGAGGCATTGTCGAAGACATAACAGGGTCCACAATAGCCACAGAGGCACGGATGAAAGGATGCTCGTAAAACGCTTTAAACCCACTAATAGTCTTAATCACTGAATCCGCTGTGACCTCGGCGCCCGTGCCTGCTGTTGTTGGAATTGCAATACATGGCACGCCTGGGTTTGTGAATTCTTTTCCTCCAAGAAAGTAGTCTTCTGGTGCTCCTGGGTTTTTTAGCAAAACCGCCACTGCTTTGGCGACGTCCATGCTGCTTCCGCCGCCAAGCCCAACAAGCAGGTCGTATTTACCTAGCTTACAATGTTTGAGCAGTTTTTCCACGGTTGCTACTGAAGGCTCGGGCTCCACTTTATCCCATACTTCAACGTTCAAGCCTTCGTTTAGTAGGGGTTGGCTGACTTGACTCACTAGACCAGCCTTTGAAATTCCCTGGTCTGTTACTATCAACACTTTATGCGCGTTCAATTGTTTGGCTTCGCGACCAACATGTGAAACTGTGTGAAAACCAAATATTACGTGACGTGGCATTTGAAGCTCAAACGTCCTTAAAAGTTCATAGAACTCAGCCATGTTTTCAATATCCTTTTACACTTTACTACAATGATTGGTGGGGCCGGTCGGAGTTGAACCGACGACCTCTACCCGAAACAGTGCTTTTTGAGGCGCTGTTTCTACGGGTTTCTCTAATTTGACCGCTCCAGAACTTCTTCATTCTCGACTGGGCGAGTCCGCAAACCCGTTGTGATTTGCTTTCTGGAGCCCGTCGTCATCCCTGGCTAGACTACGACCCCACCGTTTTGTCTAGCATACACACAACACGCATGTTCAAAAATTTAACCATTATTATTGACTAGTATGTTTTGTATGCGTGTGCGCACACGGGTAGACCCCCCTCTAATATGAAACAAATAGGCTCCAAATATGATTGTTACGCATTTTTGGTAGCCAATGGTCATCGGATTGTTATGGCGAATTTTTAATAACTGATCTAAGCCATATAGTAAAATTTGTGGGTGAGTTAATGAGTTTCATATCTAAAGAAGAAATACGAAAACGTTTCGACAGTTTGTTTAACACTGGAGAATGGAAGGAAGAGTCTTTTTCGAAGTCCGATGCATCATATGATCTGAGTCTGGGCGAAGAAGTTCTAGTAACACCAAATAAAAAGCCTCAGCACTTGCGAATGGGCGAAATACTGAATATTGAGTCAGGGCAGTTTGCTGTTTTAACTACCGAAGAATATCTGGAAATTCCAGATAATTTACTGGGTTTAATTACTGTCAGATTCACTTATAAAAGCAAAGGTCTTGTGAATATATCCGGCTTTCACGTTGACCCAGGTTTCAAAGGACACTTCTTCTTTTCAGTTTATAACGCTGGTCCCACAACAGTCACTCTGCGAAGAGGGGAAAAGGTTTTTTCACTCTTTTTTGCTGAAATTCATCCGCCTACCAGCTATAGAGGAGACTACAAGGAACGAACTCACATTCCAATTGAGATAGTCGAAACTTTTGCCGGTGCAAGAGTGCCCTCACTCCAGTCACTAGAAGATAGGGTCAACAGAAATTGGACTGCTATTAAGATTTATGGAACAATTATTACTGGACTTTTTGTGGGATTGTTAGGTGCCATTTTAAAGATGGTGTTAGGAATCTAGACATTGTACCATGGAATTATTCTCATTAGGTAAAGGACGCCTAAAAATAAAAGAATTAGTCCAGCAACACCAAGCAATGTTGAAAAATGTAGTGCAGCTATGCTTAATGCAGTATCTTGCTTCTTCGCTATTCTTGGAAATTTGTGGAATAGATACACGCATGGTATTGCAATAAGTACCCACCCCATAACTATGGAAACCCACCCAACCCAATCTGCTGGCATACAGACTCTTCCCATTCGTTTCAATATAGTCTATTTCATATCTCTTTATCAGAAACGAAGCTATCAAGTTTGACCTGTTTTCTGTTTTTTTCTAGGTAGCTTAAGCTATAGTTTGAAAAATTATTGTGAACAAATTCCACAAGTTGTGCCAAATTTAGATGTTCGTACTTTGCAGTGACCTCTGTTATGATGTCTTCAATGTTCCTATAGATTTGGGGATCAATCAAGTTTAGCCTCTGTTTTCCTTCGTCTGTTATTATGAATTCGGTTGTTACTCCGATTTTGTCATTAAAATGTGTTTTCACGTCGATCAGCTTACTCGCCTTCAACCATTCAATATCTGTGTATAGTTCTCTACTGTAAGGTCCGTAAAAGTACGGTCTAAACGCGTACTTAGCCTTGTAGCCTTTTTTCAAGAGTTCCCTTTGAACCAAAAATAGCAGTTTTTGCAGCTTTGTTTTACCTCTAATTAAGCCTTTCAAACCGCTCTCTGAACTATTTTTCAACAAGAGCAATAAAATGTCAAGGCGGCTTAGTCTCGATTCTTCCTGCATGAAGTCTCGAAAAGCATTTCCAAGAACCTTAAACTCCTCCAGATATTTCTCTTTGTCATACGCGCCCCTTATAACGTAACTAGGATGGAAGAACGGAAAAAACAGCATGCCCTCCTTGAGTTTAGTAATCCCATGAAATTTTTTCATACTGTCAATTTTCACGTTCATCAAAAATCTTGTGGCAGGTCTTCCCAGGGTGACAATAATGCGCGGCTTAAGATATTCTATTTCTCTCTTTAGAAACGGAAAACAATTTTTCGTTTCTTCTTTCGAGGGGCTACGATTACGACCTGAAGCGTCTTTCGGATTACATTTCACTAAATTTGTAACAAAAACGTCCTGGTCTCTTGAAAGGCCAGCTATAGTTAGCATTTGATTGAATAGCTCACCACTTGGGTCTCGAGTAAAAGGGATACCAGTTAGGTCAGCTCCGTCCTTTCCCGGAGCTAGCCCAACAATGATTATTTTTGCTTTTATACTTCCAGTCCCAAGTACTGGTCTGCTTTTAGTTTCCGCAATTGCCTTGCAAACTCGGCAATTTGAAATGTTTCGAGTCAGCTGATCCCAAGCACTTTCCATATTTAATTAAGTATAAAAGAGCGTTTTAATAAGCGTATAGCAGAAAAACATGAAGCCTGCCTTAACTGACTTAACACTTGAGCTTACTGAGAAATGCTTTCAGAGTTGTTTATATTGCTCTTCGAATAGCTCGGCTTCTGGCAATATCTGCTTACCATTTGAAACAGTAAAACGAGTTCTAGATGACTTTTATTTTCTAGGGGGCAAAGTTGTGGAACTGTCTGGAGGCGAGCCTTTAGCTTATCAAAAAATCTACGAAACAATTGATTATGCTTCGAAAAAAGGCTTTGAAATACATCTCTTCACATGTGCTTACCTTCCAAATGGGAAAATAGACTTTGATATGTTAAACAATGTTGACCGATTCTATGTGAACTTGCAGGCACCAAACAGCTTTGTGCATGATTACTTGGCACGAAGCGCAGGAAGTTTTAGTCGGGTCATTAATTTTGTCCGCGAATGTAAGAAGAAAGGAAAATGGGTCGGAGCGCATTTAGTGCCATTAGGCGCAAATATCGATGAAATTGATGAGTATATAGAATTGGCAGAGAGATTGAAATTGGACAATGTAAGTCTTCTTAGATTTGTCCAACAGGGAAGAGGTAAAGAGAATCTCTTGTCTCTCAATAACGATGAGATATTGCACCTATTTACTCTGATTGAAAAATACAAGAACAGCCGGTTCTCGGAATTCAAAGTAGGGTGCCCTTTAGATTTTGGATTCGTATATAAAAAAGCCCGATCAGCTGTGCCCTGTACTGCAGGTATCAGTAGATGCGTAATCAGGCCCAATGGAAATGTTATCCCATGCCCTGCATTCAAAGATAGTGCCGAATTTATAGCAGGAAATGTGAACAGTGACTTTCTGATAAATATTTGGATAAAATCTCCCGTTTTCAGAATGTTGCGAAACTTTGACTATAAGAAGTTAGGAGACATTTGTGCAACCTGCTCCTTCTTAGATGTCTGCAAAGGAAGATGCCATGCTCAGAGATATCATTCTAACAAAGACCTTTACAAAGGCCCAGACCCATACTGCCCACTTATGCTCTCTAAAACACGAAAGTTCGAATAAAAAAATTTGAAATTCTTCACAATTCTTATAAGTCTGACTAGGAAATTAAAAATTGGACTGATAGGAATGACAGCTAGTAGTCCTCAAGCTCAAGAAATACTTAGAATTATTGAAACAGCAGGGAAAAGGGGAATTACAAGGAAAGAGATAGCAAAAGCAATAAGAGGCAGAGCTTGCGACTGCGAAAATTGGATAAAAACGCTTCTTGAAGCTGGAATCATCGAAGTCTGTGGAAAACACGGCAAAGCCGACCTGTTAAGAATCGCTTAGTCGAAGTGAAAGCAGCTCGATGAATGACTCTGAATTCATAATCTGTGTGTATTACTATAGTCTCCCCGAGTTTCCAGCCGATTGTAGAATTGTCAGAGACAACTCCCTCTTTGTTCGAGACGTTTTAGTCTGCAACCCTATTAACTTCCATGTTGTATTGGGCGGACAATATGACCCACACTACGAACACTATCTGGCACCACAATACAGAATGTGTATGGATAGGGTGAGAAGAAAAATCATGTCAATAGCAAGCAACGGCACTTTTGACAAAGTCTATCTCCTCTTTAGAACGAGCAAGGCATCTCAATTTCGAGGACACACTCAACATGTTATTGGTTACTATGATGTTGACCTAAGCAATGTTGTTCTAGACCCGGATTATGAAGAACCCATTATCTATGCAAAAAAAGCGATTCTGGTACGTGCACAGGATGCTGTGGATATTTCCAAATTCCTGAAGCTGAGTTCAAATTACGGATTGCCTTTCGACAGTGAAACGCAGAAGGGCATTTTCAAGAAAGATCTTAGTTCTTGGAAGGAAAAAATAAGTTCATCACAAGATTGCCTTAAAGACTATGTGGATGTTACGAAACAGTTGGACAGATTGTTCAAACGTAACGAGTTCGAGGAGGGAGTATATGCGGAATGCGCAGATTGCCCAAGTCAAAGCGAATGCTTCCTTGTAAAAAGAATCAACAAAAAAGGAAAATTGTACCACCAGCTACCTGATGATATCGCACAGAGAATAAACCGCTTTTATAAGAGTCAGAATCATATTTGACAAGCTTTTCGCTTAAGCTCCTCATTCAACCAGCTTCTCTAATATGCTCCAATTAGGCTCCAAATATGAGGTATCCTTTGAAAAGACGATGGAAGGTTTGGGTTTTTTGCGAAAACTATATTTGCTTATTCTATGCGTGCATAGGTGGGGTTGCCGGCCATAGGGTGCGGGACCCACCCGATCCCATTCCGAACTCGGCAGTTAAACCGCGCTCCGTTTCCGGTGGTAGTGTGGTCTTCGGCCACGCGAAGTCGGGAAAGCTGGCTGCCCCATTGCCTCGCTGAACACTATCAATGTTGCTTATTTTTCTGAGAATTACGAAACCTTTTAATTTCTATTCAGCGTCTTTTCAACGTTCAAAACATGAATGTAGAGGGAAAATCCTCAAAATTTAATACCAAGAAAGTGCAGTTGTCATGCAGATGATAATGCTACTAATTCAACAAGTTTCACAGTTGCTTCCCGGTCAAGACAACGTTCTAAGCTGGGTTCTCCAAATAGTTTTCTTAGGCATATTCGTAGTTTTCATGTTCTATGGACAACGCATCCAAATGTACATCATGATAAGAGAAGTAGAAGGCTCACTCTTCAAGCTAAGAATGATGCGAGACGAAGGCAGAAAAATGGCAATAGCTGCAATAAACGAGCTTGGAAAACCCCAAGTGGACCCAACCGCGCAAGTAGACCGTTTTCTAGAGTATTTTGCTATTACACCAGTGGACCTTGATCCTGCAGGCATAATCTGGCGACTCGAACACTTGTTAGACGTTGCAGACAAACGCTTCAAAGACGATGTCAAGCTCATGGCGCCTCAGGCAAACGAAACTCAGATCTACAATTTGGAGATGACACTTGGAGCTGCAGCCGTTCTCAACGTAATCTACAAGATAATTCGACACTTCTATCTGCTGGGCAAAAAGACCCTCAGCCTATACATCATCATGCAAGTTCAAATGGTCCTGCCACTCATCATGAAAGAAGCGGAAGCACACGCCAGCGGCCTAAAAGCATTTCAGCTAGGTCAGCCCATAGGCGACGGAGCCGGCGCCATCGTTGCCGCCAAACTCATGCACAATTACGAGAAGACAAAAGTCGAGAAAGACATCGTTGTGGCAAAAGTGCCAATTGAGGGACGAACAGCCTACGTCCTAAAAGCTGAAGGACCAGGTGCAAACGTAGGCAAACCAGGCGAAGCTATAAAACAAATCATTGAACAGAACGAGGGAAAAATAAGCTTGGCAATTCTCATTGACGCCGCTGGAAAGCTCGAGGGTGAAAAAACAGGCGAAGTGGCTGAGGGAGTAGGTGTTGCCATTGGTGGACCGGAGGTGGACAAGTACAAGGTTGAGGAGACAGCGCTCAAATACAAGGTTCCCGTCAACGCTATCGCAATAAAGGAAGACGTAGGAGACGCCATTTCTCCCATGCGAAAAGAGATTTTCGACGCACTAGACGGTGTTATCGACAGAATCAAACGTGTGATTCGTGAGCGAACCAAAGAGGGAGATTTCATCATAATTGCGGGAATTGGCAACAGCATTGGAATAGGGCAGTAGGTGAGTTAAAAATGGAAGCAGCTGTTCCCATGGCAAGAAGGGTTTCACCCCTCCTCCTAACTGTGTTGATGATAATACTGGTGTTGTCGCTTGCGTCTATATACGAAGGAATCAACTACTACATGGAAAACGATTCTGCAAGCGGAAGCCTCTACCTAACTGTAGGGGTAACATTCCTAGCCATATCAACTTACATACTATTCCAAACGAGACAAAGAGTGCTAAGATTAGGTGCGGCAATGCAGCCCCTAAACACAACATTAGAATGTCAAAAATGCGGGTTCAAGAACATCCGAGACTTCCAACAAGGCGACTACGTCTTTAAACGCACAGAAGATCAATGCCCCAAGTGCAACGAGAAAACTATGTCAATTGGCGCAATTTTCCGTGAGGTTAAAGAGAAAGAAAAAGCCAAAGAAACAGCTTACAGTTAAGCCCTTTAGGTGAGTACTTCACATCCATTTTCAGTTACTAGCACTGTGTGCTCAGCTTGAGCCACTGGCTTGCCACTGGCTTCAACGAAAACTGGATACGACATCAACGCTTTTGAGGACAAGAGTTCTTTGAAAGCTGATTCGTAGTGGTTTGGCGGCACAACTTTTTGTAGCCAACGTTCAGTGAAGGGTAGGGTTTGAAAGTTCTTGAAAATGTAGTTGAGAAGCTGCCTTGCAAACTCGTTTTTAAGGGATTTGTGTTTCAAGAAACGGAAAATGTGTGCTTCTCGACCATACTCGATTCTTCCAGCGGCTTGGGCAACTGTCACAAAAGGTTCAACAGCGTAAATTTCTCCCTTATTCACTTTTGCCATAGAAATGTGAGAGATATTGGGCAAAGATTTCCCGGTGTGCACTACGTAGCGCCCGAGTTGATGCCCTGTAAGGTTTGAAACAGGTTTGCATCCCATGGACTTGATGGTTTTCTCCATGAGGGAACCGAACCTTGAAATTGGCAGACCTGAATGAAGCGTCTTTATCCCAGTTTCAAGGGCTTCTCGGGCTGTGCATACAAGCATGTCGTATTCTGGATTGAAGCATACGGTGACCGCCGTGTCTGCAATGTAGCCGTCAATGTGCACGCCTATGTCTACCTTCACAATGGAATTCGCTGGAATTGTTTGTTTGTCTCTTGGAGACGAGGTACAATGAGCTGCAACCTCGTTAATAGAAACGTTGCATGGAAATGCGGGGTTTCCACCCTTCTGCCTTATTAAGGTCTCAGTTTTTTCGCAGATTTCGATTATGGGCATTCCTTCTCTAACATTTTGTCTCATGTATTCTCGGACTTCGGCTGCAATCTTGCCAGCACGTCGATATTTCAGCAAAACTTCGTTGGAAACAGCCATCTTTGAAGCACTTGGAACTTCTTAAACAAGTGGTGAGTTAAAAAGCTTACAATAACCGTGAAAATTCGCCGTGGCTTTTTTTTAGATTCGGAGTTCGATTTTGAATCTGTATCTGACGATAATAGACTTAATATTCACGATATTCTTTTCGTATACCGAGGAGCTAAACGGCAAGTCTCCCATGTTAAGTGAAAATGTCAGTTGGAGGTGAGTGAAGAGATGAGTGCAACCCAAAAGCCCCAGAGAACATTTTTGGCTGTAACCATGATAACTGTGATAGCAGTTACATTGGTTTTTATGGTTTATGCGGCTCTGTTGGCGTACTTTGAGGGCGGCGATGTTCTTATATCGTCCTTAGGTGGTAGTGTTCAGTACAGTTTGACCAACTCAAATCCTTGGCAATCATCCATATCGCAAGGTGAAGGCGCCGATTGGTACGCAAGACTAAGCATGACTAACCCTCCATCGCAGAGCGCAACAGTGAAATTCACTCTGCAGCAACAAGTAGGTGGCTCGTGGACGAACACTCCGACGAATGTGACCAGTTTCACTACAAACACGATTAGTCTAACACCGAGTACATATGAGGTCTATGCTTGCGCAGATGGTTTTACCGTTGCAAACAACCGTAATTGGGGTACAGACACAGCGACTTCTGGAACCTATCGAATCTTAGCAGAAATCAACATATAGCAGTCAAGTGAGGCACGATGTTGTCGTCGTTTGACTTTATCACAGTCGCTACCATAGCTGGCATCCTAGGGATTCTAGTGCTTTACATCGTAGTGGTTTACAAGAAGGGATGGCTCAAAACAAACTCAGTGAAATCCCATTTCCTTTGCCCCAACCCAAAGTGTAGAAAACCCTTCACAGAACCTGTCTGGCTAACTGACCTTTCAAAAACGCCACCTGAGGGTTATCCAGCTTGCCCCAACTGCAGCTTCAACCTCAACACCATCCCTCCTTTCAGTGCGCAGAAAAGCCCTCAAGAAGCATTTTCTTCGTTTAAAGACTTCAAGAAACCAGTGGGAAGAGAGGAAACTCTTAGAAAGAAGACGCAGTCTGAGAAGCCAACGGTTGTTAGAGAAGTTTCAGAACCCGTTTTTTCAGTTGACATTTCTAAGGGTTTAAGAAGCCCTGAGAGGCGTGAGGAATCTAAGTCATTAGTTAAAACTCTTGAAATTGCAGATGAAGTGATTTCAAAACCAGTTGAAAAGCCTAAGGTGCAAGAGGGAAAAAAGCCCGCTTCGGCTTCGCGCGACTGCCCTCACTTTTTTGGTTATGTGAAAAGCTTGCCCAAGAATACTCCGATACCTGATGAATGTTTAGGATGTTCATGGATTGTTGAATGTTTGACGCAAACCGAGAAAGTAGAAGCTTGACAAGTTTAGTTGCTCACATTTACTTTGGCATTTGGAATCAACAATCCTTAAGTACCACCTTGATAGGTTATCTCTTTTGGTGACTGCCTTGGACTGGCAGTAACTTCATCCAACATTCCCAGCGTTTTTTCAGCAGTCGCCATCCATATTATAGCTGACTCACGAATAGGTTTTTCAATTCATTCTGCACAATCAAGTTTAAGTTATAAAAAAGGAGCTGTTAACAATGTCAACTGATGCACGTAGCAAAACCAAATTAGACCCATTTGGAACAACAGTCATCGAAGACTACGAACGTCTATACGAAGAGTTTGGAATTCAACCCTTTAAACCACTGTTAGCCGACATGCCTAATCCTAACACTGCCATGCGGAGAGGCGTAATATTTGGACACAGAGACTTTGAACGAGTCTTGCATTCAATGAAAAACCATGACGAGTTTGCAGTTATGAGCGGCATAAAACCTACAGGCGAGTTTCACCTAGGGACTTTGCAAACAGCTCGAGAAGTCATCTATTTTCAGCAGCATGGGGGCACTGCTTTTTACTGCATCGCTGATGTGGAAGCCTACGAAGACAATCGGGTACCGTTTGAACGTAGCCAAAAGTACGCGGTCGGAAACGTTGCAGACTTACTTGCTCTCGGGTTTGACCCAAAAAAAGGCTACATTTACCAGCAGTCGAAGGAGAGGCGGGTTCAAGACTTAGCCATAACTTTTGGAAGAGGCGTCACGTTGGCTACTATGAAGGCAATTTACGGCGAACGCCACATGGGCTTGTATCTTTCAGCGCTCATACAGGCTGGAGATATCCTCTTACCTCAACTGAAAGATTTCGGTGGACCCAAACCAACGGTGGTGCCAGTTGGAATCGACCAAGACCCTCATCTCCGCTTGACTAGAGATTTAGCCTTCAAGTTTCGTCGAAAGTACAATTTTGTTTCACCTTCGTCGACTTATCACAAATTAATCAAGAGTCTTGATGGTTCGCCCAAGATGAGCAAACGTGACCCTATGAGTTATTTCACGTTCGAAGAGAAGCCAGAAGCCATAGCGAAAAAGATTCTAAACGCTTTCACTGGTGGACGCCCCACGGCTGAAGAGCAGCGCAAACTAGGCGCCAACCCTGACATCTGCCCCATTTACGATTTGTATCTTTTTCACTTCTTTGAACGAGACGAAGACATCGCTAAACTCTACAACCACGAGTGTCGAAACGGCAAAATCCTATGTGGCGAAGACAAACAACGCCTAATAAAAATAGTCACAGACTTCTTGAATGAACATCAACGCAAAAGACGCCAATACATTGATAAAGCAAAAGAAATCCTAGAAGTAGAATAGTTATTCCAAGACAGATAAGCATAAATAAGTTGGTTTCATATCTTTTGGGCGGTGAAGTGATGCCCTACCAATTTCGTATGCTCTTCTTCTGAACGTTATGTTTGTTAGCTTAGGGCATCGCTTAGCTGTAGAAACTTCTATACGATGTCGCAGCAATACTAGACTGCATTATCAATCTTTAGCAGTTACTAAAACTGAAAAACTGAAGGAGACTTACAGAGATGGTTGAGCTGAGAGAAAACGAGCAAAAAACTCTGCTTGCGTTACAAAAACTCAACGGAAAGGCAAGTGTTTCAAAGATTATAGAATCCAGCGGCTTAGCCCACGCAGCAGTTATGAGAGCAGCTTTAACACTGTCAGAAAAGAAACTCGTGACTATTCACGAACAAAAACGAAAGGTCATTGAACTAAACGACGAAGGAAAGCAACACGCCCAAAAGGGATTCCCAGAAAGACGCCTAGTAAACGCATTAATAGAGCTGGGCGGAGAAAACCCCGTTGAAAAAGTCGTTGAAAAAGCGCAGTTAGACAAAAAATTCGTTACAATTGCGTTGGGTTGGCTGCACCGCAAAGGCTGGGCAACACTGGAAAAGAAGCGCACCCTAAAAACAGAAAAGAAGACCCTACCGCAAGGCGCAGACGAAAGACTTCTCGCAGTTCTAAGAGAAAAAGGTGCCTTAACTGTGGAAGAATTAGACAGAGAGATGCAAAACGCCGTTGCAGCTTTGAAAGGACGAAAACTTCTAGAAGTCACAGAAAAAGCAATGCGGGAACTTGAACTCACAGATGCAGGCTGGCAATTAGTTGAGAAAGGACTCAAAATAGTTTCGGAAGTAAGCCAACTCACACCTGAACTCATCATCAGTGGAGAATGGAGACAAGCCAAACTTAGAAAGTTCGATGTAACCGTAGCAGGACCAGAATTCTATCCAGCCAAAATCCATCCGTTACAACAAGTCATTCAACGAGCCCGAGAAATCTTTCTAGAGATGGGCTTCACCGAGATACGAGGCCCACTAGTCGAAACTGCATTCTGGAACTTCGACGCTCTATTCCAGCCACAGGACCATCCAGCAAGGGAAATGATGGACACATTTTACTTAGCGAATCCGAAAGCTGGTGGATTGCCAAAGAAGAGTGTGGTTGAAGCGGTTGCAAAAACCCATGAAAACGGGTGGGCAACAGGTTCTAAGGGTTGGGGTTACAAGTGGAGCCCAGAAGAAGCCAAACGACTAGTCATGAGGACACACACCACAGCGGAAACCATCAAACACCTTTCAAGGCACAAGAAACCGCCAATCAAGGTGTTCTCAGTGGACCGAGTCTACCGAAACGAGCAAGTAACTTCCATACACACGGCTGAATTCCACCAAATCGAGGGCATAGTAGTTGATAAAGCCGTAACCCTGCGCGATCTAATGGGGACATTGAAGACGTTCTACGCAAAGTTTGGGCTGAAGAAAGTTAGGTTATGGCCGTGCTACTTCCCCTACACGGAACCATCAGCCGAAGCCACTGTCTATGTTCCCAAGCTTAAGCGTTGGATTGAACTCTGCGGGATGGGCATGTTCCGCCCTGAAGTTTTGGCGCCCATGGGCATAAAGTATCCAGTTTTGGCTTGGGGAGGCGGCTTAGAACGCCTTGCCATGCTTGAACTAGGCTTAGAAGACATACGCCTACTGTATGGTAACAGCCTAAGCTGGATTAGGAGGACACCCCTATGCCAGTAATCACATTGCAGAGCGAACGCTTCAGCAAGTTTGTTGGACGCCGACTCACAGTCAAGGACATGGAGAAGTGGCTGCCTTGGCTAGGCTTTGACATAGAGGAAGTTGGAGCCGACTCGGTAAAAGTCGAATTCAACCCAAACCGCGTCGATTTTTGCAGTTACAGTGGAATAGCCCGAGCCTTCCGTGGATTAATGAATTGGGAAACTGGACTGCCAAAATATGATGTCAAAGAAGGAAAAACCGTATTAAAAATCAGCAAGGCTGTTTCAAAAATTCGACCCTACATGTTGGCTGCGGTTGTGCGCAACATAAGGCTTGATGAAGAGGCAATCGTTGACTTAATGGAAATGCAGGAGGACTTGCATTGGGGAATTGGGCGAAACCGAAAGAAAGCTTCGATTGGCGTGCACAACTTGGATGTTGTGGAGTCGCCTTTCACTTTTACGGCTGTAGAACCCGACAAAGCAAGGTTTGTTCCATTAGACAGAGTGGAAGAAATGAGTTTGAAGGAAATCTTGGAAAAACACGATAAGGGCATGGCTTACAGGCATCTGGTCGATTGGGCACCAAAGTATCCGTTGCTGATTGACAAGGATGAAAAGGTTCTGTCTATGCCTCCTATCATAAACGGAGAGTTAACGAGAGTCACCAGCAAAACAGCAAATCTGTTCTTAGACGTGACAGGAACCGACTACTCGGCTGTTGAGCGATGCCTAAACGTGTTGGCAACAGCGCTTGCAGACATGGGCGGCACCATAGAAAAAGTGCGTGTAAAATATCCAAATCGCACAGTTGCTTCACCAGACTTGACTCCCCAAAAGATGAAACTCCGAGTAAGCTACGCCAACGAAATGTTGGGGCTCAAACTCTCTGAAGCCCAAGTCGCTGAAAGCTTGAAGAAGTCTAGGTTAGACGCAGAAACACTGAGAAACGGGGTTGTAGAAGCCGCTATTCCAGCCTATCGAATAGACATACTCCACGAGGTGGATTTAGTTGAGGAAGTGGCTATTGGCTATGGATATTACAGGCTTAAGCCTACAATTCCTGAAACCCTGACCATTGGCGAACAACATCCAGTGAACAAAACCGCAGGCATTGTCAGACAGATTATGACGGGTTTAGGCTTCACTGAAGCAATGAATTTCACTTTGATAAACGAAGCTCTTCACTATGAAAAGATGCGCCTTAAAGTCTTAAAAGTGATTAAGCTTGCCAACCCTGTTTCAACTGAATACACAATTTTAAGAGAAGGTCTGCTTCCAAGTTTGATGAAAAACCTCATGGACAACAAACATGAAAGCTTCCCACAACGCCTGTTCGAAGTCTCAGACGTGGGACGCATAAATCCACGAGTGGAGACACGCTGCGAAAGACGACTTCACGTGGCTGGAGTTTCGTCGCATTCAACCGCCAACTTCACGGAAATAAAATCCACTGTTGAAGCATTGCTGCACAACCTTGGGCTGAAAAGCTGGGAAATCAAACCAGTCAAGCACCCGAGTTTCTTGGAAGGTAGAACTGCAGCCGTCTATCTAAAACATAGAGAGATAGGTGTTTTAGGAGAGATATACCCAGAAGTGTTAAACAACTTTGAATTAGAGAACCCTACAAGCGCCTTCGAAATCGACCTTGAAACTCTAAAAACCTGAGCAGTCGAGAACTGTCTCTTTTCTTACTTTTAATTCACAATTCTTTTGCAAGGTAGAGGGCTATCTTCCCACTTTGGTAAATTCTATCGTTGTATCCGCATATTTTGAAGTCTTTCTTGAAATATAGCTCCAAGGCAGGAGTATTATCAATGGATGTGTCAAACAAAAGGACTCTAGCCTTGTTTTCTTTTGCATAATTCTCCATGGCTTGGAGTAAACGTGTTCCTATGCCTTTACGTCTGTGTTCAGAGTCAACCAACAACGTTATAATGTAGGCGCTGTTGTTCCACCTGTAGAGATGCATCCGTGAATAGCCAATAATTCTACCGTCATGTGTTGCTACGAAGAAACTGCATTTCTCGTTCGGGTTATCTAGTTCAAACAAGGTATGTAAATCCTCATTCGTGGGTTGACCGTTCCTCTTTTCTAACTCTAAGATTTGGGGCAAATCCTTCAGCGTAGCCCTTCGAATCGTAAGCAATTTTTCAACAACCACGACCCAATTATTGGTAGTGTTAAGCTTCATAGTTTGTGAGGATTTAACTTTTAAGCTACCTCTCAGATATTTGGAGCCAAAAAGGTGCATCTAAATTGCCATACGATGTGGAGGTAACGGTTAAAAGCGTGAAGGGTACATGCTCCTTCGGCTGCAGGGTTGGCGACAAAATCTATTTCGACGGTAAAAAGATTAAGGGTGACATATGCTACAGCTCTTTGATGGCTATAATGCCCAAAGTCTACGCCATGAGATACGGCGCAGAATTTCCATGGGCAAAAAACAAAGACGCCATCCGTAACGCTTGTCCAGATCCAGAGAACGCTGTGGTGTTTGAAATAAAGAGAATCAGAAAATAAAGGGTCTTTCCGTCAATCGTGAGTAGCCAAAACGCAACCATTTGACGCTTAATTGAAAAAAAGGAGTGTTCATCTTGGAGCTTCCTGAATTAACTGTTCTTAGTCGACAAATGATAAAGGAAATTGTGGGCAAACGCATTTCTGAAGTTGAAGTGGCTAATCCAAAATGTTTGAACATGCCTCTTGAACAGCTTAGGAGAACTGTTGTTGGAAAAACCATAAAATCAGTTGAAAGCATGGGGAAGTGGCTTTTCATCAAACTTGGCTCAAATCATGTTCTTTTGTTTAATCCAGGGATGGGCGCTGACGTAATCCATTTCAGACCACAAGACAAACTGCCTGAGAAATACAACATAAAATTCACTTTGAATAACAAGACAGGCTTCACTATCCGAGTTTGGTGGTTCTGCTATCTACATCTGATGCCAGCAGACAAGTTGAGTGAACATAAACTGGCTGGAAAACTGGGCATTTCACCGCTCGACCAGAAGTTTACGCTAGATTATTTCAAAGAGTTACTTGACAAGAAAAAGGGCAACGTCAAGTCGTTTCTGCTTGACCAAAAGAACCTCGCAGGCATAGGCAACGTTTACATTCAAGACATACTTTTCAACGCAAAACTACATCCACAACGACCAATCTCATCTCTCAGCGACACAGAAATCAAAGCGCTTCACAAGTCTATAAAATCAGTAATAAACGAAAGCGTTGATTTAGGCGGATTAGCTTACGAGAAAGATTTCTACGGCAACAAAGGCAGCTACGGCGCCGACCAATTAAAAATCGCCTACAAACCTGGCAAGCCTTGCCCCATATGCAAAACAACTATACAAAAAATCAAGACGGGTTCAACTAGCAGCTTCATCTGCCCAAAATGTCAACCCTTGAAAAAACAATAGAAAACTTGAGAGTGTAATCATGGAGATACCCAAATGTGAGAGCTGCGGCAAAATAGCTCAGTACAAATGCGCCTTCGACGGAAGATACGTGTGCTGCCAATGCGCCCGATTCGTAGCTGTAAGCAAGACACATCTGGCGAAGTCGAAGCCTTTGAAAATAGAAATCAAGGTTCTCGACAAAATGAAGCAAAACCCCAAAGAAAGAACGATGTTTGAGGCTTTGGAAGACTTGACCAGTTGCCCGCCGCCAGAGAAAATTGACCTGGAGAAGGAGTGGAAGCCTTGGCCTGGATACGTGTATGGTCATAAGGAGTATAAAGCACAAACCATGGCTGTTTACGTTGATGGTGAATCCGCCGCTTACTTTGACTTCTTGTTCACCATGGACCCTGAGGAGGAGATGAGCATACAGTTCTGGGAGATGGCGATACATCCGAAGTTTCAGGGCGCAGGTGTGTTCTCAGCCATGATTGAGAAGCTGAAACAGATAGCTAAAGAAAACAATGTGAAGAGGCTCTATGTTTCCCATGAGAACGACAACTTGCCAGCCATCGTCGCCAACTACATGCTCGGTGGAAAAATCCTTTACACAAGGGACGTTTACAAGGGCAAGAAAGCCCGATTCGGAATCCCGAGAAGAAACGACATAATATTTGTTTATGAGTTAGAGAAGAGCAGCTAAACTAACCGAGCCGTGCCAGCAAATGAGCTTTGTAATTCACCGAGCCGAATCGCTGAAAGAATACTTAGCGTCATGGAAAAAAGCCATGCGAGACACGCCCTGGTTTGGAGAAAGCCAACTCTTTGGCAACCTCCCAAATGAAATCATGAAAGAGATTAGGCAAGAATTTGATAAGCCCAAGAATATCTATCTCACGGCTAAGGCTAAAGAAGGCAAGGAAACGTTTGGCGTTTTAGGTGTGGTAGTTAAAGACCAGGTGGGCACGCTGGGAAGGTGGGAACCAGCCGTTCCTTTAAAATGCAGAGAAAGCGGAGTTGGAGAAGCGCTGTTGAAAGAAGCCTCTGCAAGGCTTAGACAGAAACAGGTGTCAAAGATAAGGTGCATACTGAAGTTTCCTTTCAACCAGCCTAAAACAGCGAGTTGGCACATGAACCTTTATGAAAGAGGCGGTTTCAAGCTGATGCGTCCAAGCAGTATACTGCTGCTAGCCGATTTGTCCAAAGTTGCAGCAAAGCCTTCTGCAATAAAAAATCTTCACATAGTAAATGGCAGTGGGCTCGAGCTGGAAGAGTTCGCAGCCTTCACTCAAAAAGCATACATGTCGACGCCTCAGGACAGAGCGGTTCATAAGAGCGACCCTTACATTTCAAAGCGTGAAAACGTGTTGAAAGTGCTCCAAGCCATCAAGGTTGGCAAGATGGGGCATTCTCCACCTGAATGTTGGAAGGTCGCAAAGTTCAGAGACAATGTTGCAGGGTTTGTCATTGCCTTCATGCAGAAAAAGTCAAGGTATCGACCAGCCTGCGGTGTAGTTGCTGAGGTGGGTGTTTTTCCAGAATTCCGAAGAAAGGGAATAGCCATGTTGCTGCTCTCTAAGGTTTTCGAATGTTTCAGAAAGCGTGGGTGCGGCTACTCTTTGGTTGGGACGCCCAAAAAGAATCTTCCAGGCTTAAAGCTGTACAAGAAGATGGGATACGTTTCCACGTTTGAACAAATAGACTTTGAGAAAGCTCTTTAATCAAGCTGGCAACTGCAAGAAAGTCTTATCTTTGTGGTTCCTATTCATTTCTTTTAGCGATGACCATTTTTGTGAGCTATCCCACCGAAATCCTCCCTGTGAGGGCTCATGCAGACGGACCCAACTGAAGCGGATGGTCTCAGACTATCTAAGCCTATGAAGAAGGGTTTACCCAGACATGAGACACGGTGGGCGCGGGTGCTTCAAATCCCCACGTCAGAGAGAGCTCCACAGAGAGGAGCGTCTTAGCTCCAACAATGAAGTTGAGTGTTAGTTACGTGGGTAACAGCGCCCGCGAAAAACAGAGAGAACTTTTAAGTTAACCCTTGCAAATCATGTAGGAGGCGATTTCCATGGACTTAGAACAACGGATAGACCTTGTAACTAGGAATACTCAGGAAATAGTGACCCGCGAAGAGTTGCGTGCTCTACTTGAGACTGAGGCTAAGCCAAGGGCTTACTGGGGCTTCGAAGCAAGCGGGCTCATGCACATTGGCATCGGCGTGGTCTGCGGTTCCAAAATCAAAGACATGGTAAAAGCTGGCTTCGAATTCATAATCTTCCTCGCTGATTGGCATTCGTGGATAAACAACAAATTAGGCGGCATAATGGACAACATTCATCTATGTGGCGAATACTTCAAAGAATGCTTCACCGCTTTTGGAATAAAACCCGATAGCGTTCGCTATATTTGGACTTCAGACTTAGCCAAAGATATTGAATACTGGGAAAAAGTTGTTCGAATTGCTAAGAGCGTTTCGCTCCAGAGAACTTGGCGCGCTTTGCCCATTATGGGTCGGGAAACAAGCTTAACAGACATGGAAACAGCTTGGCTCTATTACCCCTGCATGCAGGCAGCCGACATCTTCCACATGAAACTAAACGCAGCATGTGCAAGCATAGACCAGCGAAAAGCCCACATGTTAGCAAGAGACTCTGCAGAAAAACTTGGATGGGAAAAGCCAGTTTGCATTCACACGCCTCTGCTCGTTGGGTTGCAGGGTTTTCAAAAAGGCGAGAAGGAGTTTGACGAGAACGCTGAGATAAACATTCAGATTGGTTCAAAAATGTCGAAAAGTGTTCCCGAAGGCTGTATATTCATGCATGACACACCTGAAGATATTAGGGCAAAGGTAAGAGCAGCGTTTTGCCCACCAAAACAGGCTGAAGGAAACCCAGTGATGGAAATAGCAAAACTCACAATATTCGTCGAAAAAGCAAGTTTAACGATTCCACGCTCTCAGAAGTATGGGGGACCAGAAACTTTCAATAGTTACCAAGAACTAGAGAAAGCCTACGTTAAGGGTGAGCTTCATCCCCTTGACCTAAAAGAGGGAGTAGCCCAAGCGTTAATAGAAATCCTTAGTCCTGTTAGAGAATACTTCCGCAGACACCCAAAAAATTTGGAAAAAATGAAACAGATAGAAGTTTCAAGGTAAAAACTCTTGTCCGCTGGTTTGCAGAGAAAGGCTGAAAGGCTTTCGAAACTTTTAGAGAAACTTACGGCTGAGGCAGCGAAAGGCATACTTATCGTTGTGGAGGGACAGAAAGACGTTAGTGCACTTCGTGAGCTAAATGTTAACGGTAACTTTATTTCGTCTAAGACCTCGGGCAAATCCTTCCTTGACATACTCACTGAAATTGAAAGGCAAAAGGTTCGCGAAGTAATCCTTCTCCTTGATTTTGACAGGCGGGGGGTGGAGTGGACGCATCGCTTGAAACAGCACTTGGAAAAGACAAGGATAAAGCCTAACCTAAACTTTTGGAACGAGCTCTATGGCTTAGTAGGACGAGACTTAAAAGACATCGAAGGCTTGCCAGCCTACCTAGAAACACTCAAGAAAAGAATTGGCGATTAGGTTACCGTTAACTTATTTGTCATGACAAAAGCCATTAAATAAACTTAAATATCTTCTGAATGAAGTAAAATCGAAAACTCATGTACTTCTTACATTTAGATGAGTCGGGCGATACCGGTGAATTCCGAAAAAGAAACTCAAGGTATTATGTACTTGCAGGCTTGGCTTCAAAACCAGAGAGCTATCGAGAAATTGCTCTTTCCTTGAAGAAAATAAAGAAAGACTTTTTTGCAGATATGGAAAGCCAACCAGACGAAGTAAAGTACAGAGACGTGATTCATAGGAAATTTCCGTATAACAAAATCGATGGTAAAGCATTTTCTGACCAAATCTTTGATTTAATATTGAATTCGGATTTTACTTTGTTTGCTGTTGTCGTGGACAAAGTAAAACATTGGAGACAATATGTGAATCCGATCCCTCCAGATGAATTGGGATTAGAGTACATGACAGAACGATTTCAGTGGTTCTTGGAAAGAAATGAAGACATAGGGTTAGTTGTTTATGATGAAATGGGAGGTTCAATTCACAGAAACTTGCTCAAACTCTTTGAACGGTTTAAGAAGATTGGCACTGACTACAAACGTCCTCGAAGAGTAATTGAAACTATATTCTTCACACCATCCGAAACCTCTGTACTTCTACAACTTGCAGATTTTTGTGCATATTCTGTCTTTAGTCGTTATGAACATGGAAAAGATGAACGCTTCAAACAGATAGAATCCAAATTCGATAAATTTGGCTTGAAAGAATTTCCATGACCGCTGGGCAGGTTGCCAAAGACAACCTGTCCGAGTGGTCTAATGACCGCTCTCCCAGTGGTCGGTGAAATATATGCTCATAGAAGTATTTAATTCATGCGTTGCAGTTGTGTTGCAGTTGTAATTACAACATCACAACAATAACATCTTTTGCTCGCAACTATAGCTCTTACTATGGGAATTAATGGTAAATTTACAGTAATCTTCAAGATAATGTATATATGGCATGAGAAATGACAAACTTTGGATGAAATCGGAGCAAGCATCTAATAAAAAAACCGCAATGCTGCACACATTCGGTTTTTAGCTTGCTCCGACTGATTCTTAGGGGGCAGGATGGGTAGAAGTATGCTTCGTTTGTAAAACTTTGCATAACATATGAAATTCAACTATAAGTACTGTACCATGACAAATAAGTTAACAGTATCGGTGATTAGCAAAGTATAATAGTTGGAAGTCAGTAGTAGAAGGGTTCGGAACGAATATCACGTTCACACCGTTATGGGATTTATCCCGTATATAACATAATAATTGGAGGTGCATGCTAATGGGATCATCACAAACGGTTACAGTAAAGTATGTAATCCGCGCCAAATTCGAAATCGAAGGAGTTGTAGAAAAACCCGACGTGATAGGTGCGGTTTTCGGGCAAACCGAAGGGTTGTTCGGAACAGAGCTTGACTTAAGAGAGCTTCAAAAGTCGGGGCGAATTGGAAGAATCGAAATCGAGTTGCAGTCTAAGCAGGACAAGACAACTGGCATGATTACGATTCCAACCAGCTTGGACAGGGTTTCAACCGCCATAATTGCAGCTAGTATAGAGAGCATCAACCGTGTTGGACCATGCAATGCCAAGGTTACTTTAGAAAAACTTGAAGATATACGAGATGCGAGAAGAAGAGTCATAATCGACAGGGCTAAGACAATTCTCCACGAGTGGACCATCGAATCCATGCCCAGCACAGAACAGGTTTTCCGAGAAGTTTCAGAAACGCTCAGAGCTCCAGAAGTAGAAAAATACGGACCAGACGAGTTGTCAGCAGGTCCAAACATTGACAGTGCCAAAGAAATTATAATAGTTGAGGGCAGAGCCGACGTAATCAATTTATTGCGTTGCGGCATTCAGAATGTAGTGGCTTTAGAAGGAGCTAAGGTTCCAGAAACCATCATAAGGTTGTCGAAAGAGAAAGAGTGCACAGCGCTGCTGGACGGTGACAGAGGGGGGGACCTCATCCTCAAAGAGCTGCTGCAAGTAACAGATGTCAAGTACATTACAAGAGCGCCGCTTGGCAAGGAAGTCGAAGAATTAACCTCAAGAGAAATCTTCGCTGCTCTTCAGAACAAGGTTCCGATTGAAGAGTTCAAGGCAAAGAAGCCTCGTGAACGCCGAAAAATCCTAGTTCCCAAACAGATTGTAGAAGCAAGAAAAGAATTGGAAGGCACGTTGGAAGCAGTTTTGTTCAACGAGAAAATGGAACAAATGGAACGCTTGCCAGTGAGCGGCTTAGCCGAGAAACTTCAGCAAACCGAAGGCGTGGACACTGTTGTGTTCGACGGCGTCATAACCCAGAGACTAGTCGACATAGCCAACGAAAAAGACGTCAAATATTTGGTGGCAGCCCGCGTCTCAGACGTCGTCAAACAACCCTTAAAGGTTCATCTCTTGACATTTGCAGACGTTGAAGGCTGACAACAGTTAATCTTTGGAAAATTCAGTGAGTGTTTTAGGCTTAGCCTGAGCGGAAGGTAGCAGCTCGTCTTCTGCTATACCGAACATGGTTAGGATGCGTGAGGCAGCGGGTAGCACTTGATTTGTGACGTAGTATTCAGTGTCCACTCCATTATAAGAGGCTAAAGCGTAGGGCTTAGCCTTCTCGTAGAGTTTTCCTGCGCCAGCAGTTATTACGTAGCCTATCTTGTCGCCCATGGACAGTTCGTATCCCTCTTTCAACAGCTTTTTAGCCGCTTCCACATGTGGCGCCTTAACTTCGTATTCCTCAACTTTTTTTGTCAGAGTCTTCCAAATTATTAGATCTTTGAACGGCACTTTCTTCTCACGTAACTCGGAGATGTAGGTTCTTACGAATTCCGCTGCTTCCTTAGGCGCCTGTTTCTTAAGAATAATCTCTAAAACTTCTTCTTGCACGTTCTTGGCGCAGGCAGCCCAGTCTCCACGTACAACTTCTAAGCCGACTATGTCTAAGCGTCCATCAGGCAGCAAACCGCAATACTTCTTCTTGGCTTCTGTAAACAGAATTCGCTTGTAAACTTCGTCTGGTTTTATCTCTAAACCCAAGGTTTTTTCAACTTCAGTCGAAATCTTTTGGATTTTGTTGGGTTCGTTTTTTACGAACACGCTGTCTGTGTCGCTGTAGACTACTTCTAACCCAACTTTTTTGGCTAGTTCTATAGTGTTCATGATTATGTGGCGTCCCCATGCTGTTGCAGCCTCAGCCACGGGTTTCATGTACCAGCGGGCTCCAATCCAGCCAGTGTAGCCGTATGCGGCGTTTGTTATGATTTTGATAGCCTTCTGGCGAGCGTCTAGAACTCGATACTCTGGACTCTTTGGGTTTAACCTACTCAACTTGGGGCGAATCTGGTCTCTGTAGGCTATGAGGCTGGACAAAACCTGCTTGTAGAAGCCAGATGGTTCCTTGCGGAAACGATGCTTAACCTCTGGAGCAATGCTAACTCCGCCTGCAGGTTCTAACTCAGACAATGGAACGTACGTGTCGGGAGAAACATTGTTGGTTATCATGATGTTTGGGTACATAGCCTTGAAGTCTAGAACAGCAATGTTCTCATGCAATCCAGGTTTGGGAGACAAGACAACAGCGCCAACGTAGGGAATGTAGGGGCGCTCCACACGTTTAGGAATCAATTCACCTATCTTGTAGGCTTCTCGCATCAAGTACCATTCAACCCTAAAGCCCACAGCAGCTGTTCCAACATGGTCAAGCGGCAAACCCACAAGACTCGAGAGTTGCGTAGCGAAGCTCAGCATAGCTTCAGCTATACCAAGCACAGACTGAGCGTTTTCTTCGGAGAATTTCAGTAGGGTTGCACGCTTTTTAGAGTCTCCCCAGTAGGCTGCATAGTCTACATCTTCAACCAGCGTGCGTTTTTCAAGCGGCATCACATTTAAGAAATCGGCTACGTTTTCGAGTGTTTTCACTTTCACTTCTGGCAATTCATCAGAGAAATCGAACAAGTCAAGGTTAGCTCTGCCCGTTACTGAGACGTGTCCGTAAACGCTCATGTGAGGTTCAGTGTTGACTCTGTCAACGTAGAGGTTGACGCCTAGTTTTTTGGCACGGGTAGTTAGGTAGAGCCAGTCTTGCCTGTTGGTTCCGTATCCAACTATGATGTCTGGGTCGAATTTTCTAACGCATTTCACAAAAGCTTCTAGCACTTTTTTGTCTTCCGAATTTTTCGCTACAAACTGTTGTCTCACGCCGTTGTTTGAGGCAACCGAAACGATTACAACAGGATTCTTGTCGGGTTTAGGCGCACCTTTAGGACTGTAGGCTAGAGTGGAGAAGCCTAGGACTCGTAACTGTGGAACTGCGCTCTTCTCAACATTTTTTGGAAAAGACTTGGCAATGTAGACTTTGTCAACTTGCGCTTCTAGGGTGATTTCTGCGGGTTCAACTTCGATTTCGTGCCAGCCACAGGGCGCCATATCGTTGTCGATGAGGTAACGCATAGAATATCGGATGTCATCTTCGAGGCTTTCTTTAACGCCTTCAATTTTTGCCATGGCTTTAGCGTATTTAGAGACAACATCTGGGTCTTGGCATACAACTTTGATGACATCAATAGGCTTGCCGACATATTTGCGTTGCACAGTCTCTAACTTTACAATGGAAGGGAATTCTGACGTTTTTCGAGACTCTATGTGTTCAATAATGTCTTGTGGATTTTGCCCTTCTTTCATGATTAGGTAGAAGTATGTTGGAAAGTTTGAGTCAATGATGACGATGCGTTGTTCCTTGTCGTCAATTCCCCAAATCCAAACTTCAGGCTTGTGTTCCCTTACTTCGTAGTTCACGTCTAACAACCAGAAAGTAGTCTTCATATTGCTCTAACGCCACGCACCAAAATAACAGAAGATGCCAATACGTTTTTAACGCTTTTCAACAATCACAAGTGGTTGAATAATTAAACCTTGCACTAGAAATGAGGAAGTTGAAGCAACGGGTTGAAGATTCTGGAGAAACGCTTGAAGAAAGGCTTCGTGAAGGTTGTTCCCGAGAGTCTAGACGATTTGTGGCATCTTTACAATGTAATTTATCCTAGTGACGAAGTCTACGCCAAAACCACACGAGAAGTTAAGATGCAAGAAGAATACGCTCGACCAAAAGAAGGCAGACGAGTCTCGGTCTTTCTAGGCGTGCAAGTTGAGAAAGTCCTCTGGGACAAAAGCCTCAACCGACTGCGAGTACACGGAGTCATCTGCAACATACCTGAAGACATCGCTGGAAGGGGCACGCATCACACCTTAAACGTGGTCGTGGACCAACCTTTAACCATAGTTAAGGTTCAGTGGCTAAAACATCAGTTGGACCGACTGGACAGAGCAAGCCATGCGGAGGCACCAATTGTCACCTTGATATCCATCGACGACGAAGAATACTGCGTGGCAATTCTGCGGCAATACGGCTTTGAAGTGAAAACTGAAGAGAGCACACGTCTTCCAGGCAAACTTGACACTAAGAAAAGAGATGAAGCCAAGAAAAGCTTCTTCAAATCAGCGCTTCAAGCGTTGCAAGAGGCATGGACTAGTGTGCATAGTCCCATAGTGGTTTTGGGACCTGGATTCGTTAAAAACGACTTCGCTAAGTACGTGCACGAGAAAGGCGTTGACCTTGCCAATGCCATCGTGGATGTGAAAGGCGTCAACAGTGCAGGTGTGTCTGGGATTCAGGAGGCTTTGAGGTCTGGAGTGTTAGCCAAAACTTTGAGGAATATTCGTGTAGCTGAAGAGTCACGTTTGGTTGAGCAAGTGCTTGAAAGGTTGGGAAGGAGCAGCAGAGACGTAACCTATGGAAGAGATGACGTGTTGAAGGCGTCTGAATACGGTGCTGTGGAAAGACTTCTCGTAGCAGACACAATGCTCAGAGAAGCATCCGACCGAGACAGAACCATAATCGAGGACATTATGAGAAGTGTAGAATCCAAAGGCGGATACGTCACGGTCATCAGCACCGAACACGAAGCTGGAGCCAAGCTGCAGAGCTTAGGGGGCGTCGCCGCTTTGCTTCGTTTTCCAATAGCGTAGGCTGAATTATTTTCCGTAGAGTTTTAAGCGTCTTCTCACTTCTGGCTTTTCGTCTGCTAATCGTTTCAAAACCATCTCGAAAGTTTCATCTGAAGCAAGTTCGCGTTCGATGAAGACTCCTGTTCTGCCCACTTTGTCTCGGCGTAAGAGAGCGTGCACTCGGTCGAGAACTGTGTCAACTGAAACATGGAGCATGTGGGCAACGGTTTCCTCTCTGCCTACAATTGTGCTTTCCACGTGTCCTTTAGACGTAGGCTCTATTAGCATAAGCCTCTTATCCACACCAGCCACACGAATGTTGCTTTGAAGCGTTTGCAGTGTTGCTTCGCCGCCGAATCTGTAGAATTCTCGTTCAGTTGGGCGAAGCTTCATGAGAGGAAAGGATACAACACGCCTAGGTTCTAGTTCTATGTAGCCCTTAACAGCATACGAAGGCGTGGCTTGCACCACCAAACGCTTGTTTATGGAGAACCCTGCGCTTTCAAGCGTTGTTTCTATGACGAACGAGCTTGGCGGGTCAGGTAGGAACACGTCGATGTCGCTGGTGGCTGAAACGTCACCTCTTGCGATGCTTCCGTGCACAATCGAGAGCAGATGCGCTTTTTCAAGCCCGCGCATAATTTCTGCTGCCTTGCTTCTTAGTTCATTCAAAAGTTTCCAGCGTTTTTCATTGTAGGTCACTTCGATTCGTTCGGCTCGTTTAACTGGTTTCTTCGCCATCTTTACGAATTCACCGTCTTGTTTTGACGAAGTGACTCATTCAACCATTCTAAATAAGGTGGCCAACCCTTCAGAATTGGGAAAGCCAGAATCTCTGGTATCTCATAACTGTGTAGTTCTTTGATGGTTTGGGAGAGCTCCTCGAAGAGTTTTTCATCTGACTTCATTAAAACTAGAAATTCTTTTGCTTTGTCGATTTTTCCCTGCCACCAAAAACGAGAATCAACTGGACCGAACGTGTTGGCGCAAGTTATGAGATGTTTGCTTAGCAATGAACGCACGATTTTAAGCGCCTCTTGTTTGGTAACTGTTGTCATTAGTACTAGGATATTTGTCATTCTTGTTTCACTCTTCAAACACTATGCTTAAGTATTATTTTAGTTAGTTTTCTATGAAACGTCTAAAGGACCCTAAACAGCCATGGATTCCACTCTGACACCCGAATTGATCTTTCTGCTTGCTGTAGCGATTTTTTGGGTAATACTTTACGTGTTAGCCTACGTGTTCCATTTGGAAAAGCATGGGTTAGACGTTAAACCCGCTTACTTCATGTTCAGGTCTAAGGCTTTAAACTCCTTTCTAGATAAAGTGGCGAACAAGAGACGCACTTTATGGCTTGTTTTGTCTAATATCAGCTTGGCTTTCTCCATCGGTCTCATGGCTTTAAGCATATACTTTCTCACAAACAATCTAATTCGATTCGTTTTCCCTCCAATCGGTCAGATGGCGCCAGTTTTTCCAGCCATTCCCGTCTTAACCATACGCTTGTACTGGCTGCCCTACTTCTTCCTAGCCGTTGCAGTCGTTTTTCTCTCTCACGAATTGGCACACGGCATAATAGCCCGCTTAGAAGGCATTCCAGTCCTATCCACAGGTGTCCTTGCTTTTCTGCTGTTCTTCGGAGCGTTTGTTGAGCCAGACGAGAAAGAGTTTGAAAAAGCGCCGCTTTTAAGCAGGTTAAGGATGCTCGCAGCGGGTTCTTCAACCAACCTAGTCACCGCGTTACTCGTCACTGTATTGATTACTGGACTGTTTGTACCTACATCAGCAGGCGTCTTAATTCAGGAAGTCAAGCCGAACAGTGAAGCCGAAAGGGCAGGGCTTCAACAATGGGATGTCATAAAAGCCATAAACGGAAATCCAATTCTTGTTCCTCAAAATTATAGTGATTTCATGAATGAAGTTCAGCCGAACACAAAGCTGAACCTCACAATTTTACATGCCGACAACGGGAAAAACTTCACACTTACAACAGTGGCTAGTGCCTCCAACACTAGTCGAGCCATACTTCCAGGCATCATCGTAGGCTCAGGTTACCGCCCCAACAGGCTTGGATTAGACCAGTACAATGGCATTCATCTGTTCTGGGCTTTGTTCTGGATTTACCTGCTAGGTGTAAGCGTGGCGATTTTCAACATGTTGCCAGCCTTCCCCTTCGACGGCGAAAGAGTTCTCTACTATCCACTAGCTAGTTTAGTGAAAAAACGAAAGCGCGAGTTAAGGTGGGCTTTAAGCGGCTTCGCTTGGGGACTGTTCGTGCTCAACATTGCATTGAGTTTCTGGCGTTATGGTTTTCTCTCAATCTAGATTGTGGCGAACTTGAACATGGCTGCGTGCACGCTTTGCAGACGCCGAGACGCCGTTTACATGCGTCCTTACTCAGGCGAAAAATTATGCGCCAAATGTTTCACTCAATCAATTGAGGCAAAAGTGCGAGCAACCATAGCCAAATACGACATGCTCCAACCAAACGACAAAATCATGACAGCGGTTTCAGGCGGAAAAGACAGCGTCACCCTACTCCACATTTTGGCTAAAACTGAAAAAAACTTTCCAAAAGCTTCGTTGTGCGCTATCACCGTCGACGAGGGAATAAAAGGCTACAGAGACCAAGCCCTAAAACATGCAATGAGAAACTGCCAAAAATTAGGCGTGGAACACAAGGTCACTTCTTTCAAGGATTTATTCGGCTTCAAACTCGACGAACTAGTAACAATGATTGAAAGAAAGGCGCGAGCAAAAGGGGGATTGACACCATGCGCCTACTGCGGCGTACTCAGAAGGCGGGCACTAAACATTGCGGCTCGAGAGTCTGGCGTTGACAAACTTGCAACGGCGCACAACTTGGACGATGAAACACAAACAATATTGTTGAACATGGTTCACGGCGACCCTTTACGTATAGCCCGAGTCAAACCTTTCCTCAATCAGAAACATACAAGACTTGTTCAGCGAGTGAAGCCTTTGTGCGAGGTGCCAGAGAAAGAAATTGCCTTCTACGCTTACCTGCGCCGAATTAAGTTTCAAGGCGTTCCATGTCCCTATGCCTCCGCGGCTCTCAGAAACGATGTGCGAGCCATGCTGAACCGCATGGAGGAAAAGCATGCAGGTATAAAGTTTAGTCTGTTCAAGTCTGTGGAGAAGATTAGACCTGCTTTAGAGAAAATGGCAGGGGAAGTTAAACTTCAAGACTGCAAGTTTTGTGGAGAACCCACTGTCGACGAGGTTTGCAAGGTTTGCCGAATGCTTCGTGAACTCAACATTTCTTGCTTTTGACGTTTTATGGGTATGGTAGATTGTTCTAGAAGATTTTTCCTCATATGAATAATAGGCAGTTCTACTTCCTTTTTGATGGAGAGAGATTGCTTGATGAAGGATTCTGAACGGCGCAGGGACCGCCATGAAATAATCGCTGAAATTTTGAGAACGGCTGTTAACGGCAAGATAAAAACGCATATAATGTATAGAGCTAAGTTGAGCTATTCGCAGATAAACGAGTACTTGCCCCTGTTGGTTGAGAACGGTCTTTTAGAGAACGCAAAAATGCCGCGTGGCAAGCAGCGCACAATCGTTTATCGCACAACTGCAAAGGGATTGCAGTTCATAGAAAGCTTGGAATCTGTGAACAAACTCTGGACAAAGAACATCTCGTTGAATGAGCTGGCTGAATAACTCCTTTTAGAAGTCGCGTAATTATGCTGAGAATTTCTCAGGGCTAATTTAGACTTCAACCTATTTAGGAGCAACGTCTACACTTTTTCAGGAGCTGTAATTGGCAGCATCTGGCTTCACTGGGGAAATGCACGAAACCTAGGTGTTAATAAAACATTTATGCAGTTTGAAGTCAATTTGATTTATGCGATTTAGAGTTGTTGTCAACGCGTCTCCACTGATTTTTCTAGCAAAATCTGGGTTGCTGGACATTCTTAAGCAGTTATTCACAGAGGTTTATACAACCAAGGGAATAATGGATGAAGTGGAAAAACCATTGAAATTCGGCGTAAAGGCTTCTGAAGTCGTGGCAATTAAAGCAGCAAATTGGATTAATGTTGTCAAACTGAAAGCTAAGGAGATGCAGGAGGCAAAGAAGTTGGCTGCTCGTCTTGGTATCGCCTTGGGAGAGGCGGAAGCCTTGGTATTGTATCAGCGCGGGTTTGATTTACTAATCGTGGCCGATAGAAAAGCGGAAAGGAAATTTAGAGAGATAGGGCTAAATGTTACTGACTTAGTGAATGTTGGGTTTAAAGCTGCAACAAAAGGTTTAATTGACATAAAAGATTTTGCCAACGCTATATGGAAAGCTGGATACCGAACAGAAAGAGTTGAACGTATCTTAAGGATTAATCCTAGTTAAAATTCCTTGCATTCCGTGCTTCTGCAATAAAGCGTCCAATTTCTTTATTCCCTCAACCACATCCTTTTCAGTATGCACAATGGGTAATTCGAATTTGTTGAAGTACTCTATTAATTCATGGAGGGTTAGTCCAGCCTCTTCCGCAACCCTTTCAAACGTTATGTCGTTTAAATAGTACCTTTGCAACGCTTGCAATGTCTTTGCTTCATCCACAGCACTTTCACCTTGATACTATTATTAACACACCAAAATAAATAGTCAATGCACAGTCAAAACTTTGAAAAACACATTTTCATGTTGCCAGACGTTTGAGTGTTAACTTTTCTATGTTTTCACATCGTTTCCATGACATTTAAACTTGAATTTTACTAAACATACTAATTTTACTAAAATCTTAAATAGTTAATCGCATCTTTTCATAAGTAGGGATCGATTTGCCTAGTAAGATTAGTATAAAAATTCCAGCTCATAACTCCCTCACGCCTACCCGGTTGGATGATCTTCTAAGAATTGTTGCAACTTCAAGAAAGGCTATTGATGCAAGAAAGGTAAGATATAGACTACCAGAAAAGTATCATATAGCTATTGTTTCCACAGGGTTATCCTATTTGCAATACTTAGGAGCACTTAAGAAAATAAAAAGAGGTTATAAGGCGACATCTTCTGGAAAGAATATTGGCACCCTCCTCAAACTAAAATCGGAAAGGGCCGATGCTGCATGGAGTGAATTATTAAAACGGCACATAATCTACCAGCTCTTCTATGAGTATTTCGCTTTGGAAAGTAATAAACCAAAGACGGTCGAAGGCTTTGGACTGTTTTTGAAGGACAAGGCTGGTAAAAAGTGGAATGAGAGTTTTTTGAAGAACCGAGTAGTTAGGCTGTGCGAGCTTTACGCTGACAAAGGATTGATAAAACATAAAAATGATGAAATATCCCCATTCGAAGAATCCCTGCAAGCAGTCGCTGGCGAGAAAACCCAGCCATATGGTCAACATACTCTCGCTGAACAAATTCCCTCGTTGGCTATTAATCAACCATCCAGCATATCTGCTTCTTCCATGGGCGGTCCTTTGAAGGTTGAGGTAAAAATTGAGATTTCAGATAAAGTGGCTCCCGAAGTCATGGCGATGATTCTCTCTTTTCTAAAGGGAATGGAAAAAATTTCTGTTGAGAGGAGTGAAGAAAGTGTCCAATGAAAGCGATGTTGAAGTGCATTTTACAATATCGCCTAGAATAGTTGATACCCTAAGCACCACTCAATTCATTGACCAATATGCACTGATCAGAGAGTTCGTTTCAAATGCGTATGATGCGGATGCAGCAAAGGTCGAAATAACGCTTCACAACGATGGTACTATAGTCATAGAAGGTTTTGGCGACGGCATGACGCCTGAAGAGTATAGACAGTTTTGGGAAGTCGGGTCAATTCATAAAGCTGGGACCTTATCTCCAAAATTTAAGAGAGTTAGAGCAGGTAAATACGGATTTGGTAAACTAAGTTACAGAAGGTCATTTTGTATATTCCAAATTCACAATCATAAGGGTGACTTCGATATTTGCCATGAAGTCGATGAAGAATTATTCAGCAGTTGGAAATCAATAGAAGAAAGACCCAAACCAAAAAAAATCGAATGCACACCTCTCAACCATGACGGAGTTAAAATAACTCTTCTGGGTCCTAGAAAAGAAACGTCTATTGAAGAACAAATTCTCAAGACGGAGCTGCAACAAAAAACTCAAATTGACCAGCCGAACTTCGAGGTTTACTTAAACGGAAAGAAAGTCCCACCTATAAAGTATATAGGACTTGAAATTCCAGTCGATTTGACTGTTGAAGGTGTTATTGACAGAGGCACATTTGTCGAAAATGGCAAGATAGCGGGATCAATTCACATACTGAAGTCACCACCAAAAGCTGTTGGAGAAAGAGGGATACTAATTTCTGTGGGTGGGCAAGGAATAACAAGAACGTTCCTTGGCTTTGATAAAGACGCGCATTGGTCAACCAGAGTTGTGAGAATCGTTGGAAAACTTGAGGTGCCTTGGCTACACACTTCGGGAGGCAAGACAGGGTTTATTGAAGACTATCAGTATAGACGATTTTTCGGAATTATGCGTCAGTTTTTGCGGGAAAATGTGTTAGCGACTATTGAACAGGAGGAAAAAGCCAAACTCGATGAGAAAACCTCAAGGGTACTATCCAAACTATGTAAAACACTTAAAAGTACATTGCCCAACTTTCCACAACTCAAGTCAGAAGCAACCGAAGAGATCAGAAGCCGTTCCGGAGAAGTAAATCCATCTGTTGACGAAAGGGCGAAAACAGAGCGCCAAGAAAGCCGAAATAATAAACAACCAGAGGAAGAAGAAAAAGAAAAAATTCGCATTAGAGGAAGGCGAGATATAGATGAGACAAAAAAGAAGCTCAGAAGAAAATTTAGGTTGCATGAGTATGGGTATGACATCGAAACTACATATAACCCAGGTGATTCGCGACAAAGTTGGTACGATTATGATAAGGGAATAATGGTCATTAAGATAAACGAAGCACATCCTATGTTCTCTTTTGAAAGATCTAAGGAGGATATTTTATTCCGATACATGGCAAGGTTAGTGGCACAAGAAATCACCTTGATCAAGCAAATACTGCACAGCGAAAAGGCATTTGATACTCAAAACAAACTTCTAAACGCCGTAGTTGATTCATACATTCACAAGTATGAAGATTAGGGGGCGGCGGGTCGCTTTGGTTTGACGCCCAGTTTGCACCCAGCCTCATTCAGCCCCTAGTCTCATGTCGGCTCTCCCCTGAGCGCTAAGCGTCCAAGCTTAGGTTGCTCCCTCCCGGGCCTGGCCAGATTCACCTGGCAAGCGCAGATGACGGCTTCCCTACGAAAGCCGTTTCACGTCCGCCAGCCCCAAGGGACCGACACTCACAGCCAGAGACTGCGAAGCTGAGGTGCTCTTTGACGCCGCACCATAGCCTTCAGCCCGTCTTAAAGAGGGTTTACGGTCAGAGCGCTTTTGGCGCCCTTTCAGGGGACCCCTAGCCCCCCGCCTAGACCCACCGCCAAAACAAACACAGAGCCAATCAAACAATATAAAAGTTTACAACTCAACCCTCTTTCATTCAATACATTTCATAATTGAACCCTATTTGGTTCATATTAGAGGGGGGTCTAGCCCCATGCGCCACGCACGTACAGAAAACATCAAATTAACGATAACTCTTCTGATCCCTAGCTCTAGCACCTGGACCACCAAACTTCTTAGGCTCACGCCTACGAGGATCACCCGCCACCAACGTACGATCATACTCCGTAAACAAAGTCTGTAAATGCGCACTCCTAGTCCAACGCAACAACCCCCGAGCCAAAGCCGTACGCACAGCCTCAGCCTGACCCATAAAGCCCCCACCAGAAACCTTAACGTCAACATCTAACTGTTTCCAAACAGCGTCACCAGCCTGAATCAACGGCTCCCTAATCTTGTCACGAGCAACCATAGGCTCCAAAACCTCAAGAGGAACATTGTTAACACGAATCCTCCCCTTACCAGACTTGATGGTGGCACGAGCAACCGCAGTCTTTCTCTTACCACTCGTCAACAAAACCTTTGTCGAACTTGCCATGTTATCAACCCCCAGCCCTGTAACCAATCTCCTTAGCAAACTCTCCAACAGTGAGGTAAGGGCACTTTAACTTGTCAACACTCACGTCAGGAATAGTATGAAACTCCACACCCTTAAACTCTAAAGGCACCCCGAGAAAAACCCTCAAATGCCTTAAAGCCTCCCGCCCCTTAGGCAGTCTACGAGGAAGCATACCTCTAACAGCCCGACGAACAATCTGGTCTGGACGACGTGGATGAAACGGACCCTTGCCAGGATGCCCAACATCGAGAAAAGCCCTAGCCTCTCTAACCCTACTCAACCTCTTGCCAGAAATAGCTGCTTTCTCTGCATTTACAATAACAATTGATTCACCTGAAAGTAAACGTTTAGCCACCACACTTGCCAGTCGCCCCAGAATCAAACCTGAAGCATCAATCACCGTTTGAGGCACTTTCCCTTCAGACATCACTCATCACTTCATTATCTTTACATTACTACCCTGCGGGTTAGCATCCAACAACTCCAAAATTGAAAGGCATTTACCCTTAGCCCTAGCTATCTTCAACCTTGCTTGACTGGAAAAAGAAAAAGCTGCCACAGAAACAGGATGGTCAAGGTTGCCTGCGGCTAAAACCTTGCCTGGAACAACGACAGTTTCTTTAGCTCTTGTGTACCGATTCAAACGGCTTAAGTTCACAGCAACACGCCTTCGTCTTGAACATGACAGATAGTCTGCAACATCTCGCCAAATAGGAGCATCGCTATCTCGCGCCCTCCTTCTCAAAGAACGAACAACAGATAACAGCTCAGGATTTGTCTTTTTCACTCTCGGCACCTTTTTTCAACGCCAACTGCTCCAAAAAAGATTCAGCCTTCTTATCTAACTGTTTCAAAGCTTCAAGCACGATGCGTTCAACGGGAAGAACACCTGGAGACTCCACATCAAAAACAAACACATCCTTGTCCCAAGAAACCTCTATGGCAGGCGGACTTCTTGGGCAAGCCGCCACACAATCTTTACACATAGTGCAGTCAATCACGTTTCGAAGCTCTAGTTTATTTCCCGCATCCTTTTTTGTGAGCACTCGTTTTGGGCAAATATCTACGCACTTGCCGCACGAGTCACAAGTTTTCTCGTTTATTCGGATCGCTGGAAAATGTTTGTATGCACACGCTGAAACTGGCTGCCACTTTGCATGTTTTTCTCCTTTACCAAGCCTAGCATACGCTTCAAGTCTTATTCTTTGATCTGAGGTCAACTTCAGGATTGGAATTCTGTCGCTGACGGGTATGATATTTGGATTTTCCGATGTCAAGTCGCCTGAGTACACGGTTCGGGTGCTGTTTTTTGCTTCAACATCGAGTGTTAAGGAAACGCGGCAAAGGTTGCATCCCAGCTCACTTTTGCATGGGCAATCTTCGGGCAAGTTGTAAGAGTCAAGGTCGGTCTTTAAGGGAATCAATCCTAATCTATGAGCCAAAATCTCATCATGCAGCATGGAAGAATTCTCGATTACAACAACCTCGTCAATAGCCATCGACGGAACCTCAGCGAGCATGGTTCGACGCAGAGAATTCATGAATGCTGCGTCGACGCCTTCTACTATCAAACGCACATTGAAACCGTTTTTCTCAACCACTTTAACTTCCATGCGTTAAATGTGCTCCCTTGTTTAGACTCGTCTACCTCTTCTGCCTCCCTTCCTTCTAGTCCCGTCGTGGGGAATCGGAGTTACCTCTTCAATGCGTCCAATGCGGAACCCTGCTCTTGCTAACGCTCGAATTGCAGCTTGAGCGCCTGGACCAGGTGTTCGAGCGCCTGAACCTCCTGGAGCGCGAACTTTTATGTGGATGGCGGTTATGCCTTTGTCTTTGGCTACAGTGGCTGCGTGGGATGCGCTCCTCATTGCAGCGTATGGCGAGGATTCAAGTCTGTCGGCTTTGACGAACATGCCACCGCTTGTTCGAGCTATGGTTTCGGCGCCTGATAGGTCTGTTATGTGCACTAAGGTGTTGTTGTATGAGCTGTAGATGTGGGCAATTGCCCATTTCTCGGTTTTTTTACTCACGTTTCTTCCTCTCTTGTGAGTTTAGGTGTTTGTTTCGCTTCCTCAGATTGTGAAGATTGGCGTGTCGGATGGTTTGGGTTGGACAGGCTGCTTGTTTGGGCGTAGGTGATTTTTGCTTCTTCGTTTCTTAAAACCAGATAGCTTGGCGATGGGATGCGTTGTCCTTCTATGGCTATGTGTCCATGCGTTATGAATTGGCGAGCTTGATGAATTGATTTGGCTAAGCCTTTGTTGAATACGATGGTCTGTAGTCGACGTTCAAGTACGTCTTCTATCGTGAGGTCGAGGACATCGTCTAGTGCTGCGGTTTCAGGCAGAATGCCTAGTCTCTTAAGTCTGTTTAAAAGTTGTTTTTCAGTTTGTTTGCGTTCCTCAGCTGACGTACCCAAGAGTGAACGGGCGAGTTCTCGCAATCTTGACAGGGTGGTTTCGTGGCGCCATAGCTCTCTTTTGTTTCGCAGTCCGTATTGACCTAGCAGCTTCAGTTCTGCTTGAAGGGTGTCTGCGCGCCATGCAAAGCGGGGTGTCTGGTATTTTTTTCGTTGTTTTTTGGGGTCACCCATTCTATGTTAGTGTCTCCCGTTTGGCTTTGAGTGCGGCTTCTTTCTTTTTTACACCCATGGCTTTTCCTTTTCTGCCCGTTGTGCGTGTGCGTTGTCCTCGTACGCGTAGTCCGTAGGCGTGTCGGAAACCTCGCCATGATTTCAGGTTTTTTGCTTGTTCTATATCAGTTTTTATTTGGAGTGCTAGGTCAGCGCCGATTAGGTGGCGGTTTTCTCCTGTTTCCATGTCTTTTTGACGGTTTAACATCCAAGGGGGGATGCCGTGTTTTGTTGGGTTTGTGATTATGTCTTCTAGTTTTGTTTTGTCTGTTTCTGTGAGGTATCCTATGCGTTGGTTTGGGTTGATGTTGACTTTTTGTGTTATTGCGTTGGCTAGTGTGATGCCTACGCCGTTTATTTTTGATAGAGCGTGTGCGAGTTTGAGTGTGCCGTCTAAGTCTGTTCCCGCAATGCGTATTATGTGTTGAAACTCTCTGCTTGTTGACATGTCTGATTCATGGCGCCTTTTTTGTTATTGGGCTATCATGTGAAGGAAGGGTTTTTTATTTAAACCTTTAGCTTATGGACAGTGCTTAGTTTGTTTGTGTGTGTGCGCACGGCGCTAGACCCCCCTCTAATATGATCCAAATAGGCTCCAAATATGAAATGTATTGAATGAAAGAGGTTGAGTTATGTAACTTTTATATTGTTTGATTGACTGCTACTTCTTTTGGCGGTGGGTCTAGGCGGGGGGCTAGGGGTCCCCTGACGGGCGCAAGCCCTGACCGTAAACCCTCTTCACGACGGGCTGAAAGGCTATGGCGCGGCGTCAAAGAGCACCTCAGCCTTGCAGTCTCTGACTGTTATTAAGCTGTCTTGCTGAGGTACACTTTGAGCGTTGATTCGCCTTTTTTTAGGGGTTGTTTCGGCTGGTTTTATGTGATAGCTTAAATTTATGGCTGATTAAGACTGATGTTCACTGTGTGGCGATGGCGGTTGATTAAGCTCAAGGGATTCAAAAAACTGACAAACGTAGATGAGGCTATGTCGATTTTTCTCAAAGCGCTCAGACTGAAAAGACTTGAATCTGTTAACGTTTCGATAGAAGGGGCTTTTGGAAGAGTCGCTGCGAAAACAATTCTGGCGCCTTCTGACTTGCCCTTGTTCGACCGTTCAGCAGTTGACGGTTACGCTGTTAGAGCCCAAGACACCTTTGAAGCGTCGCAGTTCAAGCCCAAAACCATTACACTAACAACTATGGACAATGTGAGTGTAGGCAAGGCAAAACAGGTTTGGACTGGAAACGTGTTGCCTAAGGGTGCAGACGCCGTAATAATGCTTGAATACACAAGAGCAGTTCAAGATGGAATCGAAGTTTTCACAGCGTTAACACCAGGTGAAAACGTTTCTAAACGGGGCGAAGACATCTGCAAAGGCGATGTTGCGGTTGAAGCGGGCACACGACTGCAAGCACATCATATAGGTTTGCTGGCTGCCTTAGGAATATCCCAGGTTGACGTTGTGGAAAAGCCCAAAGTCGCCACACTGTCAACAGGAAACGAATTGGTTGAACTTGGCAAAAAACCACAGCCAAATCAAATAATTGACTCTAACAGATACATCATTTCTTGTTTAGTCGCAGAACTGGGTGCCCAACCTTTAAACTTGGGCATAGCCAAAGACGACACAAGAGACATAGGCGCTAAAATCTTAGAAGGTTTAACTAACGCAGATGTGGTCATCACGACTGGTGGAACAAGCGTGGGAGCCGCAGACCTAGTTCCAACGGTTATCAACGAGCTTGGAAAGCCTGGCGTTGTTGTTCATGGCATGGCACTGCGACCGGGCATGCCTACGGCGCTGGCTGTTTTGAAGGGCAAACCAATTTTTGTTTTGTCAGGTTATCCAGTGGCAGCAACTGTCGGTTTTGAAGTGTTTGCACGCCCAATTATACTCAAGTTGTTGGGAATTGAACACATGCCTCGACCGTTGTTGAAGGCTAAACTGACTCGACAAGTCAGCGGGGCTCTTGGTCGACGAGTTTATCTAAGAGTGAGAGCCCACCAGAAAGAAGGAGACTTTTTCGCCGAGCCAGTTCGCACAAAAGGTTCAGGTCTGTTCACTAGTATGACTAAAGCCAATGGATACGTGATTATTCCAGAAGACAGAGAAGGCGTCGGCAAAGATGAAACTGTTCTAGTTCACCTTTTCGCTCTAATGGAAGGCGAAAGGCGTGTTTAGAAAATTACTCTCCGTGGAAGAAGCCAAGAAAATTCTAGCGCAGAGTTTCAAGCCCAAACCAGTGGGACGTGAGAAAATCTCCCTATTTGACGCTCTCAGCCGAGTTCTAGCAATAGAAGTGACGTCTCCGCTGCACGTTCCCCCTTTTGACCGCTCAACAGTCGATGGTTACGCAGTTAAATCTGAAGACACGTTTGGCGCAGATGAAAACAAACCCATTGCCTTAAAACTATGTGGTCAAATCAATGTTGGAGAAGCTCCGAAAATAAGAGTGGGGAAGAGCACTGCAGCCTCAATCGTTACAGGTGCGGCTATGCCTGAAGGCGCAGACTCTGTGGTCATGATGGAGTACACTGCTCAGAAAGATGAGCATGTCATGGTTCGCAGCGCTGTCTCGAAAGGCGAGAACGTTATGAAGGCTGGTTCAGACATCCGCAAAGGTGAGACCATACTGAAATATGGAACGATTCTGTCTTCTCATGGGATAGGATTGTTAGCTGCGTTGGGCATGGAAAGAGTTGAAGTGTTCAAACGCCCAAAAGTAGCCATAATCTCAACTGGTGCCGAAGTAGTTGAACCTGGAAAACCGTTGCCCCCAGGAAAAATATACGACATCAACGCCCATACATTGAGCGCTGCAGTTACAGAGTGCGGAGGTGAACCATTAAGCCTAGGAATAGTAGAGGACAAAACCGACGAGATGGATGCTGCTTTGAAAAAAGCGCTTTCTTCGGCGGATGTTGTTGTAACTTCAGGCGGAGTCTCGGTTGGACCAACAGACATACTCCCTAAAGTGCTGGCTGCATTGGGCAAACCAGGTGTAATCGTTTACGGAATAGCGATACGTCCAGGAAAACCGACAACCATAGCTGTTGTTAATGGAAAGCCTATTTTTTCTTTGCCTGGTCACCCCACTTCAGCGCTCTTAATCTTTCATTTGTTTGTTCGCCCAGTAATTGTAGAGATGGCTGGAAAACGCAGGGAAAAACCCTCCTTCATTAGAGCCCTGACTTGTGAACGGTTGTTTCCAGCACGAGGCAGACGAACATTCGTCACAGTAACCCTAAAACAAGATAAGTTGGGCAAGATACTAGCGTCGCCAGTTCCCACGGGTTTGTCGGGAGCCATCACAACTTTAGCTAAGGCTGACGGCTTCATTGAAATACACGAAAACCAACAGTTTATTGACAAGGGAGAAGCGGTAACTGTTCAACTTTTCAAACCCAACCGATACTATGAGTTAACGAAGGAGTGGAAAACATGAAAGTTGGAGTTGTTGGTTGCGGAAAAATCGCCACTGCAGTGCATTTACCATCGCTTCAGAAAATCCGCGGTTACGAGCTGGTAGCAGCCGCCGACCTCAACAAGGCTAGGCTTCTAGAGGTGAGGGAAAAATTTGGTGTAGAGGAGACTTATGACGACTACAGACGTATGTTGGTTAAGGCTGACATCGACACGGTTTTTGTTTGCACCCCTCCAGAGCATCATTTTCGTATAGTTATGGACGCCATCGAATGGAGCAAACATGTGTTCTGCGAGAAACCGTTAGCCACAACTTTAGACGAAGCTTTAGCCGTCAAAAAAGCTCTTAACATACAACAAAAATCAACGCCTGAACAACTTTACCTGATGCCTGCCCACAACTTCATCTTCACCCCATGTTTCAGTGAAGCCCTAAAACTAATCGAAAAAGGAGAAATCGGAAGAATACAAAAAATCACTGGTTGCTCAGCAACCAACCTGCGTTTTTACGGAGCTAAAACTGATTTTCGAGCACAAGCCAGATGCGGAGTCATTGAAGACTTACTTCCACATTTGATTTACCTCATCCATGAAATTGGGGGCTCACTAGAGAAGGTTTCATACATTAAGCCTCGTCTCCAAGGCGGACTGGTTAGCGATGTGAACGTTAACCTCACGTTGACGAACAACATGGAAGCCAACTTGAGCGCTAAATGGACTGGCTTAGTGCCCACCCTAAGATTAGACGTAACAGCGGAAAAGGGCGAAATCAAGATGGACCTTCTGCGAACACCCTACAACATAACAGTGGTTAAAAACGGAGAAATCAAAACCTACCACATGGGACGAAGACTGCACCAATACGTTGATGTTTTCAGGTTTAAGCATCCCTCCTACATCAATGAGCACGTTTACTTCTTGAAATGTGTTGAAAACGAAGCTGAGATGCAGGTTACAGTGGACCATGGAATACAGCTTGTCAGAACCCTTACCGAGGTCACAGAATGCTTCAAAGGCAAAACCTACACGCCCACACTTGAAACGGAAACTGTTGTTGTGTTGCGACCTAAAGACAACGTGGAAGCAACTGTTCAGAAGTCGATTGAAATGCTTGGAGGCATGAAAAACGTCAAAAGAAACCATTTAGTGGTGATTAAACCCAACGTCTGCCATCCCAAAAACTTAGAAAACATGATTATAACCGACCTGAAAGTGTTAGAGACAGTTATAAACGAAGCGAAAAAGAAAACCAACAATATCGTGGTTGTCGAGTCTGACTCTCATTCAGGCAGCGCAGAAAAACGTGCGATAAGCACGGGCGTTATAGACGTTGTCAAGAAGAGCGACGCCCAATTTCTCAACCTTAGCCAAGACGATGTTGAAGAACACAAATTTTCAAACATGACTATTATGATTCCAAAAACAGTGCTCAAAGCAGACTATTTCATCAACGTGCCCAAGCTTAAAACCAACACATACGTGCAAATTTCCATCGCCATGAAGAACATGTTTGGAGTCATCGCTAGCAAACGAAAGACGCAATTTCACAAGCACCTTGCAGATGTGCTGGTCTACCTTAATCAAGCTGTTCGGCAAGACCTTGTCGTGGCTGATGGAATGGTAGCCATGGAAGGAATGGGACCCATACATGGAAAACCCGTTGACTTAGGATTAATCATCTCGGGAAAAAACCCTGTCACAGTTGACGCTGCATGCTGTCACATCATGGGCTTCAACCCCTACGCTGTAGAAGCCCTGTGGAAAGCTCATCAACAAGGAATGGGTGAAATCGATCCTCAGAAGATACGGGTCTTGGGCGAAAACATAGAAAATTTAAGAGGCAAGTTCAGTCTCCCAGCAATTACACCTAAAAACATTGTTGACTCCTTAAGAACCGAGTTCAGGCTTCGTTTCCGCAAGTAACGCTCAGTTGCTGGCTTTTTATGGCTCAGAGAAGAGACAAAAAATGAAACAGAGGCTGTCTAAGGGTTCAGATAACCAAAAAAGAATAACCGTTAGTGTAGGCATCCCTGCACTCAATGAGGAGAAAACCATTTCTCAACTCCTAAAAACTGTACTAAAACAGCCAACTGACAGATTTCTTTTGAAAGAAGTTATCGTAAACTCAAGCGGATCCACCGATACCACAGAAGCCAATGTTCAAGCGATGGTTTCCATAGATTCACGAGTCAAATCAATTCACATGAGAAGGCGAACTGGCAAAGCTGCAGCTCTAAACGAAATTCTTCAACGCATCCAAAGCGACCTGGTGCTCTTTCTAGATGCTGACGTTGTTCTAGAAAAAACCGCTGTTCTCAGTCTCGTTTCTCCTTTTCTTCAAGATCAGAAAGTGGGAGTTTGCAGCGGTAACACAATGCCTATAGAAGCATGGAAGAAAAAGGGTTTCTTTGGGTTCGCTTCGCTTTTCATTAGGCAACTTCACCACGAACTCTGCAGTTATTTGATGAGTAGAGGTTTTGCGCCCAAAGTGAACGGGACTTTTTACGCTTTTCAAAGACGCCTAGTTGATTCTTTCCCTCATTTTGTGGTCTCAGATGATGAGTATGTCTCGTGGCAGGTTCAAAAACAAGGCTACAAAATAGTCTATGTGCCCAACGCAATAGTGTTCACAAATGACCCACGTTCTGTTCGCGATTTTATCAAGTGGCAAACAAGGATAATTGCAGGGCAGTTTTACATGAAGAAGTACTTCAAATACAATGTGCCAACCATGAGGATGTCGGTTGCGGTGAGGGGAGGCTTGTTTAAACTTTTAAGTATACATAGGCGAAGAGTTCTGTCTCTCTTGACTTTGTTTTTTCTGGGAGCTGTCTCCTTTGTCTTAGCGTATGTGAAGTTTGTGCGTAGAGATGTTCCATACGTTTATTGAAGCCTTAAAATTTCTTTTGCAGTTTTTCTAACAGCTTCTTCACTGTTCAATTTGGGCTTCCAGCCTATTTTGAGGAGTTTCTCGATGGAGAGATGCATGGTTTTGACGTCGCCTTTCCAGCCTCTTCCACCGTCCACGCCTCCTGAGAAAACCAACTTCGGCAACGGAATGCCCATCTCCTCAGCGACAATCTCTGCGATTTTTTTAACTGAGACCTGATCGGCTGAACCCATGTTGTAAACGTCTACTCTTTTGTTTCCATCTAGAAAATCGTTAGCAGAATGGAGGATGGCGTCAATGCAATCGTCGATGTAAAGATAAGACTTCTTCTGCGTGCCGTCTCCCAAAACTTCAAGTTGACGGGGGTTTTCTTGCAGCTTTCTGATGAAATCCAGTATTACTCCGATGGTGGCTCTGGGTCCAACAATGTTTGCAAAACGCAGAATCAGCACACGCATGTTAAAAGTGTGAGCATAAGCTGTCGTTAACGCTTCTGCACCCTGTTTGGAGGCGCCATAGATGGATATGGGAATGGATGGTCCGTAATCTTCTGGTGTTGGAAAAACTGTGGCTTCACCGTACACGGTTGACGTAGAAGCGAAGACAACAGCTTGTGTTGACGGATTTTTGCGAATGGCTTCGAGTAGATTGAATGTCGCTGACAAGTTTTCTTCAAAGTGAACTCGTGGGTCTGTTTCTCCAAGCCTCACTTCGGGATTTGCCGCAAAATGAAATACTAAATCTTTGGGTTGGATTGCTTTTTCCACGCCTTTAACATTCTTCAAGTCGCCTTCTATGAACTTGAAGTTCTTGTTGTGGAGCCATTTTTCAAGATTCTTTAAACTTCCACTGCTAAGGTTGTCAAACACGGTTACCTCATAATTCTGAGTCATTAACCTGTCTACAAGGTGGCTGCCGATGAAGCCTGCTCCTCCAGTTACAAGAACCTTCTTGAAAGCAGCGTGCATCTTGCACTTCACCATTAATCTAGCGCACAGTATGCGAAAATAAACTGTTTAAAGTTTCCTTAATGCTTAGTGGAAAGTTTTACGCTTGGCTGCTACGTAAGCGAAACTTATGAAAGATAAAGCGGTGAATACGGCTAAAGAAATGTTCAGTAGTAGCACGTTCAATTCTGGAAGGAAGCTGTACCATGTAATTGTGGCGGTTAGTGATGTGACGCCGAAAGCCAACTGTGGAAAGAACAACATGACTACGAGCCAAACAACCCATTTTCGAGCTTTGAACAAGCCATAAGCAGCCATAAAGCTCAGAACACCGAGGACACCAGAAGTTAAGAGACCAAAGTTTGTGAAGTATAAAATAATGACGTGCGCCACGCCTACAACAACATAGAAAATGGCTAGCAGCAGTGCATCCTTGCGCTTAATCTTAAGCTTAGATTTCAACCTTGTTTATGCTCCTTTTAAGACCTAATGCTAATAATCACATTCTAATAAATCTGTTTCGCAGCAACACCATAGGCTACTGTAGTTATGTGTTCATCAATAGAAATTCCTTGATGAACGAACAATAGTCTTTTTCCACCATTGAAGATTAGTTAGTATTGTGGCACAATTAAATCTAGCTGCGAAATATCCTACATTTTTTCGCTCTTTAAATTATAATAGAAATTTTTGGGCTCCAACTACCTCTAGACTAGAATTGTTTGGAGTTTGCTTTTTTAAGGAATCTCTCGTCAAACGTTTTCAATTTTTTTCTGTATTCCTCTTCTAGGTCCATGTTTAACGCCATGCAGCCTTGCATTAGATAAACAAACAAGTCCACGAATTCGTGTTTCAAGGCTTGAACGTCAAACGTTTGTTTGTCTCTGAAATATTCTTTTCTAACTCTAGCCACTTCGCCGAGTTCTTCCACTGTGACAACTATAAAATGTTCCATGAAGTTGAGCACTTCTTCTGGAGTCTTGCATTTCTCGTATGTGTTCCAACCCATTTTGCGGTCAAAATCTCTCTGCATCTCAAACAATTGTTTAATATCCAAGTCTAAGTCTCCTTCTTCGTCTCATCCTTATTTTGTAGCGAAAAAGATTTAGAGTTTACAGTGGCAATACATGGCTAACATGAGTTATCGTGAACTTTACGTCTCTCCAACCATAGTTTTCAGCGGTTTCCAGAAAACTTTCGAGGAAGCAGACTACGTTGTTCTAGGCGTTCCCTTCGACTTAACCAGTACCTACAGAACTGGCGCCCGATTCGCACCCACAGCCATCCGAGAAGCATCATTAAACATCGAAACATACAGCTTCAGTTCAAGCGTTGATATAGAGGACCTACGTTTACACGATTTAGGCGACCTACACGTAACAAGTGACACTAATGAAACCTTGAAAAGACTGGAACAAGTCACCGCAGAGCTTCTGAAAGAGAAGAAAACTCCAGTTCTGATAGGCGGTGAACACACAATTACGTTGAGTGCAACGCAAGCAGTAGGTAAAAACTGCGCTCTCATAAGTTTTGACGCTCACTTGGACCTTCGCAACGAATACATGAACCTTAAAATTTCGCACACAACCTTTATGCGCAGAATTAACGAGCAAGTACATCCTCAGAAAATAGTTGAAATAGGCACTAGGGCAGTCTGCAGGGAAGAATTAGACTACGCCAAAAAAGCGGGTATAAACTATTTCACTGTTCAGCAAATCCGAAACGATGGTGTTGAAAAAACGGTGGAAAAAGTTGAAAGACTGCTCGCTGATGTTAAGCAAACCTACTTGACAATTGATATGGACGTGCTTGACCCAGCGTTTGTGCCAGCTGTTCAGAACCCTGAACCCAGCGGATTATGCCCCAGCATGTTCTATAATTTACTCAGCAAATTGTGTGATAAACGAGTAGTTGCCTTTGATGTGGTAGAGGTTGCGCCACACTACGATAATGGAGTCACAGCCATACAAGCGGCAAAAACAATGTTTGAAGTGCTTTGCCACTTAGAGAAGGCAAAGAAAAAAAGACCCAAATAATTATTCTAAATCAAGAAGACCCATAATCTTTAGAGAAATTTCAACAAATCTATATGCCAAAAACGCAAAACCCACTTTTGCAAGCATGAGGCATAAAAGTTGACCCCATACGAGATACTGCATCTTTTTGAGACTGCACTTCTCACACTCATTGGAGTCCTTGGAGGAATTTATGCCTTTAGAACTTTGAAATTGTTGTATGCAAATCCTGAAATGTTAAAAAGCCAACGAAAAATCTGGATTCCAATTTTGATTGCTGGCGCCTTTTTCGCAGCCAGCGGCTTTTTTCATCTAGCTGAACATATCTTCTCTTCTATCTCCGAAACAAATCTATTATCCGAGTATTTCCTTATCATAGGGCTTGCACTTTTAGTCCTCAGTATTTTCCGATATTGGCGTTTTCAGAAAGATTACAATGAAACAAAACATGAAGGTCTTCGAGAAATCCAAGCACCGTGAAACGCCTTCAATGCGGTAGATTTAGTACGCTTGCCTAACCAGTTTTGCGATAAAGAATCCGTTGCACTCGTGAATGTGCGGATAAAGCCTCTGGCATTGATTTTGTCCTCTAAGTCCTCGCAAGCCTATCCTCGGCAAGGTTTCCGTCAAAGCGAAGGTTGGGTGCCACTTTAGAAACTTCTCAATCAACATTTCGTTTTCTTCTAAGGTGACGCTGCATGTGGAATAAACTAGGAAACCGCCTTCCTTCACATGTTTTGCACAGTTTTCGAGCATTTTCCATTGAACCTCTGCCATACGCGCCACAGAACGCCTTGTCAAACGCCATTTAGTAGAGGGAGTTTTGCTGAAGGCACCGGTGCTGGTGCAAGGTGGGTCTAAGACTACAAGGTCGGCCTCTTGCGAAAGGGGCAAGGGATTACATGCATCTGCAACAACTGGCGTCGCATTTTTGACACCCATTCTTTGTATTTCTCTTTTCCAAACGTTCATTCTTCGTCTCGAATAGTCAACTGAGTAGATTTCGCCTTGATTCTTCATTAACTGCGCCATGTAGGTGGTCTTGGCTCCAGGCGCTGCGCAAACGTCAAGCACAGTCATGCCAGCCTTAGGATTGGCAACTTCTGCAGCCAAGCAACTTGCCTTGTCTTGAATGTAAAACAAGCCTTCACGAAAACTTTGCATTCTTGCGAGAGGCGTTTGACTCTTCAAAAGCTTAAAAGTGTGCTTGAGTTTAGGCACCTTCTCAATCTCTGCGCCTTCGCTTTTAATTCTTTTTAGAATGATGTTTTCAGAGTCTTTAAGCGTGTTCAAGCGCAGATAAGTGGGCATAGTCTTCATTGTGCTTTCTAAGAAGTTTATTGCTTCGCTGCGTCCCAGCATTTTGAAACAATATTTGACAAACCATGTTGGGTTAAAAGTTTGCAACGCCAACTTCTCTTCATCATTTGCCTTCTTCACAACATCGTTAATTTGAACGGTTAAGATTCTACCCATTGCCTCTTCGACTTCGTTGAGTTCTCGCCAACCTAAAATGGAACGTCCAAGCCGTGCAATCAAAACGGCTCTTTCAGCATCATCCCTCTCAAACTTTAACTCGTAAGTGAACAAACGAAGAAAAGCTTGTGGACCCAGTTTGAAATCGTTAAGCGAACTAGGAGCCAAAACCGTGTTTACGATAGCGTCAATTAAGTTTTGTCTTCGCAAGGTTTCGAAAACGAGTTTGTGAGCCAAACCCAGAACCTTTGGGTCTCCTATGCCCAATTGGTTAGCTGCTTTAGTCAACGCAAGCCGCTCACCCAAGCGTTGTAACTCTATCCAACTCAAGGTTTCGATAGCTAAGGTCCAAGCGTCTCGCAACATGGTTTAGCTGCTTCCTGAAAGACTGATGTCTTCGCTTAACAAAATACACTATAGTGTGAGAACATATCGTTTTTGTGTTTGACACGCTGTTAGGAACATTTTTAGGTTGTTCAACAAATATTAATTAGGATACGAGAAAAAATGGCAAGAAAACAACTCGACGACTTCTTTGCAACCGCTAAGTCTACGATTGAGGCTAAGGCTGAAACTGAAATGGAAAAATCAGCTGAACCCGAATCTTTTTTGGAAGCAGTGCATCGAGACAAAAGGGCTCGCATTAATGAGTTTGAGGCGCCCTCCAGCTTGCCTGCTTCTTATTTTGTGTCCGCTACTTATGACGGAGACAAGGCTTCAGCGCTCATCAAACTTTACGAACCTAAATCAAAGCGAATCTATTTCTGGCACGACAAAACTGGTCACAAACCCTATCTTTTAACCAATCTTTCACCTATTGAACTTGAAAAAATAGACCGTGTAACTGAGCATCAAGGGTTCGACCATTTTGAAACCGTGGAGAAGTATGATCCGCTTCAAGACAGAACCGTAACCCTTACGAAGGTTGTGACTAAAGACCCCTTAGCAGTGGGCGGTCGCCCCGTCGGCTGCTTGCGTGACATAATTCCAGAGGAGTGGGCGAAAGTAAGTGGGGAACAAGCAGCCAAGGTTTGGGAAGCAGCCATCAAATACTATCAATGCTACATTTACGACCGTCAAATCGCACCTGGCATGCTCTACAAAGTTGAAAACGGTCAACTCATCGAGGTTGAGCACGAGCCTTCTGAAGAAACTATACGCAAGATTCAAGCACTTTTTCTAGACGAACCAAAAGAGTTTCTGCAACCCATAGAGACCTGGGCGCGACTTTTAGAGTACCCAGCACCCGAGTTTCGCAGAGTAGCCCTAGACATCGAAGTTTTCACGCCAACCATAGAGATAGAGGGCAAGCTGACTTTTAGGGTGCCAGACCCCCGCGAAGCAGCATATCAGGTGTTGTGTGCCACTCTCCTAGAAAAAGATGGAAAAAAACGAGTTCTGCTTCTCAAGCGACCAAACGTTCGGGAAGGTGGAGAAAAAATTCCTGCGGATGTGAGCGTTGAATACTTTGATTCTGAAGAAAACCTGATTCTAGCCATTTTTGACGCTTTGTGGGACTACCCCTTCGTCATAACCTTCAACGGAGACGACTTTGACCTACGTTATTTGTGGCATAGAGCTCAGAAACTCGGTATAAGGCGAAGCAAAGTGCCAATTGAACTGGGACGAAAGGTTTGTCTGCTTCGTTCAGGCGTGCACATAGACCTTTACAAGTTTTTCTTCAACAAGGCGCTTCAGATCTATGCGTTTGGGCAGAAGTATCGAGACGTCACCTTGGACGATGTGGGTCAAGCATTAGTTGGAATGAGAAAACTGGAGTTAACCAAAGGACTCAACGACTTAACCTACACTGAACTAGCCCTCTATTGTCTACGAGACGCCGAAATTACACTCAAACTAACCACCTTTGAAGACGACCTTTCCATGAAGTTGATTTTAGCTATCACCCGCATCAGCCGCATGCCCATGGAAGACGTGAGTCGCCAAGGCGTTTCCCGATGGATTCGCAACTTTTTGCAGTTTGAACATCGCAGACAAAACATGCTTATCCCTAACACAGACGATATTTTGGCTGCTAAGGGAAAGGCAGCTACCAAGGCTATTATCAAGGGGAAGAAGTACAAGGGCGCCATCGTGGTCGAGCCCGTTCCAGGAGTGCACTTCAACGTAGCAGTCATGGACTTCCCCAGCCTATATCCATCTATTATTAAGGTTTTTAATTTGGGTTATCAGTCAATTCTATGCTCGCATGAAGAGTGCCGAAACAACAGGGTGCCAGATACTCCACATTGGGTTTGCACCAAGCGAAAGGCTCTCGAAAGCCTGCTTATCGGCTCGCTTAGAGACCTGCGAGTAAAATGGTACAAGCTTAGAGCTAAGGACAAATCACTTGGAACCGAGTTGAGAAGCTGGTACAACGTGATTCAAAACGCCTTGAAAGTCATTTTAAACGCTAGTTATGGAGTCTTCGGCGCCGAAACCTTCGACCTTTACTGCCCACCCGTTGCTGAGGCTACAGCCTCGATAGGTCGAGATTCAATAACAAGGATAATCAACGAAGCAGAAAAGCTAGGAATTCAAGTGATTTACGGTGACACTGACAGCATCTTCTTAAAGAACCCTTCTGAGAGTCAAATCAACGCTTTAGCCAAATGGTCCGAAAAAGAGTTGAAGATGGAACTTGACGTGGACAAGGTTTATCGTTACGCCGTGTTCAGTTCACGCAAGAAAAACTATTTGGGCGTCACTTTAGAAGGCACGGTTGACGTCAAGGGTTTGACGGGCAAGAAGAAGCATATACCGCCTTTTATCAAGGAAGCCTTCGACCTCATGAAGAACCGTCTCAGCCGAGTGAAAACGCCCGTGGAGTTTGAGGACGCCAAAAAAGAGATTCGCAACATTATTCGCGACAGCTATCTACGGTTGAAGCGGCGTGAATGGAAAAGGATTGATGACCTAGCCTTCAATGTGGTGCTTGGAGAAGCACTCGAACACTATGTCAAGACAACACCACAACACGTGAAAGCAGGCGACATCCTAAAGAAGAAGGGATACGAGTTGAAGGCAGGCGACTTGATAAGCTTCGTGAAGGTTGTAAAGGAACCCCACGTGAAGCCAGTTCAGTTGGCGTCTAACAGCGAAATAGACGTAGACAAGTATGTGGGCTATTTGCAGTCAACTTTTGATCAAGTGTTAGACGCTTTGGGCTTAGACTTCACTGAAATCATCGGTTTAACAAAACTGGAACGCTTCATGTAGCATTAATCACAATTTATTTTCGACTAGTGCTGGCAAGAGGCTAGCTAAGGGTTTCAAAGAAAAGGGTTTCGTTTCTAGGTCTCCTTTTAGGCTGACAAGGAAACTTTGTAGGTCTAGCACAACGTCTTCCCACTGCTGGCGTGCTTCTGTGATAAAGCTGAGATAAGAAGTGTAGTCTTTGTGCACTGATATTGCCATTGCTTCCATTCCTAACCCTTCTCCTCCAGAGGAAAAAATTATGTTCGGGTATTTAGCCACAAATTGACGTGCCTTTTCAATCAAAGCTACCTTGGGTTCTCTTATGCGCAAAAACGTGAAGGCTAAAATTTCAAATCCTAACTCGTAAAGATTCGGAGTAATGGTGTATTCTCGTATCACCTTCCTTTCAAGTTGTTTTCTCCTTCTAGTGAAAGTTGCCTGAGAAACCCCAATGGCTTTGGCAAGTTCCCTGTCACTTTTCTTAGCGTTTTTGAGAAGCTGCTGCAAAATTTTAATAGCTATTTGATTTCGCATGCTCCGTAAATCTGCAGTTTAAAAATATAAGTGCATTGCTGGAGCATTCCAAGGTTTGTTACAGAAATCACTGCAGAACCTTCAATCCACGAGATTTCAACGATTCAATAATGCTGCGTCTGCTCAGTGCTGTAAGCAACAGGTAGCCCATGCCTCCAATAGCTATGAGGCTACTTATGGTCAAACTCGCAATCATTGCTGCCCAAACTGGAAGAAACGAGAGAACCTCTGACGGTGGAAAGAAGAGCCAAAGGTAACCCCCAACAATTATGCCTACGGGCAACGCTCCAACGATGCACGCTAACAGTCGATGCTTCCTAAGTAACAGTATGGCTGTAGACGCAATGAAGTTGGCAACTGGACCAATAAACACGTCAATCGGACCCAACCAAAAGTAAGCGTTGCCGACAAAACATCCAACTGTGACTCCACCTACAACAGGCCAACCGAACAACGCTCCTAACGGAATCAGCACATCTGCTACACGCAACTGCACTGGACCAAAGGAAATAGGCGCCAACACAACAACAAGGACAGCGTATAAACCAGCAAAAAACACTGTTAAACTCAGGTCTTTAGTGTCCATTCTGTTTTTTCACCTCCCTACTCCGGGGTTTATATTTGATGGCGGAACGGGTGGGAGGAGCCCACTCACCCGCCAAACGATTAAGGTTAAATCATTGAAGTTAAAAATGTTCCGACTTTAGGTTCTGTGGCTTCTTCGAGTGACGAGTGACATCCAATTGTGCTGTTTCAGGGTGTTGCATCCGAGTGATAATTAAGAATATTATGCTTTTAAAACTATCATATTATAGAAGAGAAGGGAACTTATATTTTGCTTAATTGAAGACTATATAGCAAGATGTGATGCGATGAAAGAGTACGAAATCTTGAATAAGCTCAAAAGATTGAAGCCACACTTCTTGGAGTTAGATGAAAAACGCTTTGCAAGTGGTTATACGTGGAAAAAATTTAATGGAGCGATGGATATTCTATTCAACCCTGAAAATCGGTATGGTTTGAATGCTGACAAGCGCTTACTTGTTTTCTGGATGTGTTGTGTTCTAGATAGACAAGTGCCCGTAAAAAAGGTATGGAATGAAGGGGTCAATCAATCAGTAGATTATCTTCAGCATAAGAGGAGAGAGTACCCCCAATTGCGATTGGACGAACGTTGTTATCTCCGAAAAACCGAGGAAACCTTACGTGAATATGACAACAGTTTCATAAAATGGTTTGCAAGCAAAATAGAGGAATTAAAGCCCTACGGGAAGGGATCGCTCTATAGATTCACGTATAAAGTACTTAACGAACTTCTTGGCGCTTACCCTGACGAAGCCTATAAACTTCAATTAGGCAAAGTTGGGCTTTTGGGTCATTGGAAGAGGTTATGGATGTTTATCATGTTTTTACGGCGTGATAGGAGTTATATTCAAGAGGTCGTGAAAGATGCCTTTGCCTCCCTATCAGGCGGTGTTAAACTATTAGAAATATGGTATGACGATAAATTATTCAGTCCCATGGAAAGTGAACTTCCAGTCGACCGTAGAGTAAAAAACACTTTTGCAGATATCTTTGGGGTTCAACTGAGTGAAAGACGAATTGCAGAGATTGCGCATAGGTTTAGCGAACAAGAGAGGGTTCCCCCTTCCATCCTCGACGTTCTGTACTGGAAAGGACAACTGTAGAGAAGGTGGAGTAAGCCTTAACCTTGAAGGAAAAAATGCTTGGTTCTATATGGAAAGGAGTTTTCGCTCGAAGGCGCAACGCCAGAAAAACCTAAACCTTTCTATCACTCATCACTCGCAAATGCAACAGAACCCGACTTTACTAACTTTTTGTTTTGAAGGGTTGAAAGAAAATGAAGTATTTGATGTGTGAATTAAACGGTTAATTTGCTTGTTTCCTTGCTTTGAGAGTTATTGCTTCCATGGATGAAATTAGTAGTTGGCTAGCGTCTAATATCTCGATTTCAACAGGTTTGCCGCCTTTCGAAAAATGAATTACGATGTTTTCTCCGACATCTTCTCCATATTCTGGTTTCTCATTCCTTAGAGTAACCACTAAAGCATCGACATCTGGACTGTATTCAACTTTCTTAAACCACTTTGCATGCTCCGATATTAGTATCGATTTCTTCATTATCTGCCCAGCTAGAGTAAAAGAAAAAGTTAAGAAATTAAGAGGTCAATTGTACTTGTTTGCTTAGTTCTTGGGCTGCGTCTGCTAAACCTAGTTTAGTAAGTGTTGCCTTTGTTGGTATGCCTCTTTTGTCCCATCCTCTTTTCTTGTAATACAGCTGCAGCATAGATTCGTATTTGGCTTTGTCCAGCTTCGTTCCTTTTAAAGGTCCTTTTGTCAATGGTTCAGTGAACCATCTGTCTGGCACCACATCCATGTTGCTGCTCCATTGTTTTCCATATTCACGCACCCAAAAAGCTCGGATTAAATTGTAGATTCTGTCTGCAACCTTGTACATGTCCTCTAACGTGATAGTCATTCCAGTTGCTGCTTTCAAGTATTTCGGATACCATTCTAATTCAAAGCCAACTTCAACCCATGGAAGCCGACAAGTGGTCAAACCTTCGAACATTCCGCCTCTTATGCGTTGCAACTCAATTATCTTGTCAACTTTGGTTTCATCGTAGCTTTCGCGTCCATACTTAACTTCCCAAGAAATGACCCAAGCGTCTTTGTGATGTGCTCCTGAAGCAGCTGTTCCATAAGCCAAAGCCATGGCAGGTGTTGTGTGACAGTCGTAGGCTGAGATTTCTAATCCTTTAACATGCATTGCCCATTTTTTGGAGTCTTTGCCAATTTTTTCCGAAGCGTAACGTACGCCTTCTGCTAGCATCTTGCCTACTTTGCCTCTTTTGTGGACTATGTCTTGGACAAGCGTCTTTGCTTTTTCAAAGTAGCCCCACTCAATCTTGTAATCGATGAGTTTTTTCTCTGAGGCTTCCATTGTGAAGCCTATCACGTTTCCCAACGATATGGTGTCTAAGCCGTAGTCGTCGCACAAGCGGTTTAAGTGGGCAACCTTCTTTAAGTTGCCTAAACCTATGTTAGAGCCGAGTAGAGTAACGTTTTCATAGTCTAACTCAGCCTGCTCATTGTTTATGTCTGTGATTACGTTGCCACAAGTCATGTTGCATTGTGGACACCCTCTGTTAGAAACCTTCATTTTTTCCATAGCGAATCCTCCGATAGCCTCAGCTTGGTCGAAGACCCCCTCTCTAAAGTTGCATGTGGGCAAGACGCTGTTCTCTTGACTCCATTCTATTGTTGACATTGTACCCTGTCGCTTCCAAAACTTGTAGTTGGGCTTAGCCAAAACCTCCTTGTAACCTTCCAAGCCCAGTTTCTTGAGGTAATCAGGGTTTTCAGCAGGCAGTTCTTGGATTCCTTTTATGGCAACTGCTTTCAAGTTTTTTGAGCCCATGACTGCGCCTATTCCTGGTCTGCCTCCGCCTCTGCCTTCTTGTGAAACAATGTTGGCGTATTTGACCATGTTTTCTCCCCCCTGTCCTATGGAGACCACACCTATTACGTCTCCGTGCTGCTTTTTCAACCTCTTCTCGGTTTCAAGAGCTCCTTGATTCCAATAGTCTTTAGCGTCTAGAAACTCGGTTTTGTCGTCTTCAACCTTCACAATTGTTGGTTTTTCAGCCTTGCCTTCGAAAACAAATGCGTCGAATCCAGCTTTTCGCATCATGACACAAGCCCATGTGCCCACGTTGCCGTCGCCGTAACCACCCGTTAAAGGGCTTTTAGCAGCCACAACCAGTTTGCCGCTGCTGGGCAAAGAGAAGCCAGTTAAAGGTCCAGTTGCAAGTATCAATCGGTTTTCTGGCGAAAGTGCATCTGTGCCTGGTTTCAACTCGTCCCAGAGAATCTTAACTGCGAAGCCTCTTCCACCTAGCCAACTTAAGGCGAATTTTGAGTCAAATTCTTGCGTTACTGCCTTGCGCTTAGTCAAGTTAACTCGCAAAATCTTGCCGTTCCAACCCTTCATTGTCGCACACCATCTTGCTTTTCGCGTTCTAAATATTCAAGTCCTAGAGTATTTGATGTTTGTTGTAAAGGGGCAATGCACGTTTGCAAATGAGTTAAGCTTGCCAAAAAGCCTATTAATTTACTCTGTAAAATTTCTTACTTCAAATCTCTCATGAGAGTGAAATAATTGGTAATTAGCAAATTCAAGTACAAACTAGGTAAGGTCGAAAGAGGCTACAACAACAGAACCCTCCACGTAAATGTTTCAAACATGAAAATCACCAGCAAACCAGTCTCAGAAACCATGAAAGAAAAATTCACAGGCGGTCGCGGCTTCAACCTTTGGCTACTTTGGAACGCCTTGCCCAAAAACCGCATCGTCAAGTGGGACGACCCAGAAAACGAGGTCTGCATAGCCTGCGGACCTTTAGGCGGAACCCCAGTTTACCCAGGCAGCGGAAAAAGCATTGCAGTCTCTATTTCTCCCTTGACCGACACCGTGGTGGACTCAAACGTAGGCGGATACTTCGGCTCTTATCTAAAATACGCGGGCTGGGATGCACTTGAGGTTCAGGGGAAGGCAAAATCAGAGGTTGTTATCTTTATTGACGGCGACGAAGGCAAGGTTCAAATCGAAGACGCATCTGAGCTTTCATCTGAATCACATCTGGTTACAGAAGCCCTAGCCAAGAAATACGGCGATAACATCTCTGTAGTTTCTTCGGGTCCAGCAGCTGACCATACCCGTTTTGGTTGTCTAAACTCTTCTTGGTATGACCCAGGTCGCAAAATGCACAGGTATAAGCAAGCGGGAAGAGGAGGAATCGGCACAGTTCTTCGCAACAAAAAGATAAAGGCAATAGCCGTTAGGTACTCCGGCAAAATATCTGTAGAAACCAACGGTCCAGCAGACCCAGAACTAGTTAAGCAAGTGGGCACGGCGCATAACCAAGAAATTAGGCAACTCGACCCCAAACAAAACGAGATGGCAACAGTTGGCACAACACACCTTGTGCCGATCATGAACGATTTCGACCTTCTCCCCACAAACAACTTTAAATTTGGCAGTCATCCAAACGCGGAAAATTTGGGCAGAGAAGTCTATCGAAGAAAGTTTCACAAGGGCTTCGACGGCTGTTGGATGGGCTGCGCCTTGGCATGCGCCCACGGTGTCAAAGACTTCGAGCTTAAAACAGGACCGTATAAATGTCAGAAGGTTTTCGTGAACGGACCAGAATACGAAACCATCGCTGGAGTTGGAAGCAACTGCGGAATCTTTGACGCCGACTACGTCATCGAAATGAACTATTACTGCGACATTTACGGTTTAGACACAATTTCCATGGGCACAGCCATGGCTTTCGCTATGGAATGCTACGAGATGGGATTAATAAACAAGAAAGTCACTGGCGGTTTGGACTTCAGGTTTGGCAACAAAGAGGCAGCGCTTGAACTTGTTCATCAAATGGCTAGAGGTGAAGGCTTCGGCGCAGTCGTGGGACAAGGTATAAGGCGAATGAAGAAACTCTTCGCCCAAAAATATGGTGCAGACCCCAAAATCATGCAGGATATAGGCATGGAAGCGAAGGGACTGGAATTCTCCGAGTACGTAACTAAGGAATCTTTGGCGCAGCAAGGCGGCTATGGACTTGCAGTGAAAGGACCGCAACACGACGAGGCTTGGCTAATATTTTCGGACATGGTGCGCAATGAGATGCCGACCTTTGAGCAAAAGGCAGAAAACCTACACTGGTTCCCAATGTTCCGCACTTGGTTCGGCTTGAACGGCTTGTGCAAACTTCCATGGAACGACGTTATTCCCGAGGATAACAAGAAAACGAAAGAACCAGCGAAAATCATGGGACATGTTGAAAACTACGTCAAATTCTTCCACGCTGTAACGGGCAAGAAGGTACGCATAGACGACATCATATCGATGAGCGAGAGAGTTTACAATTTCCAACGCATCTTCAACTTAAGAATGGGCTTCGGCACACGCGAACACGACACAATACCCTATCGGGCTGTTGGTCCAGTGACAAAAGAGGAATACGAAAGCCGTGCAGACCGCTACGACAAACAACTTAAAGAAAAATTCGGCTACGACCCAACAGGCAAATCAACTGAGGAGAAAATGAAAGTGTTAAGAAAACATCGTGAGATGGAATATGAAAAACTAAAAGATGCGGTTTACAAGAGACGTGGATGGGACTCAAACGGTGTACCCACGCTTCAGAAAGTGAAATCTCTTGGCATAGACTTCCCAGACGTAGTGGAGCTTCTAGAAAAACGAACATGAAAACCTTAATTGTATAAGAGGTATAATCCAACCAGTCTATAGGAGATAGAATAATTGAATAAACCCAAAAAAACTGCCAAAGTGCCTAAGGTAGCCGTCATCGGCGCTGGAAAGATGGGTGAAGGCATTATCGCTGGACTCCTCAAATCAGGTATTTATAGTCCTCAAGACGTTAGAGCCTACGAAATCTTGGAAGACCGTTGCAAATACATTACGCAGACTTACAAAGTAGAGTGCCTAAGCGATGTCAAAAAAGCAGTTGAATTTGCCGACATAAGTCTCATAGCGGTCAAACCATATGACGTTGGCAAGGTTCTTGACCAAATCGCATCTACGCTGAAGCCTAATAAACTAGTTATTTCAATTGCTGCAGGCGTGACTCTGGACTTCTACCGCAAGCACTTGCCCAAGAATGTCCCAGTCATACGCGTAATGCCTAACATGGCTGTTCTAGTTCGTGAAGGCATGGTTACAGTTTGCCCCGCAGACAATGTCAGCAAAGAGCAGTTGAAGACAGCAACCGACTTGTTAGGGCTGCTTGGACGAGTAATTAGATTAGATGAGAAATACTTGAACCTCGCCACAGGATTGGTGGGCAGCGGACCAGCCTACATATACCTCATAATAGATGCGTTGGCAGATGCAGGCGTCAGACTAGGCTTACCCAAAGACGTTTCAACTGTACTTGCGGCTCAAACCACTTTAGGCGCAGCAAAAATGGTTGTAGAAACAGGTGAGCACCCAGCCAAACTCAAAGACATGGTTGTCACACCAGCAGGCACAACTATTGAGGGGTTGCTGGAACTCGAGCGCTATGGGTTGAAAGCCGTCATGATATCGGCTGTAACCAAGGCGGCGGAAAGAGCCAAAGAACTGGCGCCACCAGCGTAGGAGCAGACTCCCTCACAAAATACGCATGTTCCACTGCGGGCTTATTGAACATCTTTAAGAGAGGACGATGCTAAGGGAAAAGTTTGAATATACAAACCTTTATTGATTAAGGGTTTACCGTGGGGAAAGCAACATGCGGCTGATTCATAGCGTCAAGGGCATTTCTAAACTCATTCTTCTACTACTCTTGCTCATCGCCTTCGTTGTTGGCGCTCTTCTCTCGTACATTTGGACTATGGGTTTCTACGCGCCTCAGGTGTTTCATCTTCCAAGCCAAGCAAACATAACCCTTGAGAAAGCAGAGTTTTATGCTGAGAACGCCACTTTCTTTAACGTTACTATTCTCAATCCTTCGTATTCTCCTGAGGAAGTTGCTGTCGAACAAATTCTTGTGTCAACAAACGATGGCTTGCTCCACAAAGTACCAATGACTTTTCCTTCGCTTCCATACACGCTGACCCCAGGCAATTTCCAGACTTTTCAATCGTATTGGAAATGGGCGGACTATGTGGGGCAAACTGTCGATGTTATCGCCTTGGTTCAAGAGGGAACTGGTTCCACAGTTGAGGCGAACACGCCTTTAATGAACCTCACTGTTGCCAGCATAAACTTTGACGCATCGGTTAGTGCAACAAACTTTACTGTAACGGTTCAGTCTACAGGTTCTCAAACGTTCATGAACATTACGGAGATGAGACTAGTTGGGAAAGACGTAGAGGTGTCACCTTCTCTGCCATACACTCTCGAAGCTGGAGCTTCTGCAACTTTCACGTTTACCTATAACTGGTCCGATATACAAGGCGAGAACGCAACTGTTAGCATAGAAACATTGCAGGGCTTCACCGCTAAAAAAACCCAGCTTGCTCCCGAAGTTCTTAAAATCTTAAGCCCTGTCTTCGACGTCGCTAATACCACTAGTTTCAACATCACTGTTCAAAACGTTGCAACACTCCAAGTCAGCTTAAACATCTCACAAATAAAAGTAGATGTCCAAGGAGAAACCGTAATCATAGAAAATGTGGTTCCGCAACTTCCATATCTGCTTGAACCAAATTCTGAAGTCCCGCTAACGTGTTCTTGGAATTGGAGTGAGTATCAAGGAAAAGGTGTGAAAGCAACGGTAACGGTTTACACACAGCAAGGCTTTTCAAGGTCAGCTGAAGCCTCCATTCCTTAGATTATGCGAAGATTTTTTAGAGGTTCGAGACAACTGAACAATGGGATATGAAAATGTATCGGGCAACAGAACGTGTCCGCTCTATTGAATATGCCATCCGAGATGTGGTGGTTCTCGCAAGAAAGTTGGAAAAACAGGGAAAGAAGATTATTTACTTGAACATAGGCGACCCAGTTAAATTTGATTTTAACACGCCCAATCATATCAAGCAAGCTTTGAAAGAGGCTGTTGATGAAGGTGCAAACTGGTATTCTCCATCTGAAGGCTTACCCGAACTAAGAGAAGCTGTCTGTGAAAAAGAGAAGAAAGTCAACGGAGTTGAAATTTCGCCTGAAAACGTGATAGTTACGCAGGGAATCTCTGAGGGTATTCAGATGTTGATGGCTGCTCTTGTCGAGAGCGGCGACGAAGTTTTAGTTCCAGGTCCAAGCTATCCGCCATATATTTCATATGTAAAATTTTTTGGAGGCAAACCCGTTTCCTACCGAACTAATGAAGACAACGGTTGGCAACCAGACATCAGCGACCTTCGGTCTAAGATAACCCGTAAAACTCGCGCAATTGTTTGGATAAATCCTAACAACCCTTCAGGCGCCCTCTACAGTGAAAAAGACGTAAAGGAAGTAGTCAATTTAGCAGGCGAACACAAACTGTTTCTTGTCTCAGATGAGATTTATGACCGAATCGTGTACAAAAAAGGGTTTGTTAGCACAGCTCACATAGCAAAAGACGTGCCCGTCATTGGAATGAACGGTTTCTCCAAAACTTATCTAATGACTGGCTGGCGACTCGGATACATGTACTTCCATAATCCTCATGGTGAATTGAAAGAACTAAAAGAATGCGTGGAAAAAGAAACGCGGATACGGCTTTGCGCCAACACTCCAGTTCAAAAGGCTGGGGTTGCCGCTCTCAAGGGTCCGCAAGGGCACATTGCTGAGATGGTTAAAAAACTTCGCGAGAGGCGAGATTACTCGTGGAAGCGCCTCAATAATATTGAAGGAGTTAGTTGCACCAAGCCTGAAGGAGCCTTCTACGTCTTCCCCAAAGTCAACGAAGTTGGTTCCAAATGGAAAACTGACGAAGAGTTTGCCCATCAACTTCTTGAAAAAACAGGTGTTCTTGTGGTGTACGGGTCTGGATTTGACCCAACTTACGGCTCTGGACACTTCCGAGCGGTTATTCTGCCGCCTATTGAAACTCTGAAAAAAGCATTTGACTTGATGGAGCAGTTTATGGCTAGGCACAAAAAATGATGATTGGTCTTTAGCGAATCAGTGTTCCTTCTTTCGGGTTCCTCACCATCTTCTCGAATTCCTGCATCAAACGTTTTGTTATCGGGCCAAGCTTTCCATTGCCTACAATCCGTTTGTTTACCTCTATGACCGGAGCGATTTCTGCGGCTGTGCCTGTTAGAAAAACCTCGTCTGCTGTGAACAATTCGTTAGGTGTGATATTCCTTTCTATAAGGGGGTATCCAAGTTTTTCAATCAGTCCAATGACCGCGTTTCTTGTGATTCCGCGCAGGGCTCCTGTTGAGGTTGGAGGAGTAAGTACCTTGCCTTCTTTCGCTATGAACACGTTTTCAGCTACTCCTTCGCAGACAAACCCTGTTTTGTCTAGGCAGATGGCTTCGTCCACGCCAGCGATGTTTGATTCAATTTTTGCTAGCACGCTGTTGAGGTAATTGAGTGATTTCACTTCGTGGGTCGTAGCGTCTACGGGGTCTCTCTTCACCCACGCAATCATTGTTGTTATGCCCTTTTCCTTCTTTTCCTTGGAATGCAATGAAATCCTTGGTTCTGTTATGACAATAATTGTGGGTTTGGAGCATTTTCTCGGATCAAGCCCTAAGTCGCCGACTCCTCTCGTGACCACAAGACGAATGTAAGAGTCTTTCAGCTTGTTCTTCTTTAAAGTGTCCAAGACAGCCTTTGTCATCTGTTCCTTGCTCCACGGTATCTGCAACATAATTGTGTGCGCCGACATGAAGAGGCGGTTTATGTGTTCCTTTAACTTGAAGACAATGCCGTTGTAGGCGCGTATGCCTTCGAAAACGCCGTCTCCGTAGAGCAACCCGTGGTCGTACACTGAAACTTTTGCCTCGGACTTGGGATAGAATTTGCCGTCAATGTAGATAAAGAGTTCTTGCTTTGCCACTTTTCATCACTTCTGAGGAGAGTATTGTATGCAACATTGGGCACGCTTTTATGCTTTTTGTAAAACGAGTCCCTAGGCTGATTCGTCAAAACTGTGGACATAGCTGAGCAAAGGCTGTCAGAGTTTTGAGAACTCTTTAGCTACAAACAAGAACCCTAGACAAGCCGTAATTATCAGTATTATTCCACTTATGTTGATGAGAAACAAACTTGCACTCCAAAACACCACAGTGGAAACAATCCATGAGGGCAGACCACTCAAGGGTCCAACCCAAGGCGACTTCCAGACAAGGTCCCAAAAACTCATGGAAAGAAAAAGGGAACCCACGAAAATTCCAATTCCATAAACCAACGCTGTTACGAAAACAGACGCATGTGCCAAAGGCTTCTCTTCATTGTTTGCCCCAGCGATAGAATAAATAAAAGCCGCCACAGGGGCTAATATGACCACTATACCTTCTAGAGTCTGCAGTGACATAAAAGGTCCGGTGAAAGGTATTCCCCAGTCAAAAACAAGCTGAAAAATTGGAACACTGTACAAGGTATAGGCGAGTAAAACGCCTCCCACTATTCCAGAAACAGAACCTGCAAGCTTGAAACGTGAACGAGGCACCATGTAGGTTGCAGCACTAAACATCACAAGTACGGGTGCCATTAGAAGCAGAAAGCTTGAAAGGTTCCCGCTTGGAAGCAGTAGGGTTGAACTTATACCCAGGCATAGTAGGTAGAAGGACGCTAAGACTACCCCGAGAAAAGCTGTGCCTTTCGTTGAGTTTTCTTCATAAAACTTGACCCCACAGAGTACTATGACGACGCCCAAAACTGACGAAACCCCTAACGCCATCATGAATAGCAATCTGCCCGATAGGGCTGCGATGTTAGCTTGGGAGGAAATGGGAATTGTTGACCATGAATAGCCCAATAAAATCATGACTGGTATGTTGACCATGATGTATCCTACACCCAACATTGTTAGGGCGGATAGAACAAGCTTTCGAAGAGTCAATTCAGCGCCTACTATTCTTGTCTCCATTCGTTGAGAAACGTTGAACCTGCTGGTCTCAATTGTCACTTCTTCTGTCTTTTGCATGGAAAAGTCTCTGCACCCAAATCTATTTAACATATATGAATACTGAGTATATATCATCTGTAAATTTCAGAATCTAAATCAAACATGCAGATGTTTTCACAAAGCTAGAACTGGGGTCTTTTAGATAGAAACCTTGGAAGACTTAAAGACTGGAAAGGTTTGCCCTTCGTTTCCTCTCTCATCTCTTTAATCAACTCTGGAAGTCGCATTTCCCTAATCTTCCTTAGCCTTCTGTCACGCACTGGAAGCACACCTGAGTCTATTTCTCTCCGACCAATCACTAGCACGTAGTTTATCCATTCCATTTCCGCCTCTCTCACCTTCTTCTGCATCGTGAATTGCCGGTCGTCGATGTCCACTCTTATACATTGTTTCTCCAACTCGTCGGCGATTTCATTGGCGTTGTCGATGAATTTGTCTGAAATCGGTATGATTCTCACTTGTATTGGGGAGAGCCAAAGTGGCAAGGATGGAACTTTCTGCTTTAGAGCCGCATCAAAAACAGTGTAAAGATAACGCTCTATTCCACCTAACACTGCCGTATGCAAAATAGGCGGATAAGATTCTTCTCTCTTCTCGTTCACGTATTTAATTCCAAACCTTTTGGCGTTTCCCACGTCAATCTGAACAGTAGCTATCTCCCTAGACCGTTTCAATTCGTCGGTTACGTGATACTCCACGTTTATAACCCAGTAGTATTTTTCTTCAGGAACAAAGTGCAAAAGAGCAGGTTTGCTGTCAACCTTAACTAACTCAGTCATGAAGTCTCTGTTTTCCTCGAAGAAACTTTTGGTTAAATTGTACAAAGAAACGTACTGATTGCCGAGTTCTCTGGCTTTTTCATGAATCTTTCTGTGCACTTTCAGCGTCATCTCTTTGGCATGCTCTAAGTCGAGGCATAATACGTGGTAGTCTGGCATGTAGAATCTTCGTAGTCTGAAACCAAGCAAGGTTTCACCCGACTGCTCTAGGCGATAGCTGTCTGCGATTTCAAACATTCCCAGTGGCAAATGTTTGTAACTAATCATCCAATCTTTGAGCATGGAAAACTGTTGGAAACAAGCTGCATACTTCAAAATGAATTCTTCGTTGTCAACGGGAACAGTGTAGAGTCTTTCACCGAACAAGTCCGCATGTTCCCTAATTGCTGGGACATTCAAATCAAACAAATTCGTGCCCTTTATTGAAAAACTCGGTATGCTTAGTTCGTTTACACTTTGCCAAGCGTAGTCTCCAACCAAATCAACCATCAGCGCGGCTTTTGGACCGTACCGCATGTGCCCAGAATCAGAGCTGGGCTCCCATTGAAACCCGAACCTATTCAAAATGTCAATAATGCGTGGTTCTCCACCTGGAGCTTCTTTTTTGAAAACTTCCTTCTCAGTTAGTATTTTAATGTCCTCTTCGTCTTTTTCAAACCTGTAAGCTTTGGGATCAGCGGTTTCGCCGTCAAGCTTCAATATCGAATATTCTGGTTTCGGGATTCTCCATTTTTTTACTTTCCTTTCTTCTCGCTCTTCCAAAGAAGGCGCAATAACCTTTGATTGTTCAGCTAAAGGATGCCCTTTAATGGCAATCGTGAACTGTTTGTTCCACCCGAACGGGCTTCGATATGTTTCTATACCCAAGTCTTTAGCATATTTTTCCATAGTCTTCAAAACGTTCAAAGCTGCTGCGGGCTTAGCTAAACTGCTGCTCAGGTGAGCGTATGGATAAATTAGAATCTTTTTTGCCTTTAGTTCTTGTAGCGAGTCTTTAACCTCGTTTATTGCTTTTTTAGCAACGGCTTCGTTGTCGTCTTTTTCCACGCATGTGAACAATACAACTAGGTCGTCTAGTCTCTTCAGTTTTTTGTCAGTTTCCTCAGCTATCGCAACCTCTTTCTTAATGGGCTTGTACTCGATGAAGTCTGAATGCAACTGAAGAATTCTCACTCTGCTTAGCCTCTGCCCGGTATTCCGTGTCTCCATTTCTCAAGTGTACGGTCTTTTTTGGTTCCTTTTTTGAATTCTTTATAATGCTCCTTGCACAGGTAAGCGCGCCTTGCTTCGTCAACTTTCAGACCTGCACTTTTCACTTTGTCGATTGGTAATGAACGAATTGCGTCGTTGCCACATCCTGTTACGCTGCATTTGACGCCTTTTGCCACACGCCCCAAAAGACTTGGCACCACCATGCGAATTTGATTCACTCATTTTTTCTACTGTTTCTCATATATTTCTCTAGCTCTCTCATAAGTCTCTTCCCTCTCACCGAACTTTTCTGGACCAAAGCCTTCAACAACAAACGAAGCTGAAGCAGCTCCAACACAAGCACACCACAGCGGGTCTTTTCCACGAACGTATTCAGCTAAGAACGCTCCGCTAAAGGTGTCTCCCGCGCCAGTTGGGTCAATAATAGCATTTGATTCATAGGCTGGAATTTTGTAGAATGTCTTATCGAAGCACATTGTGGCGCCGTGCACGCCTCTAGTAACGATAACTATCTTAACTCCATAATCACAGATTTTTCTTATTGCAAGTCGCAAGTTGTTTGTTCCAGTCACAGCTTCTATTTCGTTCTGCGAAGACTTATACACATCAACTTGGTTCAAAACTGATTTCCTCTGCCACTTTTTTAGATTCACGTTTCCTTTTCTGTCAAAACTTCGAACAAACCCCTGAGGGTCTAGAGACAGAATGCTTGTCGCCTTTCGCAGTTTGATGGCCAACTCTTTTGGGAGTTCGTTGGCTATAGGTGCTACATGAACTGCTGTGGCTTGCAATGAGTCAGATAAATCGTTGACTGAAATTGGCGGCGCACAAGTTTTCAACTGCAACTTTCGTTTCCAATCTTTTTGATACTGGATAACAAACTGGGTGGAGGAAGCTCCTTTAACTCGTTGCAGCCCTGACAAGTCTATTTTGTTGTTTTTGAGCCACTTGACATAGTTGTTCGAGAAGTCTTCGCCCACCTTCGAAATCACCGAAACCCTTGCGCCAAGCTTAGCAGCAGCCAAAGAAACATAGGTTGGAGGTCCGCCTAACGTTGGCTTTATCGAATCGATTTTAGGCGAATGAATCCAATCGATGGCAAAGTGTCCAACCGTAACTAAATCAAACACGTGCTTTCCTCAGCGCTTTTCAAAGAAATCATGCATGAAGGAAAGACATATAAGAATAATTATTAACTCGCTTAACATTATATAAACGTGAGGATGGTACACAATTGCCAGTGAAGAGAAAAAGCCGTGGAAGAGCTAAAGGAGGCAAAGGAAGAGGCGAATTAGTTCAGTGCTCCGCCTGCGGCGCACTGGTTCCATCTGACAAGGCTAAAAAAATTTCGCGACCTGTCACTCTGGTTGAGCCTACCCTTGCCCGAGAGCTTCGGCAGAGAGGCGCATACATTCCTGGGCATGTAGAAACCAAATACTACTGCGTCTCTTGTGCGGTTCACCGTGGTGTGGTCAAAGTGCGGGCTCGAGAAGACCGTAGAAGAGCTTGGAGACGCCCAAGATACTAAACAATTGGTGTGGTAGTCTCCTTCTTTTTGGACGTCTTCCTGAAATAGATTACTCTTTGCATCACAGTAAAGTTTGTCAAAACGGCAAGTAAGAGCACGCTCCAACGTAATGCGTCAGACCACAAAAGGCTGATGAAACTGGCAACTGCTAAAATGATTATGCGTTCGGCACGTTCGGCTAAGCCCACGGTCTCAATTTTAACACCTGCTGCTTCCGCCCTGGCACGGCTGTAACTGACTAGCAAAGAGCCCATTAGAGCGGCTAGTCCAGAGAACAACCAAAAGGGCTCAGTTGTCAGCCAACCTAAAACAACACCGATCAAAACGAAAGCATCAGCGTAACGGTCGAGAAGCGAATCCAGGAAACCACCGAAAACTGTTACTTCTCCATAAAGCCTTGCCAGAACGCCGTCTAAAGCGTCACAAAAACCCGAAATCAGCAAGAACAAGGCGGCTGCAGTCAACAAAGCTAAATCAAACTGTGAATTCCAGTAGAGATAGGCAGAGAGCAAAGCCGTCAACACACCTAATGCGCTCACCTGATTAGGCGTCAAGCCGACACTGTGCGCCAATCTGGCTTCACCAACCATCAGCAACTGAATTCGCACTTTGAGTTTTGTAAGCAACTTACTGTCTTCGCCACCTAATACAGTGGTGAGCCGGGCAGGGCTTGGACCATCAACCCTCGCAAATTAAAGCTTACTGTTGTCATCCTTTTTCTTTTCTTCGGTCATATTTGGGTCTCCCCTTTTCCTGTTGGTTTTTTGTTAGGGCGGACATTATCTCGGCGATTAGCAGACTCCCTACTCCCCTACGACCAAGGAATAAGTGTCAGAAGCTTGCGTGCCTTCTCCTAAGGGTTTTTGCCAAAGATTCATGAGCTTGAACCAATTGCGTTAAAAACTCGAACAAGTTAGAATCTTGTCGGGAAGTAGGAGCGGAGATTTTCGTGCCTGAGAAAAGTCTAATGGAAGAGAAACAACAACACGTGGTTGAAGCGTTTAGAAAGTTAATGGAGGAGTCTCTGAAAGAAGGAATGTTACCAATCAAGTTCAAAGAACTAATCGCAATGAGTGTCGGATTGGCAATCAATTGTCCAGATTGTGTCAAGGGGCACACTGAACGTGCCATTAAAGCAGGGGCTACAAAAGATGAAATAGCTGAAGCCTTAGCTGTCACTTTATCGTGCCTCGGCTGTCCGACCTTTCCACGAAGCAAGGTCGTTGAGGAAACGCTAAAAGAACATAATCTCTGAAGGCATTTCGACTTCTTGGGTTTCTGCTAGGCTTCAATCAACGCAACGTTAGAGTTGTGTGTGGTGGGCCGGGCAGGACTTGGACCTGCGACCTTCGCCTTTCTTAAGCTTCGAGCTGCGTAAGGGCGACGTCCTAACCAAGCTAGACGACCGGCCCTCAGTTATTGTCTTAGATATGTTGTTTCAGTCTTGATAAAAAAGTAATGGCTACTTCCTTTTGCTTGTTAATTCGTTTAATTAAGAATTCGCGTTTTGAGTGGTTATCTTCCGTGTCGGGCGTTTCTGCGGTCTCTTTCTTCTCTTTTTCTCCACTCTGCTTTTCGCTGGGTTTCTATGAAAGTTTTTGTGCGCATCTCGCTTCTGAAGTGTTCTGAGTTGAACTCTGCTCTGTAACGGTTTACTTCTTGGTAAAATCTCTCGTAGTCAATCTGGTTTTTAGACAAAGCCTCTATTATTTCGTTTAGCTTGAGCCTGGCTTCTTGCGACGTGTTTTTGTCCCATGCACTGGAATATATGAGGTATGCGGCGTGGAATCTGAAATCAGAAGGTTGGTCAATTAGCAGTTTAGACACGGTTTCGGTTGACATTTGTTTGTTAGATGTGTTTGGTTCTTGGGTCATAAAGGTCTAGGCTCAACTGATGAATACAGCAATAGCAAAGCAACATTATAAAGTTTTTTTATCCTCAATCTACACGAAACATAAAAATAACCATGCAGCTAAACGAATCTAGGCAGTCGCTTGCGGGGTTGCCCTAGCCTGGTAGGGGGCAGAACAGCGCTAAGCTGAGTCCAAGCCTGCTAAGCCTGTGGTCCTAACGGGCCGCGCGGGTTCAAATCCCGCACCCCGCGCCATTTAAGGCAAGTTTCATTTTGAATTTAGCTTAGTTTCTTCACAAGAATCACGGCGTCTAATCCCCTCTGATAGTATTCTGGAATGTTTCCAGTAGTTTGGAAACCGTGTTTCTGGTAGAATTTGACAGCGTTTTCATTGTTTTTTCCTGTTTCGGTGTAAATTATCCTTGAGCCTTTTTCTTTTGCCCAGTCTATGCATTTTTCAATGAGTTTGTGTCCGACTCCTTTGCTGATGTGCTCCCTTTTAACTTGTATGTAATCAAGGTATGCTATATTGAACCATGCTCGATGCATTACTATAGCGAACCCAACAACTTTTCCGCCAGTCTCGGCTACAAAGACTCCGTCAGGCTGTTCCATGAAGGCATCAGAAATCATTTCTTCAACCATATCTCCACTCCAAACTCTACCCGAAGGGCTTGGATACTCAAACAAAATTTTCTTTATGGTTGCTAAGTCTTCGAAGCGATAATTCCTCACCGTAATCTCTTGGCTCATTCTGATCTCTCTTCTGTGATAATCGTTTGATGTCTCTGTCTCATCCTAATGAAGTTTTCACAGTCGTATCGAGAGGATAAAGTTTAATTTATTGTTAACATTATGGCTAACAGCCGTGGAGGTGCATCTGTTATCATCATTCCCGTGCGGTGTTTCAGCTGCGGTAGCCTAATCGGTGACAAATGGGAAGACTTTGCAAGACGGGTTAAAGAAGGTGAAGACTCGGGTAAAGTCTTAGACAGTTTGGGCGTCAAGCGTTATTGTTGCCGCCGCATGCTACTTTCCCACGTTGAGGTCATTGATGAAATTCTCAAGTTTTACGAGGAGGCTGGCAAAAGAAAACTCGCCCGAACATCTGAGTGATGAGGACGAATACTGTGTCTACACTGATTAAGGGAGTAGTTGCTCGCAAGGTTTTCAACATTCGAGGAGAAGAAACAATCGAAGTAGACGTGACTACTCAAAACGGGTTTGGAAGAGCCTCAGCCCCAGCTGGAGCCAGCCGAGGAAAGGGCGAAGCGACTCCCTATCCAAAAGGGGGTGTGGACGCTGCCATAAAAAAAGTGGAGAAAGTAATTGCGCCTAAACTAGTTGGAGTAGACAGTCAAAGGCAGGCAGAAATCGACCTCTTACTCCACAAGATAGATGGAACTGAAGATTTTCGCAACATTGGAGGAAACACTTCTTACGCTGTCTCCCTAGCCATAGCAGAAGCAGCAGCTTGCTCGCAGGGTGTTCCCCTCCTCAAACATTTAGCTGGACGTTTAGCTAGCGAACTTCCCCACCCCTTAGGAAATGTTTTAGGAGGAGGGAAACATGCTCGTGCAAAAGCGCCCGACATACAGGAGTTTTTGGTCATCCCTACAAAAGTGGAGTCGTTTTCAGCCGCAGCTAAAGCCAACATCCTCATACATCAAAAAGTCGGTGCGTCCCTCGTCAAGAAAGACCCAACATTTACTGGCGGCAGAGGAGATGAAGGAGCGTGGGCACCCAACTTGGGAAACGAAGACGCGTTAGAAACCGTTGCTGAAGCAAGCGAAAGGGTTTCTGAAGAAACTGGGGTTCAGTGCAGAGTTGGCTTAGACATGGCTTCTTCAAGCCTCTGGAACCCAAAAGAAAAATGTTACGTTTACATTCGAGATGATGTCAACAGAGACTCTGGAGAACAACTGGACTTTGTTCTAAGTCTAGTCAAAAAATACAATTTGGGTTATGTAGAAGACCCGTTCCACGAAGATGACTTTGCAAGTTTCACAGAACTCACTAGGAAAGTTAAAAACTGCTTAGTTTGCGGCGACGACCTATTCGTAACAAACAAGAAGAGACTTGCAAGAGGAATAGAAATGAAGGCTGCAAACGCCACAATCATCAAAGGAAATCAAGTAGGTACGCTCACTGACGCTTGGGAAGCAGCCCTTTTAGCTCAGAAAGCCGAATACGTAACGGTGATGTCGCACAGGTCTGGAGAGACCACGGAAGCGCACATATCGCATTTAGCCGTAGCCTTCCGATGCCCCATAATCAAGGCTGGCGTGGTTGAAGGAGCACGCGTAGCAATTATTAATGAACTCATACGGATAGAAGAAATAATCGGAGAAAGGGCTAAAATGGCAAATCTTTCACTATAAGAAGGAAGAACTCAACATGTCAGCAGAAGAAGAGAAAAAAGAAGAGAAGCCAACAGAAACAGCTGAGGTGCCTACAGGCGAAGTGGACACTTCGTTAACGGCTGCGGAGGAAGAGGTTCGCATAGTAGAGGAACTTCTACTACCCCAAGACACTTTGCTTTCGGCAGGAATACACATTGGAACAAGAATGAAAACCAAGGACATGGACCCCTTCATATATCGGGTTCGACCAGACGGACTCTTTGTTTTAGATGTAAAGAAAACCGACGAACGCATCAGAATCGCATCCAAATTCTTGGCTAGGTTTGAACCGTCTAAAGTTGTTGCGGTTGCAGCGAGACTTTACGGGCGGGAACCCGTTAGAAGGTTCTGTGAGGTCACGAAAGCCACGCCTATAATCGGGCGTTTTGTTCCCGGAATGCTCTCTAACCCGCTTTATTCGGGGCGCATAGAACCAAACGTTGTGGTTGTTTCTGACCCAAAGGCTGACGTTCAAGCTGTTAAGGAGGCGGGTGCCATAGGTGTTCCAGTCATAGCCTTATGTAGCACTGACAACGAATTTGCAGGTGTGGATTATGTCATCCCAACCAACAACAAGGGCAGACGAGCCTTAGCCGTAGTCTACTGGCTCTTAGCTAGGCAAATACTACGTGAAAGAGGCGAGCTTCCGCCAGACGGAAGCCCAACACTGTCAATCGACGATTTCGAGGTAAAACTGACAAAAGAAGAATAGGCTGCCAAAAGGAGATTAAGACTTGAGGATTAGGCGCCCAACTCAAGCTGGAGCGTTTTACGCTGGTTCCCAAGAGTCGTTGAGAACGCAGATAGAACAATGCTTCAAGCATAAATTGGGACCTGGCTCATTACCCAAGGTTGCGGATAAACCCCTTCAGAAAATTGTAGCATTGGTTAGCCCCCACGCGGGATACATGTATTCTGGACCAGTAGCAACACACGGATACCACCGTTTGGCACAGGATGGGAAACCAGACATTGTCGTTTTATTTGGTCCTAATCATACGGGAAGCGGAAGTCCACTTGCTGCAATGAGAGAAGGAGTTTGGCGCACGCCTCTTGGAGATGTGGAAATTGACACAGCTACGGCTGATTTGATTTTGCGTGCTTCCAACATTATTGACGTTGATGATTCTGCTCATGCATCTGAGCATTCTATTGAGGTGCAGTTGCCGTTTCTCCAGTTTCTTTACGGCTCAGCGTTCAAGTTTGTTCCCATCTGCTTTCTCATGCAGGATTTGCAGTCTAGCCGAGAAGTGGGCTTGGCTGTGGCGAAGGCTTTGGAGGGCAAGAACGCTGTTGTGGTTGCCTCAACCGACATGACTCATTATGAACCGCAGAAAATAGCTGAAAGAAATGATAAGGCTGCTATCGAGGCTATGGTGACACTTGATGAAGGAAAGCTTTACTCTACTGTGGAAGCCTACAACATATCCATGTGCGGTTACGGACCAACCATCGCAGCAATTACAGCAGCAAAGGGCTTAGGCGCCAAAAAAGCCGAGTTGTTGTGTTACAAGACTAGTGGAGATATTATTGGCGACTATTCAGCAGTTGTCGGCTACGCCTCTCTCGTGTTTACAAAATAGTTGTGGTGCCCATTTTTTGAAGAAGGAGGCTGTGACCGCTTCTGCACCCGCCAAAGTGATCTTGTTCGGTGAACACTTTGTTGTTTACGGCGAGCCAGCGGTTGTCTTAGCCATTGACAAACGAGCATACGCTTCTGTACAGTTGAGGAAGGATGGGCGAATTTACATAGCATCCACTAACCTAAACGTTGCAGGCATCTTTAAAGGAGAAAGATTTCAAACCCAGAAAGGCGGCTTCAGAGCTCGTTTAAAGCTTGAACCCATAAGAAAAGCTGTGCAGCAAGTTTTGGAAAAAGCTGAAAGAAAGGCAGGTGTAAACGTGAAAATCAGTTCTGACATTCCTGTTTCTGCTGGATTAGGCTCGTCTGCCGCAGTGGCAACATCAACAATCATGGCAGTCAGCAGTCTTTTAGGACTTGAACTCTCTCACAGCCAAATTTTCACGATGGCTTACGAATCTGAACGTCTCATCCACGGTACTCCCTCGGGCATCGACCCTGCTATCTCAACTTACGGCGGCACGCTTCAATTTCAAAAGGGTAAAGACTTCATTTCTTTAAACGTGAAAGCGAACATACCTTTAGTGGTGGGCAACACTAAAGTTGAACGTTCAACAGGCGAGCTTGTTGCAACAGTGCGCCATTTCAAAGAGCGTTATCCGTCTCTAATCGACCCAGTGATTAAAACTGGCGGAAAAGTTGCTCTAGACGCTGTTGAAGCACTGCAAAAGGGCGACTTATCCACAGTGGGCGAGTTGATGCATATTAACCACGCTTTACTAAGCGCAGTTGGCGTGTCCCATGAGTCTCTGGAGCGCTTAATTTACGGAGCGAGAAAAGGAGGCGCCTTAGGAGCAAAACTCACTGGTGGTGGAGGAGGCGGATGCATGATAGCCTTAGCTGAAACTGGCAAACTAAAACGAGTTGTAAAAGCCATCGAAAAAGCTGGCGGAACAGCCTTCATCGCTCAAAAGACCAATGAAGGTGTGAGAATTGAAAACTAGGCAAATAGTTTTGAAACTAGGCGGCTCTGTGATAACTCACAAGGAAAAGCCTCAAACCGCAAATCTTGAGGCGATAAGACGTTTAGCAAGCGAGATTTCGGCTGCCAAAGCTGCTCCTTTGATTGTGGTTCACGGCGGCGGCTCATTTGGGCATCCATTGGCTAAGCGTTACGCCATTAAGGAGGGCTATAGGGGCACAGCTTCTCAAGCTTTAGGGTTTGCTGAGACTCATCAAGCAATGGTTGCTCTAAACAAGTTGGTTGTAGACGCTTTAATACGCCAAAATGTTCCCGCTGTTGCGGTTTCGCCTTCTTCCTGCATTGTCACGAAGTCAGGTCGCATTCGCACTATGTTTGATGAAACCTTGAAAAAACTGCTCCAAACTGGGTTTGTGCCAGTTCTGCATGGCGACACTGTTTTTGATTCAGATTTAGGCTTTACCATATTGTCTGGTGACCAGTTAATAGCTTATTTAGCCATGCACCTCAATGCAGAACGCATCATCGTAGGCATAGACGTTGACGGTTTACACACAGCCGACCCAAAGACAGATGCCTTGGCAAGGTTAGTTAGTCACATTAGCCTTAAAGAATTGAAGAGTATGCTACAACATATTGAAGAAGCCAAAGTCACAGACGTAACAGGCGGAATGCTCGGAAAAATCTCGGATTTACTGCCTTCCGTTGAAAAAGCCATCCCCGTGCTCATTGTGAACGCCGTAAAACCAAATAACATTTACAAAGCTCTTAAAGGTGAAAAAGTCAAAGGCACACTCATCGAAAAAGGATGAAACACAAGTGTCCAAAAAAACAAAAGGAAGAAAAGCCGACCATCTTGAAATCTGTTTGGAAGAGAACGTTCAAGCACGCCACGTAACCACAGGTTTCGAAGAAATATTTCTAGTGCACAGAGCATTGCCCGAAGTTGAACGCAGCAAAATACACTTGTCAACAACCCTTTTCAACCACACGTTTTCTGCACCACTAATAGTCGAAGCAATCACGGGTGGTGCCAAAAAAGCCACAAAAATCAACTCAGCCATTGCCACCGCTGTTGAAAAACTGGGTTTAGGCATGGGTGTTGGAAGCCAACGAGCAGCCATCGAAAACCCAAGGCTGGAGTCCACTTTCACTGTGGCAAGAGAGAAAGCGCCCAACGCCTTTCTCATAGCCAATCTCGGCGGAGCCCAACTTGTCAAAGGCTACGGAGTCAAAGAAGCCAAAAAAGCCATAAAAATGCTCGATGCTGACGCCTTAGCAATTCACCTTAACCCACTACAAGAAGTTGTTCAACCCGAAGGCGAAACAAGCTACAATGGGCTGCTTAAAAAAATAGAGGAAATCGTCCACGCCCTAGACATACCAATCATAGTTAAAGAAACAGGCGCAGGAATAGCAGCTGAAGACGCACAAAAACTCGAATCTATAGGAGTAGCAGGCATTGATGTTGCAGGCGCCGGCGGAACAAGCTGGGCTGCAGTGGAATATCACAGGGCAAAACGTCAGGGCGACGAGTTTCATCAAAATCTCGGCGAAGTTTTCTGGGACTGGGGCATTCCTACAGCCGCTAGCCTCATCGAAACAACACAAACTGTTCATACACCAGTCATTGCCTCTGGAGGAATACGTTCTGGAATAGACGCGGCTAAAGCCTTGGCTTTGGGAGCAAGCCTTGTTGGGGTGGCGCATCCTGTTTTGGACCCTGCTTTTCACGGCACAAAGGGTGTTGAGAGAAAACTTCAGTTGATTATTGAGGAGTTGAGGATCTCCATGTTTTTAATGGGAGTAGATTCTGTTCAAAAACTCAGAAAGGTGCCAGTGGTTGTGACTGGAAAAATGAACGATTGGTTAACCATGCGTGGGTGCGACTTACAAAAATATGCGAGGCGTAATCAATGACAACAAGTAAAGTTAAAAAAGTGCAGATAGACGTGGAGAAAATACTGGAAGAAAAGGCTCAGAAGATCAATAAAATGATTGAAAAATACATTCCACGAGAATATGACAAGAACTCATTTGCGTTTGCGTTGAGCCCGCCACGTTATGACTATAACTTAGCCGCTTTAAACAAGGCAGTGGCTGAACCCATATGGGATTTCTTAGATCGAGGGGGCAAACGCTGGCGTCCATCTCTGTTTCTCTTGGTTGTTGAGGCATTGGGCAAAGACCCAAAAGGGTTGCTGGACTTTGCCATCATACCTGAAGTGGTTCACAACGGGACCATAATGATAGACGATGTGGAGGATAACTCTGAGTTTAGGAGAGGCAAGCCTTGCACGCACAGGCTGTTTGGTTTAGACGTCGCCGTCAATGCTGGAAACGCCATGTACTATCTGCCATTATTATCCCTAATTAAGAATCGTGACAAGCTTTCAGCTGACAAACTAAGCAAGATTTACGAGATTTACGTTCAGGAAATGATTCACATAAGCTTCGGTCAAGCCGTAGACATAGCTTGGCACAAAGGTTTAGCAGACGCTGACAAAATCACCGAACCCCAGTACATGCAGATGTGCGCCTACAAGACTGGAACCTTAGCCAGAATGGCTGCGAAAATTGCGGCTGTTCTATGCGACGCCAGCGAAGACACAGTTGAACGCTTAGGAAGGTTCGCCGAAGCCATAGGCGTAGCCTTCCAAATTCAAGACGACATCCTAGACCTGAGCAGCAGCAGGTTTGCTAAGAGAAAAGGCGGGCGCGGACAAGACATAACCGAGGGTAAGCGAAGCCTGATAGTTATACAGGCACTGCAAAAAGCCACGCAGAGAGACAGGAAAAGACTAATTGAAATCTTAAACATGCACACAACTAATCAAAGGCTGAGAAACGAAGCCATACAAATATTGAAAAAACATGATTCTATCGGGTATGCGAAAGAAACCGCGCGTAAAATGGTAGCTGAAAGCTGGGAAGAAGTGGATAGGCTACTTCAACCATCAGATGCCAAGGATAAACTGAAAGCCTTCGCAACGTATTTAGTAGAAAGAAAAATCTAGTCGAGTCGTCGAAAACCTTGGCCACCAGTGAAGACAGGGCAACCATAAAGAAAATTGCGCTTCTAAACGCGCTTCATTACAGTGGAAAGGCGCAGTTTCAACCAGTTTTGGGAAAGCTGCTCACTGAAAGACCAGATTTGAAGACAAAGATTAAGGAAGTTGCACCAGTTGTAAACGAAATTGTCAAAGAGGTCAATGAACTTTCTTTAGAAGACCAACGAAGACTGGTTGAAGAAAAGTGGCCTCAAGCATTAGTTAAGGAGAAGGCTGAAGCTGAAAGGGTTTTGCCGCCGTTGCTCAACGTGGAGAAATATGAGCGTGTTGTGACACGTTTTGCACCCAACCCGGACTGCGTGTTGCAGTTGGGCAATGCACGGGCTATAGTGCTCTGCCATGAATACGCAAAAATGTACAAGGGTGTTTTCCGGCTTCGTTTTGAGGACACTGACCCTAGGTTGAAGAGGTCTGCTTTGCCCTTTTACGATGCCATACGTGAAGACTTGAGGTGGCTGGGCTGCGAATGGGATATGGAAGCCATTCAAAGCGACAGACTGCCTCTTTACTACATGCACGCTGAGCAACTTATCAAAAATGGAGGCGCATACGTTTGTACGTGCACTCCTGAAAAGTTCCGCAAGCTTGCGTTGGCTAAGAAACCTTGTCGTTGCCGAGACTTGTCTCCTTCAGAGCAGTTGACCCGTTGGAAACACATGTTGAACGGAACTTACAGAGAAGGGAAGGCTGTTGTAAGGGTGAAAACTGATTTAACCCATCCTAACCCTGCAGTGCGGGATTGGCCTGCTCTGAGAATTATTAACCCTAGGAGGTATCCTCATCCACGTGTAGGCGGCAAATACAGGGTTTGGCCTCTGTACAATTTTTCAGCTGGGGTAGATGACCATTTGATGGGTGTAACACATATCATACGTGGGAAGGAGCATCTCACCAATCAGACTCGTCAAGAGTACATGTATCGTCATTTTGGTTGGAAGTATCCTGAGGCTATTCATTATGGCAGAATGAAAATGGCTGGCGGCTTACTCAGCAAATCAAAGATAGTTGAGGGTGTGCGGAAAGGCGCTTTTACAGGGTGGGATGACCCTCGATTAGCTACTTTTATTGCTTTGAGAAAGCGGGGAATACTACCCGAAACCATTAGGCGCCTTATCATTGAGGTGGGTCCAAAAACAGTCGACGTCACGTTGAGCTGGGACAACTTGTACGCTATTAATCGTAAACTAATCGACCCCGTGGCTAACCGTTACTTCTTCGTGGCTGACCCTAGAAAAATCATAGTGAAAAACGTTGCAAAACAAGTGACGGCAAACGTTCCGATGCATCCTGACCATCCCGAACGAGGCTATCGAAGTTTCCAAATTAAACCCGTTAACGGTGAAGCCGCCTTCTGGATTCCAAGCCAAGACGCTAGCTTGATGAAGAGTAGAGACATCATTCGCTTCATGGGACTCTTCAACATCCAAATCGAAAGCGTGCAGTCAGGCGTGATTGAAGCGTTATACCACAGCAAGGAACATGAAGAAGCGAAGAAGCTCGGTGCACCTTTGATTCATTGGATTCCCGCGGAAACGGGCATTCCGTGCGAGGTGGTTATGCCAGACGCCACAACTATTCGAGGCATAGCAGAAGACGCATGCAAAAAATTGAAACCAAACGACATTATCCAGTTTGAACGTTTCGGCTTCGTGAGAATTCACAGCCTAGATTGGAACATAATAGCTTATTATGCGCATAGGTAAGCATCTCCATTTAGTTTTTCGATTATGTAGTTTGGTCTGAATCAGAATTCCATTCGTTGACAGCTTAATCTACAATTCATAATTTGCTTATACGAGGTTTTGTTAGAGAGATTTCCAAAAAAACATCCTTTCACCTTCGGGGAGTTAGCATGGCACGTAGAGATTTTGATGAGCTTCTGCTGGAAGCAGTTGATGAAGGGCTGTCGGCGGTGGGAGAATCCTCAAAAGAAGCAATCTATTTTCACCTTGAGAAAAGTTTCAATGTTAAAAAGGATGAGATTCCCTTTAGAATAGACGATTTTGCAAAGGCAATTGAAAAGATTTTTGGGCTTGGAGCTAATTTTCTTGAGATTCTGATTATGAAACGACTTTATGAAAAAGTTGGAGGATGTTTCAAATGGCACGGAGCTGAAGATTTCACGTTCACTGCCTATGTAGCTATTGCTAAACAGGGTTTTTCGGAGAAGGAGGAAAGCGACAAAACAGCCGAAGAGGTGGTTCCGTGCGAGGAGAAAGTGCTGAACAAGTAATTTCGTCTTCTACAAAAAGCACACCCTACGCCCACGCCTTCGAATTGTTGTTCGAGAATGCTAATGATGCGATTTATATCCTTGACATCCACGGAAATTTTGTGGCTGCCAACAAGAAAGCAGAAGAACTAACCGGGTTCAAGCGAGAAGATTTCATTGGAAAATCTTTCAGAAAAATTATCCCAGTCAAAAGCTTTCTCAAGGCTATGGAAGGCTTTTTAGCTGTAACCAGAGGAAAGTCAATCAGACTCGAATTAGAACTAAAAACAGCAGCCAAAGATACTATCCCTGTTGAGTTGACCTCAGCTCCTCTTATCATTAACGGAAAAATCGTTGGGACCTTTGGAATTGTGCGAGATATAAGCGAACGTAAGAAATCAGAGGAAGCACTAGAGAAATCTGAGGAAATGTTCCGAACTTTGATGGAAGAAGCTCCAATCAGCATATGCAATACCGATCTCAAGGGAAAAATCACTTTTATCAACAAGAGATTCGAAGAAGCAATGGGCTATTCACGAGAGGAACTCGTTGGCAAGAACGGTTTCAAGATTGGTATTATGTCCGATGAAACACTGAAGTCATTCAAGAAACGAATGAAAGAGAGATTAATGGGAAAACCCAGTCGCATTTTAGAGGGACAGTTCAAACGCAAAGACGGAGAATGGATATGCGCAGAAGTAGAGAGCAGAGTAATCAAGAAGTTCGGGTTTCCAGTCGGCTTCCAACTTATTGCAAAAGATATTACTGAACGAAAGAAAGCGGAAGAAGAAGGGAAATTTTTTGAGGAAAAGCTCTCAGCATTGAACACTTATAGTCAGAAACTGAACATGGCGAGGAACATGGAGGAAATATATCGACTGACATTGGACGCCACGGAGAAGCTACTGGGCTTCGAAATAGCCTTCTTTATGGTTGTGGACAAAGGCATGCTTTGCGTGGTGGATCACCGCGGATATCCAGAAGGTTTTTCCGTTAAACTGCCTCTAGACGGCTCAAGGAAAGGCGTAAGCGTTAAGGTGGCGAGAACTGGACAATCGATCAACGTTCCAGACGCTGAAAAGAACCCTGATTGGGTTGAGTTTTGGCCTGGTATACGCTCTGGACTCGACGTGCCAGTTAAGTTTGGAGATAAAGTTCTTGGAGTCATAGGCGTAGACAGTAAATCATTAAATGCTTTCGACGAAAAAGATCAAAAACTGGTTGAAATCTTAGCGTCTCATGCTGCTACGGCAATGAGCAATTTAGAACACGCTAGAAACTTAGAGATACAAGCAAGAGAGATTCGCGAGAGCCAAGAGAAGTTTGAACGGTTATTCATGGACAACCCCGAAGCCGTTGTTTACGTGGGTCCAGACTTTCTCATTGTGGATGCAAACCCACGCTTCGTAGAGCTTTTCGGATACCCTTTAGACGAAATTAGAGGTAGACACATCGACGATGTTGTAGTGCCAAACGATAAGATAGAAGAGGCAAAAATGGTGGATCGAAAAGCGTTGGAAGGAAGCTTTTATCATGAGACTGTTAGAAAGCGGAAAGACGGTTCATTATTTCCAGTCTCAATAGCCGTTGCTTCCATAAAAGTTGAAGGCAAGCACATAGGCGCCGTGGGAATCTACAGAGACATCACCAAACGAAAGGAAATGGAGAAAAAATTAGAGGAGTACTCACAACATCTGGAAGAACTTGTTGATAAACGAACCAGAGAGTTGAAAGAAGCACAACGGCAGCTTCTTAAAGCCGAAAGGTTAGCAGCAATCGGAGAATTGGCAGCAATGGTTGGTCACGACCTACGCAATCCGTTAACAGGCATTGAAGGCGCTGCGTACTATTTGAAAATTAAGTTAGGCTCAAAAGTGGATTCTAAAATAAGTGAAATGCTGGGGCTTATTGAAAGGAACATTGAGTACTCGAACAACATCATAACTGACCTTCTAGAATACTCAAGAGAAATACGCTTGGAAACTAGGGAAACCAGTCCAAAACTAATTTTGAAGGAGGCATTGTCTTTGGTCAATTTTCCCGAAAACATCAAAGTCATTGACATGACTCAAAGCAAACCAAAGATAAAAGTTGATGTGGAGAGGATGCAGAGGGTCTTCGTCAACATCATCAAAAACGCAATCGACGCCATGCCTCAAGGTGGAACATTGAGAATCACAAGCAAGCAGTCAAACAGCAAGTTAGAATTTAATCTCACGGATACTGGGGTTGGCATGACAGAGGAAGTTCTGGAAGAGCTTTGGACACCGCTGTTCACAACAAAAGCTAAAGGAATGGGATTAGGCTTGCCGATTTGTAAACGCATTGTGGAAGCACATGAAGGAAAAATCTTTGTAAAAAGCAAAGTCAATGAAGGAACCACGTTCACAGTAGCAGTTCCAATTAAACTTGAAACAGAAGGAGGTGAAAACGCATGGTTGAAACCGTCAGAATCCTTGTTGTCGACGACGACGAAAGCATAAGGAAAGTCCTGGCAACTATACTAGAAGAAAAAGGATACGTTGTTGACACTGCTCAAAACGGAAAAGAAGCAATAGAGAAATCAAACGCCAAGTTCTACAACTTAGCCTTAATAGACATTCGACTGCCAGACATGGAAGGAACCAAACTATTGACTGCCATGAAAGAAACAACTCCAAAAATGGTGAAAATAATCATCACAGGTTATCCTGCACTGCAAAACGCCATCGACGCTGTCAACAAAGGCGCAGACGCCTATCTAATGAAACCAGTCAGCATTGAAGAGGTTCTCAGCACAATCAGAAAACATTTGAAAAAGCAGCAAGAAGCCAGAAAATACAGCGAAGAAAAAGTAGCGGAATTCATCGAAACCCGAGCAAAAGAGTTAGAAGTAATGCCCAATCGAAGAACTCCTTAGCGTATCCTTCTCTTTTTTATTAAGACCCTTTTGAACATGACTGCGAACCTTTTGCTCGTTTCTTCTTCTTTGAAATCTACTTTCTCAAAGATATGATGCGCTTTTTCAGTTCCGCTACCCTTGTGTTCTCTCCCGAAACCTTGATAAATGGGTGTTGTTGATAAAAGTCTGCACTTAGGAATATTAAGGGTGAGGCAAATTGTCTAGACCATTCTACGTGAAGTTCAGCGTCCCAAAAGAGGTTGTGGACGCCGCCTATGAAGCCCTGCAACTGGCTGCTCAAACTGGGTCAGTTCGTAAAGGCACAAACGAAACCACCAAGGCTATTGAAAGAGCTCAAGCCAAGTTAGTTGTTATTGCTGAAGATGTGGACCCGCCTGAGGTCGTGGCGCATCTACCACTCATATGCGACGAACGCAAAATTCCATACGTTTTCGTGCCGAACAAGCAGAAAATCGGGTCAGCTACGGGTATTGATGTTCCTGCTGCGGCTGCTTGCATTGTGGAAGTGGGTGACGCTGCTTCGCTTGTTAAGGAAATTGGTAAACGGGTTGAAGAGGCTAAGAAGAAGGTTGGTAGTAGCGGCGAATGAGCAAGGAAAGCGCTGAAAGAGTTGAGAAAAGAAGCGAGAGAGAAGAGGTTGAAGAGGGGTTAACGCCAGCCGAAGTCATACAGGTGATTGGGCGTACAGGCGTAACGGGTGAAATCAATCAGGTTCGCGTGAGAGTGCTGGAAGGTCGGGACAAGGGACGCATTATCACTAGAAATGTGAAGGGACCAGTGCGTCCAAACGACATCTTAATGTTACGCGAAACTGAGCGTGAAGCCAAAAGATTAAGGTAAGTTAGAATTGATGGGGAAAAGAGGGCAAAATGCCTAGACCTCGACGATGCTCCTTCTGCGGACGGGACTTTCCCGCTGGCACTGGTCTGATGTATGTGCGCAACGATGGCTCCCTCTTCTGGTTCTGCTCCAGCAAGTGTAGAAAAAGCAGTGTTAACATGGGGCGAGACGCCCGCAAGCTTCGTTGGACAAAGTATTATGGGAAAGAAGAGAAAGGGAAAGCTTAATCGTATGGTCAGATACGATACGCTCTGCCACATCATAAGTGACCAGAGACTACTCTTGCTTAAAAAATCTGTTGGACTGTTTGGCGGAGGAAAGTGGAACGGTCTAGGAGGCAAAGTCAGAGTCGGCGAAAGTCCAGAACAAGCGTGTGTTCGAGAAGTCTACGAAGAATCGGGTCTGCGCATAAAAGGACTCAAATACCATGGCGTTCTCAAGTTCTGGTTTGGTGACACAGGCGAACCAATTGTTGTGTATGTTTTCTCAACCAAATCATTTAGGGGGCAGCTCAAAGAAAGCTCAGAAGGTATTCTAAGTTGGATTGATTTTGAAAAAGTGCCTTACGAAGAAATGTGGGAAGATGACCGATACTGGCTGCCGCTACTTATGGAGGGAAAAAATTTCAGGGGAGAATTCTATTTTAATCAGGAAGGAACTAAGCTGTTAAACCACAAGCTTGAGGCTTTGTAGACAGTGAGGAACCTCTATTGAACCTCATTATTTTTGGTCCGCCAGGTGCTGGAAAGGGCACATACGCCTCTAGGCTTGCAATCAGACTAAAAATTGTTAGCATAGCTACAGGTGACATGTTCCGCGAGGAGATTAAACGTAACACGGCTCTTGGAAAGAAGGTTGCGCTTTTTGTGAACAGCGGTGAGCTTGTGCCAGATGACATAGTTATAGAGGTTCTTGGAAAGAGGATTAGGGAGTCCAAGTGTGGGAAGGGTTTCATTTTGGATGGTTATCCGAGAACGGTTCGGCAAGCGGAAGCCTTAGAAAAGATTGTCAAAATTGACGCAGTTATTCGTCTTGTTGTGCCTGAATGGATAGTAGTGGAGCGTCTTTCAAGCAGAAGAATTTGCCGAAGCTGCGGTGAAGTTTACAATTTGAGGTATCTTAAACCCAAAATTGAAGACGTCTGCGACAAATGCGGAGGGCAACTCTACCAACGTGAAGACGACAAGCCAGAGGTTGTCAAAGGACGATTGAAAGTTTACGAAAAACAAACTCAACCATTAATCGAATATTACAAAAGAAAAATACCTATCATAGAAGTCGAAAACAAACAAATTGAAACACCTCCAGAAACAATAGTAGAAAAAATGATAAACAAACTGAAAAAAACCAACATAATAAAGTCAATTGATCCCCAATAAAATTCTATTCCACCACCACTTGCTAACGATGACATGTGTCAAAACGGGCTTGACGCCTTCTATGAGGCTAGAATCAATCAGGTAAAGGTTAAATGCTGTGGATGAGGAAACGTAAATGGAGTTCTGCTTTGAAAAATCTTGAAAAAATTGATGCAGAAAACAAAGAGTTCTATAAAGAATCCTATAACAATGTCGTTACAGGCAAATATTCTATTAAGGATATAGTGGGATTTGACCTAAAGAGACCTATAGTCTTCATTCCAAGGGTGCCTTGTGCTCATATAGCACCATCTGTAGCATTCCATTGCGCGCCTGCAAGAGAGAAACCGACTACTTCGATTCTTACTTTGCTACCTTTATACAACACATTGATTTATCCGATTGCCTCAACGTATGAAAAAGCAAAAATGTCTGAAGCAACATTCAAACAAGCTAATGATATCTCTCTCACAGATTTTCTTAGAATTGTAGAGAAAGGACGAATTGTACCATACTTTCCATCAGATTACAAATATTACGATGTCAAATTTCTACAAAATTTTTTAGAACCTGGACTTCCAAGAATCCCAAATTCACACATGTTCCTTATTCGCCGACGAAACGCCTGCAAGCTCACTAATGGAGATTGCAAGAAATGCTTAGGCAACCATGAGCTTGCAAGAAAAGACGTAACCACTTTTATGAGAGAGCGAGAAGAACCAAAGGCTTATGATGGTTGTGCTACCTGTCTTTCTGAAGCCTATGACATGGGAATAAATAAGGAGAACATATTGAAAACCTATCTCCCCAGGCATACTATTTGCTCAATAATAGACGTACTTGCCTCCAGAAATCTTGAAGCGGCATTTCAGACAAATTGCCCAATAGCGAAAGAGGCTCTTAGTCTTTTTGCTGGTTCCCCTCAGATTCCAGAATCCATTGAAGCTATTGTAAAAGGTCTAAAAGTTAAGTACACCACCGATGTGGACTTGGTAAGTTATTTGGAACTTCTAGACGGAAAAACGACTCGTGCTGTTCGTGAAGTTACCCGAAAGATTCTGGAAGATCCGTTTACATCAAAATATTCTGAGCGTTTGAATTCCAAGATTTTTGAATTCAATCGTGAGGTGGAAGAAGTAGCTAAGTCAAAGACAGCAAAGTTCTATCATGCAGTCTCCGATATTACTGTCTACGGAGGAAGCAAGTTCATTGAACGCCGAGCTCAAGGATATCTTCACCTTAGAAAGAAAGACTTACATAGAATGTCGGAATGGGTTGCTTCAAAACTTATGGATTTTCATGCGAAGGCAACAGGAAAGGACTGGACGATTGCACAGTTGTACCGAACTCGATGGAAAATTGAACAGTGTAAGAAACAGAGCGAGTCAAAATAAGTGGGTTCATCCTTCCTCATGCTTTCCGTCTTTTCTAGTTAAGTTTCAAAACAACTTCTTTATTACTCTTCAGTCTTAGAGAAACCTAACACTAGATTACCCAGTAGAGAATTGAGAAAGAGACAGAAAGATGTCAAGAAAGAGACTAGCAAAATCTGTTTATTATCTGGCTCTATTTTACAATCAGGAGTTTTCTGCGGGTCATCATGATCCCCCTCCTCTCCTCTAGTCCCTCTAACGAGACGAAACAATTTATAGGCTACATAACAATTCATCAAGAGAACACAAAACAACCATACCAAAAAAAGAGAAACCACACATGCCTATCCGACAACCCATCGTTTGCGTGCTTGGACACATAGACACAGGCAAGACACTCTTACTAGACAACATTCGAAAAAGCAGTGTTCAAGCAAGAGAAGCCGGAGGCATGACCCAACACATAGGCGCCAGCTACTTCCCAGTTGACACCCTAAAACAACTATCCCGTCCATTAATCAAACAATTAAAAGGCAAAATAACCATCCCAGGCTTACTCGTCATAGACACACCTGGACACGAAGCCTTCGTCAATTTACGCAAGAGAGGCGGCGCAGCAGCCGACATAGCCATCCTAGTCATCGACATCCTACGAGGCTTCGAAGCACAAACCTACGAATGCATAGAGATCTTGAAAGCCAGAAAAACACCGTTTCTCGTAGCCGCCAACAAGATCGACCGCATACCAGGATGGGTGAGCAAACCTGAACAACCATTCTCAACATCCTATCAAACACAGGACACCTATGTACATCAAGACTTAGACGAGCATTTCTACACAATCATGGGCACGTTCTCCACGTTAGGCTTCAGAGCCGACCGCTACGACAAAATAACCGACTTCACACGCACAATCGCCATAGTGCCAACAAGCGCCAAAACAGGCGAAGGCATACCCGAACTCCTAACCGTGCTCATAGGCTTAACACAAGAATACATGACTAAACAATTAACAGTGACCAAAGGACCCGCAAAAGGAACCGTACTCGAAGTCAAAGAAGAACCAGGATTAGGCGTAACCATAAACGCCATCATATACGACGGCATCCTCAAAAAAGGCGACACAATAGTCGTAGGCGGAAAAGACAAACCCATAACCGCCAAAATCCGAGCTGTACTCTTACCCAAACCACTAGACGAAATAAGAGACCCAAGAGACAAATTCTCATCTGTGGAATCGGTTTCAGCGGCAAGCGGAGTCAAAGTGGCAGCGCCCAACTTAGAAGGCGTCATAGCAGGCGCACCCTTATACGCGGTTCCCTCAGAAGAAAACGTCGACAACTACGTGAAACTAGTTTCAGAAGAAGTGGAAAAACTCAGAATTGTCACAGACATAGAAGGAGTAATACTCAAAACCGACGCCTTAGGCTCACTCGAAGCCATCGCCCAAATTCTCCAAAGAGAAAACGTGCCAATACGCTTAGCCGACGTGGGCGACGTTTCCAAACGAGACGTAACCGAAGCATCAGTGGTCAAAGAGCACGAACCGCTCTATGGCGCCATCTTAGCCTTCAACGTTAAGGTTCTGCCCGACGCCCAAGAAGAAGCAAAAAACAAAAATGTCCAAATCTTCCAACACAACATCATCTACCACTTAATCGACAACTACACCCAATGGATGAAGAGCGAACAAGAAGCACGCATGCTAAAAGAATTTGAAAAATTCGTCAAACCAGGCAAGTTGAAGATGCTTCCAGGATACGTTTTCAGAACAGCCAAACCAGCCATATTCGGAGTAGAAATCCAAGCTGGAACAATAAAACCAAAATATCCTTTGGTGGGCACGGAAGGACAAGACCTAGGCGAAATCATGCAGCTTCAAGCCAAGGGAAAGGCTATACCCGAAGCCACAGTTGGAATGCAAGTAGCCGTTTCTTTGGAGAAACCCATTGTTGGACGTCACATCAATGAAGGCGACACGCTATATGTTAAAGTGCCTGAAGCACACGCCAAAGCCATGCTTTCAAAATTTCAAACACGCCTATCAACAGAGGAACTAGACGCATTAAACGAGTATGTGAACCTAATGAGGCGAAAAATCCCGTTCTGGGCTGCATAACACAAACCCTACCCATCATCATTAATCCCAGAAAGTCAACTGAGTAACTCTTCATATAGTTTATTAAGTTTTGCGATACTCTATTCTTATACGCAAACCTAGACGCTAAACGCCATAGACGAATCTGTGCATTTCGTTAGGAGGCAAAGAGCGTGGAGCAGTCACATCCAGAATCACAAGCAACAGTTGAAAAGAAGCCTTCAATGTTTCGTGAAGTCTACCCTATTGTAGAGCCTAATGTTTACGCCGCTGTTGTTCGGGACCCCGTTACGCAGAAGATGCGTTATGAAGTGATTGAACCCACGCTGTTAAAGCAAGAGATGCAATATCTTGACGAAATAAAGACGCTTTTGATGGAAGAGCTGAACGTCAGCATCAAAGACTTGGAAACCCGCGAAAAAGCCATTGAATATCTGAAGAGCAAGGTTGCAGGGGTCATTAAAAATTATCGATTGAAGATTCCCAAGGAAACTGTTGAAAAACTCATGCATTTCATCGTGAGGGATTTCATCGGCTACGGAAAAATCGACGCTCTCATGCGCGACCACATGATTGAAGACATTTCAGCTGACGGCATCGACATCCCACTTTATGTTTGGCATCGAGAATACGAATCTCTGCCCACGAATATTGTGTTCAAGAGTGCTGAAGAACTCAACAACTTCATTATTAGGCTAGCGTTCATGGCTGGAAAACAAATTTCTATTGCATCACCCATGCTCGACGCCTCGCTTCCTGACGGAAGTCGTGTTCAAATGACCTATGGAAGCGAAATCACAAGACGAGGGTCAACCTTCACTGTGCGTCGATTCAGGATTGATCCGCTTACCATATCCGACTTGCTTGCCTTCAAGACTTTGTCCTCGGACATGGCTGCCTACTTCTGGTACGCCATCGAAAACAGAGCGTCAGTTCTTGTTGCTGGCGGTGTGGCAACTGGTAAGACCACGATTCTTAACTGTTTGTCCATGTTTATCAAGCCTGAAATGAAAATCGTAAGCGTCGAAGACACAGCTGAACTCAACCTACCCCATGAAAACTGGATTCCTTCGGTTGTGCGAGGCGGGGCTGATGAAAAAAAGGCTGGCGCAATTACGTTATTCGACTTGCTAAAAGCCGCTGTGAGACAAAGACCAGACTACATCATTGTAGGTGAGGTCCGCGGTACAGAGGCTTACACGCTGTTTCAAGCTATGGCAACTGGACATTTAGGTATGTGTACAATTCACGCCGAATCAGCAGACTCTGCAATTCATCGGTTAGAATCTGAGCCCATGAACATTCCAAGATCATTAATCACCATGATTGACGCCGTGCTGGTTCAAGGAAGAACCGAAATCGGTGGAAAACCCGCCAGACGAGCTCTTTCCGTGACAGAAATGGTTGGTTTAGACTCGAGAACAAAAGACATCTTGACTAGTCAGGTGTACAAGTGGGATGCCAGAACTGACTCTTTCAGCTATTCTGGACGCAGTTACGTTTTGCAACGAGCCATGGAGAAAACTGGACTACAGGCACCCGAGGTGCAAGCTGAACTCCAGCGAAGGAAAATTGTGCTTGAGTGGATGGTGAAAAACAAGATTCGAAGGTACACTGATGTTGCAGGTATCATTCGTGAGTACTACGCAGACCCAACAAGAGTTTACCGCAAAGCTAGAGTGGGCGTGTGATGAACAAAAATAGAGTAAAAGAAAGCTTTAACAAAACTCTTCTCCGACTTAAAAACTTGTTTCGCCCACTTCTATCTCTGTTTTCAAAACAATCTAATAAAGAAGTTGGAAAAGCTGAGAACGGCTCGACCAAACCACACGTTTTTGCCTATCGGGTTCTAGGTCACAAAACTAGTGGGTTCATACCTCTGTTTAAGGATGTGGACGTGAGTCTTCAAAGGTCTAGAATGAGTGTTAGTTTCAGGGGTTATGTGAACCTTGCCATTTTAGGAACTATCTTGGCTTCAGTTTCAACCTTAGTCTTCATCATGCTGTTTACTGTTGTGCTTTTCCGCTTGCCCGCCTTCTCTTCCATGCTTTTTTCATTAGGTGCAACCTTGCTCGCTGCCGCCTCAACTCTTATCGGCTTCTATGCGTATCCAGTTGTGCGAGCCGATAGCCTGAAGCGAAGTTTAGAAGATGAGCTTCCCTTCACAACTGGTTATCTCGCCATTTTGGCTGGTGCGGGTGTGCCTCCAGCTCAAATGTTTCGTTCTCTTGCGGAAATTGACTCTTCTTTGGCGGTTTCTAAGGAGGCAAGGCTCATAGTGCGTGATGTGGAGCTTTTCGGTGTTGATGTAGTATCTGCGTTGAGTTCAGCTTCAAAGCGGACGCCTTCAGAAAAGTTTAGAGAATTACTCGAAGGTTTCATCGCCACCATTCACGCTGGAGGAGACCTAGGCAAGTATTTGTCTGAGCGTTCGCGACATTTTATGAGGCAAAAGAGAATCAGTCTGCGTCGATTGGCGGATACACTCGGCGTTTTAGCTGAGTTTTACGTTGTTCTGCTCGTCGCTGGACCTTTAATACTTGTAGTGATGTTGGCTGTGATGGCTATGTTGGGAGGCGGAGGCATAGTTGGAATGTTTGACCCGCGCATGTTGCTCTACCTTCTGACATATTTGGGCATACCGTTAGGGTCGATAATGTTTCTCATATTGCTCGATATGATTACTCCAAAGAGGTGACAATCAATGCCTAAGGTTGAATTATGGGAAAAGAAGGTGGCTTGGGTTGTTTCTCTCTCTTTAGCATTGATTGTTGTGGCAACCGCTTTCATTAGGCTTCAAGGCTTGTCTCTCTTCGATGAATATATTTTACTTGCCATTGTAATCGCGGTTTTTCCAGCCGCTGTTCTAGACTACGTAGATTACCGATGGAGACGCTCCATAGATGAACACTTGCCTGACTTGTTCCGAACAATTGTTCAAGCTGAAGGCACTGGAATGACTTTGCCTCAAGCCCTAGAAGAAGCCTCAAAGCGGCGTTACGGTCCCTTAACTGCAGAACTGAAACGCATGGTTGCACACATGTCTTGGGGCTCTTCATTTGAGAAGGCACTTCAATCATTCGGGACACGTGTAAGCACGTCTCTAGTGAGACGCAGCGTACCTATTGTTGTTGAAGCTAGTCATTCTGGTGGACAAATTGAAAAAGTGTTTGAACCATTGGGAAGGTTTGTGCAGTCCTCTTTGACAGCGGAAAAAGAGCGTCAGACACAAATTAGACCATACATAGCCATTGTTTACGTGTCTTTTTTCGTTTTCCTCTTCACCGTCATCATGCTGTTTAAAACCTTCTTTCTACAGATGACGCAACTGCCAGGGTTGCAGACCGCTCTTTTGTCATCCACAGAGGCAAGGACTCTATTCTTTCACATGAGTGTCATACAAGCCCTATTCAGCGGTTTAGTCGCTGGGAAGATGGGTGAAGGAACCGTGAGCGCTGGCTTGAAACACAGTGTTGTTCTGTTGACGGCGGGTTATTTAGCGCTCAAATTCCTAATGTAGGTGACAAAGAATGAAGAAGCTTTTAAGAAGCAAAAAAGCGATAACTCCAGTGTTGAGTAACGTTCTAATGATGCTTGTCGCCGTGGCTGGCATGTCCATTGCTATAACCGCAACATATGTTATTACAGCTAATTTTCATGACATCATGGGTGAACGCTTCGTTGTGGAAGATGTTTGGTTCCGAACAAGCGAGATTTCCATTTACCTTCGCAACACAGGGAAGGTTTCCATCAGATTTAGTTCTGTTTACGTGAATAATACTGCGCAGTCGTTTACAGCGCTGGATTTGGATGTTGCGGGTCATGGTTGGTTGAACGTCACTTACACTTGGACTGCAAGTAGCGTGTATTACGTTAACTTAATAACAAGCAGAGGAACACAAGTTGCGAACTATTATAGGGCTCCGTCTTAGGCGTTTCAGACGAGACCGACGAGGCGTCAGCAACATCATAGTGATAGCGCTGAGTTTTGTCATAATAACCCTAATAGTGTCGAATGTTGTCCTCTGGAGCTACCAAATGAATCAACTAGATTGGGAGAAGATGCAAGAAAGCGTTAAAATCTTCAATGTTGAGCGTATCACCAACTCTTCTTGGTTCACAGCTCAAAGTGAATATGCGGTGAATATTGGAAGTCGAATAAATGGCACATATGAAGACACGAAAACCGTTAATGACGGTTTATGGGAAACTTTTCGAGAAGGACAACCGCCAGCAGCACCTAGCACAGTTGGTACCAGCACAGCAACTTCAGCAACCCAATATCCATATCAACGTAAAGCTGTCTACGCCAATGGTCGTTTCTGGGTTTTCTACAGTGATGGTACAAACTTAGTTTATCGAACTTCGACTGACGGTTTAAGTTGGAGCTCTTCAACGACCGTTAGAGCAAGTTCTGTTGGTTTTTACTTTTCCATATGGTTAGACGGAACGTATGTCCATTATACCTGTGGAAGAGGTATAAACAATGAAGCCCTTTTTTATCGCCAAGGAACACCTAACGCCGACGGCACAATAGCTTGGAGTGCACCTGAGCAGATTGCGGTTCCGGCAGAGGCCAGTGTATATTATTATGAACCATTCGTCTCAGTTGACAGTGACGGCTATCCTTGGATTGGATACAGGAGACGTCAAGCTACTACTTATCAGCCTTACGTTACCAAATCGTCTACAAACGATGGGACATGGACTACTGCTCCGAATTTCCCATATCGACTTTCAACTGTTAGCAGTTCGGCTTGGCGTGTTTCCGTAGTTCCATTAACAGTTGGCAAAGTTTACATTATATATGCGAGAACTGGAGCAAGCAACACGAAAGGGCAGTTGTGGGATGGTTTATCTTGGGGGACTGAAGAAACAGTTACATCGCTTAACCTTTACTCTCAAAATTACTATTCAGCTACCGAAGAAGGAGATGATGTTCACTTTGTGTTTCTGGAAACTTCTCCATATAACATTCGCTATGTCAAACGTACTTATGGAGTAGGATGGGGAACTCCCCAAACTGTACAACCTTCAACTACAACTACTTCCGCCCCAGCTCTAAGCATTTCTAACTCTACACTATACTGTTTTTGGGCAGGCTCGCCAACCGCCCAGCATATTTATTACAAGAAATGCGTCGGTGGAACTTGGGATAGTGCCCCAACAGCATGGATTGAAGGGCAACCAACACAAAGCCTTGAAACTGGAAACGACTTAGATGAAGCATTTTACAGTCCAATTTGGAAATCCCAGTCCTTTATATCACTTAAAGACGACAAGTTATGGCGAATTGAAATATATGCAAAAAGGGGTGCAGGAACAGCAAATGTTCCAATAAACGTGGCTATTTTCAACGCCGACGCAGAAGGAAAGCCTACTGGAACAGCATTAGGCTCTGGAACAATCGCGAGTTTTACGGGAGTAGCATATGCTTGGAGAGTTTGCCCATTTTCAACACCAATAAGTGTTTCAGCCAATCAAAAGTATTGTTTGGTTATCAGTGCACCAACTGGCTCATCTACCCAGTATTACCATTGGGCTGTTGATTCAACGTCTCCGCCTTACGCAGATGGTAATTGGGCATTTTCAAGTGACAGCGGTTCAACTTGGACCGCAGACGCGTCCAAAGATGCACGTTTCAGAAGTTTGTTTGAATCCAGTCTAGCTGGAAACGATAGGCTAACAAGCTACTTTAAAGATACCGCTGGCAGAATTGGTTTAGTTTTTATGACTAGGACAGCAAGCCCATATAACGTAAAACATGAATACTTAAGCCTTACCCAACCGCTTTGGGCACTTGACCTAGATGGCATGTTCACGATAGATACAAGGACTTATCCTCTAACCTCTATTCAAGGCATCGAAATTCAGCTAAGATACAAGACAAGCGACTTAAATGAATCATGGCACCTTAAGGCTTACAATTGGACATCAAACGAATACAACAACGTTGGTTTCAACTCCACTGGCCAAACACCAACAACAGGGTGGAACTACCACACCGTCAATATCACTACCCAATGGAGAAGTTACGTACAAGCGGATGGCGCAATCTATGTGAAGCTTCACGACCAAGGACGAGACAATATAGAAACAACCGTTGACATAGACTTTTTAGTTGTGAGAGTAATGATTGATGGTTCGCGTTTCGCCTTCAAGAATGAAGGCGCGCTAACCACTCGTCTGGTTTCCTTGTGGATTATTAACTCAACATTGCATCAGCACTATAATGTTGATGTAGTTTTGAATTCTGCGGAAACATTCAATTACATTCGGGCTGACATTCAATTGCCGTCTGACACGTTTGTTGTGAAGGTTGTTACCGAGAAGGGGAACATGGCAATTTTTTCCGGCGGCTAATGTGCGACTGTTGCGACACAAGCCTCTAGGGCTTTAATTGCTTCCTTCTGGTCTTTGGCTTCAATCAACTGAATGTTGTAGAGGTCTGCAAGTTTTCTACCGCTGTCGCTCATCTTAGGGATAGCAATTAAACATGCTTTGTCTGGGGCTACGTCATAAACCTTAGCGAACATGGCAATAATAGATTGCTCTGAAACTGGTTCGTCAACTGATGTGGCAAGGTCGATTACAACAACGTTTCGTGTGATGTCTCCACGTGAAGCGGCTATGTCAAACATGTGGCTGGCCCCTGACTTGCCTTTAAGGAAGCTTGGACTCTCAACCGTGAACCCGCGGCTTTGCAAGAATTCTCTTATAGGCGCAACTAGGATGTAGCCCATCCCAGCCTCTTTCATAATTTCCTTGTTCAGACTGTAGGAATACACATCTCTGTAGACTGCGTCTTCAAACGTGAAGTTTTTGCTACAAACTCGGCAGAAGTGCGATGGAACTGGAATGTCAAAGCTTTTGTTACAGTCGTTGCAGGAACACCAAATTCCAGCCCTTCTGTAATTGACATCGGGCTTGTCAAGTTCACTGTGGCATCTTGGGCAAACTAAGATGCTTTCTTTCTTGAAACGGTCTTCGGTGTCAATGTATCCACAGGGAATGTGTTCGATAAGCGAGCTTTTTTTGATGTTAAACGACTTGCAGTAGGGGCAAGAGTAACGTATAGATACGATAGCCGAATTGCAGCTCGGGCAGTGGATGACTTTGTCAAAGGTTTCTCTATTTAAAATTCCGAGTTGATGTAGATGCGTCAAAAATTCCTCAGTTTCTGAAGAGCCGCCTATAATCGCTTCAACTAGCGGATACCTATATCCATACGCAGGGTCATAAACGGGGTCAAGTTTGGTAAGTTCACCGCTCAGAAACTTGCCTAAAACCAGTTGTGAGCGGTGGTCTTGGAACACTTCGGCGCGTTCAGTTTTGGGAGTTTTTGCCATTTTTTCTGCGCTCAATTTTTGTTTTTGACCCCGTTTCTAGTTGGTTTTCATTTTTAACTTTGTGAGCTTGTGATTAGGCAGGAGAACTCGTCTTTTTCAACGTGATAGGAGAAGTCTTTGCATGTTAATTGTTTGTTGAAGTATCTTGTGAAGACGCCAGCCCAGAAAGAACCTATAAGATGCTTTTGTGAACCTTTGACAGTTTTTACTGGAGAATCTTTAACTTCAACTTTGACTGCGGGAGGATTGTCACGAATGATTGTTATTGTGGTTGAGCCCCATCTTGTTTTAAGTCGTGTTTCGACAAGTTCTTTTAACAGTTCCTCCTTGGTTTTCTCAGGCGAGTTTTGCAGCATTTGGTCAAAGAGTTTTAGTCCTTGCTCAAAGCACATGCAATGGACTATGGATTCTCCACCGCTTCCAAAAATCTTGTCTATTTTTTCGCATGCGTAGATATGATGGTTTATGAAAGTTTTTGTTTCTTCATTGTTTGTTTCAGGCTTGTCTCGTTTCAGTTTTTCTTTGCTTTCTAATTCGTTTTTTTTGTGTTCAACTACGTTTGTTTTGGCTTGCATTCTAGAGTTCTCTCCTGTGAACGTAAAACCCTAATAGAAATGCTACATAGCCCCACAGCCAGAATAATTCAAAGGGGTGGCCCTCGTAGTAGAAGCCTTGTAACTCTGCGTACGCGAAAGACAGGTCAGCAACAACGTTCAATGTGACGCCGCAGGTGAAAAGGAACCATGCTTTCCCGATTGAGCCTTTCAAGAAGATTAACAGAGTTGCAAACGCCACTGCAAATAACCCAATGTCTAGGACTGGATAAATGGCTGAGAGTGTTGTTGTAAAAAGGTCCTCAACAGAATTGACGATTGGAACAACCAGCAAAAATGAAACAGTGGCAGAAAGAGCAATTGTGACACAAAGCTGAAGGATTAACGTCTTTTTCGAGAAAGCTGACTGAAACAACCAAAGGATTAGGAAGAAAGCAAGAAACAGTGGGAAATAGCCTCCCAAGTAGAGAGCATCAGCAAAAGAAGGGAAGGGATTTGCTTGTAGATAAAGAATGTAAATTGCCCAAGCTAACTCGCCTAGAAACCACAAGAATAGCCCGGAAGAAAAACATACCCAAGCCATCGAAAACATAGGCTTAGGATTGTGCCCAGCATACTTTTTTAAAATCCAGAAAGACATTAGCACAGCTAAGCCGGCGGTTGTTGGAAAAAGAATGTTTGAGAAGACAAGCATAAACTCTAGGCTAGATTGCCCGAATCCGTAGATTAATGCTAATACTATGGAGTAGACTAAACCTAGAACGTATTGCCATTTCATAATGGTTTGCTAAGATTCCATTTTATATTAGATTTATGAATCAACAATAATGAATTAAATCGTGAAAAAAACTATCCATACATAACTAGAGCCTATTAGCTGCAAGAAGAAGAGCACTAAAAGCAAGTGCACTATTACAAAACCTTAAAGCTCAACTTTCAACTTCAACAGCCAAACCCTGCTTAACCAAAACCTTAGCGTTTTCAATTGGCACAGTAGCCACATCTTCAGGTTTAAAGGGTCCATAGGGCTTCATGTCAACCCCAATGATAGCTGGAACCTCCTGCAGAAATCGCAACACACGTTTCTTCGCTCTCTCTTCAACCATCACACTTGAAAGACGACCACTCAACACCCCCTTCAAGAAATTCAGATAGGACTCACCTAACGCAGCCATGTCTCGCCAAAGCTTTTCTTCGTCATCTGTTAAGCTGTCTTTAGCTAATGTTCCTCCAGCCATCACGCTATTCAAAACCTTCTCACGTCTAAGCCGAATCAACTCCTCACATAACTTTCTCACATTCTTAGATTCACGCTGAAGAAGCCTCGCTCGAACGGTTCTCTCATCCAACATCCGCCCTTCTTCCTTCAACTTTTTCACGTACTGAGCCAACCTACCGAAGAAATCCTTGGGAAGAGGTTGAAGCTCTACATTCTCTTTCTCCTTTCTCCAAGCCACATAAAGTTCATCATACATGAGCCTTTTCCTCCTTCAACTGAGCTGCACCTTTGCACAACAGAAACAAGGCAGCTGCTGTAGGCAACTCTGCCTCCACGTTCTTGTAGGGTCCGTATCTTTCGTCAGCCAACCTAAACTCTGGAGCCTCCGAAACCACAAGTTTTATCGTGCCTTCTTTAAAGGATATGGCTTCTTTCAATGGGTCGAACCGTTCAATGTCTGATAGAGGCAAAAAAATTTTTTTTAAGCCAGTTTTTCCATGGAGAGTGTTCGTTAACCTGATTAAACGATGAATGTCTGTTGTCACCACCGTGTCAATCTTCACCGATTGATTCTCAATAGCCTTCTGCACAATTTTCTTCCAGCTTTCAAAGCCTACGCCTTTTGTTCTCCAGGGTCCTCGACCTTTCCAGCTTTCTAAGATTTTATCCTGCTGATTGAGTAAAGTGTTGACTACGCTTTTCTTCAAACCCATTTCTTCTAATTGCTCTGCACTAGCGCTGAGAAGAAATTCATAAGTGCCCCTGGCTATTCTTCCCTTCCAACCTGCCTCTTCTAGCCTTGGACCTTCACCCAGCCCTAAGTTGTGAAACTCGGGCTCTAAACCAAGGCCAAGCATGTAATCAACAATCTCTCTTCGAGCCAACTGGTCTAGAGTTTGAACTACCTTGTCCTCAACGTGAACATGAAACCCTCGATGACCCGAAAACGCAACAGTCATTTCTTTAGGAGACAAGCCGAAGTCTCTGGTTAAAACGTCAGTAAGCTTCATGGTTTCTCTTTTCGTCGACTCAAGACAAATTTCACATGGCCAACTTTTGTCTTCGAACCTTTGACCCTTGCAGGTTGGGCACATCTCTGGAGGTGTGCCACGTCCGGTTGTTCCACAGCCGTTGCATGTCCATGTGTCATGTTTTTTGCCGCATGGTGTTGCCATATGATCTGCGTCGATGTCGAAGACTAAGTCTGCGCCTAACCAGCCTTTGGCTTCCATTTCCTCCTCGGGTTTTTCGTAATGAGCACTAGAATAGTAGACGTCTGAAGGCACCACAGTTTTTATCATAGTCCTAAAATCGTCTACACTTTTGAAACCTTTATGCCGCAGCATCAATTTCTCTTTGAAAAGAAGGAACGCAAACTCACGATTCGTCAATGAACTCGGAGAGTCAATACTCGCAGCGTTGACCCTATAGTATTCAGCGAATTTTTCTTGAATAAAGACTTTAGTTTCGATTTTGTTCACGTCCGCGGCGCAGTTGGAGCCTCTGTGACTGCCTTTATTATTCTGAGTTTTCTCCGATAGTAAGCCAGTGGATGACGTATTCTTCTGCAGATCTCGTCCATACCAGGGCAGACACCATGTGTGCGCAAGGTGTCGCATTTGGGTGGAATGTACCTTGTTCTTGAGCCTCTTCCACCTGCTATGTGCTCAGCTTGATAACGAGTCATTCTTTCGTTAAAGTCTGAGAGCGACCTAAACAAGTCGACTACGTTATTCACGGTCATGCCTGAGTTTATCAAGAAAGACGTGAGGGCGAATCGTCCAATGTGTGATATATGTCGTCCAGAAAGCACGGTGTTGTACAATTGATGAATGCAGGGCGGGAAAGCGTCTAGAACTATTTCTTTGGGTATTTCTTCAAGGCGCATCTTTCCTTTTCTGCTCGCATAAAGTTGTTGAAGCCGTTCTACTCGATTGGTGATGCCTTGTGGCAGTTCTAATCCTATTTTTGTCTCAAGCTTTTCCTCTATGTGTCTCCTGACTTCTTCGGCTAGGAGACGGGCTGCCTCGTCTTTTGTTAGGAGAACTTCTCCGTTTAACACTGTTCGGTTAACGAGTTTCCATTTTGTTTCGTTAAAGTTGGTCGTGTTTCTGAGAAAGTCTGCGAAGTGTAAGGCGTAGTCTGCTGCTGCTGCCTTAGCTGGTCTTATTTTCCAGTGGAAGGTGTCTGCTATCTGAGTGACTTTTTCTTTATTTTCTTGTTTAAGTAAGTTGTAGGCTCTCTTGGCTTCTGCTAAGGCATATCTTCTTTTGATAAACTGATCCTTTGTGGTTGAAACCATCATGACCGCTATTGGAAATGAGAGGATTTCGATTTCGTCGTTGCGTTGTTGGTCACCCACCTGAGCATACAATATGGCTTCTTCTATTCGTTTTTCTGCTCTGTTCAAGACTTGAGCGTATTCAGAGCCCTCTAATTCAGTTATTTTCAAGTCTAATGCCTGCACATGCTCAGCTGTTTGGGGGGTAAAGGGATACTTGGCTAAATCACTGCGTGTAAAGAACAGTTTATTCTCCAACGTACGCTGCGCCTATTCAACTTCTATGCGTGGCGCAAGATAAAATGTTAGCTTTCCCTCTTTTGGTTGTTGAAAGTCTATTCTTATTGGCATATCGGTTGAGAATTCTAAAGTAGCTACGTCGCTTGTTGCTGCGGCTGTTTTAATTATTTCAGAGAGATAACTGAGACTAAACGTTGCTTTTGATGGTTCTTTTGCTTCTAGGTCTAGGAGCGCATCGCTTCCTTTTTTAAGCTCGACTGTCGCCCCCATGATGTCACCTGTTGCGCGCATGGTCATTTTTTCGTTGTCTATTTCGATGCGGACGTGGTCGCTCACGAGTTGGACGTCTTGGATGGCTTCGTTTAATCCTTGAGCTGTGGCTTTCGCGCGCACGTTAAACGTTACCTTTGGTGTTGGCACCTCTTCTTCTGTTGCTTCTAGGGTTGGCATGTTAAATGTCCTATCGTATTTGCCTTTTATGTTCACGTTTAGTCTGCCAGTCTTTTCGTCTAGTGAGAGTTCGACTGATTCGTCTTTGCTTGTTCGACGTAGTAGTTTTAGTAGTTCGGTGATGTTGATGCACATTTTTGTCGGTGTGTCTGTGCTGAATTCGTCGAACGTGGTTTTTGGCATTTCAAAGTCTATCATGGCTACGCGTGAGGGGTCCATGGCTCGTAGTTTGATGCCGTCGGGAGCTATATTGAAAGTTGCTTCATCTACAAGTGTTGATATGGCTGTTATCATGTCTCGTAGGAGTTTTGCGTCGGATATTTTGGCTTTAAACATGCGGGTTTGTGACGCTCCTTTTTTCTGTTTTTGAGTCAGACGCTTATGTTAAGGTTGTGTTGTGTTTTAACTTTTGCCATAAATGGAATGTTTTAAACAAAAGTTTTTTGTGGTGCTTTGTTTCTGGTTATCAGGTAGACTCCTGTGAAGATTAGGAGTCCTCCTATGATGATAGGCGGGGTTATTTGTTCTCCAACTAATGTAACTGCAAACGTCACCGTTACTAATGGTTCTACGAATAGGAATGAGCTTGTGACGGCTGCGCCCACTTTTTTCAGCGCGTAGAACCAGATGTAGTATCCTAACAATGAACAGGTTGAGGACAAGTAGAGTATCGCCAACCAGCTGTTGAGACTCATTGTGAATGCTTGATGAAGCGAGTTTTCAGCTAGGGAGAAGGGGATTAGGCATAGTCCGCCTAGCATGGTTACGTAGGCTACGATGACGAAGGGATTGTACTTCTCTATTATCTTTTTTCCTGTAAGGCTGTAAGCTGCCCAAAGAACAGGAGTGGCAAGTATGATGAGGCTGCCGAGCAAGAATTCTTTGTTGAAATCTAGGCTTAGGGTGCCGCCTACAGTAACGGTTAACGTGCCCGCTGCAGCAATGCAAACTCCAAAAATTTGCCTTCTATTTAGGTGCTCCTTGAATATTCTGGTGGAAAGAGTAGTAATGAGAATGGGTGAGAGGAGGCAGACAAGTATGGCTGCTATGGATGCTCCCGCCATTTTGATGCCCGTATATTGAGCTGTGAAGTAGAATGTGATGCCAGTGAGCGCCAGAAACAACAACGTGGTTGTGTCTTTCTTCTCAACAAGCAGTTTGTAGTCTCTTTTTCGAGCTTTCTCAACTAGAAGAGCAAGGAGAAATAAGGCGCCGGCGACGAGAAAACGAAGAGTAGCATTGGCAATAGGAGTCAAACCCTCCCGCAAAGCAAACTTAACCACAACAAAAGAACTCCCCCAAAAAACAATCAAAACAACCAGCAAGAGAGCTTCAGACAGACTAACAGGGCGAGTAGTCATAACTAAGGAAGTTAACAGACTGACCTATTAAGGAATCACTGCTAATGTCAATCAATGCTCATGACACAGTTTTGTGCTGTCTTAAACGTCATTATGATGAGCCTGATTAGAAACTCAGAGCATCGAAGGTGTTGTCCACATTTTCCTTAATTAGCTCTATTTTGCATTCCATAGCTGGAAATCGTATTCTAAAAATGCCCTTTCCACTGTTGACAAATTCAAAAACAGAATCTTCAAAACCTGTTGAGGAAACAACTAGAACTCTTGTGGGAACTCTCGGGATAGTTCCCTCTAGGATGTTCTCAATGGCGTCTTTGACTTCTTCGATCATCTTTTCCGATACTTGCTTTGGTTGGTCAAAGCGCTTCACAAAAACATTGGTGTTGCTGGCTCCCTTGATTCTCTCTGAGATGCTTGGGCGATTATGGATGCGTACATCAAAATCATATTCTGCGCCGTTTTTCCCAGCAATCTTAACGTTCAACTGCGCTGAGTCTGGCTTTTTCTTGACTAACTTTCTCACTTCATAATCAGTCTTTACCAACTGGTTCAGTATTCTTTCTGGTGGGTTGTCTCCATGAGTTGGAGCGAGAGTAAATGCAATGCTTCTTACAGAAGTTTCCATTTGATCAACTATTCCGGATAACAAGCTGGGAAAGACAAAATTGGCGATTAGCGAAACACCTGCCGAAAAGAGTAATAGTGTGAATACAATGACGCTTGAGCCTGAGAACCCAATTACAGCAAATAGAAGGAAAAAAACGAATATTGAGACAATAGACGCTGGGAGCGAGCAGATCGTCAAAATAGCCATTATACCGCTTCGTTCCTTGAACTTCCTTATCAACTCATTTAAAGGTGCAAGGGGGACACTATCTTCATTTTCTAGATTCAAATTCAACCTCTCCTGGGTTCAAGCATATAAGCTGAGTATATTACACTCACCTGTTTGCGGAAAGCCTGTTCTTGGATGTACTCAAACCCTTCTTCTGTTACAACTATATTTCTGCGCTCCACGCCCGTTTCAGGATTAACGCTACGAGGAGATGCCCAGTTTAACCATTTCTCTTTAATGCCGAGTTCTATAGCATCATGAATAGCGTCATTCTCGATGGTCTTCCCATAGCGTCTCCTCATCCATTTACTAAAATGATACATTGATGCTCCAATCTTGCAAATGCTTTCTTTCGCTCTTTCTTCACACTCTATCCTTTCTTCACTAGAAAGAGTGCGCTTTGAAGGCACATTCTTCTCTGCTATTAAACGAGACAGAAATGTGTCATAGTCTTCTCTAAACATCTTTAACATGAGATGTAACCTTTCGGTGATGCCCATTCGATACAGTTTCAAGCATTTTCACAACTATTTCCTTCTTCGTTGAAGCAGATATTAGACGTTTTGGGGATTGTTTTATAAATATTATAGAAGTTGGGCTTCAGTATCACTAGTCTGAATTCCATTTCCACAATTCAACTTGGACTTTGCTTTTTAAGCCGTTGACTCAAACGTTGAAGCAAAAAGGAAAAGAGGTGAAACGCACTATGAAACAAAACTCTGGGTTCGCAGCTCCAATTGTTATAGTAATCATAGCCATCTTTGTTCTTGCCATCTTTGTAATAATGCTCCAACCTGCCTCTCCTATCGTAAGCATGGAAACTAAAATTGAGCCTCGAGACTTCAAGATTTCGCAAGGAGCAACTCTGTGGGTGCAATTGGAAAACCATGATCAGGCACACGCTCACAGTTTGGAGTTCCACTTCGTTACTCATCAACTCGTGCACATTTACTTAGGGCATGATGAGTTGATGAGGGAAGAATCGGATGGTGTAATATACTCTTACAGTCTTGTTCTGCAGCCAGGGCAAAAGACAGAGCAACCTTTTGCAGTCAAGGTTTCAACTCTGCCAACGGGCATTCCTGAGCAAACATTCTCAATTACCATTAAGACCTTCGTCGACGGGAAATCTGGTGAAAGCCTGCAACAAGAGGTTCGCTTCAAAGCTGAGAAAGGCTAACCTTTGTGTCAATACAAGCAAAGATTATTTACAAACCCCTTCAAATATCAATCAATGAAAGGAGAAGTATCCATGCAGAGGTTGAAGGTTTCTAAGCCTGTTGGTCATTTGTCTGGTTCTGACTTACACTGTAAGAATTGGCAGATTGAGGGTATTTTGCGTATGCTCTATAATGTGGTTGATCCTGAGGTGGCTAAAGACCCAGACAACCTCATTGTTTACGGTGGCACGGGTAAGGCTGCTCGCAACTGGCAATGCTTCAACACAATAGTAGACACTCTAACTAATCTTAGACCCGATGAAACCATGCTCATCCAAAGTGGCAAGCCTGTGGCTGTTTTTAAGACTCATTCGTGGGCTCCTCGGGCTTTAATCGTGAACTGCATGCTGGTGCCGAAATGGGCTATTTGGGATTACTATTACGAGTTGGAAGAAAAAGGCTTAATCATGTTTGGGCAGATGACCGCAGGCTCATGGGCATACATCGGCACACAGGGCATACTCCAAGGCACATACGAAACCTTAGCAGCAGTAGCCAAAGAACATTTCCGCTCTAGCCTAAAAGGCAAACTCGTATTAAGCGCAGGCTTAGGCGAAATGGGCGGAGCCCAACCCTTAGCCGTCACAATGAACGAAGGAGTAGCATTAATCGTAGAAATCGACGAAAACGCCATCGAAAGAAGACTCAAACACGGCTACCTCGAAGACTGGACAAACAACTTAGCAGAAGCAGTAAGCATAGCAGAAGAGGCTAAAGAAAAAAGAGAAGCCAAAAGCATAGGATTACTCGGAAACGCCGCAGAAATCCACCCCGAACTAGTCAAAAGAGGATTAATCCCAGACGTAGTCACAGACCAAACAAGCGCACATGACCCGTTAAACGGCTACTATCCAGCAGGCATGAGCAAAGAAGAAGCAGACAAGCTTAGAGAAACAAACCCAGCAACATACATAAACAAAGCCAAAAAAAGCATGGCAGCCCACGTGCGGGCTGTAGTCGAAATGATGCAGAAAGGCGCCATAGCCTTCGAATACGGCAACAACCTACGACAGCAAGCTTTAGACGCAGGTTACAAACAAGCCTTCGCCTACCCAGGCTTCGTTCAAAGATACATACGACCGATGTTCTGTGAAGGACGAGGACCGTTCCGATGGACCAGCCTCATCGACAGCAAAGAAGACATCTACCGCTTAGACGATGTCATTCTCAAACAATTCCGCCACAACAAAGAACTCTGCCGATGGATAACGAAGGCGAAGAAACAAGTCAAGTTTCAAGGGTTACCTGCACGAGTGTGCTGGCTAGGCTTCGGCGAACGAGCCAAATTCGGCAAAGCAATCAACACAATGGTCAAGAAAGGCGACTTAAACGGACCAATCTGGATAGGAAGAGACCATCTTGACGGAGGAAGCGTAGCCTCGCCTAACAGAGAAACCGAAGGTATGCGAGACGGAAGTGACGCCATAGCTGACTGGCCAATATTAAATGCGTTGTTAAATGCGGTTGCAGGAGCCACGTGGGTGTCAGTTCATCATGGAGGAGGCGTAGGCTTAGGCTACAGCATCCATGCAGGTATGTGCCTAGTGGCAGATGGAACAAAAGAAGCGGAGAAAAGAATACTGCGGGTGTTGACAACCGACCCGGGCACAGCCATTGTGCGGCATGCAGATGCAGGCTACGAGAAGGCTCAGAGCATAGCTAGGCGGAAAGGTATCAAAATGCCTATGCTTAAGTGACGCAAATATTAAGCGCACTTTCTTCCCAACATTAGACAAGCTTGCAGTAACGTCGATTTTGTCTTTGGGAGAGGAAAAAGATGAAAACTGTTGATATCGATGGTGAAAGCCTAACGCTTAAAGAAATCGTGTTAGTTGCACGGAAACATGCCAAAGTTGAGCTGGCGCAGAAGGCTAAGGCAAAAGTAAAGCAGAGCAGACGAATCTTAGAGAAACTGATTAGGAAGAAGAAAACCATTTACGGCGTCACAACAGGTTTCGGAGCCTTTGGCAACATAACTATTCCTTCTGAAAAAACGCGGGAGCTTCAGTTAAATCTCATTCGAAGCCATTGTGTTGGTGTAGGCGCTCCAGCTAGCACAGAAGTCGTGCGTGCAATGGTGCTTCTACGGGCAAATACATTAGCTAAGGGCTACTCGGGGATTCGCCTTGAAACCTTGGAAACACTCATCGACATGTTTAACAAAGGCGTGCATCCCATCGTGCCAGAACAAGGGTCGGTTGGTGCCAGCGGCGACTTGGCACCTCTGTCACATATGACTTTGGTGATGATGGGCGAGGGAGAAGCAGAATACAAGGGAGAAAGGATGAGCGGGAAAGAAGCCTTTAAAGCGGCAGAGATTAAGCCAGTTAAGCTAGAAGCCAAGGAAGGAGTAGCCCTAAACAACGGTACACAATTCATGACCGCGATAGGCGCATTAGCCATTTACGACGCAGAAAGACTTGTTGAAACCGCTGAAGCAGCAGCCGCGTTGAGTCTTGACGCATTGAAGGGAATATCTGATGCCTTCGACGAGAGAATCCACACTATTCGACCACATCATGGTCAAATCGTGACTGCACGAAACATTCGCATGCTAACAAAGGGGAGCAAAATGATTTTAACTGGTGAAAAAGCCACTAAAGCCCGAACGCATCCTCAAGACGCTTACAGTTTGCGGTGTGTTCCTCAGGTTTTGGGTTGTGTCAGAGACGCTGTAGCCTATGTTAAGAAGGTGATTGAGACAGAGGCAAACTCAGCCACAGATAATCCATTGGTTTTCGGTGAAGACGATGCGTGTTTGTCGGGTGGAAATTTTCATGGGCAGCCGATTTCTTTGGCTATGGATTTCTTAGCGATGGCTTTGACCACTTTGGGAAATATGTCTGAGAGAAGAATAGCTAGAATGATTGACGAAAACTCCAGCAGAGGATTGCCGCCCTTTCTTATCAGTCAAGAAGAGAAGAAGGGGATTGAGAGTGGGTTCATGGCGCTTCAATACACAGCTGCTGCATTAACCTCAGAAAACAAGGTTTTGTCACATCCTGTCAGTGTCGATTCTATTCCAACCTCAGCCAACTTCGAGGATTTCGTGAGCATGGGACCTATTGCGGCGAGAAAGGCAGCGCAAGTTCTTAGAAACGTTGAGCGAATAGTGGCTATTGAGTTGCTGTGTGCGGCTCAGGGTGCAGACTTTCGTGGGTGGGAGAAGCTTGGAGCGGGAACAAAGGCTGTGCACGCTGCGATAAGGCGGCGGGTGCCCATGTTGAAGAAGGATACGCCCTTGTTTAAGGATGTGGAAGTTGTGGTGGAGATGATTCGAAAAGGGCGAGTGAACAGAGCAATCAAGCCTTTCATAGAAAGTTAGGCTTGTTCTTGCAGGGCTTTTAGGCGTTTGACTATATTGGGATGCGTGGAAAACAGCTCCAGCAGCGTGTCTGCAGGGGTTACTTCTTTTCTCAAGGTTTCTTCGACTAGTCTTTGGTCAGAAGTGTAGCCTCTTGCTTGGGCTATAGACACTGCGTCAGTTTCTGCTCTGTCAGGGTCTGAGATGAACAGAGCCTTAAACGAGCTGAAGCCACTTGCTTGCTTGTTCATTCTTTTGGTTTTGCGGGTAGAATTTACGATTTTTGCTAAGCCTTCTGAGAGTTTTCGTGGACCATCGTCAACGATGCTGACGCTGTGGCGGTCTGCAAAGTATTCGCGCAGTCTGCTTAAGTATAATGTAAACAGTGTCAAAATGAAGTACATGACAAGACTGGCGAGGCCGATTAACAAGGCTCCTCCACCGCTTCTGTCGTCTCTGCGTCTATACATTGATGAAAGGAACATTGAGATGTAGATGTAATAGAATATTGCAGGCAAAATCGAAACAAACATCATAACTTGAACATCACGGTGTTTTAAATGACCCAACTCATGCCCTACAACTGCTTCAACTTCCTCGTCCTCCAAGGTTTTCAACAATTCTGATGTAACTGCAACTCTCGAGCCAGCAATGGGTGAACCATATGCGAACGCGTTGGGAATCGGAATATTGGCAATCATAACTCTAGGCTTTTTTATGCCGCTTTTCTCACTAAGCGTTTCCACCATTTCATGCAATCGTGGCTCTTCAGACTTTGACACTTCACGCACACGATACATCATGTCTATGAGGTAGGGTGCAATCAACCATTGGACAATGTTAAAAACGACCACGAAAAACGGCAACACTATGAGACTTACGCCAAGCGCCCACAGAATAACCGTGAAGAACAAGGTGGAAAGCCCAATGATGACAGCTAACGTTCCCAGAATAGACAACCGAAGCTCCCAAATGCTCATCCAGTTCAACCTCCAGAAACCAAAAACAGAAAACCGAGACTTATAATCTTTACTCTGAACAACCAACCCATCTTAAGCCACAGATTTAAAAGCGTCTAACTCTACCCTCTTGCCCATGAGCTTGACGCCGCTAGTCGCATCATTTATGCTTGTTACTCTCGCAGAGTTAGGCGACAAAACCCAGATAGCAGTCATAACCTTGGCGTCGCGATTCAAAGCCTTATCGGTCTTTTTTGGCGCCATGCTGGCATTCCTTCTAACAACAGCAGTAGCTGTGGCTATCGGCGACGCATTGACACTTGTTTTGCCCACATTCTGGATACAAGTCACAGCAGCCCTCATCTTCATAATCTTCGGCATCTACACCATTATCTCTTCAAGAAAGAAAGAGACACAAATCAAGACAAAAGAGGCTAAAAACGCTGTTTTCTCTTCTTTCTACCTAATCTTGCTGATGGAGTTAGGCGACAAGACCCAGCTTGCTGTCATAGCCCTTTCAGCGCAATACGAACTCCCATTGCTAGTCTATCTTGGCGTAATGCTGGCTTTCACTTTCATCACAGCGCTCGGCGCCACAGTGGGCACAGCACTAACTAAACTCGTGCCGTTAAAACACATTCAACTCGGAAGCGGAATCATCTTCATACTCCTAGGCATCGTATTCCTAGCCAACGCAGTCTTCGGTTTCACATAACATTCAGAGTCCCAAAAGAACAACATGATAACAAATTGTTCGTTCAACAAAGAAAATTCAGTGTTGAACAAATAACAGAGCCTTAGATTGTTGAGCACCTACGCATCCATGTTTAGGTTGGAGTTTTGAGAAAAGCTTAAGTATCTATTTTACAAATTACATGATACAAATTACAACAGCTCAGTGGAGGTGAAACGTCATGGATGAAGAAGAAGAAAAAGACGAAGACGTTGAATGCGTTGCAATGTGTTGCCCCGAAGAAACATCTGAACTTGCGAAAAAAGTCAAAAAGAAAGTGTTGATACATTTAGCTGAAGATTTGGAAGGCAGAGGCAACGTAGTGATGACAAGACTAAACGACGACGACCTGAAACAGATAGACGCATTGGTCGAGGTTGAAGTATTCAAAAGCAGGTCAGAAGCCACAGCGTTCTTCATAAAAGAAGGAATCCAAGCACGAAAAGACCTTTTTCAAAAAGTCATGCCAACAGTAGACAAAATCAGAGACCTAAAAGAACAAGCCAAAAAATCACTCAGCAAAGACTAGCCCCCAACGACCATTCAAAAACAACTAAGAAAATCTAGCCCTCTCAGAAGAAACATCACCAACTATTTCACTTATTTTTCCCTTGACAAACCCAACTAGTTTTTCCGTAATCAATCCTTTTGCCAAAGCGGCTTCCAGCTTTGCCATGTCTAACGTTTCGACTCTTCCATCTGGCCAGACGCAGACATCAGCTTCCAAGTCAACGTATCTTATGGCATAAGGGTAGAGTTCAATCGGCGTGTTCAAGTTGATGTATGTTCCTTTTATTTGTCCCTCCTTGCTGAAATACTGCGTCTTAAGGTGCCACTCACCCAGTTTAGCCTCAGTTATTGCATAATCATCTGGCTGCTTCGAAACCTTAAGCCCATCATAAACTCCTGGTCTTCTGAAAATTCGGCGAAAACGAATCAAGCCAATCTCTTGGTCAAACGCTTCTACAAGAGCGGGACCCAAATAGAAAACTTTCCCATCAAGCTTTACGTGTTCAACTTTAAGCCACGAACCAACGTTCGGAAACTCCCTTTCGACAGTTTGCCAAAACAAGTCGTTTACTTCAACCTGCGCATAACCTTTCTCCAAAAGTTTTTCAGCCATCTCCAAAGCTGTAGAAACTTTTTGCCCACTCGCCTTGTAACGGTGATGCCCCTCAATCGTTGGAGCCACCAGTTTCCGAACGCCGTCCAAATGCTTCTTTGACAAGGCTGGAAACTCTAAGTTTGCATAATGGTTTCCTTCCCACAGCATGGCTGGAGCCTCAACTTGCGTCGCCTGTTGCGTAACGCTCTTCGCCTTTTCAATCAAAATTAACACTTCTTGTCTCAGCAAGTCTTGAGGCTGATCTGCAGCCGAGGTGCGCCATAAGACGCCCCAATTGTCGGTTGCCAATTCCTCTCCTAGCTGATGAAGCTGTGTTCTTTTCTGCGAATCAATTATCTTGCGGCTAATCTTCACTTGGCGACCTGGAATCAGAATGACGTTTGTCCCTGGAATCTTTATTTCAGTGGTGAGTGTTGGCTCTCTGCTTCCGAGTCGCCATCGCTCAACTTGAACAACAAGTTGCTGTTTTCCACTGCTTAAGGCATCTAAATCGTATAGTTTGCCAACTGCAGGTCCAATGTCAACTAAGCCTATGTGAGCCTCAGAGTCCACTTCTTTCAACAATCCCTTGTAGATTCCGTCAACTGTGACAACCCACTTTCTGACAACCACATCTTCTAAAAGTGACTGCAAAATCGAGACGAGTTTGTTCAAGGGTTCAGCTTTACCTAAGGCTTTTACTCCCTGACAGTCACGTCGGTCAAAAATGTCTAAGTCAGGTGAGTTGTCATCGTCTTCCTTGAGTCCAAATCGCTGTTTAATGGCTGCAGACGCCTGAACTATGCGGAATCCGTTGTCTAAAAGAAGTTTTGTTAAAGCAGTTGTGTAGATTCCGCGAATCCGAGCCTTCAAATAAACATAGCCTCCCCTTTTTTTCTACGGCTTCCTCGTTTCAATTCGATACAGATTTCCAACCTTAGTGACCTTAAACTCTACGCCTAAAATTTGCTGAGTCAACCAGATGTTGGTGTCCAAGTGTTCTGTTACAACACGGCTCATGTAAACTGATTTTCCACCAGCAAACGCCACGTAAGGCACAAGCATGTCAGCGAGGTGCACATCCACCGTAGCCTTAGATTCCACTTCTTTAAGAAGGTTCTCAGCCGCTTCTCGACCAACAACCTCACTTGGTTTGCCAAGCTCGCCTATGGCGTCACCGCCCAAAAGCGCACCAAAATCTGTTTTTGCCCACAGCACTAGCGAACTGCCTTTTTGAAGCGGATTTGACGTGTCGTTAACCACCTGAACCTCAGCTTTGTAGCCACGAGTTTTCAAAATTTCACTTGCTGTCTTCGCTTGACGTTCAGCCACCCTTCGGTCGCTTAGAAAAGTGCACACTGACACGCCACCCAGTTCTTGAATTTTTCCAAACTCTTCAACATATAAGGGATTCAACTTCTGATTAGGTTGAACTGACAACGTTATTTCGCCCATACCTTTTGGGTAATACCCGTATTTTTCTACAGTGAGTGATGCTACCAACCCCATGCGGTTCAGCATTGAAAGCAAAACCTGTTTGAGATAATTTATTGTGGGAGCATTTCTGACGTCTGTTCCTCCCTTAGCCACACGAAGTCGAACAGGCGTTTTGGCGAAGACGCACAAAGGTAAAACTGTCAACAACAACATAGGAATGCTGCCTGCGGTGCCGATTTCCGCCTTTACTTCGCCACCTTCAACTGTGTTCGGAGTGAACCAGAGTTCACGCGAACCCAATGTGGCTCCTTTGACCTCGGCGTTGCAAAGTTTAGCTGCTGTAAGCACAGCCTCAAGGTGCTGAGGTCGCAATCCAGGTTGAGGACGCTTCTGACGAATATTGACGATGTGAAGAGGCTGGTTGACGATGCCAGCTAAGGCTATAGAAAGGCGCAGTATCGTTCCGCTACCACTCTTCATGCTGCCGTCTACTTCAAGCACTCTTAAACCTCTACGCTGCATCTTCAAACATGCCTAGGACAAAACAAAAGAGGAAGCTGTGCATAAATAATAGTTTGCGTGGACTGGCTATGAACGAAAAGAAATCAAGCGTGGAAGAGGTTCTGCAACGCATCGACCAGCTTCTCACAGTTTTGAAAGAAGTTTCACAAGACTTAACCGACATCTCAAAGTCATTGAAGGCGGCTGCAGTCCCAACGCCTGTTACCGCTCCAGCACCAGTGTCTGCTCCCGCGCCTGCAGAGCGAATGCGTTCGGTCAAAGACATTAGGACGCTGTTTCCAAAGGAATTGGAAGACATGCTCAATTTTGAAGAAACGGGCAAGTACATCATTATTAAGCCTCGTCAGTATTTGGGGTCTGAAAACTTCGCCAAAATCGCGTCTATTGTGCGTGGCACAGGCGGAGAATACATCAGCGCTGGAAAAGAATCACATTTCAGGGTTTCAAGAGAGATACGTTAGACATCATTGTTTGTCGTTCAGTTTTTAAGCTTCTCTTGTGCTTTGTTTGGCAGGTTAACTTTTCTTCTTTGGTAAAATCATGAGTATTTCTTCTGGGTCGCCAATCGCCTTGTAGTTTCCTTCTAGGTAGAATATGCCTACTAACGCTGATGTTATGGCGTCGAGCTCATGCCCACTTATTTCTTCTTTTTCTATGTCCCCTGTGATTCCCAAATTAATCAAGGCTTTCCTTAGCTTTTCCACTCCTTTCTGCTTTCTCGGTATCCCAAGGATGTCTTGAGCGCCACCTGGAAAACTCTCGATAACTTTGACCCCTCTCCTTTCCAGAATCTTCCTTAGTTTAATTCCTCTCATAGTTAGTTTTCTCATGGGTCCAAGAGTAACGGGAAAAAACTTTATGCCCATTCTTGCAAGTTCTTTGTCGCATTCTCTCAAATGAGGATACTTCTTGTATTTGGCGGATAGGCTGGGTCTGGCTTTTGGTAAAGCTAAAGGAGCGTCTATGCTCACTATGTCAGGGTTAATTTTCGCTAGTTCTTGGATGATTTGTTTGTCCGAATATAGGATACTAGTCTTTGCGTTGAGGCTTTTGTCAAGAACACAAAACCCTGATGGTCTTTTTTCCACTCCAGCCAAATCAATTCCAACAGCTTTCATGTTAAGCCCCCTTAAAGTAACCTGTATTCAAAGCAGTTATGGGCTGAGTAAACTCTTGGGAGTCAAGTCTCTTCAAAGGCGTTCTTTCCTTCCAAACTAAAAACAATGTCTCGTGTCATGCTTTCAACCTGAGAAACAGTCTTGTCGACAACTGTGAAGTACACACCAAGATAACTGAAGAAAATGCCTTTCTTCTTCAGCGCCAGGATGTGGTCAAAATCTGAAGTAAAGGACAGGGAAGGGTGCTCGTTTCGTTTAAAAGCGTCCAGAATTTCCTCCCTAGTAGTTGCAATTTCATGCGTAAATAATTGCACTCCAACAAAATTATGCGGGATTTGTTTGATTTTTTCTAGAAAGATTAGGTTGATTTTTTCAGCTTTGCGGGGAAGTGAAAAAGCAATTGACGGAGCCGCAATCTGTTGGAAGCCAAAGGGAAACGCAAGCACTTCAACAACCCCTATGCCAGTGTCCATGTTAAACCACAGATGCCCTTCATCACTAATCTCAATGTTGGGATATTTGTCAGGCGCCAATCGCACTCTCAGTTCTTCAAAAGCGATGAGAAACCTTGCCAATGAGTAGCTAACGTCTTCATCTTCAAGGTAGAAACGCCAACCGTCCAAATCTTTTCTCAAATTTTCAGCCCCCATAAACCCAATAGTCATATTTCAAACTATTAGAAAATATCTCAAATCGATATAGCCATGACTTTTTGGCTTGTTTCTTTGTCTATTTCGCCTGTTTCTCTAAATCCAAGTGCAAACCAAAAAGGTTTAGACTCTGTCCTGGCAAGTAGCCAGATGTTTTTAGTGCCTCGATACCGCATAATGTTCGCAACCAGATTATAGAATCTGCGTCCCCACCCTTTCTTCCGTTTATCTGGAACAATGTAAAATTCGAGAATAAAACCCCAACCTGGACGCTCATCCTTGTCAATTTTCATGTGAACAAACCCAACGTATTCTTCTTCGCACTTAAAGAGAAGCAACCAACGGTCTGACTCCCTTTGACGTGCCAAAATGCTTTGAAGAAACCTTTCACGCTCATCATGGGCAAATCCAGGAGATAGGCTCTTCCAAGATTCAAAAACGTAGAGACGGTTTCTGGGTTATCGTTGGTTACGGATACAAGCTCTGTTTTTTCTTCAATGTGCGTTATAAGGGATGAACCTCCATGTCTGTAACCTTTGGATTTGACTCTGATGTTTACTACTGAAATAACGTTTGTGTTAGCTTAACGCAAGAACTAGTATCCGTAACGTATGCTAAAGCTCTTGAACTCTCCAGTGTAGTCTTTCCACGTTACGTTCACGTTTTTCACTCTTGCGCCTGGTGGTCCTTTCTTACAAAACTCGATAAGTTTGTCCACTCTTTCTTTTTCTCCCTCAAAAACAGCTTCTACTCTTCCGTCAGACAAGTTTCGCACCCAGCCAGTGACACCCTGCCTAATGGCTTCGTCTTGGGTTTCACTTCTGAAAAACACGCCTTGAACTCTTCCGCTTACAAGAACGTGGGCTCTGACCTTCAAAGCGTAGGCTCCTGCCCTTTTTATGTTGTTTTTCCCATAATTGTTTTAACTTTTGAGGTGTACGCTATAGGCGTGGTACTTAATGGTAAAGCAGAGTAAAGTGCGCACTCCAATAATTCTGGTCAATTTCAAAACCTACTTTGAGGCGACTGGACGAAACGCCTTGAAACTTGCCAGAACAGCTGAAAAGATAAGTCGGGAAATAGGTGTGTGCGTGGGTGTAGCGCCTCAGTATGTGGACATTGCTTCAATTAGCCAAGCTGTTTCGATTCCAGTCTTCAGCCAACACATTGACCCTGTTACGCACGGCAGCTTTACAGGGCATGTTCTACCAGAATCTGTTAAGGAAGCGGGAGCGGTTGGCACATTAATTAACCATTCTGAGAGAAGACTGAAACTCGCTGACATAGATGCTGCGGTCAACAGAGCAAAAGAAGTAGGCTTAGTCTCTGTTGTCTGCTCCAACAACTCAGCCGTCAGCGCAGCAGTAGCTGCCCTTAAACCCAACATGGTTGCGGTTGAGCCGCCTGAACTAATCGGCACTGGAATCCCTGTTTCTAAAGCTAAGCCAGAAGTCGTCACACGTACAGTTGACCTTGTGAAGCGTGTCAATCCTAATGTTATTATTCTCTGCGGTGCAGGCATTACAGTGGGCGAAGATGTGGCGGAGGCTTTAAGACTGGGCACCCAAGGAGTTTTGGTGGCGAGCGGTATAGTGAAGGCGAAAGACCCTTATAAGGCGCTGTTAGATTTTGCCCAAGCCATAACCAGAGTGTAAGGGCAAGAGTGAAGGGAAATTGACGGTTGAAGGTTGAGGTCGAATGCGCTTCATGCGTGCTTCACAGAGGCTACATGGAAATACTGGAAGCTACAAGCGACCAAGCGCTTCAGTTTAGAGCCATGACTGTGTTGACACGCCTACTTGGACGTGAGTTCAAACCTATGGCTGTTCCTGCCAAGTTGGGCACTAAAAGAGACCGCCTCGTGAAGAAGGTGACTGGCAACCCAGACCCGTATGAAAAGAAGAAGTGGCTAAGCAACAAACGAGCCTTAGAGATTCTTCCACAAGCCAAGAAGTTTGTTGCAGACGGTTCGTCGCCGGAAGCCAAGTTTAGACGAGCTTGCCTATGCGCCATTGTTGGTAACATCATAGAGTTCGACATCCCTACGCACGAGTTCAAGTTTGAGGAAATTGGAAGACTCATTCAGCAAGCTGAAAACGATTTGGCTGTCGATGAAGTGTCTGGGATTTTTGATGTGGCAAAACGAGCGAAAGAGATTCTTTACTTGACGGACAATGCTGGAGAAATCGCGTTTGACACGTTGCTCGTTAAACAGCTTAGCAATTTGGGTGCTTGTGTCACTGTGGCGGTTAAGGGTAAACCTATACTTAATGATGCCACGCTTCAAGACGCTAAAGCTGTGGGTATGCATGAAGTTGCAAGGGACGTGATTACCAACGGAACCGACACTGTGGGGCTTTTCCTTCAAGAGTGTTCTAAACGTTTTCTTTCATGTTATAGGTCAGCGGATTTAGTGGTGGCTAAGGGTATGGGTTATGCTGAAACTTTAACAGAGATTAAAGTCAAGGTTCCCCACGCCCTGTTGTTCAGGACAAAGTGTCAACCCGTTGCCAATTTTTTTGGTGTTAGCAAAGAGAAGAACGTAGCCAAACTGATGACTTAACAACGTTATTGTGAGAAGAAACAAGTTTTGTTTGTGTGTGTGCGCACAGGGCTAGACCCCCCTCAATTAGGATCCAAATAGGCTCCAAATATGTTTGTTGAGAGAAGTTGAGACAAGTGTAGGGTTGTCTAGAGCTTGTTTTTCTTTGAGTCAAATGTGATTGTTTGGTGTGAGTTTGTTTTGGTGGTGGGTCAAGGCGGAGGCTAGGTTTGTTTGGACTCTCGACCTTTCGGTTATCAGCCGAACGCTCTAACCCTGCTGAGCTACCCATCTTTCGCTAATCCACACTTCTGTTGATTCCAGAGCCCACATTAGACTTAATAGCCAATTCGACAAAATTATAGCAGAAGATTCGGCAAGGTCACATGGAGTATGGTCAACAAAGTCCTTAGAAAGATGGAAGTTCAGAGAGGGTTTATTCAAATTCCTACTCGAGTCAAGCAGGAACTCATAGGAAATACCCCTATACCCTGTGTCACTCTGCTGGACGGCAATCCTGCAAGGCTCGACAAATACGGAAGACTTTGGTCAAGTTATCTTAAGAATAAGTTCTCTGAAAACGAGACCATTGATATCTCCAAGACAGGAAAAGGGTACCATGTCACTCTGGGCACGGCGAAGCCAAAATTTTCCTCGTTAGAACAGCCCCTGACAAAAGAAGCGAAGATTCTCAGCCTTGAAACAGATAAAGCAACAATTTCTAAAATAAGAAATCCGAAGCTTACAGATATTACGTTTAGGCAGTACATGGCGTTGACCCTAATTTTCTCTAAACTCGATCTTGAAAATAAGTACCCGACGAAGGAAGAGTTAAAGAAAATTATCGGAATGAACACAGATAGGATGCTTGAAATCACCCTAAGGGCTCTTGAAGATAAAGGGCTCATCAAGTTCAATGGCCTTGACAACAAACCTGTAGTCGAAGTGCCAGAAAGAAACAAACCACTACTTTCAACAATTGCGGATAGATTAATGCTGGTTGAAGATTATCGTTCATATAACGAGATAAAGGGCATGCTGAAAGTCATGCATAACGCTAATGCTTCTCTCAGAATTGGAGTTCAAAGCTTCTTGCATTATACCAGAAATAGCCTGCGGGAGCTAAACGATGGCAAAATGATAGTTCACCGATGGTATTCATACCTAGAAGACTTTCCGCCATCACTAGTCTCAGACAAATTGAAAAGTTTTGAGATAAGCAGTGAAAAATTAGTGTTAGATCCATTCGTAGGTAGTGGTACCACAGTTGTTACATCAAAGTTAGCTGGCATCAGCGCTATAGGCATTGACACAAATCCAGTTGCAAGTTACGTCACTCGAGTGAAAACCGAATGGTTCGAAAAGAAAAATTGGAAGATAGACCTGCTGGATGCGCAAAAACAGTTTTCCTCTGTTTGTAACGATTTTTTTTCCTCAAACGAGTGCCTTCAAAAATATAGGCTTAAGACAGACTTTATAGAAAAAATGCCAGCTATGGAATTGAACCAGTGGCTTAAGACAGAAACACAAAATGAAGTCGCTTTTCTACATGAAAGGATCAGAGAAGTTGAGGATGACTATTTAAGACGAATTTTGATGGTCGCATTGATTGGAGCAGCCGTAGAATCTTCCAATGTAGCCTTCTGTCCCGGAACAAGTTTTTATCCCTTTAGGAAAAGACCAGCTTTTGCGGAAATTTTCTCAAACAAACTTACTGCGATGTATGAAGACTTATCACTTCTCCGCCAAGCAGATGCTAATTACGGAGAAGTAACGGTATTCAACAGAGACTGTCGAGAACTAAGTGAATATGTCGACAGTTCTGTTGATTTCATTTTCACATCACCTCCTTATCCAAACGATTTAGAATACACGAGACAAACAAGACTAGAATTATTTCTTCTAGGTTACGTAAAGAACATGGATGATGTTAGAGAGATAAAGAAAAAAATGGTAAAGGGCAGTACAAAACTCATATTCAAAGAAAGCAACAGCGCCCAATACGTTGAAAGATTCGATAGTGTGCAGAAAGTTGCAAATGCAATTGAACAGGCATTAAGCGATAGAAAGTGGGGCTGGGACTATCCAAGAATGGTTAGAGAATATTTCGGAGATATGTATCTTTCCTTAGACGCTTTTAAAGAAGTCTTGGGTCAAGGTTCGCATGCTTTGCTAGTTGTCGGAGATCAAACTTACAAGCAAATCCTCATTCCCGTAGGACATATATTGGTTGAGCTTGCAACTGAATTAGGTTACAAAAGTGCAAATCTAGAACTTGTCAGAATTAGAAGAAGCACTACTCATAGGATTCCATTGAAAGAAGAGATAGTTATCCTCCGAAGATAGAGCACTCATATAAATTCGTTAAGTTTTTCTGAAGCGTTGCAGCCTGCTAGTTTGCTGCGGATAGCTCTAACAAAGTCTTCAATCGGCAGTACTTCCGTTTGTCTGAAAGCTTTAACCAATTCTTGAACTTTCGTAGAATACATATTCTTTAGAGCGATATTGAAAAGATCATCTTTGTTTTTCACCATTTTGACGACATAGAAAATAATTTCATTGTCTTTATTGCCTTGTTCAAGCTCCAAACCAAATCTTTCAACTAGATTATCAAATAGGCTGTCTTGAAGCAACCAAATGTATTTCTTCATCCATTTTTCAAAGACCTGTCCCTTGAACATTACTTGGGTGAAAGATAGTTTTATTGTGTTATACGTGTTCATGCCGTATGTATAGCGACTTTGAACCTCACCACTCTTAATAAAATCTTCCACAGCTTTAACCAGTTGGCCTGTTTGAGTGGTTGAGTCTGAAGCTACTTCTATACCACAGAAATCCATTATTCGATTGTCTCTATCACGACAGAAACCTACCCAATCTACATGCCCGAATCCACTGAGTGTTACTTCTCGGACTAGCTCTACGTTTTTCTGGTTCAAAAATAACCTTGCAATATTGTTGAGAAGTGCATTGTCTGAAGAGTAGAATCGATTAGGACATATTATCCTAGCGGTGCCTAAATGCCAAGCAGAACATACTCCAAGAGGATATGACAGCAATCTACTTTGTTTAGTACATTTTAGACCGATAAAGGGGCATTGATATCTTCTTCTGACTTCGGAAGCAATTCTTGATGTGTTAGTTGGTGGAAAGCCAAATATTTCAGCGGGATAGTGGAAATCTTCAACGTTCATGACTAAGCATCAGCCCTTTCTGGATGTTCAAACAAGTGTTGAGCGTTCAGATATATTTTGCCGTTCTTTTCCATCTTCACTACAAATGACAAAACTTCAGACAAAGCATCTTTCTGAAGCGCAAGAACCATATATCAGTAAAAAGTAGCAAAGCCAACATGGCGGAGTGAATTCATGGTGGTCCGGGAGAGATTTGCACCCAGCTATCGAAAGGTAACTTATTTAACAGAAAAGCACGCAAACGCTAAGATGCAATTGAAGAATAACTGAAAGTTTAGGAGTTGAAAAACAGTTTGTCCTATGTTTTTTCTGTTCCGTTTCGTGACAATTTGAAGTTGATGAAGGTTGTTGATGAGATAAGGAAAGACGTTGAATTACAAACATTGTGGAAATGCTCCAACATCATGGCTATTGACCGCATGGGCTACACAGACCATGGCCCAATCCACGTCAAAATCGTAGCCAACTCCGCTCTTCAACTCCTGCGGATTCTGGTCAAAAAAGGAATCACACCCAGCATCATGAAAAACTATAAAATGAAGAACGAAGACGCAGAGATTGTAGTAGTCTTAGGCTCTATATTTCACGATTTAGGCATGGTCGTGATTCGAAGAAGACACGAACACTTTAGCGCAATGCTCGCATGGAAATTCATTGAAAAACTGCTTCGAAACGTCTATCCAGAAGAACAACGCCCCATAATTGCTTCTGAAGTATTACACGCCATTGTTTCTCATGAACGCCCAAACAAACCCCTAACTGTGGAAGCTGGAATCGTGGGCGTGGCAGACGCCTTAGACATGGAGGAGGGTAGAGCCAGAATTCCTTTTGAGGCTGGAAAAGTAGACATACACGCTGTTTCAGCACTGTCAATACAACGAGTGGAAATTCAAGAAGGCAAAGAAAAGCCTGTGACCATAAAAATAACTATGTCTAACTCAGCAGGCGTGTTCCAAATAGACGAGTTGCTAAAGCCACGAATCGAAAACTCTGGGCTTCAAGACTACATTCACGTGATTGCTGAAATCACTGGCGAAAAAGAGAGAAAAATAATAGAAAGGTTTGAAATCTAGACTATACGGTTCAATTTTTGTTCAGTTTTCGGACATTTCGACAAACAGAATGTGGCACCTGTGAAATAACTGCTATAACAATATCTGCGATAGACTGTTGTAGCCCATGAGAAACGCCTAATAAAATCAGAGTAGGTGAGATTTTGAACAACAAGGGTCGAATTGCACTTGTTTTGGGATTAATATTGTGGGTCACGGGTTGGATTTGCATTGATTGGGTTCTAAACTACGCTGTTTACCATGGGATGACTGAACTCTGGCTTATACAAATCCCTTTTACAGCCATCGACGTGGTTACCAGCCCCTGGCAAGCCTACTTCCTATCTTTTCTACAGATACACCTAGCTTTGTTTCTACTTGTTTACGGATTGCAGAAACTAATGAATTGAGAAACTAACTCAACGGCTCTTAGCGTGAAGTCTTTAAAGGCTAGCCGCTCAATAACTGTCAAAACTGACTGGTAACTATGGAAAACTCTCTTCCAAAAATCACTTACAACCGCATTGCACTTTCAGATATTGACAACGCTCTCAAGAAAGAATGGCTCCTGACTAACGGCTTGGGCGGATATGCTTCTTCCACCATTTTAGGAATAAACACTCGGAAATATCACGGTCTCCTCGTCGCAGCCTTTAACCCACCAGTAGACCGACGTGTCTTGTTAACCAAACTCGACGAAGAAATAATAGTTAACGACAAAACTTACCCCCTTCACGCAAATGAATCCAAGCGGGGAATCCAACCTGAGGGCTATTGTTACTTGTTGAACTTTTCCCTTAATCCCTTTCCAACATACACGTATGAGTTGAATGGAAAGTTTCGGCTCAAGAAAACAGTATTTATGCCTTACGAAAAAAACGTAGCGATTGCAATGTATGCAGCATCAAACAGTTTCAACCGCTTAGCATTCATACACATCTCACCTCTTGTAAATTCGAGGCACTTCCACTCAGTTACCGAGAAGGAAGGCGCACCCAATTTTGTGCAGAGAAAGTTCAACGATGGCGTAACTCTTCAACCTTCAACAGGGCTTTCTGCGTTGACCCTGTTTTCAACTGAAGGGCGCTATCAAACTGGTCCAGAAGAATGGGTTGAAACCTACTTCAGAGTAGATGCAGGTCGTCATGGGGAAAGCAACTTAGACAGCAGTTTCAAAGCAGGCTCCTTCGAATTCAACATAAACCCAAATGAAACGAGAAAGTTTTCAGTAATTGCCGTTGGTGGGAAAAGCGAGAGTGAAACACGGAGTATCCTAGACTCCCTTAACACAAACGTCGAAGGCATAGATGAATTGTATCGTGCGGAGTTGAGACGCCGTGACAATATTTTAGGCGAGTTTTCAGAGAGGCATGGTCTTACCCAGATGGAAGACTGGTTGAAGTGGCTTGTTCTCTCCGCCGACACTTTCGTCGTTAATCGTGCGTCCACTCAGACCAAATCGGTAATCGCTGGCTACCACTGGTTTGAAGACTGGGGAAGAGACTCGCTCATATCTTTGCCTGGATTAACCCTTGTGACTGGACGATTCGAAGATGCCAAACAAATCTTGCTAACCTTCAAACGCTACTGCAACAAAGGCGTGGTTCCTAACAGGTTTCCAGACTGGGCTGGAGACCAACCAGTTTACAATACAGTGGACGCTAGCCTCTGGTACATTGACGCAGTTCTGCAGTATCTAAAGTATACTAACGATTTAGATTTCGTGCGAGAAGAACTGTGGAGCACGCTTAAATCCATTCTTGAAAACCATATGAAGGGAACAGTTTTCAATATATGCATGGATGAAGACGGTTTAATCTCCCATGGGCCGCAGTTAACGTGGATGGATGCCGCTCCATTGGGTAAACCCGTCACTCCTCGAGAGGGCAAAGCCGTGGAGATTCAAGCCCTATGGTACAATGCCCTAAAAACCATGCAACTTTTGGCAACCTACCTCGGAGAAGATGAAAAAGCTCAGGAATACATGGCGACGGCTGAGAAAGTCCGAAAAAGTTTTGTGGAGAAATTTTGGAATGCCGAGAAAGGCTGTCTGTTTGACGTGATAAATCATGGATTGCAAGATTCTTCTCTGAGACCCAACCAAATAATTGCGGTTTCATTGGACTTTGCAATGCTTGACAAAGAGAAGGCAACTCAGATTGTGGACACTGTTCATAGGCGATTGTGGGGTGTTTACGGACTTAAAACCCTATCCGATGATGACCCCCGATACAAAGGTAAATATGCGGGCGACTGGACACAACGCGACAACGCCTACCACAACGGAACAGCTTGGCCGTGGCTAATCGGACCCTTCGTCAAAGCCTTCCTAAAACTTAAGAAACATGCTGAAGAATGGCGAAGTTTCGCTTTCAAAAACTTTCTGCAGCCCCTTTTTCACGAAGAAGTTTTTAAGGCTGGCTTAGGAACGGTAAGCGAGATTTTCGATGGCGACCCTCCTCACGAGTCCAATGGCTGTATAGCGCAGGCTTGGAGCGTAGCTGAACCATTAAGAGCCTATGTGGAAGACGTTTTGCTGAAAAAACCACCATTCGAGCAGCAAATCTTGATTGGTTATCTTTATTGATGCTAAGTTAACAAACAATAAATAGTGAAGCCCACGTAAGTTTGCTTGCCAAGTTGCAATCATGGACGGAAGACTATTGTGACTGACATCTGCCTTGTTTTTGAGGTTCATCAGCCGTTTCGGCTAAACCGCAACTTCCACGCCAGCCTTTTGGCTCGACCTCAGGTTAATAAGAGTGACCTCGCTGACCTCTACTTTGACCAAACCTTAAACAAGCATGTTTTTGAACGAGCTGCTAGAAAGTGCTACTTTCCCGCTAACAACATCATTTTGGAGCAGATAGACCGTTTCAAACGAGATCGGAAGCAGTTCAAGGTTGCATACAGCCTTACGGGTGTGTTTGCTGAGCAATGTGAACGCTGGAACCCCGACCTTCTCGACTCGTTCAAGCAGCTGGCTCAAACAGGCTGTGCAGAGTTTTTCGACGAGACTTACTATCACTCGCTTTCAAGTTTGTTTGGCACAGACCGCTCCGAGTTTATTGAACAGGTGAAGATGCATCGTCAACTTATGAAGGATTTGTTCAACTATGAACCGAAAGTGTTTGTGAACACCGAGTGCATTTACAACAACCCACTTGCCAAGCTTGCCGAAACCATGGGCTACGAGGCTATGGTTACAGAAGGCGTTGAGCGGGTTCTGAGTTGGCGGAGCCCAAACTATGTCTACAAAGCCAAAGACTCCAACCTTAAAGTTTTAATGCGGAACTACAGGCTCTCAGACGACATTGGCTTCCGCTTCTCAGCAACATGGTGGAACGAGTGGCCCCTAACCGCAAAAAAATACTCGAGCTGGTTGGCAGCCTCACTTGGGCAAGTTGTAATGTTGTTCATGGATTACGAAACATGGGGTGAACACCAATGGCCAGAAAGTGGAATCCAGGAGTTCTTGAAGTGGCTACCAGGCGAAGTGATTAAGTGGCATCACCTAAACTGGGCAATGCCAACTGAGGTGATTAGGCGACATCAACCTTTTGGAGAAATTGATGTGCACGAGTTTTACTCCATTTCTTGGGCAGACCTAGAACGCGACATAACGGCTTGGTTGGCGAATCCCATGCAGTGGATTTGCTACAACAGGATTAAGGAGCTGGAACCTTTAATCAAGCAGATAGGTGACGCTGACCTCCTACGGCTCTGGCGCTACTTCCAGATGAGCGACCATCTCTATTACTTGAGCATAAAGGGCGGTGGACCAGGCGACGTCCACAGCTACTTCAACCCAATGAGCACTCCTCTCGAAGCCTTTGCAGTTTATTCCAGCATCCTCTCAGACCTTGAAGCCAGAGTGCTGCAGGAACTTCAAAGACCAGAATGGGTAGCGAGGAGAATACTACGGGCACTGCCAATCGATAAAGGGTTCAATTTCTCCTACGAATTTGCGCGACCTACGCAATGGACTGTTCACAGTTTAGATGATTTAGGGTCTGCGTTGAAAGTAGTTGATGTTAAATCCATAGAGTTTCACACAGAACGCGGAGACTTCGAAAGGTGGATTCGTCAAGTGGTAGGCGACAATCAACTAGCTGATGAGTTAGAAGCGTTGTCGAAAGAGAAAGAGAAGTTAAAAGGCGAAGACCTTCGAAAGAGAATGCTTGATGTTGTTAAGCGCAGAATAAAGAACTTGAAGCAGCAATCAAAAATCTCTCAGCAATAATTCCTGCCCAAACTTCTTTTTGATGTTTTTTGGAAATTGACACCATGCGACATATATAATAAATGAAACAACAAAAATACGCGGAGAAACGCCAATCAATGCAAGCTGTTGTGATGGCTGGTGGGGAGGGAACCCGACTTCGCCCTCTTACCACTAATCGTCCTAAACCCATGGTGCCTATAGTAAACAGACCCCTGTTAGAGCATGTAATAAACCTTCTAAAGCAACATGGCTTCAACGATGCGGTTTTAACTCTTCAGTACATGCCAGACATCATCAAGAATTATTTTCAAGACGGCGCCGAATTCGGCGTCAGACTCAGTTATTTAATTGAGGAAAAACCTTTAGGCACGGCTGGAGGCGTGAAGAACGCTGAGCAGTTTCTTGACGGAACCTTTGTCGTGATAAGCGGAGATGTGCTAACAGACATAAACCTTTCAAAAGCGCTCAGCTTTCACAAGCAGAGCGGAGCAGTTGCCACGATTATTCTGACACGCGTTCCTAACCCAGTCGAGTATGGGATAGTTATCACAGATAAGACGGGACGAGTTAAACAGTTTTTGGAGAAACCAGGATGGGGCGAAGTCTTCAGTGACACAATAAACGCAGGCATCTACATCTTAGAGCAAGAAGTGCTGAAACACGTGACACTTGGGACGGAAGTGGATTTCAGCAAGCACCTTTTCCCAAAGCTGTTGGAACAGGGTGAACCGCTCTACGGCTACGCTGCAGAAGGCTACTGGTGCGACATAGGCAATTCGGGACAGTATCTTCAAGCCAACCAAGACGCGCTACAAGGTCGAGTAAACGTGAAGATTCCAGGACACGAAAAGAATGGAGTGTGGGTTGAAAAAGACGCAGACATTGAAGACGAAAGCGGAATCCTTCCTCCAGCGTTAATCGGAGCCAAGACTCGAATACGAGCCAAGTCTATGATAGGCGAATTTTCAATTATTGGCAACGGTGTCACAGTTGACTTGAGAGCTTCAATAAAACGTTCGCTTATAGGGAGCAACACGTTCATCGGACCCAAGGCAGACTTAGTTGGATGCCTAATCGGTGAAAAATGCCACGTAAGAGACGACGCAACCATTTTGGAAGGTGCAGTTGTAGGCGACGAATGTACTGTAGGACGGGGAGCAACCGTCAAGTCTGGTATAAGGATATGGCCAGGCAAAATGATTGAGGCAGGAGCCATTGTCAACATGGACCTCAAGTGGGGCATGCGATGGATGACTGCTCTCTTTGGCAGTCATGGAATAACAGGGTTAGCCAACATTGAGATTACGCCTGAATTTGCCTCCAAGCTGGGAGTTGCCTTCGGTTCATTCTTGGGAAAAGGCGCCAATGTAGTTGTGGGTCGAGACACTCATCGAGTCTCTCGGATGGTGAAACGTGCTTTGATGGCTGGGTTGACAGCTGCAGGTGTCAACGTCAATAATTTGAGAATTTGTCCTGCGCCTGTGACAAGGTACATGATTCGCAGTTTAGGTGCAGATGCTGGCGTTATGGTTGGAATGATGGAAGTTGACCCAAGAATTGTTAACATTCGTTTCTTTGACTCGAGTGGGATGGAGATAAGTCGTGTAGCTGAGAAAAAGGTTGAGGGTATTTTCTTCAGAGAAGAGTTTCAACGAGTATTGGGTGACGAGGTCGGAGACCTAATTTATCCAGCGAGAACTGTGGACTTTTACCAGAAAGATTTGCTGAAGCTTCTAGACTGGGAAGCTACACGAAAGGCAAGCTTAAGCGTGGTCATAGATTGTGCTAACGGCGCTGGCTCTTTTGTAGCACCCGCTGTTCTAGGAGAAAGTGGCTGCCAAGTTACTACATTAAACGCTAGACTCGACGAGTTTGTTGGACCTCGCACTTTTGAGCAGGTTCCGTCGTCTATCTTTAACCTTGCTCGTGTGGTAAAGGCGTTGGGTGCAGATGTTGGGATGGCGCTCGACGGTGAAGGCGACCGTGTCATGTTTGTTGACGAAGAGGGAAACGTGCTTTCAGGCGATACTTCTCTTGCATTGTTAGCACGAGAAAGAGTGAAGGAGCAGAATGGTGGAAAAGTTGTTGTGCCAGTCAGCTCGTCTCGAATGATAAATCGGGTCATAGAACCAAATGGGGGAGAAGTCGTTCGATGCAAAATCGGCGCAAGGTCGCTTCTAGACACAATCAGTCATCATCAAGCAATTTTCGGAGGAGAAGAAACCGGAGGTTTCGTTTTTCCTGAGTTTCAGAAAGGTTTTGACGGTGTGTTTGCTTCAGCCAAGATAATTGATATTTTGTCAGGAACAGGTGAGAAGCTGTCTAAACTTTATAGTGACATGCCGAGCTTATACATGGCTAAGCAAACTGTTCCCTGTTCGCTTGAACTTCGAGGTCGCATCATGCGCAGTTTGATTGAGGAGTTCGAAGACCGCCGCATCGACACAATAGATGGAATCAAAGTTTTCTACGACGACAACTGGATTCTGATGCACCCGAGTTCAGAAGAACCCGTAATCAACTTATACGCTGAAGCCTCTAGCAAAGAAGCGGCAAACCGCCTAATAGAAGAATATATGGAGAGAATCCGTACACTGACGACGTAACAATAATGGAGGCACCGAAGCATTGATGAAGGTTGCAATGATTTCGTGGGAATACCCTCCACGAATTGTCGGAGGAATCGCTCGTCACTGTGAAGGCTTGGCTAAAGCCCTCGTCAAGCAAGGGCATGAAGTACATATTTTCACCTTGGATTTTCCAGGCGCCCCTGAATACGAGGAAAGAGAAGGCATCAGAGTCTACCGTACACGCAGTGAGGTTGGGCACCCTAACTTTCTCTCCTGGGTTTTGCTTTTCAATCATTTTATTGAAAAACGCCTAGCTGAAGTTAGTAAGCTCGTAAATTTCGATGTTCTCCATGTGCATGACTGGTTGACTGCACCTTCAACCATCGCTTTCAAGCATTTTGTTAATAAGTCCATGGTGTTTACGGCTCACAGCACTGAGCATGGGCGTTCAGGGCTTCACATTCCTGACTCCTTCACTATTGATGGATTAGAATGGTGGGCAACCTACGAAGCAAGCAAAGTGATAGTGACAAGCAACGCCATGAGACATGAAGTGTGTGGACATTTTCACCTTCCATGGGAGAAAGTAGACATAATCCCAAACGCCATTGACCCAGCAAAATATCAGGGGTCGGTTGACAAATGGGCGATTAGGAACCGTTACGGAATTCAACCCCACGAAAAACTCATCCTCTGCGTAGGTCGCCTTGTTCCTCAGAAAGGAATAGAATACTTCGTTCACACTGTTCCCATACTTGCTAGGCGTAGACCAGAAGCCAAATTCATAGTCGTGGGCGACGGTTGGTACCGAGACCACTTAGAATGGGTCGCCAACACAACAGGGCAACGATGGAGAATCACTTTCACAGGCTTCATTCCAGACGGCGACTTAATTGTTTTAACCAAGAGCGCCGACGTCATGGTTGTTCCATCCGTTTACGAGCCTTTCGGCATAGTTGCCCTAGAAGGCATGGCAGCAGGCGTGCCCGTTGTTGCCAGCCAAGTCGGCGGCTTAACCGAGTTCATTGAACACGACCGCACAGGAGTGTTAGTTTACCCGAGAAACCCAGAATCCATTGCTTGGGGCGTGGAACATGTCTTATCAAACTATGACCATGCCCGCTGGCTTGCTCAAAACGCCCTGGAAATTGTGCAAAAATCTTATAGTTGGGAAGCAATCGCTAAAAAGACGAGCAAAGTATATGAAGAAGTAACAGGGTCAAAACGCGGTGAAAAGAAATGAGTTTCACACCTCTCCCACCCGTGCCCGAAGAGTATCAAGTTCTCTCCATGATGCATAACATAGGCGCCGTCATACCAGAGAGGTCGCTTTCTGTAGACGAACTTGCTACGTGGACAAACATTGAAGTTTCAACGGTTAGAGACTGTTTGCACAGACTTCGAGAACTAGGATACGTAGAACGAATAGAGGTTAGTGGTGTGGAGAAATACCATGTTACAAAAATTGGAATAATGAAAGTCCTAACTCTATATAGTTAAAGTTTCTTCTCTTCTTCCAACATAGCCTCTTGCAAGTGTTTGGCAGCGTCTTCTGGTGAAGCCACGTTTATGAACATTCCAGTGTTCTTTTCAAAACCAGCCCAAATCGACAATCTTGGGTAAACTTCTAAATGCCAATGATAATAATCGCATGCTCCGCTGGTTATTTGATGAAAACCGAAATTGTAGGGAGGGTCATTTAACAATGTCTTCAAACCTCCCAAACAGACACGCATAGTCTTGGCTAAAGCCTCAACCTCGTTCGTTGACAAGTCTAGTAAGCAGCATTGATGCTTCTTTGGGAAGAGCCAGAACTCGAAGGGGTGAACACTTGCCCAAGGCGCAAAAACAACGAAATGTTCATTCTTCCAGATGAAGCGGGGACTCTGCGCCTCTTGTTCAATAATCTGGCAGAAAGCGCATTCTTCATTTTTCTTAAACGATTTTCTGCTTGCTTTCTGTTCTTCCACCATTATCTTTGGCATTATAGGCGTGGCAATCAACTGCGTGTGTGCGTGAGAAAGAGACGCTCCAGCTTCTAATCCATGATTCCTAAAAATAGAAACATACCCAACGTATGGCTTTGAGCAGAGTTCCTTTAGGCGATCCACATAAGCATTTATGATGTGAACTAGCTGGGGGACTTTCGCAACGCCTGGGTGTTGTTCATGGTTAGGTGATTCAATCAGCACCTCATGATGCCCCGTGGCACTTGCACGCGTGAAAACTTCTCCTTCTAACCCCAGCCATTCTCCCTGCTTCGGAGGTGAAAAAGCAGGAAAAAGATTCGGCACACATCTGACTAGCCAGTTCTTGTGTCTATAACCATTCAGGTCTTTTTCCTTTCTTATGCCTCCGTTTGTTGGAAGATAAACGAGAACGGCTGGAGGAGTCATGTGTTCATTTCCAGGGCAGAGAGCACAAACGCCTTCTTGTCTCTTTTCAGGCGCCTTTGCAAAGTCGGTTGGGCGTTTTTTCCTCTGCGTGGCTATGACAACCCAGCGGTCGAGTAAGTAGTCTTTTCTTAACTCGTTAGCTGTGGTAAGCATGTTTTTGGCTTCCAGCACAAGAATCAATTATTAGGGTTTTTTAGGTTTTTGTGACTCTAGAAGCTCTTCGTAGACTTTAATGGTTTTTTTGGCGATTTCGTCCCAACTGAATTCTTGAAGCACCTTCTTTCTGCCGTTTTGACCCAGCAGGAGCTTGCGTTGAGGATCCTGCACAGCGTTGATTATTCCCCAAGCGATGTCGGTTGGATCGTTTGGGTTTACGTGGAAGCCACATTGTCCTTGGCCAGCTGAATCTACGACTTCGCGCATTCCGCTGATGCCGCTTGCACCTACAACGACTGGTTTTTGCATGCTCATTGCTTCTAGGGCGACTATGCCGAAGGGCTCGTAGATACTGGGGAAAACAGCTACGTCGCAGGCTGCGTAATGGGCTATGCGTTCTTCTTCAGGTAGGAACTCGAAACGGAATTTCACTACATCTTGAAGCTTAAGGTTTTGCACCATTCGTTCTAGATATTCACGCATATCGCCTAAGCCCACGATGACGAATTTGGCGTTTGGGATTTTCTGTAGAACATGGGGCATCGCTGCAATGAGTTTGTCCACGCCTTTAACCCAGACAAGTCTGCCGAGAAAGAGCACCATAACGTCTTTGTCTTTCAGTTCGTATTGTTGACGCACTGCTTGCACTTTCTCGTTGCTGACTGCATCTGCACTGTATTTTTGGGGGTCAACTCCATTGTAGACTACTTGTATCTTTTCAGTTGGGAAGCCTAGCCCAATCAGTTCGTCTTTCATGGCGTTGGAGACAGTTACTATTAGGTCGGCTGTCTGTGCAGCCCGAAGTTCAATATTGCTCACAACCTCAGAGCCGTTGCCCATTGTTCTTCCTTTTTCGGTGGAATGAACGTGAAAAATAAAGGGCATGTCTAACTCGCGTTTTATGGCTATGCCTCCCATGGCTGAGAGCCAGTCGTGAGCGATTACTATGTCGTAGAGGAAGCCTTCGCTTCGAACCAGTTCGTTCACCATTTTGGAGGCTGTCAAGTAATTGTACACCAGAATCTTAGAGAACAAGTGAATGCCCCCCCAATCCCATTTTCTAACGTCTTCCGCAATAACGTCTGGCAGAGAATCTGAAACATCAATGTGCAGTGGACGATGAATCTCGATGCCTCGCCAAAGTTCTCTTGTTGGAAGGCTGCCTGTGTCATCGTTCATAGTGAAAACGCTTACATCGTGGTCTAACAAAACGAATTTTCGTGTAATCTCAGCGGCGTAGGTGCCCAGTCCCCCAACAATTTTTGGAGGATACTCGTATACTAGAACCGCCATTTTCAAGTTGACTCGCTCCAGGAAGGGTTGCTAGTTCTTTCCCATTGTTACTTTCCCATTATTAGAGGGTATGGTATAAGCTGTATGTAACCAACTTCTATTCAAATATTACGCAAGATGCAAAGTCTGAAAAAGACGGCTTCCTCTTTTACCGTGATTGCGCAACAGTCTTGAAAAACAAAAGAATACTCAAAATGTGTCAAGCAAATGGAGACGTATGATGTAGTTGCGCTGTCGAGCTATATTTCCTTCATGATTCTAGTGTTTACCCTTTCAAACCAAGTGTTCATCGGGGAAATCAATTCTAGCCATTCAGGGTTTTTGATGAATTCCCTGCTTTTCTCTTCATCTTCATCTATTGCCGTATAATTTTGATATCCGAGCCAAGTCTCGTACGCTGGCTCTCCTACGTCGGTCAAGTAATGCTTCACCGATTTCCATGTTGCTCCATGCTTCATGAGCCATTCATCGAATCTCCTCTGCCATTCCAATACTTTCTTGAAATCTTTCCTTCCTTCTCGAGTCAATTTCTCTGTTATCACAAGGTATATCATGACTTTCTCGCCTCATCCGTACTTATGAACTAATGCATATAAATGCATGACAAAAGGGAAAATAACATAGACTTAGTTCGATTCAGTTCGATTTGGCGTGAACAGAAAGGACTATTGCCTATTCATGAAGAATTTATAAAAAGACTGAAAAGGACCATTTAGCAAAAGTGAGGGAAGCAAATTACCTATTTGAAGGTGATTAGAAGATGTCTGAAGTGAAGATGCACAAGGCAGTTTGTGCCGATTGCGGAAAAGAATGTGAGGTCCCATACAGACCCGACGAGGTGACGCCTGCATACTGTCGAGAGTGCTATACAAAAAGAAAGTCTGAACTTCCAAAAGAGGTGTTCAAGGTTTTAAGTAAGCTCAATAGGGCAATTAGCCCTGCCGCAATTGTAGCAACGGTGGATTCAGATGGAACTCCTCACACTGCGCCCTTTGGGAGTCTACGTGCGATTACACCTAGACTACTTCGATTTGCTTCTTGGCGAGGTCACGATACCTACAAAAATCTTTGTCATGACGGGCGTGTGATGGTGACTTTCCTTGCTCCGCCAAACATCGCTGTAAGCATCAGGGGAATTGACAAGGTAGTCAGGGACCAAATGAACGCAGACAGGAATTATGCAATTGTGGAGATTGAGGTTCAGCAAGTAAAATACGACATGGTCCGCATAGTTACTATCGATGACACAATCAGGATTTCTCCCCGAGGAGAGGAAGCCACGAAATGGTTCCAAGCAGTCGTTGGCGAAGTAGAGGAAATGCAGAGAGATAGACTTTAAAATTTCTCTTTTCCAGACTTCCTTACTAAAAAGACTGTTGCTTTTTTATGGAGAATATATCAAAAGTCTGAAAAGGCTGTTTGCTTATTTTATTGTTTGGCAGTGCAAGGTGGAATGTGTTAAACCATGAGTTTAGTTGAAACAAAAGTGAAGATTCTCGAGAAACTGTGGGAAGAAGGGCAACCTATGAAGTCGAAGGATGTTGCCCAGAAAGCGGGTTTAGGAATCTCGGCTACAACCATGCATCTACTCGGGCTTAAAAAAACAGGACACGTTTCTACGCCTAAACATGGTTATTATGCTATAACTGAAATGGGGAAAGAAGCAATAGGCTTGCCGAAAATTGACAAGGCGCATGCAGCGAAAATACTAAGCCATGTGCCACCAGACAAGGGTTTTCATTTTTACACTGGCATGCATCAATACACTCATGTCCTCGCCAGCAGTCTCTCAGATTTTTGCGACAAGGCGGAGAAAATCAGCGTTAAATCAATAGAGTTTCATGTTTCGAGGGGAGATTTTCAAAACTGGTTCCAAAGCTTGGGAGATGCAGAGCTCGCAAGAAAAATGAGTATAATTCAGGGCATGAACCTCCACGGGGAAGAACTCAGAAAGAAAGTGCATGACGCAACTAAGTTACGTTTAGAAGAACTGAAGCGACTTTGACACTCACTCTGGCATGCCCGCGTCATCCTAACTGCGTGTTGTTACGTCAACTCTAGCGAATAGACTGATGTAGAATAGTTCAACAAAGATTTCTTATTGTAGAACAAACGTAGGCATGTCGTATCGTTCGAGTCTGAGCAGAAATAATTAGAGGCTCAACAACCGAGTCTCAATGCCGCCTCTTTCGTCTCATTTGTGACACAATAGGAATCTTTTGTTGCGCAACAAACGCTTGTTTAGAGTGGCTATGCCTTCTTGAATCTGCCCTTCAGTTTTTCGAGCACTTGCGGCAATGTAGTGTACTCTAAGGTTTCCGCTGGCAACCTGGCAGGCTCAAACTCACCCATGTAGCGTAGTGCAGCCGCATGTTCTTGTGCTTCGCGGCGTGCCATGTCGAAGGCTGGGTCGTCGTAGAGGTCGCTTATCATCGGGTTTCCTTGGTTGTCGCTGGCGATGCTGCCATCACAGATTTGAAAGCCTAGGGCTACCATTCTGGGAGGTCCGTCGAACACTGTGCATTTGCTGTCTTTCAAACCCACTGGCATTAGAGGTCCCCAGTGGCTGCCACGCATCCATCCCTCAACGAAGTAGCTGTGCAAAAAGGGCGCTAGAATCTCGCCGACCGCTGGCAGCCCGTGTTGCGCTCTTAGTATTGCAACTGGGTCATCTTTGCCAACGTATTTTCCAGCTATTAACGAAAGTTTGGTGGTGCTGGTTGTGGCGCAGACAAGGTCGTCTCGAGCACGCCAGACACGAGAAACCAAGTAGCGTTGAGTAGTGCCAATCAACGCGACAAGCTCGTACATTTCCTCGGGACACTTCAGCACTACTTTCTTGTTTTCTCTAGTGTCGAAAACCTCAAACTTGAAACCCCCTGCCATAGCAGGGTCAATAATTAGCCCTGCTGTGTTATTTGGGTCGGCGAAGATGCGAAACATTGGAAAGTTGAATGCGCTGCTTGAAGCCTTGTCAGCTCCAAAGACAACAAAGGGTTCGGAAACTCGCTCTTCGATTTCCATCTCGGCGTATCCTGGACCCATTCCTCGAACGTTTCCACTAAACGCTTTTTTAATGATGTCTTGTCCTGCTCCGTAGAGTTTGAGGCTTTTAGCTTTCTCAATGGCTTCAAGAAAGGTGTCCCAAGCCATTTTATGAATTTGAGGGTTGTCTTCTCCCTTTTCGTGAACCATCAGAAGTTCAAGGTCGTCTCCTGCGTGGAACACGTAATAACTGTTGATTAATCCCTTTTCCTTAGCTTTTTTAAGGTGTTTTTCTCCAATTTCCATTATTGGTTTGGGCGCAATATGGTGTCCAACCAGTGAACCCACATCACATTTGATAATAGACACTGTGGTTTTTTTTGCCACGTATACTCACCGCGAGTTTTCTGATTTCCGCCTTGTAGATATTTGTGTGCATCTTAAAAGATTTCCCTAACATTCGTTCTATTTCTTTGACGCAAAGATTTACAGAAATCTTTCTTGAATGTTGAACACGCAGAATTTCTGTTATATTTAAATAGTCTGAACCGTCTTTAATCCGTGTTCAATTGTGTGTGATTCGATGCCTCAAAGAGTGCTGTGTTCCAAATGTGGTGCAGTTCTTTATGAAGGTGTTGAACTCACTCCGCCTGATGAAATCGTTCAGCGTTTCAATGGTAAATGCCCAAGATGCGGCAAAAAACTGTCTTTTAATCCCACTAACGTTGACGTTAAGCCTATAGGATAAATAAGCCTAAAGCATGTCAAGAAGATTCAACGGAGTAGTCTTAATGAACAAGCAATTAAAGAAAACGCATCTTAATAATTTTCACAAACAAACTGCGAAGATGACAGAGTTCGCGGGCTTTGAGATGCCTATATGGTACAGAGGAATCATTCAAGAACACATGGCAGTGCGCAACAGCGTGGGCATTTTTGACATCACCCACATGGGAAGAACGCGCGTAACAGGCACTCAAAGCGAAGCCTTCCTAAACTACGTTACAACAAACGACGTGGCAACTCTAACTCCGCTTAGCGCTCACTATTCAAACATTTGCAACGAACAGGGAGGCATTAAAGACGACTTTGTGTTGTCACGGCTAGAACAAAACAAGTTTCTCATCGTGTTTAACGCAGCAAACAGAAAAAAAGACTACGAATGGTTTGTCCAGAACGCTAAACCCTTCGACGTTAACGTAGAGGACGCTTCAGACAACATAGCCATGTTTGCAGTTCAAGGACCAAAAGCGCAGAAAACACTACAGAAAATAGCTGACCTAGACCTTAGCAAAATTGAACGCTTCAAGTGTGGCTGGACAAAATTAGCGAATATAGATGCCTTTATTTCGAGAACAGGATACACAGGCGAAGACGGATTTGAGATTTTCGTTTTAAACGTTTCACTTGCAAATCCTGTAAACGCAGTGAAAGTTTGGAAAGCCATTTTGGAAGCAGGCGAAGAATTTGGAATCCAGCCTTGTGGCTTAGGTGCAAGAGACACCTTGCGCCTAGAAGCAGGCATGTGCTTGTACGGAAACGACATTGACGAGACTACCACACCATTGGAAGCGGGATTAGGATTCGTAGTCAAACTAAAGAAAGACGCATTCATAGGAAAAGACGCCTTAACCAAGCAGAAAGCTGATGGAATCAAAAGAAAACGGGTAGGTCTAACAATGTTGGAGAAGGGAATTCCACGACCACGTTTTGAAGTGTGGAAAGACAATGAAAAAATAGGGTACACCACTAGCGGAACCTTCTCTCCCATTCTGGAACGAGGAATAGCCATGGCATACGTGTCAATGGAACAAGCAACCGAAGGCAATAAAGTTGGAGTTAAAATTAGAGACAGACTCGCAGAAGCCCAGATTGTCAAGTTTCCATTCTATGACCCTACAAAGTACGGCTTTGGGAGGCAGACGTAATGCGCGTGCTCGACTATGAAATTCCCGAAAAGCTTTACTACTCAAAAGAACACGAGTGGGTTCGCATAGAAGGAAAAGAAGCAGTTGTTGGCATCACAGACTACGCTCAAAAGCAACTCCATGACATAGTCTACGTGGAAATGAAAAAAGTTGGAACCAACATTGAACAGTTCCAAACAATGGGCAGCGTAGAATCCGTTAAATCAGTCTCAGACATCTTTGCACCAGTGTCGGGCAGCGTAACCAAAGTTAACGATGAACTCGCAGAAAACCCTGAACTCTTAAACCAAGACCCATACGGCAAGGGATGGTTAGCCAAAATAAACCTCAAAGACTTTAACAAAGACTTGAAAAAACTCATGACGACTCAACAATACGCCGACTACATAAAAGAAACAGAAAAATAACGAATCATAACGTCCCTAAACTCACTACCACTGCATGCTAAGAAAATCCAGCTTCAGCAACTGCACCACAAACTAAATAAAAAGCGCATGCTTCTCATGTTTGCAAGAGGAAACTGTTCATGGGTAAAATCCGAGAGCTGTTTAGCCGAGAAAACCTTGGCTCAGCTTTTAGAAAACTCGGCTCGTTACGCATTGAAGTATCTCACGCCTCTTTGTTGGAATTGACAATTATGGTTCTAATTCTCACGTTGGCGTTCACTATTAGATTGCTGCCGCTTCGTTGGGGCTACTACCTTTCCGAGTTTGACCCGTACTTTCAATTTCGCATAACAGATCACATTGTTCAAAACGGAGTTCTCTCATACACAACGTGGACAAACGACCCCTTGAGCTGGTGGCCTTGGGGAAGAGACGTTCCGCATACGTCTTTTCCAGCGTTGGGTCTAACTGCCGCTGTCTTCTACAGCGTGTTAAATGCTTTAGGCGTGCCGATGGCTCAGCAGTTTGCCACATACCCGCTTAATGCAAATCCTGTCTACAATTTCGTCGTCATCTTTCCTGCAATAATGGCTGCCCTAACTTGCATTGTTATTTATTTCTTTGGTAAAGACGTGGGGGGAAAAGAGACGGGGTTGTTTGCAGCCTTCTTCTTAGCTTTAAACGCTTCTTACATTGGGCGAACATCTCTTGGATTCTTCGACGATGAAACTATAGGAATTTTCGGCATACTTCTCGTAGGCTTCTTCTTCTTGAGGTCTCTCGACGAGGAAAGACCTTTAAAGCACAGTTTTCTCTACGCCATCGCTGCAGGCTTGTCATTAGGTTACCTTTTCGGAGGTTGGGGTGCTGCTCGATATGCGTCTGGATTAATCATGCTTTTAGTCGGTGTCATGCTTCTGTTGCGCAGATACTCATCCCGTTTACTCATGTCCTACAGCGTAACCTTTGGCATAGCTCTATTCATCGCCATAAACGTGCCCTTTTTAGGTGCAAAATTCCTGATTGAAATAACCAACATAATCGCTTACGGGATATTACTATTGTTAGGTGTTTTTGAAGTGGCAAGGCACATTCGCTCAGTTAAAATGAAAACCTTGTTCGCATTCGCTTTTATCTGTTTATCAATTGCACTTTTTTTGGGACTTTCCACGTTTGGATTCATCAAAGCCTTGGATCGCAAGTACGAGGCTGTCTTAAATCCTTTTCAACGGCTTCTCTTTCCTCTTATCGAGTCTGTGCAGGAGCATAGACCCGCAGCTTGGGGCTCAATTTATTATGATGTTGGAGTGGGCATATTCTTCATACCCGTCGGCTTATTCTTCGCTGCACAAAACCCCACAAACCGCAACGTCTTTCTCATAATCTTCGGCTTAACCTCCATTTATTTCGCCAGTTCAATGGTTCGGTTAGTATTGATTATGGCACCATCATTCTGCTTACTTTGGGCGCTCGCCCTCACCAAAGTGATGAAACCATTTATAACAGTGCTGAAGGAAACGCCAACAACTATACGACGGAAAACACGTTTCGAAACACACGTTGGAAAAGAATTTAGTGCCGCCTTCTTGATACTGATTTTCCTCTTGCTCACTTTTTCACTTGTGTTGCCGAGCCGAGAGTCGCAACAAAGGGGAGAAGCCTACCCAAGGGTTTTCGACCAAGCGTACTCGCCTACAACGATAGCGACAGCGAGTGTTTCTATAAAATTTAGTCAGCCAATAAATGATTGGGTCGACGCCTTAATGTGGATTCGAAACAATCAAAGTGTTCAAGCGGTTGTAAGCTGGTGGGATTACGGATATTGGATCACCACGATAGGCAACAAACCTTCTTTAGCCGACAACGGCACGTTTAACTCAACTCAAATAAAAACCATTGCAAAAATGATGATGTCAAACGAAACCGAAGCTCTTGCAATAATCAACAACTTTAATGAACACGGAAAACGAATAGGCAGAACCAACCGTGTTACCCACGTGTTAGTTTTCACAGTCTTTGACTATAATGGCACCGACTTAAGCTTTGGCGATGAGACCAAATGGATCTGGATGGCTAAGATAGCTGGTTTAGATGATTCAAAATACGGAAACGTCACTGGAAGAGGCAACGTCCAATGGACTGACCTTGGAAAAACAAGTCTCATCTACAAACTTATGCAGAACGCAAAGAACTACCGTGTTCCTGATAGGGTTGCAAAAGAGACGCTTACACATTTTGCGCCAGCATACTTCTCTAACATGTACCGCACCGACTTGTGGAACCTTCAAGGGTACAACGCAGTTGTAGCCATCTACGAAGTCAAATACTGACTGTTTTTGACTTTAACTAATGTAAGTTACCCGCTCTTCTTCTGTTCTTCGCATTTTTCGCACGTAACTTTCTCTACGTTCCTCAATCTCCTGAATCTTCGCAATCAACTCTTTAGACTTTTCTATCTGGGTGTTTAGCCCACTCCAATCGACTTCAAACCCCAAAATTTTTCGCAGAACTTCCAAGACACTTTTGGCAGCCTTTGGGTCTGAGAGATATCCACGTGTCTCTCCCAAAAGGCAGAGCGCATCTATTCTTCTGAACTTTCCTAGTCCCAGCAGCAAGCCCGCTGTTCCAACAATCGGGTTGCCTGATGGACTGGCGATTGCCTTGGCTTCCAATGCTTTTTTCAGAAGTTCAGGATTGGTGGAAACTGCCATTACTTGAGGATTTTCTTCAGGTTCTTTTCGATATCCGCCTATAGTGATTACCGTCTTTGCTCCAAGTTTCTGAGCGAAATCCAGAATAGTGCTTGTCACTTCGTATTGTCCTTCAATCGTTTGCGCTTGACTGTCACCTATCAAAAACAAGAGGTCGTTTTGTCCTGCAGGGTTTTTCCAGAAATAGAATTCGGCACGTAAGAGGCGGACGCTTCCTTTTTTGTTGACGAGCACGTAGTATGGAAAATGGGGTGAATAAAGTTCAGCGAACCGTTGAGCGCCCAATTGTTTAATAAGGTAGCGAGTTGCAATTTTGCCCACCATTCCCATCCCTGGTAGACCCTCTATAAGGATGGGATTTTTAGGTTGGATTTTCAATGTTTCTTTGACGAACGTTTCCTTCATCTGGCTCTACCTTCATGGCTCGTCTATACTTTGCATATTTGTCTTCGGGTGAGAACTTTGCAGGATGAGGAACCCGCACCTTTCCTCCGCAGTGAGGGCATTTTTCTTGACTTAACGTGTACCGTTGACATTCCACGCACTTTCTCAACAACCAGACCATTATTTGGCCCTCTGAAAAACTCCCGTTCCTCCAGCTTTCGTAATGGTTTTTATGGCTGTTTCCGCAGCTTTTTGAAGAATCTTCTCGGCTTCTTTGTAATCTTCCGCTAAGACTTCAATGGCGTATTTTGGTGCGGCTACAACGTAAAGATGGATTTTTACCTCTTCAAGCTTCTCAATTTCTTGCGCACTTAGGAGAGCGTCACGAATGTGGACGGCTCCGTTGGGCTTCATGCACTGAAGCTGTATTGTTCCCTTAACTTTCACCAAGGGCAGCCTTATTTTTTCCTTTGCAACCTCCGCTATTGTTGTAGCAAGGTCTTTGGGCAATCCAGCTTCGATGAGTGGCTCTGAACCATCTCTAGCAGCTTTCTCAAGTCCTTCGTAGATCCCTCCGAATTTTTCTTCCATCAGCATTCCAGTTTTTGCGTGTACTTCCTCTGGGGGTATCTTCAATTTTTCTGAGACGCTGCGCAGTAAGCTGTCAACTTTTCTTTCTCTCTTCCAAGAAAGCACCTTTTCTCGTCTTTCGTGTCGAGAGACGCGGCGTAAGGAGAGGTCGATGTGTCCCTTTTCCGTGTTAACTCTTAAAACCTTCAATACGACTTTTTGTTCTTCACGCACGAAGTCTCGGATGTTTCTTACCCATCCTGAAGAAACTTCGGATACATGCAGTAGGCCTTCTTTTCCGTATTCGTCTAGTGTCACGTATGCGCCGAAGTCGGTTATTCTGTGAACCGAAGCCAAGACAAGGTCTCCTGGTTCGGGCCACTCTGCCTTTTTGGTTGCCATGCGATTTCTTTTCTCCGAATTAACCAACTATTCTAGTGCGGTCACAACCTCTCCTTTTATTGCAGTTTTTCCGCCTGTGGGCTCAGCTAGAATAGCGCTGCATATATTGCATTTGACTACGTTAGTTACGTGACTGAAAACCACTTGTTCGTTTCCGCAGGCGGGACACTTTACTCTGAGAAACTTGCTTCTCGGTCTTGGTAGCACTTTGTCCCATTCACTCATTTACTAATCTCACCCTCTCCTTTATTCCACTGTTAGCTTTCTAAGGCGTATTCCCTTTTTGTGCAACGTGTAACCACATGTTTTGCATTTCAGCTTCAGCGTCTGCTTCTTTGTAGTTTTTGCGAACTTTCTCTGAAGCGCCCGTTTTCTATGACCACCGTATCCTTTCTTAATACGGTTGTGCTGTCTCTCACCCTTGCTTAAAGCTCGTCTTTTTCCAGCCTTGTAGATGCTAACTGTGTGGGGCTGCTGAGACTTGCACTTTGGACAGTACGTAGTGATTTCTTTGGGCGCCTTCATGCTGCTTTTCACTCGGTGATTCGCTATACAACAACCAGCATAAACATATAAAGATAATTATCCCGAGTCTGTTGCGATAGGCAAAGCGAAACACCTATAACATTTGTTGTCTAAAAAGGATACCTCTTTCAAGGTGAGCACGATATGGGTGATTATCCAAAAATTGTTGTTAGACCCCCAGGACCTAAGGCTCGTGAGCTTGCTAAACGTGATGAAAAAGTCATTTCACAATCGTTTGTGCGGTTCTATCCGCTGGTAATTGAAGGCGGCAAAGGCTGCATTGTTCGTGACGTCGACGGCAACGAATTCATTGATTTCAACTCTGGACTCGTCTGCTTAAACGTGGGGCACAATCATCCAAAAGTCATTGAAGCAGTCAAGAAACAGTGTGACCGATACCTACACTACTCCATCACCGACTTCTTATACAGAGAAGTTGTGGACTTAGGTGAAAAACTGTGCGAGATCACTCCTGGCAAGTGGGAGAAAAAAGTTTTCTTTGGCAACAGCGGCGCCGAATCAATTGAGGGTGCAGCCAAGCTTGCAAGGTGGCACACAAGAAGGCAATTATTCATCGCTTTTGTCAGCGCCTTCCATGGCAGAACGTTGGGCGCAGTTTCCTTCACCGCCAGCAAACCTGTTCAACGCCGCCACTTCTTTCCGTTGATTCCTGGCATTACACACGTGCCCTATCCATACTGCTATCGCTGTCCTTTCAAGCTGAACTATCCCGACTGTGATTACTGGTGCGTAGATTTCATCGACGAATTTGTTCTTCAAAAGTATGTTCCACCCGAAGAGGTTGCAGCTTTTGTTTTCGAACCCATTCAAGGCGAAGGCGGCTATGTTGTGCCTCCGCCAGAATACTTTCAACGGTTAAAGAAACTTGCAGATAAACATGGCATATTGCTAATTGACGACGAAGTGCAATCTGGCATGGGAAGGACAGGCAAGTGGTGCGCAATCGAAAACTGGAAGGTTGAACCCGACGTAGTCTGCATGGCTAAGTCTCTATCGGCAGGTTTGCCATTGAGCGCAATTGTAGCCAAAGCCAAAGTCATGGACTGGGAAGGCGGGTCACACGCAACAACATTCGGAGGAAACCCAGTAGCTTGCGCCGCTTCGTTAGCTGTTTTCGACGTGATCAAAAATGACCATCTCCTAGAGAACGCTGTTAAACAGGGCAACTACATCATGAAACGCCTAAACGAAGTTAAGGAAAAGAGCGAAATCTTGGGCGATGTGCGGGGAAAAGGCTTGATGATAGGCGCTGAGATAATCGAAAACAAAAAGTCGAGGGCACATGCACCCAAGAAGGCTGAAGAAATAATGACGCGAAGCTGGAAACGCGGAGTGGCAGTCATTACTTGCGGCAAATCAACGATTAGGATAGCGCCACCTTTGGTAATAACTAAGGACTTGGTTGACTCAGCATTAGACATCATAATAGATACAATGAAGGAAGTAGAGAAAGAAACCAAAAGTAAGTCCTAACTCTTTTTTTATCTTTTAACATACTGCTAAAGGAAAGGTGCAAAGCGGAAGAAACTGAGATACAGTCTAGAAGCGCTAAGATTCCTTTTTGGTCACAGTGATTTCAATCGTGGAGACGTTGGATTTTCTGTCTCCTTCTCGGGTCATTTCCTCCGTGCCAAGTTTAATGTCTTTTATAACCAAATCCTTGATGAAGCCGCGGCGAAGCACTTCAACGGAGTCCACTGCTCTGCTGATTGAGTTTCCTCTCGCCTTCAAAATAACTTCTTTTCCGCCAGTGTTAAAAACGGTTAGGCAGGCGGTTACGTAGTTCATGATGGGTTTTTGACCGATGAAGACGACGTTGGGTTCACGTGGTAATGGTGCTCTTTCTGGTTTTGGGGGTTGCGTAGGTTTTTCTGTCATTTTGTTTTCTCCTCAATGTCTAATTCTGATATGTGGTTAGATTATACATCTAGCTGTAGCTTCTTATATTTTTCCCATGTTTCATCAATCCAACGTTTGATTTCAGCAATACCTTCAGGAGTTAGTCGACTGAACCTTCCCTGCGCTTTGAGATATTCCTCTAAGGGTTTGCGTTTCGATTTTTCCACGAGTGCGGCGCTGGGTGGACTGAATTTGAAGTTTCCGTGTTCAACTTCGTAGAGAGCCCAGATGCCTGTTTGCACTGCTAAGCGTCCCATTTCGATTGTTTTTTCAGTGGAGTAACGCCAGCCTGGTGGACAAGGAGTCAACACTTGGATGTATTTGGTGCCAACGAACTCCTTTGCCTTTCTCAGTTTGTTCACGAAGTCCATAGGATAGGATATGCAGGCAGTAGCCACGTATGGTATGCCATGCGCTGTCATAATCATGGGCACATCTTTCTTGTGTTCCTTCTTGCCAGTAGGTGTCGTAGTTGTCTGAGAACCGTAGGGGGAAGAACCACTTCTTTGGAAGCCTGTGTTGCCGTAAGCCTCATTGTCGTAGCAAACGTAAATGAAGTTGGTTCCTCTTTCAGCTGCTCCAGACAAAGCCTGAATCCCAATGTCAACTGTTCCACCGTCTCCAGCCCAAGCCAACACAGTAACGTCTTCGATGCCTCTCTTCTCATAAGCAGCAACTACACCAGACGCAGCTGCAGCAGCCGCTTCAAAAGCAATGTTTAGACATGGAGTTGCAAACGCCGTGAAAGGAAACGCGCTCTGAATAACCGACGTGCAGCATGCTGGCACTACGAAAACTGTTCGTGGTCCAAGCGCTTTTTGAGCCAAGCGTATGGCTATGGCGGCGCCGCATCCAGCGCAGGTGGCGTTGCCTGGAAGGAAGAATTCTTCTTTTGTGAGTTCTTTTAATGTTGACATGGTGTTCACTCTCTCAAGCCTATCCATTGAACCTCCTTTTCGACCTTTCCAGCTTTGAGGTATTGAAGTGATTTTTTGACCATTGTTTCAATGTCGTTGGTTGTGACGTCGCGTCCGCCTATACCTGCGATGAAGCCTGTGATTAAGGGTGAGTCTGTTTTAGAGTATAGTGACGCTTTGGTTTCTGTGTGGAGTGGACCTTCCATTCCGTAAGAGATTTGACGGTCAATTATTGTGAGCATTTGAGCATTCTTTGAAAGTTGTAGAATTTCATCTTTTGGAAACGGTCTGAAGACGCGAACTCGGGCTGCGCCGACTTTCAACCCTTGCTTTCTCAGGTTGTCTACGGCTAGTTTGGCTTCGCTTCCAATTGTTCCCATGGATAATATGAGTAGGTCAGCGTCTTCGCATCTGTAATTCTCTATGTGACCTCCATGTTCAAAGCCGAAACGTCTACCATATTCTTTGTCTATTTCAGGAATGAGTTTCCTTGCGTTTTCCATGGCTTCGTACATGAAGTATCGAAATTCCATGTACCATTCAGGATAGACAATTGGACCGTGTGTAAGCGGTTTGTCAACATCTAACAGCCAAGGAGGATTGTAAGGCGGCAGAAAATCGTCTATTTCCTTCTGGTCTGGAATCTTAACTGGCATGGAAGTATGAGAAAGAATGAAACCTTCAAAACATACCATAGCGGGCATAAAGACGCTTTTGTCTTCGCACAATTTGTAAGCCTGAATTATGGTGTCAAAGATTTCCTGATTGTCAGCACAATAATACTGTATCCAACCAGTGTCACGTTGAGAAAGCGAATCGCTGAAATCTGCCCAAATGTTCCATGGTGGTCCCATGGCTCTGTTCACAACAGCCATCACAATGGGAAGGCGAGCTGCTGAAGCCCAGTGAAGCATCTCATGCATCAGTGCCAACCCGTGGGCTGAGGTTGCTGTGAAAGTACGTGCTCCACCTACTGCGGCGCCTATGCACGCCGCCATGGCGCTGTGTTCAGACTCAACCCTAATGTATTTGGCGTCCATTTTTCCTCCTTCTACAAGTTCGGCTATTTGTTCTACCACGGTTGTTTGTGGAGTAATGGGATATGCGGCTATTACTTCGGCTCTTGCTGCCTTGCAAGCGAGTCCTGCGGTTCGGTTTCCTGTTTCAATGATGACTTGTGCCATTTAGGTGCCACCTTCTCTCTCCATTATGATGATTTTGAGGGGGCACTCGTTGGCGCAGATTCCGCATCCCTTACAATAGTCATAGTTTATTTTGGGCGTGTTTTTGTCGTCGAGTTCAATGCAGGCTTCTGGGCAGAAAATCCAGCAGATTTGACAACGTGTGCATTTCTCAGCAGTTTTAATGGTTGGCTTGAACGTTCGCCAAGAACCTGTCTTGCCCGTGCTGGCGATGCGCGGACGTGAAAGGGGTGTGAGCGGTAAATCCCTCATTTTTTTGGGAGCATCTGCCATTGTGTCCATCCTCGGTGAGAATTTAGACTAGTGCATAGTCAAAGGTTAAAGTATTTCGCATAACACAGAAAATAGCTGAAGAGAAAAATTCGTTTTTGTCTCTAAAGGTTCTACCAGCCTTTTACCAGTCTTTCGTAGGCGAGAGAGGCTGCCTGAGCGTTTTTTTCTCCAGCTGCTCCTGACCACTCCTGCCTGATTACTGAGAGTACGCTTTCCAGCTTCACTTCCTCTGTTGCCTTCGCAAACGCTCCCAGCATAGGCGTGTTCAAGATGGGAAGCCCTGCGACGAGGAGCTGCAGTTCAAGAGCTATTCCCGTTGCGTCAACAGTCGCCACACGACATCCTGTTAAGCGGGTTTCTTTCGGGTTTTTTCTTGTGTTTATGACTATGACGCCGTTGTTCTTCAAGCCTTCTGTGATGTCTACTATTTCCAAGAGAGCAGAGTCCAAAACAATAACGTAGTCGGGATTGTAAACTTGACTTCGAACCAAAATTGGCTCATCCGCTAAGCGCACAAACGCCTTAACGGGTGCTCCACGTCTTTCAGCGCCGAAAAAAGGAATGGCTTGAACCCACTTACCTTCCCTGAACGCAGCGCGAGCCAACATCTCGGCTGCTGTCACGCCGCCTTGACCGCCTCGACCATGAATGCGGATTTCCTTCAACACTTCAATGTTACCCCTTGCTTAGAATTAGAGAACAAGACGTTCTCCATAATTAGTTTTACCTTTACTGCGCAATTCAGCTGTTTCTCCTGGGCATTCGTTACTTTCGTTAGATGGCAAATATATTAAAAGGTTTCAAAGTTTACTCATTTTGAGGCGCTTGAAATGAATTATGGACCTGCTGCAAAATACTTCGACTTGTTTGCTTCAAAGTACTCGCCTACAACTCAAAGAGTAATCTTCGTCTCCAGCAAACCATAGAAAATATTCGTGTGCCAAAGAGTCACTGATAATAAATGGCATGTGTTTCGGTGTTAAGTTTGCTGTCTAGCTTTTTATGTTGCTAAGTGCAAGTTCTTTTTTTTCAAGATTGTTTTGTAGCTTTGTGTTCATGAATCAAAAAGAGAGCGATGAAAAGACATGGGATAGTCAGTCCAAGGGTTGCATAAAAAGGCAACTGCGGAAAGAAGTTTACGTAGAGATAGCCGCCCAATAACATGCCTAAAGCGTTGAAGATGTAGCCAACAAAGTTCCTAAACCCAACCACCTTACCCCTGTTCACCGGATCCACTAGATCGGTTGAAAGTGCCATCACAGCAGACATAACCAGCAATTGCCCCATAGCAAAGAGAGACATTGCAACCATAACAGTCAGTAGGTTTCCACTGACAAAAATCAGCGTGGCCGCGCCGAAGATGAATAGACCAAGAATCATTGGGATTTTTCTTCCAATCTTGTCAACCGCTTTGCCAATTGGAATAGAAGCCACAATCATGGTTAATAGAAGCGGGATGAAAGTGAGCCACCATTGCTCCTTGGGTATTCCAAGCACGTCCTTTGCGTATATGGCGTTCATCACGTAGGTAAGTGACATTCCAAACATCAAGAGCGTTTGAACAACAAGAAGCCAAAACGCAGACCGTGGCACAACTTTCCAAACTTTAAACGACTCTTTTATTGCTGTGGGGTACGAGGAAAAGAAATACCTGAAACGTATAGGATCACTGTTTGCAGTTGTTTCCTTCAACTTGAGCCTCCAGACAGCTGCGATGAGGTAAAGAACAGTCATGATTATGTAAATGATTCTCATGCTTGTAATTAATCCGAACCATAGCAACAGAAAACCAGCAACTATTGGACCTGGAGTGTTGAAGACACCGTGGATAAGCATTACGAGGGACGACCCCATGCCTCTGCGTTCTGGAGGAAGCGAATCCTGAACCATTGCGAACAATGCTGGTTGATAGATTAGGCATAGGCTATGCACGATTGACCCTAACAAAATGAAGTGCCATGTGGGAGCAAACGCAAAGATCAGAAAAGTCAAAGCCATCAAAAAAGTCATGGTAGTGATGAGCCAGCGCCTACCATATTTGTCAGCGAGGTAGCCTCCTGGAAATGCGACGACTGCCATTGCGACCCAGTTAGCAAAGCCTATTAATCCTAAGGCTAGGGGATATTCCAATCCGCCTAAAGCTTCTACATAAAATTGAAAGTTTGGGACAGGCATTTCCATGGCAAGGTCCATTATTATCCAGCTGACAATTAGAACCTGATAGTTACCCGTGATGAAAGAAAATTCGCGTCTCAGAAGGTTGCCCAGCCTCATTGCAATTTCACTTTCTTTCGCACAACAACGAAACCAGAAATATAAGGCTTTAGCATTCACAGAGATCGTTAACTTATTGTCGTGGTAACATAGTTTAGGTTTTGATATTCTTAACTTATTCTTTGATTTGTCTTGCTTAAACATTTTTATATTTCTTCGATTCTTAACGACATTTCGATAAACATGGATGAGAAAGAAGCTCTAGTTAGAGAACATGAAGAACTTGTTCAACTTTATATTCATGAAGATGCTATGGCTTGGAATTTGATCTTTTTTTTCCTTGCCGCAAACATAGCCATAGTGTCAGGAATAGGAGCCTTGGTTTCCTTGGGAATTGCTAAGTTCAGTTTGCTAGTGATATCATTCTTATGCGTATTTGGAGCAATCGTTGGCTTTTTGGGTTTTTTCACGCTACAAAGAAGCCGAATCCATAGGGAATCACGATTATTTAGAGCTGAAGATATAGAGGAAGAATTGCGCAAGAAAAAATTGGTCTTTGATACATTTCTAAGTGCTGAGGCGACAATCCATAAAGAACTAAAATATCAGCGAGGGGGAGGTACGGTCGCTTTGAAAAGACGAGAGAAAGTTGAATCTCTTAGATATTTCCCATATTTTGTGCTAGCAATCGCAATTATCTGGCTGTCCCTTTCTATTGTGCTACTCATATTCGCTTTTCAATCTCATGATACTGTTAACCTATTTGTTATGAGAAATGCTACAATGCTTTTCGAGTTGCAAATTCTCTGAAGAAAAAAATTCTTTTTTATATCGCACATATTGGGGAAATAAGAGAGAGGTCTTAGCTTGACTTCTATCTTAATCAAGAACGGCTTCATAGTAACTATGGACAAAACCGATACATTGTTGACAGAAGGAGCAATCTACATAGAAAAATCAAAGATAATCGACATAGGAAACACTAAGGATCTAGAAAAAACATTCAAGGCTGACGAAGTAATAGATGCATCAAACTGCGTTGTATTGCCTGGTCTAATCAACTCTCACGTTCATTTCACATCTGTTTTGAGGCGTGGTGTAGAGGACGACTTGCCTCTGGAACATTGGCTTGAGACATTACCTTGGCACGCTAATCTTCTGAAAACTCAACTTCCATCTAAAAAGGAACTGAAAGCAGCGTTCAACCTTGTACTGTTAGAAATGATCAAAGCAGGGATAACTTGCTACTCTGCTGGCGCAGGAATGTTACCTGAGAGATATGAAAGTGGGCTCAGGTCTTTTAACGCTCTCCTTGTCACAGAGGAAATCGGAGACTACAAAAGCATCCTTCAAAACATTCAAGCACACTATTCGGATCGTTGTCTATTTGGGTTTGGAACTCCGTGGTTGCCACAAGTTCCTGAAGACACACTTTTGGAAATGAAAGAAGTGGCTGAGAAGCATAACCTTCGGATACACATGCATGTTGCAGAGAGCAAAGGGGAGATTCAAGAAATCAAAAAGAAGTATGGTTGCGATGGATCCATCGAGTACCTCGATCGATTGGGTTTGCTAAGTCCAAGGTTGACAGCAGCTCATTGTGTTCACGTGTCTCCTAAAGAAATTGACCTGATGAAGAAGAAGGGAGTTGGAGTGGCTCATTGCCCAGCAAGCAACGCAAAGCTAGGAGACGGAATCGCACCATTAGTTGATTTCCTCAAAGCAAAAATCACTCTAGGCTTAGGCACAGATGGACCCGCGACCAACAACTGCATCGACATGTTCCAAGAAATGAAGTTTGCATGTCTCCTTCAAAGAGCTGTTCATGGGAACCCAACGGTGGTGAAAGCTGAAGACGTCTTGAAGATGGCAATGATTGGCGGAGCTCAACTGCTTGGTCTCAAAAACGAAGTTGGCTCTATCGAAATTGGCAAGAAAGCCGATGTAATTATCGTGGATTTTGAGAAGCCACATCTCTGTCCCAGAACCAACATTATATCGCATCTAGTTTACTCCGCAAGGGCTTCGGACGTTGACACAACAATTGTTGATGGCAAAGTGCTCATGCAAAACCAGAAAGTGAAGACAATGAACGAAGCTTCAGTGCTAAAGAAAGCGCAAGAAGCGTATGAAAACGTTTCAAAACAAATGGAATAAGTTACTTTGTTGTTTTCTGAGGTTGCCTTTTCGAACCGCATACGAGCAAAATAAAGTCGTTTCTAAAAATTTGTCGGGAAAACCTTATATCCGTGGTTGCGATTCGCAACAGTTTCTCATAAGGATGCCAAGTCAATGTTGGTTGAAATTCGTTGGCACGGAAGAGGCGGACAGGGCATAGTCAGCGTAAGTCGTCTACTCGCTGAAGCAGCGCTCATGGACAAAAAATATGTTCAATCACTTCCCGAGTTTGGACCCGAGCGGTCAGGCGCTCCAGTTCGCGGGTTCACCCGCATCTCAGACGAACCCATCAACATTCACAGTCAAATCTACAACCCAAACATAGTGGTGGTTGTTGACCCCACGCTCATAGGTAACAACGTAACCTCAGGCTTAGCCAAAAACGGAACCATCGTGGCAAACACAGAACTCTCACCAGAAGAACTAAGCAAAACACTTTCGATACCGGGCGCTCACGTTTACGCCGTTAACGCCAGACGAATAGCTTTGGACGTGCTTGGGCGACCCATCTACAACACGGCAATGTTGGGAGCACTTATAAAAGTGGCGCCTCTCACGTCTTTTGATTCTATAGCTAAGGCTGTGCGCGCACGTTTTTCTGGCACTTTAGGTGAAAAGAATGTTGAGGCTGTGAAAAGAGCCTACGAGGAGGTTAAGGGAAAATGACCGTGGAAGAAAAGAAGCTTGGGTGGAAGTCTCTGCCAATGGGCGCGGTTGTTGTTGAGCCTGGCTCGTCGCTTAAGTATAAGACTGGTGATTGGAGAGCTTTCAAACCAATAGTTGACAAAGACAAATGCATCAACTGCTTGTTCTGTTGGATTTACTGTCCAGACGCTGCTATTGTTCGAAAGGAGAAGTGGGTGGAAGTCAACTACGACTATTGTAAAGGCTGCGGAATCTGCGCCAAAGAATGCCCCAAAGAAGCCATCAAAATGACGGAGGAACAAAAATGACAATTGTTGGTATGACTGGAGACGAAGCAGTAGCCTACGCGGTCAAACAAAGCAAAGTTGACATTGTAGCTGCGTATCCGATAACGCCTCAAACTATCATGGTTGAACGATTCAGCAAGTACGTGGCTGATGGAGAAGTGCAAACTGGATATGTTTGTGTTGAGTCGGAGCACTCAGCCATGTCTGCTTGCGTGGGTGCCAGCCTAACTGGAGCCCGAGTGTTTACTGCAACTTCTAGTCAGGGCTTAGCCCTAATGCATGAGATGCTTTACATAGCCTCTGGTCTGCGCTGCCCAATCGTGATGGGTGTGGCTAATCGAGCTCTTTCTGCGCCAATCAATATTCATGGTGACCATTCGGACATGATGGGTTCTAGAGATAGCGGTTGGATACAAATTTATGCTGAGAATGCGCAGGAAGCCTACGACTGGACCATTATGGCTTTTAAGCTGGCTGAGGACAAAGAGGTGCAGCTTCCTGTTTCGGTTAATCTTGACGGGTTTATTATTTCTCATTGCATGGAAGGCGTGGACGTTCTCGAAGACGCGGCTGTGCATGAGTTTTTGCGGACGAGGAAGCCTTTGTTTACGTTAGACCCTGAGAAGGCTGTCACGGTTGGTGCCCTCTGCTTCACTGACTATTATTTTGAGTTTAAGAGGCAGCAGGCTGAAGCTATGGGGAATGTTCGTCCAGTGTTTGACAAATTGTGTAAAGAGTACAGTGGTATCAGTGGTAGAGATTATAGGGTTCTTGAAACTTTTGGAATGGAAGATGCTCAAGCCGCAATAATCTGCCTAGGAAGCACAGCTGGAACAGCCCGTGAGGTGGCGCGTAAGCTTAGGGCTGAGGGAAAGAAAGTTGGTGTCGTGAAGGTTTGGCTTTACAGGCCGTTTCCTGCAGACGAGTTAATTGCTGCTTTGAAGCATGTTAAGGCGGTGGCTGTGTTTGACAGAGCCCTTAGCTTCGGAGCTCCTTACAGCGCGTTGTGTTCAGACGTGGTTTCAGTGTTGCACACGCTTGAGCAGCGTCTGAAGATTTTTAATGTTGTTTATGGGTTGGGTGGAAGAGATGTTCAGCCTTCTGAGATTGAGTTTGTTTTTAATGAGGCTTTGGAGACTGCTGAGACGGGTGTTGTTAAGAATTCTGTGGTGTTTTTGGGGGTGAGGGAGTAAAGATGGTTACTTTGAAGGAGTTGTCGATTGAGGAGTTGTTTGCTTCTGGGCATAGGTTGTGTGCTGGTTGTGGTGAGGGCATTATTAATCGTATGGTGTTGAAGGCTTTGAGGGGACCAACAATTATTGTGGCTGCTACGGGTTGTAATGAGGTTGCTTCGACGATTTATCCTTACACGTCTTGGCGTTTGCCGTGGGTTCACGTAGCCTTTGAGAATGCGGCTGCGGTTGCGTCTGGAATTGAGGCTGCTTACAAGGCGATGGCTAGGAGAGGCGCTTGGAGCAAGCATGTGGATGTTATTGCTATGGCTGGAGACGGCGGAACCTATGATATTGGTATTCAAGCGTTGAGTGGAGCTTTGGAGCGTGGCCACGATTTCTTGTACATTTGTGTTGATAATGAGGCGTATATGAACACGGGTATTCAGAGGTCAGGGGCTACTCCGCATGGAGCTGACACAACCACGAGTCCTGCTGGCAACGTGATTCTTGGGAAGCCTGAGTGGAAGAAGGATTTGATTGGCATCTGTGCGGCGCATGGGATTGAGTATGTGGCTACTGCTTCGCCTGCTTACTGGAATGATTTTATTACTAAGGTGCGTAAGGGCTTAGAGGTTAACGGACCTGCAGTTATTGATGTGTTGAGTCCGTGTCCGTTGGGTTGGCGGCATGATTCGTCTTTGAGTGTTCAGTTGGTTAGGTTGGCGGTTGAAACCAGATACTTTCCAGTTTATGAGGTGGAGCGGGGCAGGTACAAGTTGAACATTAATATTTCTAAGCCTAAGCCAGTTGAAGAGTTTCTGAAGGCGCAGGGAAGGTTCGCGCATCTGTTCAAGCCAACGTATAGAAAGGACGTAATAGATGAGATTCAACAGAACGTAGACAACAACTGGAACCGAATACAAAAACTAAGCACACAAAACTAAAGCTGAGAATGTCCTATTAGAAGCGTCACAGAAACTTTCACAATGTGTTTACATTCGAGGCAGTTTACAATATAGAAAAAAGAGAAAGTGAGTTGGCGGCGATACTACCAGTTTTTGGTTTTGTATTTGTTTTCTTCCCAGATGTTGCCTGTGCCTGTCATGTCCCAGTATAGGTCAAACTCTCTGTTAGTTAGAACCTTGTTTTGCTCGATTTTGTTGTTATTGGAGTTGATTCCTTCGTCCTGGGCAACTGCTATGCCATACATCCAGTTTTTAGCAGCCACGTTTTTCTCGATGATGTTGTTGGAGGAAGCGAAAAGGTATATTCCATGGTTATTTTCGTTAGCTTGGTTTTCCTCGATTTTGTTGTTATCTGACCCATAAAGAATGATGCCGTACTCGTCGTTGTGTGTTGCCGCATTTTCCTCAACCTTGTTGTAGTTTGAGTTGTAGAGGATGATGCCGCCACGTTGGTTGCGAGTGGCTGTGTTTTCTTTGATAGTATTATGCTCGGACCCGTCGACTATGATGCCGTAGCGGGTATTGGCAACACACGTATTTGCTTCAATCTTGTTGTAATCAGATTCCACAAGAGTTATTCCTCGATAGTTGCGTACAATCAGGTTCTTTGTAATCTTGTTATTGTTAGAGTTGTGTAAGACTATGCCGTCTTCGCCGTTCAACGATGCAATGTTCATTTGCACAATTGTGTTTTCTGATTCTACCAGATGAATGCCACAATAAGAGTTCAAGACTACCAAGTTGCCTTTTAACTTGTTGCCATAAGAAAACTGCACTGAAATTCCTTCAAAATTGCCGTAGGCAATGTTGTGTGAAACTTGGTTGCTGTTAGAGTCGTCATTAACTATAATGCCAGAACCGCCATTTGAGACGACAGAGTTGTAGCTGACGACATTCTCGTCGGACTCCTCGAGCCTAATACCACTCCAATTGTTAAAGAATATACTGTTTCCTTGAAGACAGTTTTCTGATGAATTTAAAAGCGAGATGCCGAAGTTATTGCCGCTCACTACGTTGTTTGAGACCACATTGTGGTCATCGTCTTTCCACAAGACGATACCCTCCTCTCCATTTTCAGTCACCACATTATTTGACACTTTGTTGCAACTTGAGTTGAAAAGCGAGATGCCGCAGCCATTGCTGCTTACTATGTTGTGCGACACCACGTTGTGGTCATTGCCTTGCCACAAAATGATACCATCTCCTCCATTTTCATTTACCACATTATTTGCCACTTTGTTGTCGCTCGATTGTATCAGTGCGATGCCCTGCCCGCTGTTGCTTGCGGTGTTACGAGAGATAATGTCGTATGAAGACTGGGAGACCACTATGCCGACACCATTGTCGCTTGCCACGTTGTCCAACACAGTATTGTAGTTAGCGTGTTCTAAAACGACACCAAGTCCATTCTTAGTCACTACGTTGCCTAACACTTCATTGTGGTCAGACTCCAAAAGGATGCCTACAGCATTATTGCTGATTGCATCGTTAGAGGAAATTTCGTTATTCTCTGAAAAGCTGCGGACTTCGATGCCATAATCGTTATGCATCACTCTGTTTCTTTCAACTTTGCTGAAACTTGATTCGTCGAGCACTATTCCATTGAAATTGTTTTCCGCTATGTTTGCCTCAATCGTGTTGTGACTTGAGCGGGCAATTATGATGCCGTCCCAAGTGTGGCTGGAGGCGGTATTCCCAGAGACGGTGTTGTAGTCGGATTCAGACAGTTCGATGCCACGACCACCATTCGAAACTACCACATTCTCTTGTATCATGTTGTTGTTAGAGTTACTGATGCTGATGCCGCTCAAAGAGTTCTGAGTTACTGAATTGTTGGTTATGGTGTCACCACTCGACCGGTCAAGTGATATACCCCCGAATCCATTTTGAAATGTAAACTCGCTAATCGTAACTCTGTCAGACACCACGTGAATAGCGTCTCCAATCCCTCCGCCATCAACAATTGTTGTCTCTGCACCTTCTCCAACAAGCTTCAGAGACTTGTATAGAAAGACGTTCTCATAGTAAGTTCCAGCATCAACCATTATTGTATGCCCATCCAGAGTATCAGAATCATCTATTGCCCCTTGAATCGTAGCAAAATCTTCACCCGTATTTATGTTATGAACCGACAAACTAGCGAATACTGGCACTACACTAAATGTCAACGCTAGGACGCTTATTACTAGTAGCATTGGCAGCATTATTCTCGACACTGACTTCTTTACCATTCTCTATTCTCCTTTCCCCATTACGCTATGCTTCATCATCTAAACCAAAAGACTAGCACGGTTAAACAATAAGATTCCATCAAAATTTATGCCTTTTGAAACAATCTTCTATAACATTAAGAGCCTCATGTTAAGGCTTATCACAGCCTATTTGGATCCAAATAGAGGGGCTAGGTCCACTGTGCGCACACACATAAACAAAAACTGTCACCACTAGGATGACTAAACGATTATTCTTTATTATGTATTGTTAGTTGGAGTGTTATGTTGGGATTGTTGTTTCTTTTTTGATAGTCTCTTTTTCAGCTAGTTTCTTGCCTGTGTATATGGCGATTTCTTTTGACAGTTCGTCTATTTTGTTAGCGATTGGATTTTCTTTGTTCAACGTGTACAAAGCTATGCGTCCTATACGCTTGGTTTCTTTAACCAACCCAAACCTTTCCAGAATAGGCCAAACTTCATACAACGTTCGCCTAGAGACTCCAATGTTCTCAATAATTTCCGACTTAGTGTATTCATAGCCATCGTAAAGAGTGAGAAAATCCATAATCTGAATTACAGCAAACGACTTAAACAAATCCTTCAACTCAGCCACATTCACGTTCTCCTAGTTTTGATGCACATTCATTGTTACATGTACATGTTGACTATGCACACTATAAAACACGCATATATTAATAAGGAACAAAATTGAATCTGAAACCTACTAAGAAGGAGAAGATGAAAATTTGGTTGAAGTATTAGTTCTGTACTACTCCAGAACTGGAAAAACCGAAACCCTAGCAAAAGCCGTTGCAGAAGGAATACAAAACGCAGGCGGCACACCCAAACTAAAACGAGTCGACTACGCAACCGTCAACGACTTCATCACCTGCGACGCAGTAGCGTTTGGCTCCCCAAACTACTTCGGCTACATGGCAGGCATCATGAAACACTTCTTCGACAAAGCCTTCAGCATAAGAGACAAAGTCACAGGAAAACCAGCTGCCGCCTTCACCTCAGGCGGAGGCGCAAGCAACAACGCCCTCACAAGCCTAGAAAACATGATAGCCTCTTTCAAACTAGAAAAAGCAACAGAAGGCGTAGTCTCACAAGGAGAACCAAGCAAAGAAAACCTCGAAGCCTGCAAAAGACTTGGAGAAACCTTAACGAAAAGAGCAGTTAAAAGAGCTGAACCACCAAAAGACTAAAACAATCTTCACACGTAACCAAGCAATTGCCTTAACATATTACCCACACGCTTCTCCGCATCGCGTCTCCATCAACATTGCTTTGTCTATGCTTGAAAAAGAAAAGAGCTGAACCATTGTGAAGTCAAATCTACTAAGAATCTTCTTCATGAGCTGGCTTCTCTCCTTTCTAGCTGTTCTATTTCTACTATACTTGTTAGCTTGGGTCGAAGGAAGATACGAATCCCTACGTGTAGCAGTCTATGCAGCACCCTTCTGGGCAACTATCACATCACCCATACTGGCAATTTCATTCACACTACTTTACACACTACACAAAAAAAGAAAGAAACACACACTCAAAGCCCATTCAGTTCCCATCACAGAGCCTCAACAAACCTAGACCCATCGCAACCTCTTTCATTCAAAACATTTCATATTTGGATCCTAATTGAATCATATTAGAGGGGGGTCTACCCAAATGCGCACACACACAAAAACACTATAAAACAACAACCACCGCTACATCATCAACATTCGTACCCGTCAAACCAGTAAACAACAAATCACCCAAACGACTAAAAAAACCATAAGAATCATTCTCCAACAGAAACCTACGCGCATTCAAACCCAACTCTTGAGCCCTAACCAAAGTCTTACCATCAGCCAACGCACCAGCAGCATCAGTCGGACCATCAACACCATCCGTACTCAAAGAAGCAACACAAACACCATCCAAACCCGCAATCTTCAAACCAGCACCCAAAGCAACCTCCTGATTCCTACCACCCTTACCCTTCCCCACAACAGTCACAGTCGTTTCTCCACCAGCAACAACACCCGCTGGCTTAGGAACAGGATTCCCAGATGACGCTATCTCTTTAGCCATAGACGCAAACAGAACCCCCACATCTCTAGCTTGACCCTCCAAACAAGACGTTAGAAGCAAAGTGCGAAGCCCAGCATTCTTCAAACTGTTAAACGCTGCAAGGCTAGCAGTCAAATTATTCCCAATAACAATGTTGTAAACTTTCTCAAACACTTTATCACCAGCCTTAGGCGTCTCAGGAACCAAACCCTTCCTACCATCCAACAAAACCTTCTTCACTGCAGATGTAGCCTTACTCCAAAGCCCATACCACTTCAAAACATCAATAGCATCTTGAAAAGTGCTTGAATCGGGAACAGTAGGACCCGAAGCAATAGAATCCAGTGGGTCACCAACAACATCCGACAAAATCAAATTCACAACAGTAGCCGGATAAGCTCTCTTCGCCAACCAACCGCCCTTAAACGCTGAAATATGCTTACGCACCGCATTAATCTCATTAATAGTAGCACCAGACTTCAACAAAGCATCAGTCACCCTCCTCTTGTCACGCAAAGAAACGCCAGCAAGAGGCTGAGGCATAAGACTGGAACCCCCACCCGACAACAAACAAATCACCAAGTCGTTCTCCTCGGCTTCACTAGCTAAATCCAAAATACGTTTGACACCCCTAACACCCGCAATGTCAGGAACAGGATGACTAGCATGCTCCAACTTCACCCTCTTCGTCTCATAAGATGGAGAAGCATAAGGCACGATGACAACACCATCCTTAATGCGGTCACCCAAAAGTTCCTCAACAGCCTCCACCATGCAACCACCAGCCTTGCCGCCTCCAACAACAAACACGTTCCTAAACTCACTCAAACTAAAGGACAGTTCCCCAATTCTCAAAAAGTTCTTTTGCATTCTCATTTTAGACCGAATAATATTCTTCGGGTCAGCTGCCTCCAACGCAGCATTAAGCGTATCAATGGCAAGTTTCCTAGCCCGTCTATCCAAACTTGACCTAGCATTGCTTAACAACTCTTGCTCATTCCTTATGATGACCATTCACAGTTCCACCTAAATAGTTGCTACGCGGAACCCTTTAATCATGTGCGCAAGCGTAATAAGTTTGCGTGCGCATAGAACAAAAACTTCCAAACACACGGAGACGACAAAATTTGCCCAAAAAACCCAAAGTTTACGTTACTCGAGAGATGCCTGAAAGAGGACTCAAAATAATAAAAGAAAAGTTTGAAGCCGAGGTTTGGACAGACTATGCGCCACCGCCTAAGAAGGTCATAATCGAGAAAGCAGCCAAAGTCGACGCCCTAGCAACACTCTTAACCGACAAAATCGACGCCGAAGTCTTCGACGCAGCACCTAATCTCAAAATTGTTGCGCAGATGGCTGTTGGATTCGACAACATAGACATACAAGAAGCAACAAAAAGAGGCATATACGTGACAAACACGCCAGGTGTGCTCACAGAAACCACTGCAGACTTCGCTTGGGCACTTCTGATGGCTGTAGCACGAAGAATCGTGGAAGCCGACAAATATGTGCGCATAGGCAAGTGGAAGGCAAGCTGGCATCCCATGATGCTGCAGGGCAGAGACATCTATGGCGCCACATTAGGTATAGTTGGGTTAGGAAGAATAGGCTGCGCCATAGCGAAGAGAGCCAAAGGCTTCGACATGAAAGTCATCTACTACGACGTGATGAGAAGACCCGACTTCGAGCAAGAGTACAACATACAATTTACGCCGTTAGAAACGCTATTCCAGAAAGCCGATTTCATAACCATCAACACACCATTAACTAAAGAAACCTACCATTTGGTTGATGAGAAAAGGCTCAAGTTGATGAAGAAAACAGCCTATATAATAAACAATGCAAGAGGACCAATAGTCGACGAAAAAGCCCTGTATAAGGCGCTAACAGAAGGGTGGATAGCGGGCGCAGCTCTCGACGTTTTCGAGCAGGAACCAACACCAACAGAGAATCCGTTGTTGAAGCTAGATAACGTGGTAGTGGCACCTCACATATCCAGCGCCAGCTACGAAACCCGCTCAAAAATGGCGGAAATGGTCGCTGAGAATTTACTAGCTTTCTTTGAAGGCAAAACTCCGCCCAACCTAGTGAACCCTGAAGTTAAGAAGAATATCAAGTGACACGAAACTGTAAATGTTAAATAGCCTATCTTCATTCTACTCTGGCTTCTAGGTGGCCATACGTGAAACCAGTATTCGCCAAAAGAATGAATGGCTTAGGAACAGAAACAGCGTTTGAAGTTCTAGCAAAAGCAAAGGCGTTAGAAAAGCAAGGTCACGAAATCGTTCATTTAGAAATAGGCGAACCCGATTTCGATACTCCCAGTAATATTAAGGAAGCCGCCGTTAAGGCTATGATGTCTGGTTACACGCATTATGTTCCCGCTTCTGGCATTCCAGAACTCAGAGAGGCAATTGCTGAATATCTGTCTAAGAGCCGAAGCATCGACGTTGACCCAGATGAGGTTGTTGTGACACCGGGAGCCAAACCAATCATCTTCTTCAGCATACTCGCGTGCGTAGAGCTTGGAGACGAGGTCATGTATCCAAACCCAGGGTTTCCAATCTATGAGTCGATGATAAACTTTGTGGGCGCCAAACCTGTTCCCATGCCGCTTAAGGAAGAAAACGACTTCAGAATAGACAACCAAGACACGGCTAACAAGATAAACAAAAAAACAAAAATGATAATACTCAACTCACCTGAAAACCCCACTGGCGGAGTACTCAATAAAGACAATTTAGAAGTTATTGCTGACAAAGTGAAAAACAGAGACGATGTTTTCGTTCTCTCAGACGAAGTCTACTGCCAAATCATCTACGAAGGTAAACACCAAAGCATCGCTTCAATGCCTGACATGAAGGAGAAAACCATACTCATGGACGGATTCTCAAAAACATACGCAATGACTGGATGGCGACTCGGATACGCCGCCATGCGCAAAGACCTAGCTCAAAAAGTCACGCAGTTGATGATAAACTCCAACTCTTGCACTTGCGCCTTCACCCAAATGGCTGGAGTAGAAGCCCTGCGCGGTCCACAAACCGAGCCTAAGAAAATGGATGCGGAATTCAGAAGAAGACGAGAAGTCATAGTGACAGGTTTAAACAAAATCAAAGGAATCACGTGCAAGAAGCCGCAAGGAGCGTTCTACGTTTTTCCAAACGTGAAGAGCTTCAAAATGGAATCCAAAAGACTGTCCGATTTCATTCTGCAAAAAGCTGGTGTAGCTGTTTTGTCTGGAACAGCGTTTGGCATATGCGGAGAGGGTTACCTTCGACTTTCGTTCGCCAATTCTGTGGAGAACATAGAAAAAGCCATGAAGAGAATCTCAGAAGCTCTGAAAGAACTCTAACTTGCTTTCATCATTAGAGAAGGAGAAGCAACATAGCCAAGACGACGCCTGCTAGAGGAAATAGGGAAATTGCCAGTTTCTTAGCCCTCTGAATGGCTTTGTCAGCCAACATGCACATATCCTCAACTTGTTTCTCGCCGATAACCTTTACATTAGAAACATTTTCAGTATGCCACGAAGCTTCGGCAAGCTCCAAATTTGCGAGGGCTTCAGTTGCTGCATTTTTTATGTGTTGAATCAATGTTTCGTGGTTCATGGCTTCGCCGATTGGATGGTAACCTCTAGTGCCCAAGACTACAGCATTAACAGCGTGAGTGTCTGTGGTGAAGACTTCTCCGTCGTCGATGCCTATATCAGAAAGCATTGACAACATTTTCTCCCTTAGTCCAGAGACCATATTGTTGCCGTCTATGGTGACGTAAGCCATGGTCTTATTGCTTGTTTTTATTATTGTAATCACTATCCCACCGGGTCCCATTCCCTCATACAAGCCGAACTCCTTGGGCACAACTTTTGCAGCTCCAACCTTGAGAATTTCACGTTTATGATTGGCTACCTCTTCCAGGCACGTTGCCACGGCTTCTTTGAGGGGTTTTATTGCTGCGTTGACGTTGAAGGCTCCTTGAATGCTGTTGTGAGCGTCTACGCAAATAGCAGTTGAAAGTCCATGTTTTTGGGCTTCACTCACGATGAATGAGTCAAGCTCTGGAGGAAGGTCTTCCATGGTCTCAGGTGCCAGAGTCAAAGCTGTGAGGACACAGTTGTTGAATATTTGGCAACTCACTGTAGCGCCGTTTCTCTTGACCTTCACAGACGGTGAAGCCATAGCGCTGAACTTTGAGAAGCACATCATCTTTTCAATAGTGTTCAAAACAAGCTGGTTTTGGGTTTGCGAGACTAAGTCAAGGTCGTGTCCCGACAACCCATGTGGAACCGCCACAACACAACTTTGAAGTTTGTTTTCCAGTGTTGCTTGAATAGTGTGAGGAAGGCTGCTGCTTCCCACATTTTTAAACGGTCCATGATGAAAAGCAGGGACAAGCATGAGGGCTTTCATTTTGTCGTTGGCTCTAAACGCTAAGGCTGAAAGCTTTATGTCACGTTCAAGACCAAACCGTTCAAAAAACTGTTCTAAAGGTTGGTTCAAGTCTTCTGTCCAATTGGCTAAGAAAGCCTTCAGAACTGAGAAGGAGCCAACGCCTAAGATTCGCACTCCAACACGGTTCACGAAGAATATGAAAATAAAAATAGCACACAGCGTAACCGCAAGAGCCAGAGAGAAAAACAACGTAATTGAGGGTTCTAGAACTTTTTCTCCCATCAAAGATGCGGTAAAAACCACTGGCACAGTGCAGGAAACTGGTAGCAGAACAGCGTAAATGGAGAGCTTTCCAACACCAGCGAACGAAACAGCCAAGAGCACAAGCAAACGAAGAGCAAGAACAGTGCAGAAGCCTAAAAAGAATAGTTTAAGCCAGAAGCCTGTTTCGAAGACGTTGACTAAGACACCTAAAGCGTTGAACACAAGCCAAAATGTTGCCGAATAGAAGGAAAGGGCTGAACAACGCCTCAAATTGAAGATTAAATCGTCTCTGAAGCTGGTGAAGTGGATGATGAAATCAGTTATCATGATGAGAACGAAGAGGGTTATTCCAAGAACTGCTCCCACAACCAAGCTGCTAAATGACCAAAAGTGAAGAGCTGCCACAACCACAAATCCATTAAGTAGGCACACACCGAACAGAAGCAACAGCAGCGTGCCATGAGTAGGCAGAGTGAAAAGCGAAGAATAACTCTTAACCAGTCTTTCGATGTAGTCGTTCATTGAACCATCGGAAACCAATTTTTATACTCCTGTTTGAGCGCCTTTAGTGATAGCATTTAACAAGTTCAAAAAGGTTGCTAGACGTGCTACTAAACGCCCAACCCAAGTGTCTGCACCCGTCTAATCTTCGTTATTTTTAGCATTAGAAAAATAATTAGGATCGTCGCTGCAACACAAGATAACGAGAGCACCAATATAAAAGATAAACCGAATGTTAAATTCACCTTCACAGACTCCAAAGCAGCCTCAGCTACAAAACCTGAAACCTTAACAGTCTCTGTCAGATAGGATACTGAGGCCGTAAACTCGCCTTGAGGAGCCATGCAAATCAAAGCAACGCCGCTGAAGTCGGTCTGCATGTTCACAATTCTGCCGTTACAGAGTCCAACGGATACATGTGCGCCGGGAACGGGTAATCCGAATAAGTCTGAGACTTGGACTACAAAATCGTATATGCGGCAATTTACCACGGGATTTCCGTAGGTTGCGTCAAAGAATACATTAGGGGGAACCACTTCAACGCTTTGCCATGTAATGCTTTTCCATTGTGTTGTGCCATTTTGGATGTAATAGGTGTCGGTGGGCTTTAACTGCTTAGAAACTGTGCCGTTTGGGAATTGCAGCACAAAAAACGATGGATTTTCGCTTAGTTTAGACCCTTTATAGTCTTTGAAGGCAACGTCAAATACGATGGGATAAACTCTACAGTCTATTGCCCATTCAAAATTAGGCTTCAAATTCACAGAAGATGTATTCATCGAAACAATATTGCTGTTTTGCCACAAAACTTGTTTCAGCGTCCAAGTTACGTTGTCCAACCAAATGCGAGTGTAAGATTCAAGCATGACAAGGGTGTTGTTGGGAGAACTTCCGAGACTTTGTATTTGAGTTGGGTGAAGCGTCACTGCCTGATCGTATGTTGTAAATGTTATTGAAACTTGATATTGCAGAACGTAGCTGATAGTTGCAGTTAGCGCTGAGTTAACCGTCCAAAATGTTGAGTTGCGCGCAATCCATCTTTGCCCTTCTTCTCCCAAAACAAGTTGGCTAATGGTTAGAGATGAGCCTGCGTCACACCAACCGCTCCATGAGCTTGATGTAGAAGATGTCATGGAAACCCCTAACTGTGTGAAGTTGACTACGGCTGGATACGCAAGTTTCAGTCCTTCAGTTTCTAATGTAACAAAGTGTTGCGTGAGATAACTGGCTATTATCGTAACACTCGCTGTTCCAGTTGTTATCTGGTGTTGTTGTGCGCCGCCGTCACTCCAACCAGTGAAGACGTAGCGTGTGTAGATGCCTCCGCTCTGAGTTGACTCAACATTGATTGTATGCGTGGAGTTTGGAGTCCATTCAAAAGACTGAGGAGATGTGTAGTTTTTTCCGTCAACTTCAATTTGAAGCCCAGATGGACTCGTGGTTATCGTGTAAACTGGGTTGGAAGATGGGTAAATGTATCTCAAGCCTTCTAAGTCGCCTTCTTCCAATGTCCTCTTTTTAGTTTCACCCAAGAAAGAGTAACCATACATTGTCTGTTCGCTGTCAGCTGGATCATAGAGGTCTTCGAGCACTAGGGTGTGCCCTACCTCGTGTGTTCCTACATTTTGAATGTCGTGTTTGTCAGGTTCTCCTGAGGTTGACCATGTTTCGTCTTCATCAAATATTATGTCAAACTCAATCATCAATTGGGTAAGAGGGTTGTACCAGTAGGCTGTTTGAGCCAATGTTTGGCCTGGTCCATCGATTGGTTGCCACGAAACCACGTTGTAACCGTCTAATGATTCGTTGCTTCGTGTTGTTGTTCCTCGGTAAGTGTAATCTATTGATGACGCAGAGTCGTCTTCCCACGCCTGAAAACATTCTTGCACCTCTTGAAACTCTTCGGTGCCAGCCACGTCGGAGGTTCCGTCTTCGTTAATGTAATATGTTATAGGCAAATCATTTTGGTCCCAGTGAACCCCTGAATAGTTGAATCCAGAAGAGACGGGTGCAATCAATGAAATTTTTCCTTTCCTTCCATCTATTAAAGTAAATTCGCCAGTTTCTTCTACCAGTTTCAAAAACACTTTGACTTTTTCACCTAAGGAAAAATTGGGTTCACTAGAAACCCATAACCCGACGTCTTCAGTCTCGCCTCCTTTGTGTTTTATTACTACGTAGTCATCTTGCACAATTCCTTTGAGGCATTCTTCCACCCAGACCTTAACGTAAGTGTATATGGAGCCTGTTTCTTCATTCCAAACGGATTCGATGTTTTCGACCCTCCCCACTACCACGTGGCTTGCCTTCTCCGTCATCTCAATAGAGCCTACTGTCAGATCAAAGACGCCGTCTTTGCTTAAGGAAAGAAAACTCGAAGAGTTGATTGAACACAAAGAGACCAAGATATTCAAGCGAAAAAAGACTGTGACGATGAAAAGGGATGCTAGAAAGTAATTCTTGACTTTTGAGTACAATGAATTTCTCCGTAGAATTGACTTGTTTATGTTTACTTAGAATTTCTGAATTCACAATATTGATTTGCGGAACTTTTCAAAGGCGCTTCATTGTTGCATAAGTCTGCTGTTGTTGTGATGTGAACCACGACAGAAGAGGAACCATTAAAGTTTTATCTTTGAAACTCCTTGTATAAGATTCTGCTGATACTTCATGTCTGAGAGCAGCGGTCTCCCAACGACCGTATTTCACATGCTCGAAAAGAACGTAGGTCGCAAAGTTCTGGCCATTTTAGACCCTTCTTATGGGTTTGAAGGAACATTGACGGCGGTTACACATGACCCTCCTGGAATCTGGCTTTCAAATGCAGACGCTGTGATTATGAGAGCCACCATAGCTCAACCCATACCGCAGGTTGTGTCCAAAGAAAACCGAAGCGAAATATTCATTAATCTAAAAAACGTTCAGCGCATCGAAGTCTTGCACAAGGGTAAGTAACTGTTCCACTGTATTTTGGCATTTAGGAGCTGAAGGTGCGGGAACGCATCGAAAGGAGAGAGAGTGAGAGGAAGGAAAAGAAATGCTCCTTGAGACCTTATTCACCGCACCGTTTAACAATGTATGTGAAAGAGGAATATAAGAATATTCTATAAGTTAATTGCATGAAATTTTTATTTCATCCAAAGAGAGCTCGTGCCACGATGGCTGCTATTATTAAAGTCACGGACAAAACTACGACCAATTCAGGGCGAATCTTTATGCCTTGGGTTTCTTCCTCAAAGAAGCGAAGCAAACCAGCACTTGCTGCAGGCATGGGCGCACGCTTTTCCCGCCTCTTACCCCTTCGAGTGCTGCTCATTTTAGAGGTTCCTTGGAAATTCTACCCGTATAGGCAATGTTTTGGCTAATTAATGTTGCGTTGTCTTGTAAAGTTTTATCTAATCAAAGTCAAATGATATAGGAATTTCTAGAGGTGTCTTAATGAATTCGTCGCGTGAAGTTTACAACAAAACGTTCGAACTTCTACAGCAACATCACAGTTGGTTTCAGCAAAACATTCCACTCATAGCGAGTGAAAATGTGCCAAGCCCAGCAGTGCGTGAAGCATTACTAACAGACTTTGGAAACCGTTACGCCGAGGGTTGGCCGGGTGAAAGAGTCTACGCTGGCTGCATATACATAGACCAAGTGGAACTCATCTGCAACGATATGATGAAGAAACTTTTCAACGCCGAGTTTGCAGATGTTCGACCAATATCAGGCGTTGTAGCCAACCTGGTAGTCTACACAGCTTTCACTGAGCCGGGCGATGTGATGATGGCCTTGTCAATTCCATGCGGAGGGCATATTACAATGGGTAAAAGGGAGTTGGGAGGAACCGCTGGCGCCGTTCACGGCTTGATTGTGGAGTACCTACCACTTGATTATAAGGAGATGAACATTGACGTTGACAAAGCCAAAGAACGAATTGCAAAGTTGACCAAGGACGGAAAGCCTCCTAAGCTTGTGATGTTCGGAGGCAGCGTCTTTCCCTTCCCGCATCCAGTTAAAGAGTTGACTGAAACCATTCATGAAGTCGGCGCAACGGTTGGATACGATGCAGCCCACGTTGCAGGCTTGATCGCAGGTGGAGTTTTCCAGGACCCACTGCGTGAAGGAGCAGACGTCGTCTCTATGAGCACCCACAAAACGTTTTTCGGTCCACAACACGGAGGCGTGCTTTCTTGGAGCAAGTACATAGACAAGATTAAGCGAGCCACTTTTCCAGGTATGGTGAGCAATCATCATCTCCATGCTTTGGCTGGAGTAACAATCGCTTGCGCTGAAATGATGGAGTTCGGCAAAGATTATACTCGTCAAATTGTGAGGAACTCGAAGGCTTTGGCGCAGGCTCTTTTTGAACGCGGCTTCAACGTTTTGGCTGAACATAAAGGCTTCACTGAATCTCATGTCATAATCATTGACATAACCAGGTATGGAGACGGCGGAACCATAGAGAAAGAGTTGGAGAAAGCAAACATAATCATCAACAGAAACTTGCTTCCATGGGACATCAAAGAGGGACGGCACTTCACAAACCCAGGGGGAATACGACTGGGTACATCCGAGGTTACGAGGCTGGGAATAAAAGAAAACGAGATGAAAGAAATCGCTGAGTTCTTTAAGCGAGTTGTCATCGACAAAGAAGATGTTGAAAAAGTGAAGGCTGACGTAATAGAGTTCAGAAAAGACTATCAAAAAGTGCACTACTGCTTTGAAAATGCAACTGACGCCTACAACTACATCAAAATTCGCTGAGTAGAGCGCTCAAAAACCTCAAAATGAGTAGGAGGGTAAGGGATTACCATAAAGGGAAACAGCTTGAGGAAAATGAATCTTTATTGTGTATGCTGTGAACGACCCCTAAATCCAAAGTCTTTACCAATTCATCATGAGGGAAGGGAAAAGAAGGAAGTTCCAGTATGCGCCAGATGCCATTGGGCCTTACATTACGGAAGCATAGAAGTTCGAAAATGCATGAAAAAGAAAATTCATGCTTGGTTAAAGAAGCATCAAAAATGAGTTTTGCTAATGTAACTGTATGGACTATAGGTCATAGTAACAGATCGATAGACGTATTCGTAAAACTACTGAGAGAACACAACATCGAAGTCTTGGCTGATGTACGTAGTTTTCCAACATCGAAAGTTGGGCATTTTAAACAAGAAGAGATGAAGCGTTGGCTCCCAAAACACCTCATCCAGTATGTTTGGTTAGGCAATGAGTTGGGTGGGTACAGACGAGGCGGCTATAAAGCGCACATGAGAACCAAACTCTTCAGAGAAGGAATAAAAGAACTGTTTGAAATAGCTAATGAAAAAAGGACGTGTATAATGTGCATGGAGTCCAATTGGAAATACTGCCACCGACGTTTCATATCTGCTTACTTAGAGAGGAGAGGAGTAAAAGTCGTACATATAATTGCGCGGGGACAGACAAGCCTCTTTGCATTCTAATGTGCTCTAGATTAAAACTGTCTTTTCTGCTACAATACACTTATCCAATTATTGATTGTGTGCAAAATCGTTGGACCTAAAATATTTCTTGTTCTTAACATGAGGAATCCCATTAACAATGAAAAAGGCATTAATGACAATGCGCTTACAAGAGCGGACAGCGGGTCTAGTCCAACTGCAAAGATTCTTTGTGGAATGTGAACGAGAGCCATGATTGTGCTTGCTAAGATAAAGCCCTTTATTTCTCCCAGCCAACTTGAACAGCGAAGTTGAAGGAGACCTCGAAACATCAGCTCTTCTCCGAACCCCACAGCAAGAAAATAAATGAAGGCGTAGAAGGTGTTGCTGGAAAAGAACCTGTTTAGAAATTGTTCTGGTGTGATGCTTAAGGCTGCGATTAGCAGAGACAGCCCAAGTCCAATTCCAAAAGAGAGCCATAAATTCTTCTTTGTAACCCCAATGGTTTCAAAGCTGTGCTTCCTAACCTTAATGATAACAAAAACTGGAATGATGAACATTATAGCATACGTAACCCACTGTCTTAAAGCCATTGGAAGATCAAATTGCATCGGAGTTCCTAACGGACCACCAGCACTCTGTACCAAAAAGAAAAACACTACCGCAAGGGCGAGAAAAAGACCTATAACATATCCTGTTGCTAAAGCAGCTTCTTTCCAAGGAGTCACAAACTTGATTTCTAAACTTTTAGGCTTTCTGAATCTAGTTACAAGCCATATTAAAAAGATGCAACCCCCTGTGTAAAATACTACCATTGAGAACTGCAGTATTTCAGAAGACATGTGACAACTGTGAGCTGCAATAAAAATAAAAGAGTTTCTTAAGCCACTCTCGACCGCTTACCATTTTTATTTCTTAACACCTGAGAGCCTAAACGTTATGTTTAATTTTCGCGAGGGTTAAGCCTAAGCCTTGAAGAATTTAGAAGTAATTGGGAGATCTTTACATGCACATCAATGAGTTTCAAGACATGATGAGACAAATCTATTTTCATCGTGACTCAGAACGGGGAATAACAGGAACTTATGATTGGCTTGTGGATGAGGTTAAAGAGTTGGAAGTCGCCATAAAAGCGCAAGACCATAAGGCTATGGTTGACGAGTTCGCAGATGTTCTCGCTTGGTTAGCCTCACTAGCAAATGTTGTTGGTATAGATTTAGCGAAGGCTGCAACCTCAAAATACGATGGCAATTGCCCAAAATGTCACCAATCACCCTGCCAATGCCCACTTTAAAACCCATTTCCAGTGTGTTAATTTGCCTTAGTTGCCATTTTCAAGCTTATTGCAGCTGAAAGCAATATCAGTCCTGCGCCCACATATTGCGTAGGGGTCACATACTGATTAAAGAAAACTATTGCCCACAGAGTAGACAAGAGCGGGTCGCCTAACAATAATAAACCCTCAGTAGTGGGTGAAATCTCTTCTGTCTTGACATAGTTCAACGAGACATACGGAAGTAGTGTGCTAAAAACAGCGAACAGAAGGAGCCAACCCAACTGAACCCAATCAGGTGTTGTCATTCCCACGAACAAGCGATTTGAGCTAAAATTTTGCAGTGTTAACCAAATAACCACTAAGAAAGGTACAGCGAATAAGTAAGTGTTGAACAAGACTTGGTAAGGCGTATAAACCATTGACATGCCACTAACAGAATGCCTTTTCAACAAAAGATAAACAGCGTAGAAAAAGCCCGCTAAAACAGGAAAAACAATTCCGACACCTATCTGAAGGTTGGTTATTTGCAAACCAGAGACCAGAAAGGCACCTAAAACACCGATTAAAATAACACCCCCTTTTGTCAAAGTAACCCTTTCTTCACCAGTCAAACGCGTAATAACAGCCGTAAAAATTGGCTGAGTGTACACAAGAGAAGACACCACGGTTATCGGAGTCCCAAAAGCAATAGAAGACAAGCCTGTAAGCCCAAACAGAGCATAGACCAGTCCAAAAATGGCAAAGAAAGATACATCTCGCTTCCGTAGGACACAAAACTTCTTCTTAGCCAGCAACAGAAGAAATAATATGCCCAGACTGAAGCTCAACCGAAAGAACAACTGCTCTAGACTCGAAACGCCAGTCTCCTTGAGCACAGTAGAGAAAACCAGTATGAAACTGAACCCCACTGCTGCGGTGAACACACAGCATTGACTTCTGTTCAAATAATAGCCAACCTTAGCGTATCATCAAAAATACTTAACCCTTAAAGACTTCGCACAACTAAAAGAGAGTCACTTATTTTAGTAGTGCACTTTTAGATTGCCCAGTCTCTGCTGTCCCACGCCTGTAAGTTCCCAAAGAAAAGGCTTTTTTCCCTTGCGGTTCACGACCTTTTCAGCCTCAAGCAGACGAAGGTGATGAATCGCAACCTTATAATTTAATCCAGTTGTGTTGGCGACATTTCTGGCATTTGATGCAGCCTTTTCCAGAGCATGAATGATTCGTGTCCTCGCTGTGAGCCCTAGTTTGACATTGCGTTTCTGTGACAAGAAAGCCTTTGGATGAAAAATTTCCTTCAATTGTCAGCGCATCCTAAGCGAAGTCTTTAAGGCTAATTTGCCTAGGTTTCTTACCCTCAAACAGAGAATCGATTTCCTCCTTAACCATTACCAAACGCTGCGAGTAGTACTGAGGCAATCCGTATTTGCGAATCAACTGCTCTGCTGCCTCAAGATACTTTTCAATGCCACCTCGATAAACGGTTAACGTTATATCACCCCCACATTCGGGACACTTACCCCTTAAGGGTATTCTCCTAAACTTTTTGTTGCACCCTTTGCAGCGGAAGCTTTGACTGGAAAAAGCCCTTAGATTACCCGATATGTCCCTTATGAAATGGGTTGTCAAGACTTTTAGAGCTACCTTCTTTGCATCAACAGCTTCGATTTTTTCAGCTAACAGTAATTGACTGTGGAGTTTGTCTATCATCCGCTCAAGCTTCTTGTACATGCTTTCTTTGTTACCCATGTTGATGTCAGAAACAGGAACGGTGAACCCGTAACCCTCAAACTGCGCCTCCGTGCCCAATCGACGCTCAACCGTGTCTATAAGGTTGCTAACCATGTAAGGGGAAACATGCTCGAATGTTTTCTCATAGAAGAACAAGGGATAAACTGAAGCCACATCAAACTCATGGGCTTGACGCTGAACCTCGAGAGCGTTCACAACAGGAATTAAAAACAATGGTGCATCCATCATACCACCAATCTGCGCAGGTAAATACGTCTTCGAAAAATTGAGCACCGCGTCTAAAGCCAACATGAGCGCGTCTTCGTCGCCGTCGCAGTCTCGCCTTTTAGCAGAATGCCAGAGAGGATGCGCATAACAAACGTTGAGTTCTGTAAAGCCCACAATCCTTCCAAGAATGCCCACAGAAGTGTGGGGCGCCAAGCCTAGGACAAGATGCCCGACTAGGTCGTCGACTTTTTTAACACGATAATACGAGTCGAGACCATACACCTTCTCGAGAAGTTCATCCAAAAACTGGGCTTCATGAACAAAGTATTCTGCGCATTTAACAGGAATAACTATGTCTTGGGCCTTCAACTCGCATATCTGCTGCCGATTTTCAAGAGGGGCTCCTTTAAAGTCGTGTGTGTAGCCCGACGTTCGCAACTTATCCAAAGAAGCGTTGATTTCAGTAGCTTTAAAGTGTGTCAGAGGCGCGTTTGTAACGTCAAATCTTAAGGTGCCATCCTTATAAACTGACAGGTCGTGTTTGGCTCTGAGAAGCCCTTTCTCAATGATTTCAGCTGTCTTTGTTTGATTAGATAAGCCCTTAACACCCTTAACGATGTCAGGAACAGAGAGAGTTAGCCTTTCACAAGCTTCAGTCAGCATGCTCTTCAAATCAACCCTCTGCTTAGCATAGCTTTTAGGTGGAACCCCACACATAGGGCAAACTTGGCCTTTGACAACTTTGCCACATCTTGCGCAAACGTTTTCGATTATGGTTTCTTCGTGACACTTCGGGCACTTTGCTGCAAGGCTGCTTTCTCTACAAACTGGGCACCTTCGCCGAACCAACTCAACCTCAAAGGCTCCTTTTCTCATGGCTTCCACAAGGTTTCGTTGAGAACCTCCAGTCAACCCGACGGGAAAAAGAACATGAACCAATGGACGCATCTCACGTCTCTTAGCTTTTTCAGGGCGCCCCATTCTAGCGCCAATCAAGGTTGGAGCCTTTTCTCGAACAATTATTCCACTTAGTTCTTCGATGATTTCAGAAACAGTTTTCGAGTGAGATACCCTTGTCTTAGGAGAACTCCACCCCAAACATGAAGCCAAAACTAATGCGTCTTCTCTTTGAATTGTAATTTTGTCTTCAACAACCGCATGTGGCAAGCATATTCTTTCAAGTAGTTTCTTCACAGTTTCATCTAGGCTACCAACGATTTCATTTACCACGCCGTCTGTAGCTTTTACTTTAGCGCCCAGAAGCCAATGGCGTAGTTGAACCAAATCTTCAGATGCGATATTATGCCAAAAATACGTAAAAGACGGATGAAGAGGAACCTTCAAAACCAAGGCAAGAGCCAAAGCCTCTACTGCAGTCGGCTTGTCTCCAAACGGGTCCCGTAGAATGGTTTCAAGTCTTGACGCTTGAATTTGTGTTTTAGCTGAGACTTCCTCGATGTTGCCCTTAAAATCCCTTTGAATAATGGCATAAAGCTCTTCTATCCATAACTCCTCAGTTATTCCTGACGGTTGTAAGGGTTTGTTGGTGTAAAGGAAATCACCAAAACTAACCAAAAGGTCGCCTAAGAACAAAACCTTCTCGACTCTGTCCTTAACCTGCTCAAAATTCTCTAATGTAACTTTAACCACCGAGCCGTCTTTCAACTTCACAACTGGAGGCTCAATAGCGTCAACGGGCAGAACAACTCCTGCCTTGCCTGGACCTTCGATGCGAAGCTGAGTCCCAGCTGCCAGAAACTGTTGCAGAACCATCATAGTTGCCGGATGCACACCCAATGCTGCAAGTCCAGTGTTGCGGGCTCTTCCATAGCGTAGTCTAAAGCCGCCGTGTCTTGAGGGAAACGAGAAGATTGGGCGTCCAGCTATGACTTCTTCCATGAAGCCCACGGTTTTCTTCTCTTTTATCTCACGAATTTTCTTCAGCCAGTCCCATCCTTCGATTCCCAGCTTCTCAACGATGGTGCAAACTTTCAACGAACGCCCTACGATTCCGTCGTTAACCACTCGTAGAGACCCTCCTCGTACTCGATTGGTTTCGATGCGTGGTAGATTGCGAAACGTGGAAACTTCAATAGGGTCGGATTCTATGCCTGTTACCTCAACGGGCAGAGATTCAAGAGCGCTTTGCAGTTCTTCGTCGGCAACTTTGTATTGAAAGCGCCCAATTGACCTTTCGTAGAGGCGAATTTCTTCGACAAATCTGGATACTTCCTCAGGCGTGGGTTTGTACCGGTCTAGTCCAAGCAGTCGGCGTACAAAGTCTCCTACAACTAGGGTTAGTGCTTGTTCAGTTCCTCCAGCCGACCGTATTGGACCTGCAAAGTAAATTGCAAGATACTTGGTTCTGTCTGAATTATCCTTGATGGCAACTCGAGCTACACCTTGCAGAGGCGCAGCTGTGATGCCTTCGGTCAAGATTGCTAGGGCGGTTCTTATGGCTTGTTCAGCAGCTTCTCGAGCGTGGAGGTGTTCAAACTTTCCATAAACGATTTCTTCCGCGATTTTGAAGGCTAGTTCTTCACGTGGCATTGTTTGGCTGAGTTCGCGTATTCTTTCAGCCACGCCTTTTGGTCCTGCTAATCCCTCAACTAGGCTGGCTAGGTCTTTTGCTACTTCGACTTCAGGCTTGAGCGTTGGGTCTAAGCCTTTTTCTCGTGCTTTCTCTGCCACTTCGTATATTTTTTGTAGTTGAGATTCTAGAGAAGACGTGTATTGTTGGTACGAATGGCTCATTTTGGCATTCATTGCTGGATTCTCCATGGCGGCTTAGAGAATGCATGTCACTTAGCTTTGACTGCGGCTACAATATCATTGATTTCCTTTTTCAGGTTGCCTTCTTTTTCTGTCAAAGTGCCTATGACGATAATGTCTGCTCCTGCTTTTGCGATTTCTTTTGCTTGTTTTCCAGTTTTGATGCCGCCTCCCACGATTAGGGGTATTTGAATAACTTGCTTCACGATTTTGACCATTTCGGGGTGCACGTGCTGTTTGGCTCCTGACCCAGCTTCCAGGTAAGCGAAGTGCATACCAAAGTATTGCGCGGTTAAAGCATACGCAGCTGCCAATTCAGGTTTGTCGTATGGGATAGGGTGGGCGTGTCCCACGACGCTGACTGCTCCGCCTTCACCTATGATGATGTAGCCTAGTGGAATTGTTTCTAACCCGAATTTTCTGATAATTGGCGCGCCTAAAACTTGGGCGCCTGTTATGAAGTAGGGGTCGGAGGAGTTGAGAAGCGACATGAACCATATGGCGTCTGCGTGTCTGCTTATCCCTGTGATGTTGTTTGGAAAGAGAATTATTGGAATTTTCACTGTTCGCTTTATGGCTTTCACAACTTGGTCCAGATGTGTTGTTGACGTAACTGTTGAGCCGCCAACCATAATGGCGGCGGTTCCGCCTTCTTCTGCTTTGCAGGCAGTTTGAGAGGCTGTTTTGGCTGTTACTTTCTCTGGATCTACGAGCGTGATGTGTATTGTTCCGTCAGTCTCGATTTTGTTTAATAGGTTTTTTTCTACGCGACCTATCATGTAAAAGCCCTTTTTTTCACTACGAGTCAGAAGGGGGTTTTGTTTCGGTTGTTGCTACGTTTTGGGTTGTGGTTGTTTGAGTTGTAGTCGCTGGGGCTATTGTTTTCGAGTAGTATTTGTCTGTGAAACTTGAATACACGTCGATTTCTTTGTGTGCAGGTTTTATCGGAAGTTCACCTGTTAAGCCGCAGCCTCCGCATCGAACTATGCCTTTCTCTTCACTTCGTATTAGTTCGACTCTGACGGCTTCCTTTCCACATCGGGGACAAAGGAAAACCCTTGGTAATCGTTTCTTTGGAATGCGAACAACCTTCCTTCGCCGTCTTCCCAAACCGAACCCTCTCTCAAAGCATAACGGGTGGCTCTTACCTCAGACCACAATTGAGTACGGGTTTTCCACTTAAATACTTACGCACAAAAATCTTTTAGCATGGTCAGTATTTTTCGAGGCTGCCACGTTTCCGCACATAGACATCTGTGAAGCGGAATACTATGCTGCCAAACAATATCCATGCAGCGTCAAGCAGTATCAACGCTAAGAACATGTTGCCTATCACTTCAGGTTGATAGTCTTGAAGTAGAAACATTCTTATTCCAATCAGTCCTGGCACTGTTGGAAACACGAAGCTTGCTTGTCGGGCAACTTCAGGCAACACTAGAAGCGGATAGGCTACGGGAGAAAGAATCATCATAATGCTGTGCAAACCTTCCGAAACTATCCACCCCTCTTTAAGAATTAGGCTGAGCGCAGAGATCAGAATGCCAAACCCATAGAGCGCCAGCATCATGAGCCCAAAAATTGCTAACGCAGGCAAGATTCCTGTCAGATTTAAAGCCAAACCAAAAACTAGGTAGATTATGGTGAACTCTACAAAGGTGCTTAGTCCTTGATGTACGGTGCTGTGTAAAGCAACGCCGAGAACTATGCTTAATCGGTTTGTTGGAGTAATGTATATGGATTCCATTGTTCCAAACCATTGCTCGCTGCGAATGCTGAACCCCATAGCCCACACAGCAGTGCCGATGAAACCCATTATGATGTAACCCGTGAATATGAAGGTGACAACGTCTCCTGTTCCAATCAACGCCTCAAGAAATGGGCTGTATCTTCCACCAATCAAAGCCAACCCGTAAATTAGAAAGGGAAGCAAAAATATAACTGGCGAAATACATTGACGAATGAAATTCAAAGGGTAGGCTAATTCAATTTTCCACTGCTTAACGTTGGACTCCCATATGGCTCGCAATTCAGCTTTGAAGTTTGCCCATGTGAAGCCTGTGGGACACGAGACCATTCTGAGCCTTGGAACAGTGCTATCTGTCTTTTCCATAGTTTCCTTCGCCCTCAATATTGGCTGAAGACTCCAGACTTCCTGGTTTTGTCCTCCATCCAGTTGAATAAATAGAAGCCAGACAGTATCAGCGCCGTGTCAAGAATTAAGAGGACTAAGATTTCAATGTAGACAGCGGCTATTCCTTGCCTAAGCAACATGAGGCTACGCACAGCAATTAAGGCATAAGTTAATGGAAGAAGTTTTCCAATTGCTTGCCCCCACAATGGCAAGCTTTCAACAGGATAGCGAACAGGACTAAACAAGTAGAAAACGTACTCTAAGGTGTGCGCCAAATCATGTGCCTGCTTAAACCGAAGTGATAAGGCTGCAAGCATGAGGGCAATCCCATACAGACCAAGTATTAAGAGAATGAGAATGAACAGAATTGGCATTATGACGCCTACAGTCAATGCTATTCCAAAGAAGGCAATCGAAATAGCTAGTTGGCTTAAGGCGAAGATGGTGCTCGTCAAACTTTCACTTATAGCTTTTCCAATTAGTATGTATGCCTTGTTGCAAGGGGACGCCAAAATGTAGTCAAGTGTGCCTTGATAGGCTTCGCGACGTATGCTTTCACCCATACCATACAAAGAAGAGAGAACATAACTGTTCAACACAGACCCAATGACAACAAAGGGAATAAACTCAGCCGTTCCCGCAATCTGTTCGAAAGCTGGGCTTCTCAACCCGCCCACAAGCGCTTGTCCCTGCAATATGAAGGGTATAAACCAGAATATTGGGAAAACAGCCCAAAAAACGAACACTATGGGATAGGCTAAGAGGAACTTGATATTCTTGGTAATCTCGCTCCACACTACAAAATAGTTTGGTTTTAGAGATGCTTGTGTCACGGTGTCTGTTGCCCTCCTTCTTCTTGGGCTTCACGGCCTTCTGTTAGCTTAGCTCCACCTGTTAACTTTACGAATACATCTTCAAGCGTGGGCATCCCGATGTTAAGGCTGGTTATCTGTACGTTCCTCTTGCGAAGAGCATCTATCACAGTGCTGACGTGTTCTTCTGCGCCTTCGCCTATTATCTTGATTCTGGAAGGCATTCCAGTGGCTTCGTCTCCGTGGAGCAAAGTTATTATGTCTACATTTGGGCACAGCGTTTTCAACTGTTTTTCTATATCTAAGGGGGGATTAACACACGAAACCTCAACGAGTTCTCTTTCCTTCACCATCGCCTTCAACTGATTTGCTGTGTCCACAGCCACAATTTGTCCATTGTTGATTATGGCTACGCGGTCACATAGCTCGTCAGCCTCGTACATGTAATGGGTGGCTAAAAGAATGGTTTTACCCTCGTTTTTGCACAGTTCTTGGATTTGGTTGCGAATCTGTCTGGAAAACGTTGGGTCCAAGCCTAACGTGGGTTCATCCAGCAGTAGGATTGGAGGATTGTGAAGAAGCGCCCGAGCAATGGCTATTTTCTGCCGCATACCCGTGCTGTAGTCTTCGAGACGTTCGTCGGCTCTGTCAAGCAAACCCATCATTTCAAGAAGTTCGTTGACTCTGGTTTTGGCATAGGCTCTTGGCATTTTATACAACGAAGCAAAGTACATTAGGTTATCTCGAGCCGTAAGCTTCCAATAGAGAGTGCGTTCGCCGCCGACCACCAAGCCTATGCTTGCCCTAACCATAGTTGTCTCTTTCAACACATCGTAACCATTGACGATAGCTGTGCCCTTGTCTGGAATCAAAATTGTAGACAAACATTTTACAAGAGTCGTTTTTCCAGCACCGTTTGGACCAAGCAAACCGAAGAGCTCGCCAGCACGAATTTTAAGGTCAACGTGATCCAAGGCAACAGTCAAGGCATCTTCACCTTGCCCTTTCGATTTCCCTTGGGCAGCGTTCTTTCTCAGAAAGCCAAAGACTCCCCGATGCCTCTTTTTGACAAAAACCTTCGTTAAATTAACAGTTTGAATGCTGAATATGCCATGCTCGTCGTCAACATTAACCAATCAGAAACCTCAACTTGCCCGAGAACAAAAGCTTTATCCACTTATTAACCTTTCATCATCCGACCCTAATTGTAGCCTGATGGAATTCAAATAGAGGGGCTAGGTCAACTAAGCGCACACACACAAAAGCAATTTAACCAATCTTAGGCATAACCAAATCCGCTATGTCTAAACTATGCTCGTATATGCGGTTAATGCTCGAGGCAGCCGCCAAAACCGCAGGTGCAATGTCAACGTATTGCCCGTGCACAACTGACTCAACCTCACTGTAAAACCGAGAAACGTTCTTCTTCTCATCTCGCACAGACTCAGCCAAGGCAATGTCACGCGTAAACAAAGCTTTTAAAGCATTCTCATGAGCCTCAAACCCAACTCTATGCAACTTCAACAACAGTTGCGCCAACTCCCGAGCAATTCTAACATTCTCGAACTTAACCGCTAGCTCGGCAACCTGTACAGACTGGTCACCGATAGCCTCAACCAAACTGGCAATCAAACGATAATCCAAACAATCGATAGGTAAAATACCAAGCTTTTCACTCAACCCAGGATTCTGAATAACCGTCCGCAAAATGCGCACCAATAGAAAGTACAAACGATTAACCTCATTATCCCTCGCAACCACGTTCTTAGCCAAATTAACATCACCCTCAACTAAAGCAGTTACAGCGTCCCTGTGCATACCAGACGCAATCGAATGCTGTCTCTGCAAGATTTTTTCGGGCGGATAAGCAGAAGGCTCTAGAAGGCACTGCAAAACAATCTTGGAATAATCTTCTTCAACAATCTCTAACCCAATCAAACGACTAGAAGCTTGCTTGACACGCTCACGATCCTCAGTGCCCATCCGATCCTTAGCCTCAACTCGAATAATGTCGTAGCCGAGAAGATACTTACCTACAATTTCACGATCGAGAAGAATCGTGGGCTTAATCACTGCAACCTGAGGCACTCTCTCCATCTTATACTTAGCGTCAATAACAAGTCGACCGTCAGCCATCTCAGACAAAGACACAACTGAACTTCGGTCAAGTCCAGTGCGTGTTGCCCAATCCTTTGGAAGACAAACAAAGAATGTTCCACCACTTGTACGTTGAACCCTACGAAGTTCCATACAAAGTCCTCACACAACATATGTACACATATAAATAAAGCTATAGAATTAGGAACATTTTGAGAAAAATACAAGACAAGTAAACTCAGACTTTAACATTTTAAACGAGAACAAGCGCTCATGGAGGTTTTGCTGACGAGATACAAGGACACACTGACTGCACCCCTCAAAATACAGCGGAAACAGAACCTTTACACAAGAAGCGAAAGACACAACTGTTAGAAGACAGAATAGAAGGCTATCGTGTTTCAACAGAATGATTAGAGGTCACAACCCATGAGCGAACGACTCCAACGAGCGGTGTCAAACACTATCCAAGCCGGATACCAACTTGACACAGAAGCATTCACCTTACTGGAAACTCTTTCCAAAACGGAAGATCCAGTTGAGCTCATGGAAAGAGCCATTAAAAAAGCAGAAGCGCTCACTCAGAAACCCATATTCATTGGACGCAACCTTTTAGAGGAACTTATAGAAAAAGAGAAAACTCCAAAAATGGAAACCGAACTCAAATTTTCTATACCCCCCTCTCCATCAATGTCTCAACTCCAGTACGAATCGAGAAAAGAAGCCTTCAAGCCCTATGCTAAAGACGTTGATGCCCAAATCACAGTAATAGAAGACCCCACGGATGAAGTGAACACGACAGGTACTGTGGAAGAGTACTTAGAATACTTCAAAGACCGCTTCAAGAGACTTCAAAAATTACTCAGACAACGCATGGACATAAGAGACGCCACCACAATATCTGAGGCTTTCAAGGCTCCAGCAAACTCAAGACTCAAAATACTCGGCATGATTACTGAAAGAAGAGAATCCAAACAAAGAACCTTCTTGAGAATAGAGGACACAGAAACAAGCGCTACCGTTCTTGTGCCTTTCAACCTAGAAAAATCTATTCTGGAGAAAACACAAACGGTGCTACTGGACCAAGTTGTATGTATCAATGTGATAAAAGGGCGAGACAACCTCCTTATCTTAGAAGACATCTTCTTTCCAGAAATACCGCAGAAAACTCCACACAAAGCATCCGAACCAGTACACGCTGTCTTAACATCAGATCTGCATGTAGGAAGCAAAAAATTCATGCGCGACGAATTCAACTGCTTCTTGTTATGGCTAAACGGAAAGCTTGGAAACCCACGCTTGAGAGATACGGCAGGGCACATAAAGTACGTAGTCATAGCAGGAGACCTTGTAGATGGAATAGGCGTTTACCCTGGACAAGCACGCGAACTTGCCATAAGAGATATCCATAGACAGTACAGTTTTGTGGCAAGATTCCTAGAGCACATACCCGACTACATTGAACTGATAGTTATACCGGGCAACCATGACGCCTCACGGAAAGCTTTGCCCCAACCAGCCTTACCCAAAGAGTATGCTGAGCCAGTTTACGAGGCAAGAAAACTCCATTCTTTAGGTAACCCTTGCACGGTCAGCCTTCACAACGTGAAACTTCTTCTTTACCACGGGCGAAGCATCGACGACGTTGTCGCGGTTGTTCCAGGCATGAGCCACAACACACCAGAAAAAGCAATGAAGTTGCTACTGCAATGCAGGCACCTTTCGCCAGTCTACGGTCAGAGAACGCCTATCGCACCTGAAAAGCGGGACTTCATGGTCATTGAAGAAGTTCCCGACGTTTTTCACTCAGGGCATGTGCATGTGCTTAAGTGCGACTCATACCGTGGAACACAGATAGTGAATTCAGGTGCTTGGCAAGAACAAACTGAGTACATGAGAAAGATGGGGTTCGTTCCGACTCCTGGAATTGTGCCTATCGTGAACCTCCAGACGCTAAAAGTCAACACAATAGACTTTTCCACAAGCGAAGCATGGGCGTGAAGACTCCTTACCTAACATACTCAACCAAACGTTTAGGAGAATAGCAAGTCAAACGCCTGAACCTGTCATCTTGTGCAAGAACATTTTTTAAAAGACTCGGAGCAACGCTGAGCCTAATTTTCTTTGTGCGTCCGTAACGGCCCATGCTGACAACCAGCGTGTTCAATAAGCCAAGAGAGTCAAGCTCGTTGATCAGGTCGCTTACACGTCTTTGTGTCAAAGGCGCCATGCCTAACTGTTCACAAAGTTCACTGTAGACTTCATAAATCTCGCCTGTTACAATCCGCTTCACACCAACTTTGCCTAGTAAGTAAACGCTAAATAAAACCGACTTAGAGTGTGATGGAAGGTTTTTTATGGCTTCGAAAACTCGGTCATGCTCAATCCTTTTTTCAGCCAACCTGATATGTTCCTCAGTTACACTCATGCCATGTTCCCGTTCCGCTAATTCACTTGCAACCCTAAGAAGGTCTAGAGCACGTCTGGCATCTCCGTGCTCTGCGGCTGCCAGAGCTGCACATAAGCGTAGGGTTCCTTCCAACAAGACATTGTTGTTTAATGCCAGTTTTGCTCGTTGAGCGAGAATGTCTAGGATTTCATCTGCGTTGTATGGTTGAAAAACGAGTTCTTCCTCGCTTAGAGAACTCAAAACCCGTGGGTCAAGAAATTCTTTGAAACGCAAGTCGTTGGAGATGCCCACTACTGTGGTTTTGCTGCCGTGAAGTGTCTCATTTATTCTCGTCATTTCGTAGAGCAGAATATCACCTCTGTTCTTTACCAGCGCGTCTATCTCGTCTAAAACAGCGATCAGAATAATCTTGTATGCTTCCAAACCATTCTTGAAGCGGTCGAAGACTTCCCCAAGTGCTAGCCCAGTGAACGGAATGTTCACACCTAGAGCCTCGCACAAATAGGAGAAGACCCTGTACTCAGTGCCAATAAGGCGACAGTTTATGTAGCACACTTTCACCGGGGAGCCAAACTCGATTGCTTTTTGGCATAATTTGTGGAGCACATATTTCGTGACGGCAGTTTTTCCTGTACCTGTTTTACCATAAATGAGCACATTGGAACATCGTGTGCCTTTAAGAACTGGGGCGACTATTTCACCTAAATGGCGGATTTGCTCTTCTCGGTGAGGTAAGGATTCAGGAATATAGTCGTGGCGTAGGACTTCACGGTCCCGGAACAATCCTGTGCTTTCCAGAAACCGATTGAAAACTCCCTCCAACACTGTTGCGTTGTTCACTAGTGTCTCTCCATTGTTCTCTCTCAAACTCTTTTTAGACACACATTCCAGTTAGAGCATAAGAAATGCCGTACAGAAAACTAGACATACTGCTCAAATCCTGCAAACTAAATCTCAAAACACTCTCCTAAATTAAGAACGTGATACTGAACTCTCACCCCTCAATTTCCTCTGGAGATTTCTTAATCCTAGTCATTGGTTGCCTTAGCTATTAAGGAAGTCTTCGTTTGACAAGCAATGTTGGGAATACTAACTAACTACATTAGAAGAGTTTCGACCTTGAAGAAACGCAAGCGAAATCGTGGGTGGGGGCTAATACTTCGAGTGGAAATCAAGGGGTGAGCGGGAGCAACCATGTGCCTACACTCTGTAACGTTTGAGGAATACACGAAATCTCAGTAAACTCTTGCGAAGTTGCTTCTTTGATGTTTGATGAAATGAGTAGTTTTGCAAAATTAGACTAGATTCTATCTCCCTTCAAGCGATTAAGTAATCATTTGGTTTCCAGTGGAGATTGAAGAAAGAATCGTCTGCAAATTCTTCCACAAGTTTAGTTCATTTTGTGAAGTTTGTGAAATAAATCGGATGCAAAATGAGGCAGGTTTTTGAATTAACGGTCAATTTGTGCTTCTTTTCTTTAACTTCTTCACCGCAATTGATATAACTTGTGAAGTGTAAAATAGTGAAGCGCAAGGGGAAGCACTTATGCCTGCCAAAAAAATGCGGGTCGAGGTCTTCGACGGTGGAGGAAACCGCTACGCGATAACATTTGAGGGGCAGGTGACTAGGGAGAAGGCTTTACGTCTTCTGGACATCGTTGAGCTTTTAGGTGGAATACCAAGCGTCAATCTTGGCGAGAGCCAACCAATTTCAAATCAGCCAAAACTGGAGAAGGTTCGCATGCTTGTGGAAAGAAATTTTCCTATAGTGTGGTTCTCTTCGAAGGATGTTCTTAATCTGTATGAAAAGGAGTTGAAAGAGCCAATTAGTCTAAGCACGGTCTCCACATACCTTTCTAGAATGGCAGAACGTGGGATATTATCGAGTAGTAGAGCGTCAAACAAAAGACGCTACAGATTAATTAGACAAATTGCACAAGACGCGCTGAATCAGTAAAAGATAATAAATAAACTGACAGTTCTTTAAAGGTTAATAACGCCTCAAGTTTCAGGTGTAGATGCCATGTTGACGTCCATGAATAATAAAATAACTGAAGACTTAACCGACATGGAAAAGAAACTCAGTTTTTACGTAGACAAGGGAAGAATAACAGGCGCGGTCGAGGTGAAAGAAGAGCCGGTTATAGCAGTCAAGCCAGATAAATCATTTATAAGACCATTAAAAAAAATGAGTAAATTCGCTGGGCATTTCTTTGCTGTCGACTGTTCGACTAGAACACTGAAAAGAGCAAACAACTGGGGCATCTACCTCATGCGAGCAGCATACGCCTCTGTTAAAGGGCGTGATGTTGACTGGGGCTATTACGAAAGAGTATGCACAGTTGTTGGAGATGCTCATGTACGTAGGAGTTTCCTTCAGGACTTTAGGATTGAGATGGAAAGCCAACTTGCATTGACACTTCTTACGGGCAAAATATTAGAAACATACTACGTACATGGGGATGCACGTAGTATATACTTCTTGCTTGATGGTGGCGGCTATTTTGGTGGAGATAGAAAATTTCGAGTTTCACTTTATGAAAAATGTGAAAAGGACGAAATCAATCTTCTAGCTATCAGCAAAAATTCACCTTCACTTCATGATGAGAGAGGTAGAGATTTCATCGCTACTACGTACATTATGTCTCCCTACGACACTTGGGTTTACCATCCAGTTAGAAAAGCTGACAAAGACAAAAGTCTCTACGGAGACATCACAGTCATAAAATTGTGTGGAGAAAGCCCTCGGGTCTTTCGCTGCGATATAATGGAGTACCTGACTAGTAAAGAAATCAGTGGGCTGCTGTCGCCTCTAACTTTCCTATCCGAGGACCCCAGGTGTGTTGGTTACCCCATAACTCTTTGGCTGGCTCACGAGTTTTCTTCGCCTTCCGACTCCATGCTTCTTTCTTACCATGACCAAGTTGAGAATGCGCTCGCTAAGGCTGGTTTGTTGGAAACGATTCGTCGAGAAGAGTTTTCGTGTAGCTTTGCGGATGAGCTTCATGGAATAAAACATGCGTTTGAATGGGAGTGGTGGGATGGGCAGTTCTGAGCCTATTGGGTTTGTGTGTGGAACGAAGGGAGACTCTGTAGCTTTCTTTCTCAATAAAGAAGTAAATCTTTCTTTTGGGCAAATTGTGCGAATAGACACGGCTGAAAGAAGCTTCTACGCCAGGGTTGTTAACGCCCAAAGTAGCTCCACACTTGACACCATCGAACAATTGAGGGAGGCAGAAGGCAAGGAAGCCTTTGGCCCATACTCAGCCTATAGAAGTGTAGAAGCCATACTGTTCTTGGAGAAAAGAGCAAGTAAGGTGCGCTCTCCAACCTTCAACCCCAACTACAGGGATAAAGTCTACACTGCCAGTGAAGAAGACTGCTCCGTGCTCAAACTATCTGGTGAACTAGAAGTTGGGCGCCTTCGCTCTGGAGAACAAGTGTTGGGTTCTACCGGCATAAACGTTGAAGCCATACCCCTAATGATGGGCATGTTCGGGATGACAGGCTCAGGGAAGACAAACACTGAATTGGTCTTGAATGCCCAAATTATTGATAATAGTCCTAAAACTGTCGCCCTTATCTTTGATTTCGCCGGGCAACTCCTTGATGGAAAGGGAATCAAACCACAAAGAGGCTTAAGAGACCATCCTCTATTCCACGGCAAGGTGCAATATTATTCAGCGAGAGACGGAAAAATGGCGGTTGGCCTATATACGTTAACGCCTGAAAAGCTTGTCACTCTTTTCCCTGATATGGGTCTTCCTCAGCTGAGGCTGGCTCGAAAGCTTTACAGGAAGGTGGGCAAGGCGTGGATAGAAGAGGCTCGAGAGTCCTACGGTGCAGAAGGGTACGCTGGTGTTGGGCGCATAGCCGACTACAAAATGAAGCATGTGATTGAAGCTCTTATGCTGAAATTGTCGTCGCTCTCCCATGACTTGTTTCCTGCTTCCGACTATAGTTTTGTCGACAGTCTCATTCAGAACATGTGTGATGGGGTCTCATGTTTAGTCGACATTTCTGGTATGAGCTCTGAGGAACAAAACAAGATCACTTGCCTTGCAGCTTCGGCTGTGGCTCAACACTACAAGCGTATGTGGGAGGAAAATTATGAGCAGTGGCAGAGACTCCCTACCCTCCTTATAACGCTTGAAGAAGCCCACGAGTTCCTAGACCCCAATAAGCCAAGGACCATATTTTCTGACATTGCCCTTACATACCGCAAGTATCGGGTTGGACTGAACGCTGTTACACCTAGGCCTTCAAGAATTAACTTTGATGTGTTTGCTGAACTGTGGACGAAAGTCATAATGAAGACAGAGTTACGCAAGGATCGTGCTTACTTAACCGAAAACACGCCGTACCTCGAGTACAGTGACACCGAGATAAAGATGCTGGACGTCGGAGAAGCCTTGCTGATTTCTGAACCAAAAATAAGGTTCGCCGTTCCTGTAAAAGTCACACACTATCCTCAATATCTCGAGACGAGAGCGAAAGTAGACTACGGGCTTCAACCGTCAAGGTCTTTTTCAGAAATGGATGAGAAACTCAGAAGGCTGCAAGAGGCTGGGGTCAACTTAGCTCCCAAAAAGAAAGAATGATTTTGAGTTTAAAGCTTCTTAGGTTTTGACTTCGCTTTTCCTGAGAATCTTCAGCATTTCGTCCTTGACTCTGTATCTGTAAGGAGTTTTTCCTGTATCACGCTCTAAGTAGCCTTCTTCATAAAGTCTCTTCACAAGACGGGCGCTGTGCTCTCTTGTCAACTTCGTCAAGTCTCTTATCTCAGGAGCAGTTTTCTCGCCTCCTTCGGCAATGAATTCCAACACGTGTAACTCGGTTTCGGTTAAGGGTGCTAAGGCATGTTCTTTTCTTATGGGTATTGCTGCTTCAATCTTGGCTTCGGGTGTCTCCGAAATATGTTTCTCCATTTCCTCATGAGCCTTCTTAATGCTTGCAAGCTCTAATTTAACGTCTTCGATGTTCTTCGTTAGCCGATTCTGGTTGTCAAAAGCGGATGCAACTTTGGAGGCTAAGTCGCTTGTTTGTTTTCTCAACTCTTCGACTTCAACTTCAACGTTTTCGTTTCTCCCCGAGAGTCCCTCGATTCGATAGCTTGCTTTTCCGAGCTGTTCTTCGTGCCTCTGGAGTTGTTTATTAAAACTCACAACGACATCACCCACAACTTCTCTTGCTTCTTCATACTTTGCTTTAGCCCCCTTTATGCGCTTGAAGTACATCAGCGTCGTCATAATCGTTAAAAGAAGGAAAAAAATTGTAACTATTGAAAGAATGTGAGGTTCTGTTTGGTTGATTCCAAGCTGTGATGTTTGCGTGATTCGTTCGAAGATTTTGAAAATCACACACTCACTAACGCCAGGGATGTAGTGAAGATGTGACATCACAAATCACAGCTTAGAAGAATGCCCGCATTACGCTATTAAGACTTACGCATGCAAGCTAATGTGTGAAGGAGAGGTAATGCTGATTGTGATTTGTGACATCACACTTCCGAAAGTGTGCTCGTGCCTGAGAGTCTTTCTAGACTGTTTTCGAGTTCTTCACGAAGCATGCTCACAATCCTAAGCTGCTCTTCCACTAACTTGTTATTGGAAAGAATGTCTCGATATGCGGTTACATAATGCTGGAGTCTGCTCGCTGCTTCCAGATAAGGGTCTAGGCGAGTGCTGTTAAACATTCCTAAGTAACCTAGAAGTATGATGGTATACATGGATTGAATCACGTTTCTTCTCGCTTGTTTGAGGGTTCTGTTGAAGGCACCTCGACTTATTTCAGCCCTTGACAAGCGCAATCGGGCTTTATCCTCGTTTTTTAGGGCTTTCCCTACCACATTTGATGCTAAAAAATCGATTAGCAACGTTTCAAGCTGTGTTTTAGTCAAATGGCTATTTTTTGCCAATATTTTGACAATTGGGTCGTTCATTGAACGTGTTAGCCATTTTTGCACACTTTCTTTAACCGTTGTGTTTTCCTCCAGCGATCATGACTTAAGGGATACATTTTTGTATACGAGCACAAATAAGTTGCGGTCGGTACACTATTACAAATGTAAACGTTTTATGGGAGAAGAAGCAAAAGTGGGCTGGGGCGAGTGGAATTGAAGCGTTTTGACACTGCTTCTCGTTTGAAAGGAATAAAACCCTCAGGCATACGCAGGTTCTTCTCCGTGACTCAAGACGTTTCTGAAGCAATAAGTTTAGGAGTGGGAGAACCAGACTTCACACCTCCAAAACATGTTCTACAAGCAGCTAAGCTGGCACTGGACAAGGGCATGACTCATTACACTCCAACGGCGGGCATCCCACAGCTGCGTGAAGCTTTGGCAGAAAAAGCTAAACATGATTACGGCTTACACTACGACTCTGGCAGCGAGATTTTAATCACTGTTGGAGGGACTCAAGCCATATTCTTGGCTTTGCAGGCGTTGATAAACTCGCAGGACGAGGTGTTGATTCCAGATCCTGGGTTTCTCTGCTATGAACCTGGGGTCTTAATGGCGGAAGGAATACCTGTTTTCATGCCTCTGCTTGAGAAAAATGGGTTTAGGATCTTGGAGGAGAATATGATATCACAAATCACGAATAAAACTCGGATGATGATTGTAAACTCGCCAAATAATCCGACCGGTGCGGTCTTATCGTATGATGATTTGGCTAGATTGGCGAAGCTGGCAGTAGAACGTGATTTGTTTGTGATTTCTGATGAGGTTTATGAAAAAATCGTCTACGATGATGCAAGACACTTTTGTTTAGCTACTTTTCCTGGTATGCGAGAGCGCACATTGGTTGTTGGCTCGTTTTCCAAAACGTATGCTATGACTGGGTTTCGGGTTGGTTATGTTTATGGACCTAAGGAATTGATGGCGCCAATGATGCTGGTGCATCAATATTGTGTGGCGTGCGTGGACGGTCCAGCGCAGCATGCTGCCCTTGAGGCTTTAAGAGGTTCTCAAGTCTTTGTTAGAGAAATGGTCTCTGAGTTTGACAGGCGGCGCAAGCTATTGCACTCGCGTTTGAATGAGATTGATGGTTTTCGTTGCGGTCTTCCAAAGGGTGCGTTTTACATCTTTGCTAATATTGATGGTTTTCAGATGTCTTCGGAGAAGTTTGCCGAGTTGCTTGTTAGTCAAGGAGGTGTGGTAACAGTGCCTGGTTCGGCGTTTGGCAAGCATGGCGAAGGATATCTGCGGTTCTCTTACGCTACTGCTTATGAAAAGATTGAGGAGGCTTTGAATAGGATAGCTAAGGTTGCAAAGACTGTGATGTAACGTGACATCACAGTTAGAGGGTTTCTGCTTCTTCTTTTAGCGCATTAAACAGTTCTGGTCTAAGGTCACGTAGGATTGGAACAAACGCTTCTACGCGTTTCATGTCAGAATAATTGATTTTTGCGATTGTGAGGTCTTCTTCGTCATATTTTGCTTGAGTGATTATGCTGCCGCTTGGGGCGATGAGGCGGCTTCCTCCCCAGAATTGTAGGCCATCTTCAATGCCTACCAAGTTTGTGAAAGCGAGGAAAACCGTGTTTTCTATGGCTCGAGCTGCGGTAAGAATTTCAAAAAATTGGCGTCGTGTTGAGGGAGAAGCCGATATGCATGCGATGAGTTGTGCGCCCTTGAGTCTCATTAGACGGGGTATCTCTGGGAAGTAGATGTCGTAGCAGATTATCATTCCTAGTTTGCCTATTTTAGTTTCGTATACTGGTGCTTGGTATCCTGGGCGGAAGTAGCGTTTTTCTTCAAAGACACTGTGGGTTGGTAGATGCATTTTCTGGTATTTGCCTATGAACCCTGCTGGCCCTATTAAGATAGCTGTGTTTTGAAGAACCCCTTCGGCTTTTGCGCTTTTTTCTATAATTCCAAAGATGACGTACACATTCTCTGCTTTGGCCATGTCTGAGATTTCGCCGATGGATTGTCCTGTTGGAACTGGCTCAGCTAGCTCGTACACTAGGTCTCGGCACACGTAGCCTGTTAGAGCGAGTTCAGGAAAGATCACGAGGTTGGCATCTTGCTTTTTGGCTTGTTTGATTTTTTTCTTCATTTCTTTTATGTTGTGTTCTTTATCTCCAGCTTTACTGGGGATTTGCGCGAGAGCAATTGTTACTTCTTTTGGCATTTGTTTTTTCTCCTTTTACATTCTTATTTTTGTTTATGCTTGAAAAGTGTTTAGTGTGAGGGTGTGTATGGGAGTCTGAAGTCTGTTCCAATGGTTCGGTACTCTAGCTTGATGGTTAGGGGGGGTCGTCTTTTGTGTTCTTTGGCTAGCCACCTGTTTCGGATGTCGTTCACTAGTTTAATAGGAAGTTTGAGTTGGTCTGCGATTTCTTCGGCAGACATGAAGTTCTCGAGTCCGAGTAGGATTAAGTCTAGGGTTTCGTATTGTATGCCAAGCTCCTTTTCAGCAAGTTGCCCAGGCCATAGCTGTGGAGTAGATGGTTTTGTGATGATTTGGGTTGGTATGCCGATGTGAGCGGCTAGTTGCCTTACTTGAGTCTTGTACAAGTCCATAAGTGGTGAGATGTCGGCTGCAACGTCGCCCCATTTTGTGAAGTAGCCCATCATGGTTTCAGATTTGTCTGAGCTTCCGCACACTATTCTGTTTTGATGGTTGGCGTAGTAGTATAGGCATGTCATCCGAGTTCGGGCTTTTAGGTTGCCTTTGCTTATTTTATCGTGTGGATTGTATGTTGGAAGAGTTTTGTAGTAGGCTTTAAGGATTGATGTGATGTCGATTGTTTCTATTTTGAAGCCGAATTTTTTGGCAACTGCTTTTGCGTGTTGGATGTCTGTTGCGTTGTAGGTTTCGTCTTCTGGCATGTTGAGTGCTGCGACTTTGTCGCCTCCTATGGCTGATGCTGCTAGCGCTGATGCTGTGGAGCTGTCTATTCCTCCTGATAAGCCGATTACTATTCCTTTAGCCTTGGTTTTTTGTACGTAGTCGTTGATAAATCGTTTTATTCGTGTGGTTGTTGTTGGTAGGTCGAGTTTTAAGGCATCTTTTGTTAGGTTCAATGTTGTTTCGCCTTTTGTTTTTGTGTTAATTATGGTTGTTAAGGGTTGTTTATGTTGTTTATTGTTGACGTATGATTTTGAGTGTTGATGCTGTGGGGTTTTGTGTGTGCGCACAGCTGGAGACCCCCCTCTATTAGGCTCCAATTAGGCTCCAAATAGGGATTGATACTGGATGAGGGATAGAGAGACGGGTATGGGTCGTCTAAAGCCCTGTCTATTTGTCATCAAATGGCTCTGGAATAACAAAACCCTTTTAGACGTAGAAACGTCTTTCACAGTTTAACAGAATAACAGCAGCTGCCGGGGTGACAGAGCGGTAATGTGCCGGCCTCGAGATGAAATAAATAGGGGTCAGAAGACAGCCGGTGGCGCTTTGCGCCTCAAGGGTTCAAATCCCTTCCCCGGCGCCAACTACTTCTCGTGAAAAACGCAAAAAATGTAGATACAGGAGCATGGTAACAAATTTCGTCAAATCCTTAACACTCTGAGCAAATAGTTTTACACAAATGTGTATCCCTTCAGGTCAGACAAGTCTATTTTCAGACATATATTTTAAAATATGGACTCGCGAAAAACAGATTGGTGAAATCAGTTTTTGGGAATTGCCTTAGGGTGAAACCTTGATGAGAGAGAACAAATTATATGACTTCACCTCAAATCTTGTAAAGATTTTTGAGGCTCGCAACCAAATCTTAGGTAAAGTAGACTTGCAGAAAACTGTCTATTTCATGAAAAGACTTGGAGTGGATGTTCCATTTGAATTTCGATGGAATCTCCTTGGCCCATATAGCTATGAGTTAGCACATTATTGCACTTCTTTGGAAATTGAAGGACTGCTTTCATATTCAGGGTTTTATTCACTAGATAAAGAAAAAGCTAAGTTTTATACATCCGCTCTAGCACCAAGTACTTTTAACAAACTCAAAGAATTCTTCGCAAGAATAGAGGAAATCTGTTTAAAAAACAACTACAATAAGGTCGCTTTTATTGAATGTGCGGCATCGCTCGACTTTATACGTCAAAACGTGTCCAGAACAACACTAAACAAAGGATATGTCTTTTCTCTTCTTGAACAGCTCAAGCCAGAGAAAGCGAATTTATTTAAGGATTTGCGAAATGACTCTTGGAACCTTCTCGAAACAGAAGGACTAATTTCATGATGGCATGAGTCAATATGACTGCTAAAAAGGCCAAATTCTTTCGTGATCCGATACATGGTTACATAGAAGTCGATGGCCAATTTTTGAAATTGATTGATTCACCCTTTTTCCAGCGTTTACGAAGAATTAAACAACTCGCATTCACTGACTTGGTTTACCATGGCGCCGAACATTCAAGATTTGGGCATTCTTTAGGAGCATACGAACTTGCTTCTCAAATAGCCGAACGAATTCAGCTCAAAGGGCATATTCGTGACGAATTCTGTCTTGCAGCGCTTCTCCATGATTTAGGACATCCACCATGTTCGCATGCTTTCGAGTCAGTACTACAAAATACGTATGGAAGTAGTGCGCATGAGGATTATACGGAAGCAACCATCATGCATAGTGAAATTGGGGATATGATTGAAAGTCTTGATTTAGACAAAGGAACAATTGTTAAGTTAATAAGAGGAAAGTACGTCGATAGACCAGAATTTGGATTTTTAAATGACTTGATTAGCTCCGAACTTGATATAGACAGAATGGACTTTCTACTAAGAGACGCATATTATTGCGGGGTTCCTTATGGTCGGTATGACATTGAAAGACTCTTGCTGTCATTAAAAGTACATGGAAAGGAAATAGTCGTGCAAGAAAAGGGAAGGCACGCTGTTGAGAGTTTCATACTTTCACGATTTTACATGTACACGCAAGTATACACTCACCGAACTAGACGTGCATTTGATACAATGCTCAAGGCAATATTTTCCAAAGAAACAATGAAAAACGTGAACTACCCAAAAGCACTTTCCCGTGATATTAACCGATTACCTGATTTTGATGATGCTTGGCTTCTTGGTAAGATTAAGGAAATCTCTAAAGGCTTCTCCACCGAAGCCAAAATTGCAAAACTTTTCGAAAAACGTGAACATATAAGAGCCGTGGTCGAGAAGATTGCTTATGCTGATATGGAAAACAGATCAATTGATCCAACGTTCACAACCATAGAGGCCTTAGAAAGTTTCAAAAAAGAACTTGCAGACGAGATAAAAGTAGACCAAAATCTGATATTCTTCGACAGACCTTGGAAAGACCTGCCATTTGAAAAGAGATACAGACAATATTACTCTTCGAGAGAAGAGGAAGCTAGGACTATAAAAATGCTTTTAGGTGATGGAGAGGTCCGAGATGTAGCCTTTGATATCAGTTCACTGGCATACCATCTTTCTAGGAAACTTGCTCAAGTTATTCGCGTGTACACGTTGCAGGAAAAGAGGAAGAAATTAGGTGCCGCAATAATTCGCAGACATCCAGAACTGAAAGGATTCTTAGTAAGGAAATTCGAGGAGAATTAAGCCACTTTTTGACGGGCGTTAAAGCGATTGACTTTCGCGTGTGTATTAGAGGCTATCTTTCAGGGGCTAATTTAAAACGCACCGTGAAACTCAGCCAAATAGTTCTGTCTCTATCATTCTCATATATTTGTTAACATAGAACATATCTGGCTCGTGTTTAAGCGGTCTTACTCGGATTTCAAATTGCGGATTCTCAATGCTTGTACTATCAAACAATATCAAGCCGATTCCAAATATCAAACATAAAGATTCTATTCTTGATTTGTCTTCTTCACTAGAATTTTTTGGAATTAACATGTATACTTTGTGACTAAATGTTTTATATGCACAGGCTTGCCCAAAAGCTGTGATCAATCCTGATGAATCTGTTTTAATTTCAGCAGAGACAATTACAACTTCTGGCTTAACTATGTCGGAAGGTCTGGGTTTTTTTATCCCAATAACGTCTGGAGTTCCCCATTTGTCTCGAAATCTATTGCCACCTAATCTAATTGCCTTTGTACATTCTTCTAACTCGTTCACTAAATAATCTGCAAATGGCTGGTAGAAATTTTCTTCAGTAGTCTCAGACGGAGTTGGCGGTAAAGCTTCTTCAGAAAGCACTTGAGTTTCTCTAAAAGAAGTATGACGGAATAAACCCCTGTCTGCTTTGTATATTTGGTTTGGAACCGTTACGTCTAAATTCCATATAGTTCCTCGGATAGTGTTGCTTGAAATATTGGGTAAACTCTCTTTGATCAGGTCAAGCAATTGAGAATATCTAACTCCCTGCGGAGAATTTCTGAGTATTTCAATTGCTTTGGATTGAATTTGTTCTCTTCTGGTTGGCATACTTGATTATTAGAATACACTTTGCTTAAATGTTTAAACCTCAGTTCGTCAGAAGACAGTCGGCGGCGCTTTGCGCCTCAAGGGTTCAAATCCCTTCCCCGGCGCCATTTTAACGCGTGGTTTTCCAAAGGGACTCTGCATGTTTTGTGCTAGTTGTACGGCACAGAAAGGTTTTTATGTGCTACCGACAGCATGTAGTACAGTGAAAAAGTATGGAAAAAGAAGTCGTAGTAACAAGAAAGGGTCAGACCACGATTCCTGCCCAGCTTCGCCAAAAATACAAAATCCTTGAGGGAACAAGGCTTGAAGTTATTGAAACCAAAGAGGGCATCCTCTTTAGGCCCAAAAAATCTACAGTTGACCTTGCTGGTTCTGGAGCAAAGTATGCAACTCCGGAGGAAATGAAGAAACTTTTGGACAGGCTTAGGGAAGAAGATGTCTAAGGCTGTTTTCGACACTAGATTTTTCATTGAACACTACTATAGTAAGGATGAGAAAGTCCTTCAAAAGACCATGGAGGAATTGAGAAAGACCAAGCAAAGATACATTTCAGCCATAGTTCTCCACGAAGTTTATCAATTGTCTCTCGCACGAGAGGGACGCGAAACCGCAGTCTTGAGGACTACTCTTCTTGAAAAAGACTTCAAAATAGTCGATGTTGACTCGGAGATTGCAAAGAGCTCAGCTGAATTGAGGCATAAATACAGAACCTCAATGGCAGACAGCATAATAGCGGCCACGAGCCTATTGCTAAATACCATATGCCTCTCAGACGACCCTCATCTGAAAGCAGTCAAGGAAATCAAGACAAAATGGATTTGAGCCTTTCACCAAGCCATCACATGTACTTGCAGGTAAATTGGTGCTGAAATCCCTTTCCCGGCGCCTTTTGAGTTAGTTTCAAGTCTTTTCTACTGTTAATTTCGTGAGTGTTGTGGCAAATGCGTTTAGTCTGCCTTTAACATCAGGTATTTCTATTAGTCCTCTTTTGAGTGGGTCTAATCCGTATTCTCTGGATCTGAGTAGTATCCAAGTCACTTTTGGCGTGCCTTGAAATCTATAGATCGCTTCGTTTAAGGTGGAGTAGCTACCTATAACAACGAAGCCGTATACTTTGCCTTCCAGCACTTGAGAATGTTTGCCAAAGCCGTATATTCCTAGGCTTCTTTCTTCCCAGGCTCTGTAGATTGCTGGGACATGACCCACGTATGTTGGTATGCCAAAGACGATTATGTTTGAGTTTTCAAATTCTTGGTATATTTTTGGTAGGTCATCGTTTATGGGGCAATTTTCTTTGGTTCCTCTGATTCTTTCAGAGAAGCACTGGTATTGGCAGTTGGAGCATGGGGTGACCTTGTACTCTGAAAGGCTTAGAATCTGAGTTTTGATGTTGCTCTCTGCAATTTTTTGAAGACAGTAGTTCACGCAATCATGGCAGTTGCCTTCTTGTCGAGCGCTGAAAACCATGCCTAACGCTTTCAATACTAATTCATCTCTGAGGTGCAAGATGAATGTGAAGACTTATTTCATTTATGGGTCTCCGCCTAAAGTCGTCTGGCTTTTGTGTTGGCTAAAAGCTTATTGATAAAAACGAGAAACAATTCTTGTAGGGATAACGTGACTACATCAAGGATTCCAAAGACCGATTACACCAAGATAGCAGAGTACTATGATAAAGTAAGACCAGCGCCCTCCGACATCCTAGTGTCAAAAATCACTGAACATGGAAAAATCAACGCAAACTGTGCAGTTTTGGATGTCGGGTGCGGCACAGGCAGGTTTCCTCTTTTCATTGCACCCGTGAAAAATTCTCTGGTTTGCGCTTTAGAACCATCCAATGAAATGTTGAAGCAGGCTATTGTAAAAGATAAATCTAGACGTGTCTTTTGGGTTCAAGGAGACGGGCAAAGACTACCTTTCCGAGAAGGCTTCTTCAACTGTGCTTACATGACTTTGGTTATCCACCACATAGAAAACAAGGAGATGGCTCTTCGAGAAATCTACCGCACCTTAAAGAAAAATGGGAGATGCGTGATTATGACAACCTCACACTATCGCATCAAGAGGCATGTTATTCACGATTTCCCAAGAGTAACTGCCATAGACCTAAAGCGGTTTCCTACCGTGCCCTCTCTCAAAAAAACTATGACAAAAATTGGCTTCAGAGACGTTCATTTCCATCTTGTAAAATACGATGAAGGGTATATATCCACTGATGAATATTTAGAGAGAGTGAAAACCAAGTACATCTCAACTCTGACCTTGCTAAAAGAAGAAGAATTTCAAAAAGGGTTCAAGATTTTTGAGCAGAAACTGCGTAAAAAGTATGGTGCCCAACTAAAGCGGAACCTAGGATTTGATTTTGTTGTCGGACAAAAATAATTGCGTCAAGGGACTAAATATTTGACCCACCAAAAATAGTTGCTTTCATGAACTTCCAAGTTTACTGTTTTAGGTGACAAAAGGAGCCATAACTCCTCATAATTATAATAGTTCTTGAGCACTTCATCCTTTGACCCGTCAGACGCCTCACGCAATTTGAACGTATCCTCTATTCCAGGCTTAGTCAACAGTTGTCCTCCGATGCCAGCTACATAGACGTTATCAGCCATAAACACCACAGCGGCTTTTCCTAATCGTTTATGAAAGCCATGAAGAAAATCGTCAATTCTCGATTTAGGAATGTGTGAGAACCAGAAGTTGGCGAGTCCAGCGTCGAACTTGCCAGGAACTGATGCCAAGTCATATGCGTTGCCGTGGCGGTATTCCACGTTGGTGCTTCGAGGCTTCCTCTTTTGGGCGATTGCAAGCATTTCTTTTGAGGCGTCAATTGCAACAACGTACTTGGCAACCTTGGCGGTAATCTCGGTCCAGTAGCCAGTGCCACAGGCGACTTCTAAGACCTTACGACCAGATAGTGCCTCTTTTATCACTTTTGCTATGGCTCCAAGTTCTCTCTGCCAGAGGGGTTCTTTTCTCTTGTACATGTTTTCGTATTCTTTTGCTCGTGCATCGTAGTATCTACGCAAGTTTTCTTCAGAGTGGACCATAATCATCCACATTTTTGTTCTTCTGGAGTTTAAAATAAACCTATGCTTCCACTTCAAGGAAAAACTTACCCACAAGAACAGCACTTCAGGTTGAATTAATGGATTCTTTTCTAACTGGAAAATTTTTTACCGTCAAGAAATGACTAATCAAGAGAGGGTAGAGAACTTGTCGAAACATGAAGTGAGAAAAATCATTTACTTTGAGTCGCCTGGTCCTAATAACACAGACAAAGTTGTTGATGCTGTGAAAGAAAGACTGAAAGAAGGCGATGTCAAACATGTGGTTGTTGCCTCTATCAGTGGACGAACCGCCCTAAAAGTTGCGGAAACACTTCAAGGCATGTCTGTTTCTGTGGTTTGTGTTTCAGGCTGCCCAAGCTGGCTTGTAATGTCGGGTGTTGAATACCCATTTGTGAAAGCAGAAATCAGAGCGAAACTTGAAAAACTAAGCGTAACCATAGTTGACAAAACCCCTTCATCGCTGAGCGGCGACACAATCGACTACGGCTTAGCCCGATACGGCTACATACCAGCAAGCTGGGCTGTGGCTGAAACCCTCGAAGCAATAGGCGGCTACGGCTTAAAAACCGCCATAGAAGCCATACTAATGGCTACAGACTGCGCAGCTGTGCCACCCTCAACAAACGTAATCTCTCTGGCAGGAACCGACAAAGGCGCAGACACAGCCATAGTGGCTAAATCGTCTTTCTCACCTTGGCTTTTCATCTCTGACTCATCCAAAAGGTTTCAAGTTCTTGAGATAATTGCCATGCCAAAACTGAAGAAATGGTACAAAAGGATAAGTGTAGGCGGGCTTTGGTTCAACGAAATAGAGAAAGGGGAAACGTTGAGTGAAGGAGCAACATAGCACTTGATATGGCTGCCCGGAACTAGAACTCTCTGGGCTTTGCTATTATCTCCCTTATCTTCAACTCGAAAAATCTCGAAGCGTTGGCTGGCTTCAAGAGCAAGGCTGTGTCTGCACCGTGCCCACTTCCAGCAATCGCTATGATGTCTCTGTCCATTGGAATGAGACCTGCATCAGCCGCCATCAACGTGATTTCCACACAAACCTTTGTTCCTTCACCCAACCTTCTAAGCGTGTGAGCAATCAATTCGAGGGGCTGAAGGGTTCCGTACTGCTGGCGGATGGCTCTTTCCACACTACTCAAGGCATGAGTGCCAGTCAATAAGTGGGCTCCATTCTGAAGGATTTTCATCCTATTCTCCTCAGTCAACTCCTGAATCCCAGGTTCTCTGAACCCAGCGTGATGAGTGACAACCACCGCGTTGAAGCCTTTGAAAATCTCTGAGGCTTTGACACCTGTCTCGCCTGTGGTTGAAGCCACCACAACTTGGTTTACGCCTGTAGTCTGTGCATAATCTTTCACGAACTTTAGTAGAGCCTCTGTGTTGGTCTTTCCAGGCGACGTGAAATAGAGAGTTTTACGTTCAACTGTGCTCATCGGTTTTCAACTCCTAATTAATAGTTTTCTTGTTATCTTATCAGAGTTTTTCTTAACGGTTTCCTCTTAAGCTTGGTGCCACAAACAGTGCACGCTTCCACTTGCCAGTCGGGTGGATACTTGCGATAACAGGCTGGGCAATACATTATCCATTGATGACGAAAGCGTATGCCAAAAGTCATCAGAGGCGCAAATTCCAAGCCCAACTGGTCGGCGACGTTCTGAATCGAGTAATCGTCAGTCACAATTAGCGGACTTTGCCCCGTGGTCTTCAACTCCAACGCCAATGCCAAAACTTGCATGTCTACTTCTGAAAGAAAAAGCACATCACCAACAGTTTTGCTCGATTCTTTAACCCTCTCCAAGAACGCTTGACTAGGAGTCATAACCTTCAACTTTCCGCTTTCTAGGGCTGTCTTGAAACGCGTCCACGCCAAAGAGTAAGAAGCCAATTCGCGTTCAACACTCGAAGCAGACCAAACTTCTTCAGTGACGGAGAGAGGGTCAAATCCAGCTATGAAGGCAGATGAGTCGAGAACAATGACTTTCCTACTCAGCTGCGCCAAGTCTTCCGCCTCGAGAAAAGAGCAATCTGCCTTTCAGTCGGTGATAGAAGTCTTCCTTAAACCGAACAAAAGACGACGTGTGCGCTGATTTGGTTACAGTTATCCGTGGCTTCTCTGTTCCAGTCTCGGTCTGATAGTGTCCATCAATAACAACAACTGCTTTCTTTGGATTAAGAAAGTCCACGTGTAAGACTGATTCAGCTGAAAACACGATTGGATGAAAAACCGTTAACGGCGCAATGGGTGTGAATACAAAGGCTTGTACGTCTGGGTCTATGACTGGGCCGCCAGCTGACAAGGAATAGGCGGTTGACCCTACTTGAGAGGCGATTACAGCGCCGTCTGAACGACATTCAGCCACTGGCACATCGCCCTTCCATATGCGCATGTGTAGCATTTTTGCGGGTGCCCATGACGTGAATACCACTTCGTTTAAGGCATCTGGCAGTCGAACGTCGCCAAGGTATGACGCCAATTTCATGTAGCGCTCAAGCTTGAACTCGCCTGCCAAGAACTTGTCTACTGCTTTGATTGCGTTTTGGGGTTTCACTTCGGCTAAGAAGCCTCGCACGCCCATGTTGATGGCTAGGATGGGCGGTTCAGGTTTGGGTAGTTTAAGGCATGTACGTAGTATGGTGCCGTCTCCTCCAATTGTTACGACTAGGTCTGCTAGCATTTTTTCTAAGGGTGTAGATAGGTCAGGTCGTTTGACGTGTTTAGTTAGCCTAGGGTCAAGCATGACTGATACTCCTTTGGCTTCTAAATGCGAGGTCATCCTGCTAACTAGTTGCAGTGCTTTCTTTCGGTCGACGCGGCTGACAATGCCAACTTTCTTAGCCACGTTGGTTCACCAGCGCCTCTTTTCACTTAGCGATAGAATAACTAACTATAACTTATTTTCGTTTAAGAACTCTGAATCTAACTTGACATATTGTACTCTTTGAAATATTCGTTAATTATTGTTGAATTGCTAACTTTACGTTGGAGAAAGGAGCGGTGAACGAAGCCATAGCGTTGGCTACAATAATGCTTAACGGTCTGGAAAAACTTGTCTCTTATCGTCTACAAGCCAACGCACCTAAAATCATGCGTGAATCAAACCCCATTGCAAGAAGAACAATCCATCAATGCGGACTTCTTTCCACCCATGTTCTCTTCTTTCTTCTCTCCATCTTGATTGTCTGCTTGACCTACGTGATGACAACTTCTTCACCCATTGCTGGTCTTTGTCTCTGGCTCGAATTGTTATGCAGCGCCTTAGTGTTCCTAAACAACTGGTTTTTGGAAAGGCATTACCTCAAAAAACTCAGCGCATAAGGAAAAGCTTTAACCGTCGAAATATCACATGGTAAAAACCCAATCGGAGAGAGGACATATGCCAATCTCAATATCAGATTTGTTTAAAATTCCTGTTATATACTCCATTGACCTCACCACTGATGGAAAAACAGTTCTGTACTCATCCAATCCCTCAGGCATCCCTCATCTCTACGCTTTACCAACAAAACCAGGCTCCAAACCAAAACAAGTCACTAGCGGAAACGACGCTGTGATGATTGGATTCCTGTCACCCATTGACAATAACATTGTCTATCTTCAAGACAAAGATGGAAACGAACTGCACCACATGTTTCTAACATCCCAGCAAGGTGAAAAGCCTGAACAAATCACCCAGAAACCATACAGAACATGGGGCGTAGGCTGGCATCCTAAGGGAAAAGAGGTTGCACGAAGTTACGTGACCAAAACATCCTCTTGTCTTGAAGTTTTCAACCTGAAGACTGGCGAGAACATTATGTTGAAAGAACAAAAAGCGCCGCTTTTTGGCGCTGATTACTCTCACGACGGCAAATGGATTGCATGCACCGAATGGGGCGGCGGTAAAGACCCCAAGAATCAACAAGTCACTGTGATTAAGAGAGATGACCCCACCGAAACCATCAACTACAAACTTAAAGATGGCTCCAAAGAAATGATGCCTTCATGGTCGCACAACGATAAGAAATTAGCATATCTAAGCGATGTGAAAGGCAAGAATCAGGTTGTTGTCCAAGACTTCCAGGGCGAAGAGCGACTGTTCCTTGACCTTGAAGAAGGAGAAGAAGCGATGGACATGCAAACCATAGGCTGGGCACCTGCAGGCAACAAAGTATATTATGTAGTTAGTAAACACAGCCGAATCAATTTATACGAGCATCAGTTTGAGGGGGAAAAAACCGCCCTTCCCATTCCAGAAGGCACAATTCTAATGTTTAAAATCAGCAAAGACGGAAAAACCTTAGTGGCTACACACTCTTCCATGTCATCCCCTGACAGTATCCACTTATACAAACCCGAATCTAACATTGTAGCTCCACTGACACCAAGAGAGTATAGATTAAATCTAACTGAACTCGCCAAGCCTAAATCCGTGTGGTATGAATCATCTGACGGATTAAAAATCCACGCGTGGTACTTGCCCGCAGGCTCTGGAACTCCTCCGTATCCAGCAGTTGTTTGGCCTCATGGAGGACCTTGGTGGCAAACTTATGACACTTGGGACCCGTACTTGCAATCCATCTCTCAGGCTGGTTTTGCTGTTTTGGCTCCCAATTTCAGAGGGTCAACGGGGTATGGGGCCGAGTTTCGTAACATGGATTTGTCTGACCCCGGTGGAAAAGACCTAGATGACGTTGTTTGGGGCGCCAAATGGCTGGGTAAACAGCGTGAAATCGACAACTCCAAGATTGCGATTATGGGCGCCTCTTACGGCGGGTTCATGACTTTGATAGCCCTCACGAAGAAACCCAAAGTTTTCGCAGCTGGTGTTGCTGCTGTGCCTGTTACAGACTGGCTAGAAATGTATGAATTGTCCGATGCTGCATTCCGCAAGTTCGAAGAAGAACTTTTTGAAGGCTCCCCAGAGAAAAGAGAGAAACTTTATCGTGATAGGTCTCCACTCACTCACATTTCCAAGATTAAGGCGCCTGTCATGATAACTTGTGGTCGACATGATTCTCGATGCCCAATTCAGCCCGTGGAAAAGTTTGTGAAAAAACTTAAGGAGATGCGTCATCCTCACGAGTTCAGGGTTCAAGAGAAAGAAGGGCATGGATTTGCCAGAGTAGAAGCCAACATACAAGAAGCAACAACTTGGGTAGAATACCTGAAGAAAACGCTGGGCACGCGTATGTACTCAAAAAAAGAAAAAATAAATTAGCGCGCAAAGACCTTTAAACCACAAAACCACTGTTGTAAAAATTGTCAAGTTGAACAAGAGGCGTCGCAATGAGCAAGCCTGTTGAACTTGGATCAATAAAAGCGGGTAGCTACGTCATGGTTGAGGGTGAACCATGCCGCATAGTTGACTACGCAAAGTCTAAACCTGGAAAGCACGGTTCCGCTAAAGCCCGAGTCGTAGCCATAGGCGTCTTCGACAACGTCAAAAGAACGTTTGTGAAGCCAGTGGATTCACAGGTTGAAGTGCCCATAATTGAGAAGCGTAGCGGTCAAGTTCTAGCCTTGTTACCGTCCACTGTGCAGCTGATGGACCTTGAAACCTACGAAGTGTTTGAGGCGCCTCATCCTGAAGACGCAGACTTGAAAGGTAGGCTATCTTCAGGTGTTGAGGTTGAGTACTGGCGCATCTTGGGCAGAACCAAAATCATGCGCACAAAGGGTTAAATGCAAAAAATTTTAGGTTTGTGACATGGCTCTTTGCACTAGTGGTTCCTAATCTTTAGGGAACTGAAGTACTATGGAGGAAAAATACCAAAAACTGAAAGAGATTGCTGAAAAAGAGATGAGAGATGCCAGTCCTGCTCATGACATAAATCACGTAATAAGAGTCTATGGTTTGTGCGTGCGTTTGGCAGAACATGAGTCAAACGTCGATTTAGACATCTTGAAGTCTGCGGCTTTACTCCACGACATTGCAAGGACCAGAGAAGACTATGGGGATAAAAACATTGACCATGCGGTTCTTGGTGCCGAGATGAGTGAGAAGATCCTGAAAGAATTGGCATATCCTGAAGAAAAAATTGAACGTGTCAAACATTGTATTGTAGCTCATAGATTCAGAGGTGAAAACAAACCGAAAACAAAGGAGGCAAAAATTCTGAGCGACGCCGACAAACTAGATGTTTTAGGGGCTACAGGAATTGCAAGGTCCTTTATAATCGCTGGAGACATGGGTGAAAAACTATACTCCGACACTCCAATTGAGGAATACATTAAAGAAAACCTTGCAGATGGGAAACACAATGGAAGAATTAAAGACGTGTCAAAGCATGCCCCAAACATTGAGTTCGAAACCAAATTCAAGCACATTCCTAACCAATTGTATACTAAGCAGGCTAAAGAGATTGCCAAACAACGACTCGAGTACATGAAACAGTTTTTTGAAAGATTAAAAACGGAAATTAACGGGAAATTATAGGTTAGCCTTTTTTGTTTGTGCTGTTCTCTCTATCAGAAAGGAAGTGTTAGGGCAAGTTGAAGTTTGTTGACCAAATGAAACTGCGAAAGGGAATGACTGTGAGCCAACTCGTTGAGCAGATGAATGCCACAGGAGTGTTGGGCGCGGGCAAGATTGGAGAAGCAACCCAGTTAGTTTCTGAAATGTTCGCTGACCCCGACTACACCGTGTTCTTGACGCTGGCTGGACCAATCGTTCCTGCTGGTTTCCGAAGGGTCATCCGCGACTTGATTGAAAATGAATGCGTGAACATTTTGGTCTCAACTGGCGCCAACATGGTTCACGACATGGTTGAAGCGTTAGGCTATAGGCATTTGGTTGGCACTTTTAAGGCTGAGGACAAAAGGCTTCGAAAAGAGAACATTGGTCGAATTGGCGACATTTACATCGAACAAAAGGCTTTCCAAAGCTTAGAAAAATGGCTACTCAAGACAGTTGAAGCCATACCCGAAGAAAAGAGACGGCATATCTCAGCAGCTGAGCTCTTGAAAGAAGTTGGCAACCAAATCAAAGACAAAGAATCGATTTTGGCTACTGCGGCGCGCAAAAACGTGCCCATTATTTGTCCAGCGTTCGTCGATTCCATAGCTGGTTTCCAACTCTGGACTTTTGGGCAAGACAAAACCTTGCGCCTCGACCCTCTTCTAGATGTCAATAAGTTGATGGATAAGGTTTATGAAGCCAAAAAAGTCGGCATAATCATTTTGGGCGGAGGTGTGCCCAAGCACTTCGCTTTGTTTGCTAACACGTTTCGTGAAGGCGTTGACACTGCGGTTCAAATCACAATGGATAGACCTGAACCAGGTGGCTTAAGCGGTGCATCGTTAGAAGAAGCCGTAAGTTGGGGTAAGGTCAAGCCGAAGGGAAGTGCGGTAACAGTCATCTGTGACGTAACCATAGCTTTTCCGTTGATTGTTGCAGCTGCATTGGAGAAGCTTGATAGAAAGTAGATTACTCGAAGGTTCTGGCAAGCGAAGACAAGACCTTTGTTTCTTCTCTGGCGACTTCTAAGAGAATTTTTCTCGCTTCGTGCACGTTTGCTGCGTTTTTGGGTGTTTCTCTTATGAGTTTGGCTATTGTTGTCCATTTTAGTCCTATTTGATGGTATCGTTGGCTTAAATTGATGAGTTCCTTGTTGTTGAGCAGCTCGCCAGCTTCCTTCAAGAATCGAGAGTAGAGATATCGGAAGAGTCCACCGCCTGTGCCATCTTCCTCCATCATAATGTAACTCATTTCGTAAAGCTGCCTAAGCGATTCATTTTCTGGTGAAAACAGCTTTGGCCACTTGACTATTTCGCTTGCGAAGTGGTTTATGCCCTTGACTCCGAGGTTCTTGATGGATGGATAAAGCATAGACCAAGCAGTTTTGTTTATTGCTTTTCTTATCGCCACTTCAATAGGTCTCAATTTGCTTGGGAACTCTAATGTAACCCACTTGTTTTCAGGCGGGAAAGGCTTAAAGGTTGATGAACGCGCCTCCTCCAGTTCCCTCAGTGTAGCGGTCTGTAATCCTTCGAACATCGTGTCAGCGATGTAGGCTATGCCCTTGTCTTCGTCTAAGCCAGCGATTACAACACAGTGACCACCAAAGTGCGCCTGCTCTGGCAACCCGAGATACTTCAACTGCGGCATGTCGACGGTAATCATGACTGGGATATCCTTGCTTATTAGATCCTTTAGTGTTTGGTAAGCTCTCTTCTTGCTCGAAGTTTTGTTAACCTTCACTGAAACTCCCAGATTAGAGCAGAGGTTCTTGTAGAGGTCGCGTGCTCGTCCACCCACAAATGGATAGGCAGGCAGCAGAACCATGTCGCCCCTTTTGCTGTGCCAGTAGACGAAGCCCAAACCACTGCCAAGGCCGAATATCATGGGTTCAGAAAACTTGAAACCATAAAACTCGAAAATGTCACGCAGCGCAGAAGATTCGCAATGCACGCCTGCCCGATGAACGAATCCAGCTACCAGCTTGCTCAATGTGCCTTGTTCAACCTTTGTTTTATAGCCCTTCGGCTCTTAAGTTTCTCAAGAGCCAAGAGAAAAGAGTTATGGTTATGCTTTTTTGACCAAACCAGATACGTATTTAAGACGGTAACCAGTTAGGGTTGAAAGATAAACCATGGCTCTTGAACGTTTCGGCTCCTCCATATACGACGCCCTACGCAAGATTATACGAGCTCCAGTTGTCGACGAGGCAACGGTGAAGGAGCTTGTCCGAGACTTGCAGCGTGCACTCCTGCAAGCCGACGTTAACGTTCAACTCGTACTCTCAATTTCAAAAAGCATTGAGGAAAGAGCGCTAAAGGAGAAGGTTCCGCAAGGCGTCTCAAGACGCGAACACGTGATAAAGGTTGTGTACGAAGAACTAACCCGTTTTCTAGGTGAAAAACCCGTTCCATTGAAGGCTGAACCCGGAAAAAGAACAGTGCTCATGATGGTGGGCATCCAAGGCTCAGGCAAAACCACCAACACAGCCAAACTGGCACGCTACTTTCAAAAGCGAGGGCTAAAAACAGCACTTGTGTGCGCCGACACTTATCGCCTAGGTGCCTACGCCCAACTCCAACAGTTGGCCACACGAATCAACATTCCAATTTACGGCGACCTCGCCAACACGAACCCAGTTGACATTGCCCTGAAAGGACTCAAACAATTCAGCAATCAAGACGTGGTCATAATCGACACTGCAGGACGCCACAAGGAAGAGAAAGGTCTAATCGAAGAGATGAAGACTCTGGAAAAAGCTGTCAAACCAGACGAAGTCATCCTCGTTGTAGATGGAACCATAGGTCAGCAGGCGACGGTTCAAGCCAAGGCTTTTCACGATGCCACACCGATAGGCTCAATCTTTGTGACCAAGCTCGACGGTTCAGCCCGAGGCGGCGGCGCCCTCTCAGCTGTAGCTGCCACTGGCGCCCCAATCAAATTCATCAGCACGGGCGAAAAAACCGAAGACATCGAACCGTTTGTGCCTTCACGCTTTGTTGGGCGTCTCCTTGGCATGGGCGACTTACAGAGCCTCATCGAAAAAGTCCGTGAAGCTGAGGTTCAGGTACCAGAGAAAAAAATGAAAGCCTTCTTGTCAGGCAAGTTCACTCTAACCGACATGTATGAGCAGTTTGAAGCAATGAAGGGCATGGGTCCGTTTAGACGCATCCTCAAGATGATTCCTGGCATGTCATACAACATACCAGACGACATGATGGAGATGGCTGAGGACCGCCTACAAAAATGGCGTGTCATCATTCAATCTATGACGCCTAGTGAACGTGACGACCCCAAAACCTTCAACGCTTCGCGAATAAGACGAGTTGCCAGAGGCTCGGGCACAAGCGAAAAAGAAGTGAAAGAACTGCTGCAACAATATGGCATGATGAGACGAATGATGAAAACCCTGCGAAGAAAAAGAGCCTTGCCCCTTTTCGGCGGGAAAAAAATTTCAATGAACCAGCTTGGAAAACTCGAAGAATAACTCTGCGCATCAATTGTTAAGAGGAGTTTTTTGATGACAGACATTATGGCAAAGGCACAAAGAATGCTGGAAAAGTATCCACTTTGTAGTCAATGTCTCGGAAGACAGTTTGCGTTACTAGGCTATGGACTAGACAATAAAAGTCGAGGAGAAGCGCTTAAACTCCTGCTAACCATGAAGGCGCATCAGCAAGCCATAGACAAGGATAAAGCAGGGTTCGCGTTGCTCAAAACTCTGGCGTCAAACGGCGGTTCCAACATGGCTGCTGAAATCCTTCAGAAGATGAAAAAGAAGGTAAATGGAAAAAGACCGTGTCATCTCTGCAATGGACGCTTCGACTCGATACAAGGCTTGGTGACCCGTTCTGTTAACCAGCTTGGGCACTACGAATTCACCACTTTTCTAGTGGGTGTTGAGTTGCCCACCACTGCTGAGGAACGTGAAGATGAGTTCAAGGCAGAGTTCCAAGTTAAACACGGCGAGAGCCTCCGCAACGCCTTCAGTCGGGAAATAGGAAAGAAAATCGTTGAAACAACTGGAAAAAAGACAGATTTTAAAAAACCAGAGGTGGTTGTGCTGCTTAACCCGTTTGAAGGACACATCACAATTCAGGTAAATCCCGTTTACATCGCTGGAAGATACCGAAAACTAGTAAGAGGCATTCCTCAGTCTAGGTGGCTTTGTTCTAAATGCCATGGAAGAGGCTGCAAACGTTGCAACTGGACTGGCAAAATGTACCCTGAATCGGTTGAGGAAATGATAGGTGAACCTATGCGCCAACAAACCATGGGAGAAGACGTAGCCCTCCACGGAGCGGGACGCGAAGACATAGATGCTCGCATGCTGGGAAGGGGCAGACCCTTCGTAATTGAAGTAAAGAAACCTAAGAAAAGGTTCCCCAACCTGCGCAAGCTCACAAGAACGATTAATGATAGAGCACAAGGAAAAGTTAAGGTTTCCAGCTTGCGTTTTGTAGACAAAGAATGGATTAGGCGGTTGAAGAAACCCGAGGCAGCTGAAAAAGTGTATAGGGTGCTAGTGGAATTCGATAGGCCGGTTCTCGGCAAGCAATTAGCGCAGATTGAGAAGAGATTAGTCAATGTTGTTATTAGGCAGCAGACTCCTCGAAGGGTTCTGCACCGAAGAGCTGATTTGGTTCGGGAAAAGCACATATATGAGGCTAAGGTAAAGAGGTTGACGCCCAACCTTATACAACTGCGCCTAAGGTGCCAAGGAGGACTCTACATCAAAGAACTTATAACTGGAGACGAGGGACGAACCACACCCAACATAGCAGAAATAGTTGGCACAAATGCGAAGCCACTTGAACTAGACGTCTTGAACGTGTTAATGAAGGAGGAAGACTAGAATTATGGGAAGAAGAGCAAAAGGGTTTCGCCACAAGACCCGCTCACTCCTAAGCAGAAAACCACGAGAACGAGGGAAGACAGGCTTAAGCAAGATATTACGCAGTTATGTGGGAGGCGAGAAAGTGGTCGTGAAAATTGACCCAAGCGTTCACAAGGGTATGCCTCATCGACGTTTCCATGGTAAGGTTGGTGTAATTGTTAGCAGAAAGGGCAGGTCGTACATTTTGAATGTGACTCAAGGAAACGCTGTGAAAGAGATTATTGTTCGCCCGGAACATCTTGAACCCTACACGGGCGAGTTTAAAAGGTGAAAACAACATGTCCAAGAGAGCGTTACGTGAACGCAAGCTCACCATTCCCGAAGTTAAAAAGCTGCTTGAGTCTCTTGGGGAAGAAAAACTCGACCAGTTTCAACGCAGATCGCTCGACTACGCTTCCAAATTTTCACGAATAGAACCTGAAAACGCTGAAACATTGGTGAAAGCTCTGGTGCAAAAGTTTGAATTGGAAGAAGAGGAAGCCATTGAAGTTGTAAACTCAATGCCTGAAAGCGTAGAAGAGATACGCGTCTTTTTAGCTGGAGGACGCAAAATTGTCGAGGTGTCAAAACTGCAACAGATTTTAAATCTCTTAGACGAGTATAGAAAAAAGGAAAAAGAATAGGAACAACTTTTCACAAAGGATATAAAATATTTGTGTGGTGGCTGTGAGCGAGGAGCGAATGGAGAAAGAGAAGCGATACGAAGAATATGCCTACGTTCTAGACTACCTTCCTCATGGTAGACCAGGCGCTAGACCAAGCTACAGAGCAGGCGCCTTGGTGCAAGTTGTGGGAGAAGAATTCTTCACGCTTCTAGAGGCAACTGTTAAAGAAGGCTTGGTTTTGAAACCTTACGACCGCGTGTACGTTGGTAAAGAATCTCGTGAACAGATTACTTACATCATGGGTAGAATAAATTATGAGGAGTTAACCTCTGCTGCAAAGTTGGAACTGCCCACGGCTTTAGAGAAAATCGTTTTGAATCGGGAGCAGTGGTTCATTAACTTCTTCAACACAGCGCAGGCTATAACGCCCAGAATGCACGCTCTTGAGCTCGTTCCAGGTATTGGGAAGAAGTACATGTGGCAAATCATAAACGAGAGGGAAAGAAGCCCCTTCAAAAGCTTCGACGACCTGCAGCAGCGTGCCAACATTCCTAGTCCTTCAAAGTTAATTGCTAAGCGGATACTTGAAGAGTTGTCTGGCGAAAGCAAGTACAGGCTTTTCACGCGGGCACCCTAGTGATAGTAGAATGAGTCTTCTTCAAACGACTAGACGTTTGTTGCGTGTCTACAGAGTTTACCCTAGGAAGCGTTTGGGACAGAATTTTATGACAGACAGCTCCTTGCTGCAGAGGATGGTTTCGTATGCTGCGTTAAGCAAGGAAGACGTAGTCCTAGAAGTGGGCGCTGGCTTAGGCTCTCTCACACAACTTCTGTCTCCGAAATGCAAGAAGGTTGTAGCTGTGGAAGTTGACCCAAAGCTGATGCAAATGCTGCGTCAACAATTCCAAGGTGTGGAAAACATTGAGTTAGTTGAAGACGATGTTCTGAAAGCTTCTATTCCACCTTTTAACAAGGTAGTTTCAACACCGCCCTACTCCATGTCGTCTCATCTGCTCTTCTGGATTCTCGAAAGACCGTTTGATATAGCTGTCTTAACGTTTCAAAAGGAGTTTGCAGAGAGGTTAGTAGCGCCTGTAGGCAGCAAGGATTACAGTAGGCTCACGGTAGCTACTTACTACCGTGCTGACGTGGAACTGTTCGACTACGTGCCCAGAACGGCGTTTTATCCTCCGCCTGAAGTTGACTCTATAGTTGTGCGGCTGAAACCTAAACCAAAACCACCCTTTAAGGTGATGGAAGAACAAGCTTTTTTCGAACTTGTGCAAGCAGTTTTTACTCAGCGAAACAGAAAACTACGCAACGCCATTCAACTGTTCTTAAAAAAGCGTGGGATGGTTGGGGAAAAAGCCCAAAGATTGGCTGATTCACTAATATTCCATGACAAACGTGTACGCGAGTTGGCACCTGAAGACTTTGGAGCTTTAACCAATGAAATCCTTGAGAAAACAAGTGTTTTACGATGACCTTATCTTTCAAGTTTTTGAGGATGTTTACGAGCCTGCTGAAGACACATTTCTTATTGCTGATAGCTTAGCTCAAATTGTTAACAAAGGCGCCAGAGTGCTCGATGTTGGAACAGGATGCGGAGTACTTGCCATAATCACAGCTAGAAAAGCCAAAAAAGTAGTTGCCGTAGACATGAACCCCCATGCGGTTAAATGTGCTAAACTCAATGCCAAAAGCAACGGATTTTCCGCCAAGATAGACGTCCGCCTAGGCGACCTTTTCCAACCAATACGAAAAACTGAAAGGTTTGATGTCATTGTCTTTAATGCTCCATACCTGCCGGCGCCTCTAAGTGAACAGAGAACATGGATTGGACGAGCTTGGGCAGGCGGGCCCACAGGTAGGCAACTCATTGACCGATTCATCGTAGAGGCGCCAAGCTATCTGAAAAGAAAGGGTGTGATTCTGTTGGTACAGTCGAGCTTAGCAAATGTCGATGAGACCATAGACAAGTTTCGTAAAGCAGATTTGAACACCCAAGTCATCGCTGAGAAGAAAGTTGCTTTCGAAACAATAACTCTTATTCAAGCCAAGGCATTTATTTAAACAACACACAAAAGAACTGCCGAGGTGAAAAAATGAAGTTTCTTGTACTGCAGTGGATTAAGCCTCAGGCGAGCATTGAAAAATTAGCCAGTTTAACTCCAGCCCAGTTCAAATACTTAAGCAAATTGGAGTCGCAAGGAAAGGTTGAAAACTATTATCATCTGATAGGGCAGCAGGGACACATGATAATCTGCAACGTCGACTCCGACGAGGAATTGTCGAGAATAATAAGCGAGGACCCTTTGTTCTTCGACAGTGAACGCAAAATTTATCCGTTAACAACCCGCGAAGCGCATGAAAAACGTTTGCTGGAACTTTTGAGACGAAAATAGGTTTGAAGTGATGGGCTGATGGAAACTGAAACTGTGACGATTCTTATCACTGAGGCGGCTTACGGCAAGGAAAAAGCTTGGAATGCTCTTCGATTAGCCATGGCTATGATGGTGAAAGACGTGAAAGTCAACATATTTCTCATTGAAGACGGGGTTACTGTGGCTAAGAAGGGGCAGCGTCCGCCAGAGGGCTATTACAACCTAGAAAAAATGTTAGCCGAGTTGGTTCAAAACGGCGCAAAGGTTCGAGCTTGTAGCACATGTCTTCAAGCCCGTGGGCTAAGTCAAAGTGATTTGGTTCAAGGCGTTGAAGCTGGAAAACTGCTTGATTTGGTGCAATGGGTCAAAGAGAGTAAAAGTGTTCTATCGTTCTAGGAGATTTTGACCAAACCCTAACTACTTTTCTTCTTTTCTTTTTCAAACTTGTCAGCGTGACTTTTGCAGCAGAAGTAGTGTTCTTTTCCATCAATGACTCGTTTGTGAATGGCAAAAATGCATTTTCCAGTTTCGTCGTAGATGTCCACCTTGCAGTAGCCACACTTAACGAAAGCAACCTTCACTTTTTTGCCTCCTTCTTCTTCAAATAATCCTGAATAGCCGCGTGCAAGCCGTCTGCAGCCAAGTTGGAACAATGCATCTTAATGGGCGGTAAGCCGCCTAAGCTGTCGGCAACATCACCACGAGTTATCTTCATGGCTTCTTCCAACGTCTTACCCTTAGCCAACTCAGTTATCATACTGCTCGTGGCTATGGCAGCGCCACAACCAAACGTCTTAAACTTTATGTCTTCGATTCGGTTGTCCTTAACTTTGATGTAAATGGTCATCAAATCTCCACATACAGGATTTCCCACTGTTCCGACGCCGTCTGCGTCTGGGATTTCGCCCATGTTACGGGGGTTACGGAAGTGCTCCATAACTTTGTCAGTGTACATTTTATGCGAGCAGCTCCTTCGGTGTTAATGGTGAGATGGAGCGTAGTCTCTTAACTATATCGGGTAACGCATTGACAACGTAGTCCACGTCTTCTTCAGTGTTCTGTTTACCCAACGTAAAGAGAAGAGAACCGTGCGCCTCTTCATGCTTCAAGCCTATAGCTAACAAGACATGAGAAGGCTCTAACGTCTTAGAGGTGCATGCTGAACCAGAGGAGCAGGCGACGCCTATCATGTCAAGGCTTAGGATGAGGGATTCACCTTCAATATAGCTGAATCTGATGTTGGTGTTGTTGGGCAGTCGTTGAGTGGGGTGACCGTTCAAGAACGAACTCGGAATGCTCTCGAGCAACCCCTTAGTGAGCCTGTCCCGTAGTTTAGAGAGCCTTGCACCTTCTGTTTGCATTTCAGCTCTGGCTATTTCCCCAGCTTTACCCATACCCACTATGGCAGGAACGTTTTCAGTGCCCGACCGCAAGCCCCTTTCTTGGCCTCCGCCGTAGATTATGGGTTGGATTCTGGTTCCTGTTTTGATGTAGAGGGCTCCAACTCCTTTTGGACCATACATGTCGTTGGATGAAATCGACATTAAGTCTATGTTTTCTTTTTCTACATTTATGGGCATTTGACCTGCAGCAGCAACTGCGTCAACGTGTAGAAGTGCGCCTTTACTGTGAACTATCTCTCCTATCTCTTTAATTGATTGAATTGTGCCGATTTCGCCGTTGGCGTACATCACAGAGGCAAGGATGGTTTTGTCAGTGACTGCTTTCTCTAGAGCCTGAAAGTCTACAAGTCCGTATTTATCAACTGGCACGTAAGTGACGTTGAACCCTTCTTTCATAAGGGATTTACAAGTGTTCATAACTGACATGTGCTCTATAGTCGTAGTAACAATGTGGTTTCCTCTTTCTTTGTTTCTGTAAGCCACACCCTTGATTGCGAGATTGTTGCTCTCGGTTCCGCCTGACGTGAAGACAATTTCCTCGCTTTTTTTTGCTTCTATTAAAGCGGCAACTTTTGTTCGTGCTTCTTCCGTGGCTTTTTTGGCTTCGTTGCCCCATGAATGAAGCGACGATGGATTCCCAAACTGCTGAGTTAAATAAGGCAGCATGGTTTCAACTACTCGAGGGTCAATTGGCATGCCAGCGGCATAGTCCATGTAGATGTGTCGCTTCATACTTTTCCTCCCTAACACGCTTAGAAACATAATACGGCGTCAGTGTCTAAAGCCATATCGTTTAGGGTTGCAGCACCAACTATTTTGGCTTCTGGAATGAAGTCTCCACGGGGTATACCAAGCAACATGCAACTTTGCTCGCAAACAACCAATTTAACGCCTGCCTTAATAGCTTGGTCCATCACCTGTCTAAGCGTTGGAAACTGACCCAGTTTGACCTTCTCAGCTTCACCTTTCTTAACCACAGTTATCCCTTTAATGACGAAGTATATGTAGGCGTCTAAACCCATAGCTGAAGCCGTTGCAGCCAAGATGAAGGGTGCGTAAGTGCGTTCTGGCGTGTCTACGCCACTAGCTTGCACGTAGAGAATCTTCTTTTTTGCACTCATATCGCTAGATTTTCCTCCTTTTTTCATGGTTTATTTTACTTTTTTGATTAGGAATCGGAGTGTGTTGCCATCCTTCTTGAGGTTTAGTAGCTGTTGTTCTAAGCGTTTGACCATGCTCTGTATGTCTTCTTCTGCTGCGGGGTCGTCTGCTAAAACCTCTAGCACATCGCCTACATTCATTTTGTCCAGTTCTATGCGCACTCTGAACACGGGTTCTGGGCAGTAGAGTCCAAGGCAATCCAATGTTCGGTTGGGCTTAACTTGCTCAGACAAATTTGCGAACACTCCTTACCTTGTTGAAAATTTATCATAATAATTCTCATACTTATAAACTGTAAGCATCAGAAGTGCTTGCAAAATCCAAGCCTTCTATTCAAACTGTGTTGTAAAGGAAGGCGCCCTAGGTTTATTGACTGTAGAGGTTCTATCTCTCACTTTGATGCTGCTTCAAATCTCTTGTTTACTTCGTTCCAGTTTACAATGTTCCAGAAGGCATCGATAAATTTGGCTCTTTCGTTTTTGTAATCAATGTAGTAGGCGTGTTCGAAAACATCGAGAACCATTAGAATCCTATACATGGGGTAAACGTTCGTGTTGTGCTTCTCAACTTGCATTATAATAGGTCTGCGAGTTTGCCTGCAAAAAGTAAGCGCTGCCCATCCTGAGCCTTCAACACTAACAGCCGCTTGGGTGAATTCTTTCTTGAATCTTTCAAAGCTGCCAAACTCCTTCTCTATTGCTTCGCCAAAAGCTCCAGAGGGCTTTCCACCTCCGCCCCTGCCAGTGGGTGCCAAATTACCCCAGAACAACGAGTGGAGTAGATGTCCTCCTATGTTCCATGAAAGTTCCTTTAAAGTTGCTTTAACATCTATGTCGGTGGCTTCTTTGCGGGCTTTGTCAAGCCTCTCAAGTATGGTGTTTGCGCCGTTGACGTATGCCTGATGATGCTTTTGATGATGTATTGTTAATTGTTGCTCAGACATGTGTGGCTCTAAATCTTTGTATTCATATGGCAGTTTGGGTAAAGCGTAAAACTTAGTTGGCTCCATATTTGTTACTCCTTTTTGACTGACTTCTCAAAATTAGAACTGCTTCTCTATATAAACCTAAACCTAGTCTGTGCCAGTTGTGTCTGACTGCAAAAGAAATATAGAACAAGTGCGTTTTAGTGCTGAAGGCTGAAAAGGAGAGCAGGCAAGCGTGTGCATTATTGGCAAGAGTAAGTTGATTGAACTGATTGAAAACTACAAGGTCATTTATCCATGCGACTATAACCTTTTAGACGGCGACGGCTACGTCTTAACTGTTAAAGAAGAAGCCACACTACAATATTTGGAGCACAAGAACATCAACTCTTACGAGATAGTTTTCACTCCACCCAATTATGTGGCGCATCTTACAGCGAAAAGCAAATACGGTCGCATGGGGTTGTCCTTTCTTAATGCAGCTAAGATTCATAGCGGCTGGGTGGGAAGGATAACTCTCGAACTAGTCAACCTAAGCAACGACAGACGCCCTATCACCATTAAACGTGGCGACCCCTTCATGCACATTGAATTCATTACAAGAGAAGGCGAGCCATCGCCTTACATGGGTGAATATCAATTTCAAGACATGACCAGTGATGAAAAACTGATGTACATTCCCATATTGAAAAAAATAATCCCTAATTTCAACCAACTAGCTAAACTTTGGCTGAAAGGCGATTTTCCTTGATGATTCCGTTTCTGTGTTGTTTTTGATTGGTTTTTGTTTTGTTTGTGTGTGTGCGCACAGGGCTAGACCCCCCTCTATTAGGCTCCAAATAGACTGCAAATATGAAATCTATCATTTGAAAGGCTGTTTTTTGCGTGTTGGAATGCGGTTTGTCATGTTCTAGAAGAAGAGATTTAAGAGTTATTACTTGCATAGAGTTTGTTGAAATGTAAGGGTTGTGGAAATTGGCTTCGGTTCTTGAAAGGAATATTCAGATTGAGCTTTATCGTATATTGCAGAATCTTATTGAAAGGAAGTTTAGTTTTGATGATATTGAGCTTGTTGGTGTAAAGTATGAGCCAACTATTAATGGAAGACCCGACCTTGTTGTTGAAGCCATTGACAAGGGAAAGAAGATAGCTCTTTTAGTCATTGAAACAAAGCGTAAAGTTCCTTTTATTGACCGTAAGTTTGACCCGTATAGTAAAGATGTAATCAGACAGGCTTCTGGCTATGCTGTTGAGCTTGGAGCACCATATTTTGCTACATGCAATGGTGAGGTTTTGGTTTTATTTGATACTTTCACTGCTGGTGTTCCTCTGCCTCAGAGAAGACTTAAACACTTTAGGGTTTATTTTGAGGAAGCTTTTGCTAAGACCATTCTGGAAGAAGTCTGTAGGTTTAGGAGAGGTATTGGAAAATGGCTTGAGCTGGATGATGTTTTTCTACAGAGATTGAGAACGTTTCACACTTTCATTACGCCATTCATTCTTGAATCACTTAATGGTAGACTCAAAGAGGATAACAGGTTTAAAGATGAATATGTTAGGTGGCTTAAGTCACAGCTTTTTGAGTATTCTCCTGAAAGGAATGAAAGTATTGCTGAACAGCTTTCTTACATGCTTATGAATAGGTTAACTTTCTATAAGACATTGGAAACTCAGATTCCATCGTTGTATAAGTTGACGAAAATTGAAACGGAAGACCCTAAAGTATTCTCAGAGAAACTTAGAGATGTGTTTGATAAGGTTTGTAGGGACGTAGATTATGAGGCGATTTTTGAACCGCATACTATCCTTGACCAGATTCTGTTGCCTAAAAAGTTAATCTATACCCTAAATGACTTCATTGAAGAGCTTGGAACTTATGACCTTTCAAAGATACGAAGCGATGTTATAGGAAGAGTCTATGAAGAACTAATTCCAGATGTGGAGAGACACAGACTAGGACAATACTACACTCCACCACCTATCATTGAACTCATAACAGATATTTGTATTAAATCACCAAACGACAGAGTTCTAGACCCTGCCTGTGGAAGTGGCGGTTTTCTTGTTAAGGCATATCATAAGTTAAGAGACTTGAAGAAGAAAGCCAATCCCTTTGCAGAAGATTCAAAGCTACATGAAGAAATTTTGAACCAACTTTATGGAATAGACATCAATCAGTTTCCAGCTCAGCTCTCTTCCATCAACTTGGCTGTTAGAAACCTCAAAGTTGCAAGTCGAAACATAAACCTCATTGTAAGTGATTTCTTCAAAGTCAAACCATCAACGAGTATTCTTCCAAAAGAGTTAGATGTTGTTGTAACTAATCCGCCTTACACAAGACAAGAAGAGATGGAATACAAAGACCAAATCAGAGAAGAAGCACTTACATACTCGAATGGCTCAATGGTTCAATTGGATAAAAGAGCAGGAATCTATGCATACTTCTTTACGCACAGTGCAAAGTTCTTAAGAAATCTAGGCAGAATGGGTTATATAACTTCAAATACGTGGTTAGACGTTGGATTCGGAGAGGGCTTAAAACAATTCTTCCTTGACCATTTCAAAGTAATTGCCATTGTGGAATTTGATTCCGCAGTTTTTGGAACTGCATTAGTAAATACTTGTGTATCAATTTTGAAAAAAGAAGAGGATGCTAAAGAAAGACTGAAGAATGTCGTAAAGTTTACCAGATTAAAGAAAGCGATGGAAATCGGAAAAGTGGTTAATACCATTTTATCGCTTAAGGAAGACTATGAAGATGAACAGATAAGGGTTGTAGTAAAGAGTCAAGAATCACTTCAAGCTGAAGAAAGATGGGGTAAGTATATTCGAGCACCTTCTATTTATTTTGGAATTCTAAGGAAACCTCTGATTGTTGCACTTGGAGACATTGCAGAAGTCAGATTCGGTGTTAAGACTGGAGCAAATCAATTCTTCATACTCGACAAAGACCAAATCAAACTTTGGGGAATTGAGAAAGAATACTTAAGACCTATACTAACCAGCATCAGAGAACTAACTTCAATTGAACTTAAACCCGAAGATGTCAAAAATCGTCTCCTCTGGGTTCATGGAAACAAAGAGGAGATAAGAAACGAAAATGTGTTGAAATACATAAAGCATGGCGAGGAGATGGAAATTGCAACGAAACGAGGGACAAGAATTGCGAGAGAAAGTATCAAAGGAGTGCAGAATCTTAGAACATGCAGACAAAGAAGAATTTGGTACGACTTAGGCAAATATCGTGTTCCACCTATCATTGCACCTTATATGATGTGGGAACGTGCTCTCTTCTTCCAGAATGAGGCTGACGCATTTCCAATTAACACACTGCACTCCCTTTATCCCAAGGATAAAGAAAATGTTGAGTTGTTATTGGCATTACTTAATTCAACGCTTACAGCGTTTCTACTTGAACTGACTGGTAGGTCATACGGAGGAGGAGTTCTCAAAGTCGAAGCGTATGAACTGAAAAATCTTCCTATTATAGACCCAAGAAAGATAAACCAAAAAGAAAAGAAGCAACTTACTAGCACTTTACAGAGACTCAAAGAAGCCCAAAAGAAAAATGATGCAAAGTCTGAGGGCAAAGCTAGGCTTGAGTTAGACAATGTGGTTTTTGATATTCTCAAACTGAAAGAAAGAGAGCGTAAACAAGTCCATGAGGGTTTAGAGTCTCTTAGGAGAATGAGGCTTCAACGGAAAGAGGTAGAGGTTCTTGTGGAGACTGCCGAGAAGTGGAAACCTCATAAGAAGCCTAAGAAAGAACGAATAAAACCAGTTGAACCATCCAAACGACTTGACAAATGGATAGAACGTTAATTCTCTTTTCATAATAAAAAAAGAGAATCCCGAAGGTAACTTAGTTTTATGTACAAAGTTTAACATTCAGTCCGTTCAGAAACGAACCCTACTAACCATATTATGAATTCATATTTTTTATAAGTTGCAGCCCCAAACAAATGCTTTATTAGAGCCGTTCTCCGTATGCTGAAAGAAGGGAAAACCCAATGAAAGCCAAAAACTACCGAGAAGTTAAAGGCCAATCTTACACTAGAAAAGAGTACGTCCGAGGCTTTCCATCCCCAAAAATCACTAAGTTTACAATGGGCGATACGAAGAGCAAATTCACACATCAAGCCCTGTTGATTGCTCAAGAACAGGCACAGATTCGACACAACGCCCTAGAAGCAGCTCGAGTAGCATCCAACCGAGTGCTGATGGAGAAACTTGGAAACAGCTACCTGCTACAAGTTGTTACTTATCCACATACTATTCTGCGTGAAAACAAGATGATTTTTGGCGCCCACGCCGACCGTCTCCAAGACGGCATGAAAAGAGCCTTCGGTAAACCCGTTGGAACTGCAGCCCGCGTCAAACCGAACCAAACTATCATTAAGGTTGGAGTCAACGAGAACGGAATAGAAGTGGCCAAGGAGGCACTTCAACGAGGGCTGGACAAGCTGCCCATTCCCTGTCGGATAATCGTTGAGAAGGCTCTAGATTAAACTTAGATTAGGGGTGAAGGTTGTTTGCCGTCTTCTCGCAAAGAGAAGCGTATACTGTGGTTTGAAGAACTCACCAAAGACGATATTCCATTGGTTGGCGGGAAAAACGCTAACTTGGGTGAGATGATTCAGGCTAAGATTCCAGTTCCACCTGGTTTTGCTATCTCAGCTCATGCTTATCAAGAATTCATCACTAAGACGGGTATAGCTCAGAAAATCTACAGAATCATAGATGAGACAGTAACTGACGAGAACAATCCAAAGCAGTATGAAGAAGCCTCGAAAAAAATTCGAAGCCTAATCGAATCTGCATCCATGCCCGTCGAAATCGAGAAGCCAATTCGCGACGCTTACAACGAACTGAGCGAACAAACAGAACAGGCTGAAGCTTTCGTGGCTGTTCGATCGAGTGCCACTGCTGAAGACTTGCCTGACGCCTCGTTTGCTGGTCAGCAAGAAACTTTCTTGAACGTTAAAGGCGCTGACGACCTAATCGATAAAACTATAAAATGCTGGTCAAGTCTCTTCACGCCACGAGCCATATTCTACCGCAACCAGAAAGGCTTCAAACACGAGCAAGTGCTCATCAGCGTAGGCGTTCAAAAGATGGTCAACTCCAAGTCAGCAGGCGTCATTTTCACGCTTGACCCAGTTACAGGCGAAACCGACAAAATTGTTATCGAAGCAAACTGGGGTCTAGGCGAAGCTGTTGTTTCAGGCGCAGTTACTCCTGATCACTACGTTGTGGATAAGCAAACGTTGAACATCGTGGAAAAAAGAATTGCGCAAAAAACAGTTGAGTATGTGCGCAACCAAGAATCGGGCAAGACCATTCACGCTAGTGTGCCCGAAGAAAGACAAATGCAACAATGCTTAACCGACAAAGAGATTAAAAGACTAGCAGAGATTGCGCGAACAATTGAAGAGCATTATAACAAAGCTCAAGACATAGAGTTTGCAGTTGACCGCGATTTGTCTTTTCCTGAAAGCGTGTTTATAACGCAGTCGAGACCTGAAACCGTTTGGAGCGTGAAGAAAGAAGCGCTGCCCATGGAGAAGCCTAAACCACTTGCAGCACCAACAACATTGGAGAAGGCTAAAGTAGTGGTGAAAGGCATAGCGGCAGGCAAAAGAGCTATCGGCACTGGAATTGCTCGAGTTGCATTAACAGCTGAAGACGCCTCCAAAATGATGGATAAAGGCGACATACTAGTTACACCTATGACGAATCCTGACTACGTGCCCTTCATGAGAATCGCCAATGCTATAGTCACCGATAAGGGAGGCGTCACGGCGCACGCTGCCATCGTCAGTCGCGAGTTGGGAATACCCTGTATTGTTGGAACCGAGAACGCTACCAAACTGATGAAGACAGGTATTGGGTATACGGTGGACGCTAAAAGCGGAGTAGTTTATGAAGGTGTAGTGTCTAAACCTGAGGAGGAAGCGTCAGCCGGTGTCACAGCACCAACAGCAAATGTTGGAGTGGCGCTGGAATCTGCACCCGTAACCGCGACAAAAATACTTTTGAATCTTGGTGTGCCCGAAAAGATTGAGGAATACAAGAATCTGCCGTTCGACGGCATTGGGCTCATGCGTATTGAATTTATTTTGGCAAGTTACATCGGTGAGCATCCGCTCTATCTGTTAGAAACTAATCAAGCCCAAAAGTTCGTGGACAAGTTAGCTGAAGGTGTGGCAACCGTAGCCCGAGCCATACAGCCTAGACCAGTTGTTGTGCGTTTCAGCGACTTCAAGACCAACGAGTATCGGGAGCTAAAGGGCGGAGAAAAATACGAGATTGAAGAGGCTAATCCCATGCTTGGGTGGAGAGGTGCCAGCCGCTACATAAGCCAATGGTATGAAAAAGCGTTTAGGCTGGAGTGCAAAGCCATACGAAAGTGTCGAGAAGAATGGAACCTCAAAAACTTGTGGATAATGCTTCCAGTGATACGCACAGTATGGGAAGCTAAAAAATGCTTAGAGATTATGAAAGAGGAAGGATTAGAACGTACAAAAGACTTTCAAGTGTGGTTTATGGCTGAAACCCCCGCCATCGCCATCGTGGCTGACGAGTTTTCAAAGCTCTGCGACGGCTTCAGCATAGGTTCAAACGACATGACCCAAGGCGTGCTCATGATTGACCGAGACTCAGAGCGCCTAGGACTCATGGGATACTTCGACGAACGAGATCCCGCAGTTGAACGCATAATAGCGCATCTCATTAAAGTGGCGCATCAGAACGGAGTCACGGTTTCCATTTGCGGTGAAGGACCATCCAACCTGCCCGACTTCACAGAGTTTCTTGTAAGAAGCGGAATAGACAGCATATCTGTCAACAACGACGCTGTTGTGCGCACTCGCCAGTTAGTTGCCAGCTTGGAGCAGAAGATTCTGCTAGAACGTCTTGCTGAGATGCGAGAGAAAAGCCTTGGACGAACGCCTTCTCGGACCCGAAAGCCCGAGTCAGAATGGACGCCTGAATGGTGACAAACAACCAACCAGATTTCGCTTTGAAATCTATCTTTAAGAGCAGTTGTAAATGAAGTCTCCACTCCACGATTTTGAAGAACAGCGCCTAAAAGATGAGATAAGGAAACGAGGCGCTAAACGAGTTCTTTTTCAGTTGCCTGAAGGCTTGAAGGCTGAGGGTCCACGCTTGGCTTCCATCGCAGAGAAAATGGGTGCTGTAGCCATCGTTTCCGCTGACCCATGCTACGGTGCATGTGACTTAACCTTTCAAGAAGCCGCAGGTTTAGGCGCTGACTTACTCGTTCATTATGGGCACAGTGAGATGATGCCTCAACAACTCGTACCGTCAATTTACATCGAGTCTAAAACCGCAATCACCATAAAACCCGCTGTTAAGAAGGCTCTGCCCCTGCTTAAACCTTGGAAAAACGTCGGGTTAACCACGACTGTGCAGCACATTGACATGCTAGGAGAGGCTCGCACTACGCTACTAGAAGCTGGAAAAAACATTGCAGTTGGAGACACGGGTCGACTCAAATACGCTGGGCAGGTTACGGGTTGCGATTATAGCAACGCCACAGCCATTATGAAAGATGTAGACGCCTTCTTGTTCGTGGGAGGCGGTAGATTTCATGCCGTAGGAGTTGCGTTAGCCACTTCAAAACCCACGGTTGTCGCTGATCCCTACGAGCAATGTGCCTTCAGTGTTGACAATGAGGTTCAAAGAGTTTTGAAACAGCGATGGGCAAGCATCCACGAGGCAAAGAAGGCTCAAAGCTTTGGAGTTTTAATCGGTCTTAAAAGTGGACAGAAAAGAATAGATGAAGCCCTGCAAGTTAAGGAAAAATTGGAGAAAAAAGGAAAGAAAGTCACTTTGTTAGCTCTGCATGAAGTTACTTCCGAATCGTTGATGCAGTTTCCAACAATAAACTCGTTTGTCAACACAGCCTGTCCACGTATTGCCCTTGACGATTCAAAAAGGTTTGGCAAGCCAGTGTTAACAGTGAACGAAGCGCTAGTGGTTATTGGAGAATTAACATGGGAAGAATTGCTCAAAAAAGGCTGGTTCGAAGACTAGACTTAGAAAGGGCTCTCCAACAAATTGCGCCTCATCCTTCACCCAAAGCATACCTTGAACAGTACACGATTCCCACTGAAGTTGCGGCTGAGCTGCTCTTTGTAGCCGCCTACGTTCACGACGACGTAAGTGAAAAAATGGTGGCTGATTTGGGCTGCGGTACAGGAAGGCTCGCTATAGGCGCTGTTCTATTAGGCGCTAAAGAAGTAGTCGGAGTAGATACTGACAAGGCAGCAGTGAAGGTAGCGAAAAACAGCGCTGAAAAACTAGATTTGAAAGAAAAAACCGAATGGGTCGCTGCTGACATAGACATTTTGCACGGCAACTTTCACACAGTTTTGCAAAATCCTCCCTTCGGTGTGCAGAGGAGAAGTGCCGACAGGAAGTTTCTGTTGAAGGCTTTGGAGTTAGCCCCCACGGTCTATTCGCTTCATAAGAGTGGAGAAGACAACAGGGCTTTTATCAAAAGGTTTATTGAGGGGCACGGCGGAAAGGTTACGGGCATATTTCCGATGAAACTTAATATTCCTAAACTGTTTAAGTTTCACACTAAACCAAGACACGAGGTCAAAGTTGACCTGTACAGAATAGTGAGAGCGTGAAAAGGCAAAATGGCAACATCTGGTAGTCAAGCTTCCAAACATAAGAGCGGACAATTAGTTGTGCCAGGCGACAAGCTTGGCGTCATCGAAGAGTTTGAGCCTGGACCCGGAACCTACGTGGAAGAAGGCACGATTTACTCGTTGACCACTGGCAGAGCGCTTATGGATGTCCTTAACAAGAAGGTTTCCGTTTATCCTGGTGTTAGAGCTTCCGGGGTTCCACGAGTCGGCAGTATAGTGTTAGGTCAAGTTTTAGAGGTGCAGAGTAAACAGGCGACTGTGCGTATCTTTCAGGTTGGCAACCGTGTATTGAGCGGGTTTTTCAGCGGTTTGCTCCACATCTCTGACGTGAGTCCACGTTACGTTGAGAGCATGTACGACGTGTGTAAAGCTGGCGACATTATCCGCGCCGAAGTCGTGAGCGACAAGAACCGAATTTTCCACCTGTCTACCAATGAAAGAGACCTAGGTGTGGTCTATGCTTTCTGTTCTCGTTGTGGCAATGTCTTGTCGTTAAGGAAGTTTCGAATGCGCTGTCCCGAATGCGACAACCTTGAGCGTAGAAAGCCTGCTCAAGACTATGGGAAGGGTGAGTTTGAATGAACATCCGAGTTTTGGAAAAAGAGCCAAACGAAATTCGTATAGAGATTGAAGGAGAAGGTCACACTTTCTGCAACATGCTTCAAAAGGTTTTGTTGGAAGATGAAACCCTCGAAATGGCGGGCTACGACATCCATCATCCCTTGATTTCTAACCCAATAATTTACGTCAAGACAAAAGGTAAAAGGCACCCAGAGACAGCTCTGCGTGAAGCCGCCGAAAAGATACGAACCCGGAGCAAAGAGTTTAGAAGCAGTTTTGAGAAAGCTTTGAAAGAATGGCAGCAAAAATGAGCCCAGTATTGTCGCTCAGAAAGTATGACAATCTTAAAGACCTACTTCTAGACAAAGACCTTGCGTCACTTGGCGACTCATACGTTAACTTTGTCTATTCCCTAGCCATGTCGCAAAAGCTGAAACATCCTGTGGGTGCCAAAGTTGATAACCAAACCTTAGCAGAAGCCGTAAACAAGTCTGGGCTACGAAGGTTTCTGCCTCACAGAGTTAACCGCCATTTGAGAGGAAACGCTGCAGAAGCTCTGCTTGTTTATGCTTGGTTGAAGGACTTGCTTGGCTTTGAAGATTGTACAAAGGTTTTGAGCAAAGAAGGCGATGTTGCCGAGGCGTTTGCAATTCTTCTTGGGGATGTTTTGAGGAAGATGGGTGTTAATGATGGGCGCCCGAAGGGTTAAGCGCAGGCGTAAGAGTGAAGTTGCCAAGATTCGTGTTGTTAAACCTGAAATTCGAGTTTTAGGCATCGACGACGGTGTGTTTACGCCCCACTCTAACGAATTGGTTGATGTGGTTGGAATTGTTTATCGGGGCGGTTACTGGCTTGACGGTTTCATGCACACGAAGGTTCCGGTTGACGGCTTAGACGCCACGGAAAAACTCTCAGAAATGATACTCAGCTCGCCTCATTACCTGCAACTGCGGGTGATAATGTTGAACGGCGTAACGTTAGCTGGCTTCAACATCGTGGACATCGAAGAACTGTGCCAGAAGGTGAAGTTGCCTGTTATTGCGGTTACAAGGGATGAACCCAACTTTGACGACATCAAGAAGGCGTTGCAGAACCTACCAAACAGTGAACAACGCTGGAGAGCTATAGAAAGAGCTGGGAAAATGATTAACGTGTGCACAAGAAGCGGGGAAGAACCTATCTACGTGCATGTGGCTGGGCTTTCCAAGGAAGACGCAAAGCGTATCTTAAAGGGCACCTCAACTCGAAGTAATGTTCCAGAAGCGTTACGTGTTGCGCATATCATTGCGTCTGGGTTGACGCAGGCAAAGAACAAGTAGTGCTATTGAGACCTTCTCTTTAACATCAATATTGAGTGAAATGAGAAAAAGTTTAAAAGACTCGATACTACGTGAAGGGAATCAGAACAATGTGAGGCTCGTGTATAATGGAATTTTGTCCAAAATGTGGTACCCGACTTGTACCCAAGCGTTCTAAGGAAGAAAAGAAGGGCAACGTGATGTTTGCCTGTCCTAAATGTAGTTACAGGAAAAGATTAACCTCGAAGAAGCTTGAGCCGGTTCCCAAGGTTATTGAGCACAGTCCTCAGGAAACGATAGCGGTTATCAGCAAAGAAGAGCAGAAGCTGCGTGTCTTGCCCACTGTTCGTGTTGAGTGTCCTAAATGTGGCAACAACCTTGCTTATGTTTGGCAGGTTCAAACTCGGGGTAGCGATGAGTCTTCTACTCAGTTCTTTAGGTGTACTAAGTGCAACTACACGTTTAGAGAATACAGCTAGTTGATTAGAGTAGAGGATTTGTGTGTGTGCGCTTGGTTGACCTCGCCCCTCTATTAGGCTCCAAATAGGTGCGGAGCTGAGAGATAGAGACGGGTATAGGCTCGTCTAGACCCCTTTAATATGATGGAAATGCAACTCAGCCTTTTATCCAGCCAGTTCTTGTCAATTCTAAGACTTCTTTCTTATCATGAGTAAAAGCAATAAAAAAAAGGAGTATGCAGTGTTTCTTAGACTGGGAGTCTCATTACGAATCTTCCGTACCCTGCCGTTTTTATCAGAATGCTTATTGTGTCGCTTCCTTGGAAAGGTGTTCCATCATTTAGCCTTCCAGTCAGGGTCAAAGTTACAGTTATGAATCTTTTTTCGGATAGCTCAGTCAAGTCAACGTTACCAAGGATGTATGATATTGTTTTGGCTCTGTCAAATTTAACCATCAGGTCTGGAATTATGTCGTTATCATAGTCTCCAATAGTTGTAGGTATCAACTCTGCTGAAACAGTTTCGTTCAACATAATAGTGGAAATATTGATGTAAGCTACGTCATAGGCTTCAGGAAGTTGTATGTAAGCTGTAATCAATTGTCCCATACTCCTCAAGTTCAAAGTGTCTGGGTCTATATTTATCGCAGCATGAATGCGTTCATAGATGTATATGGGGGCGTCACTTAGCCTAATGTTGTTGTTTAAGTCCACATCGTTTTCAATCAAAGTGGTGTTTGCCATAATCGAATAGAATCGTCTTGGCGTAACGTCTGTTGTATTCCAGGTAAATGTAAGAGTTACAGTTGTCGCTTCGGGTAGAACATTCACGTGTTTTTCTTCGATTTTCACCCATTCTGTGGCTGTTTTGTTGTAGTGGATTGCAACGTTGAAAGGTGGTGTGCTTGTGATGCCGATGTTGCTGAAGGTGACGTCGATTGTGGCGTTTAAGCCTCGAATCAATTCTGGAGGCGAGATCGTGACTTTATCTATCTTTACATCGGAATAGTCTTGCACAAGTACTGTTTTAAAGTGGGGGAAACTTAGGCTGTCCGAGATATCTCTAACTTGTAAAGCAACAGAATAGTATCCGCCTTTGGTGTAGACATGGGTAATAATAGGGTTGGTCGTGTATGCGGCATTTCCATCTCCAAAATCCCACATGTAAACGACGATAGCTCCGCCGGGGTCAGGGTCATAACTGTATGAAGCGTCAAAGATTACCGTTGTCTTGTTCACAAAGATTCTTTCTGGCGAAAAAGTAAAACTGGCAAAGGGAGCATAACCTGCGCCTAGAGTGTGGAATTCACCGTCTCGAGCCTCGTGAAGGATAGGCTGTGCTGGAATTGAGTTGTCACATAGGTCATGTTTGTAGAAGTGCAGGTAACAGGCTCCTGTTCTAATGATCTTGAATGTCATGTTAAACACTGTTCCAGAACCCGTGAAGGGTACAGCCGCCCCATAAGATATGTAGCCAACCCTAAATGTGCCAGCCGTCTTGTTCAGCTTATTAGAAGGTAGCGGCAAAACTGGCTTATGAAGAATACCGCCTGGATTAGCCTCTACGGGAACAGTTACCTTGTGACTAACGTAATTTAGAAGTGTTGAGTCCCACCAAAAACTAATGTCAAACCCGTAAAGATTAGTGATGTCAGATATGTTAACCCTAACGCTAAAAGTTTCACCCACATTTTTGGTAACCTCTGGCGGGTCTACAGAAATTTTAGTTGTAGGCTCTGTCTTAACTGGTTGAATGTTAAATGCCAATGTTAACATGCTGGTTAACAGCAGGGTCAAAAATGTTCCAGAGACTGCTTTCCTCTCCAAATTCCTGCTCTCCTTTCTCCACTGGTTAAATTATCTGATGTAATCTTTATTTATGCCTTGTGAAGACATCTTCTAGTAGTCTGAAATGCTCTATTTCACATGGAACTATTCTTCTTAGCAGAGTTTAATCATGATGTTAATTATATGACGCTGAGACTGCATTCTAGGCAAGCCATGTAGCTAGCTGTGGCTCTCCACCCTCTCTTCCAATTTTCGCATCTTACGTGTCTGCTACGTAAACTTAGATTTAAGTCGCCTAGATTATGGAGAAATGTTCTCTGAAACATTATTTTCCTCTTTTTATGCTGTGCAACTTGAGGAGCAAGCGTTGAATAGACCATTCAAGACTTACATTGTGTCTCTTATGTGTTCGCTTGTTCTCATGGTTGCATTAACACTACTCGACGTTTTGGTTGTCCATTTCCTCCTAATCAAAAAAGGTTTGCTAGTTGCTTTACCCTTCTTCTGGTGGTTTCCCTTCGGAGTCATGCAGCTTACTTTTCCACTATGTTTGCTTTTGATTTTTGAAAACAGGGTTCCCTTAACCTGTTACTTATTCTTTGTTTTAGGTGGAGAAGACACATTGTACTATCTCCTTGCAGCGGGGCATGTACCTGAAATCTATCATGGAATCTACTTCTTAGGGTTCATATTTTCTCCACCTAGAGAATTAGTGGCAAAGACATTGTTTTTAAGCGTCTTTTTAGCTGTTTTTCTATGCTATGCGGAATATAAAAGGTTAAAAATGATTTAGTCATATTCCAAGTTTTTCTCTGTAGGCTGGTATGTCTAAGAATCCGTGTCCGCTTATGTTCATGCATACAACTTTTTCTTCTTTGCCCTCTTTCTCGTTTTTCAATGCTTCGTCTATTGTTGCCCGTACGGCGTAGCTTGATTCAGGCGCTATCAGCCATCCTTCACATTGGAGAAATGTTCTTGCTGCCTCGAATATTGCTTTTTCGTCGGCTGGGTAAGCTACAGCTTTGACTATGCCATGGTGTCTCAATGCGCTTACTAGTGGTGCAGCTGCATGGTAGCGTAAGCCATCCGCCTTTATCGGTTGCATCTCGGTTTTATGTCCTAAAGTGTACATTTTTAGTAGTGGAGTGTGTTCGGCTACGTCTCCGAAGTCGTACTCATACTGTCCCTTAACCAAGTTTGGCGCTGCCTCAGACTGAGCCGCTAAGAACTCGCATTCACGTTTTTTCTTTAAGACTTCACCCGCAAAAGGTAGGGCTATGCCGCCGAAGTTGGAGCCTCCTCCTAGGCATCCTACTATTAGGTCGGGTTGGTCGTCGGCTATTTCAAACTGCTTGATAGTTTCTAGCCCTATTATTGATTGGTGCATGAGCACGTGGTTCAAGACTGAGCCTAGGCTGTAGACTACTCCCTTGTGCTTCTCAGTGTATTCTAAGCCTTCGGAAACAGCTATTCCAAGCGAGCCATGATGCTTAGCATCTTTCTTCAAAATTTTTCTTCCAATCTCAGTTTCCTTGCTCGGTGAAGCGTGCACAGTTGCGCCTAAAAGATGCATGAAAGTGCGCCTGTCAACCTTCCAGTTGTAGACTGAACGAACCCAAAAGACAACGCAGTTCAAGCCCATCAGGCGGGCTGCATGAGTGAGCGCTGTACCCCACTGTCCCGCACCTGTTTCAGTTGCCAAAGTGTGTTTACCCTCTTTGGCTGCAAAATACGCTTGCGCTAAGGCTGTGTTTGACTTGTGAGAACCCGTAGGCGACAAATCTTCTCGCTTGTAATAAATTCTTGTCTTCTTAAGTTTGAGGTGTTGCTCCAGCTTTAGGGCTCTGTACAATGGTCGAGGACGCCCAACTTGAATGTAGAGTTCCCGTACTTCGTCTGGGATGGGAACCCAACGCATCGGTGAAAACTCCTGCCTCAAGCATTCGTGTATCATTGTTTTGCCGAGGAAATCCATGCGTGAAACCCCATCTTCTGGCTCTTTAGGTGTGGGCAAAGGTTCAGGCAAGTCGGGTTGAATGTTATACCACTCTTTCGGCAAGTCGTCAACTGGAAGAGAAAACTGGTTAGCTTTTTGCATAAAGTTCTATCCTCTTTTGATGGAAGTATGTGAGAAGCGGTTATTATTGAAGGGTTTGGGAATTAAGAGTTCCGATAACCAGCTATTTGCGACTAAGCTTATATCCAATTGCCCTTTAATAAAGCGATTTCTGAAAAGGTGAAAACAATGAAAGTTCTTCTGCATGAAATGAGTTGGACAGAAGCGAAAGAATATTTCACAAAGAACGACATGGCAATTCTTCCAGTAGGCTCAAACGAGCAGCATGGACCGCAAAATCCTCTCGGAACAGACCATCTGATAGCCAAAGCCTTGGCGGAAGAAACAGCCAAACGCACAGGAGTAGTCTGCCTTCCAATGATTCCCTTCGGCGTAAGCTCTCATCATAAACAGTTTTGGGGCACCATCTACACATCGCCGAAAACCTTCAAGAAATATGTGAAAGAAGTGTGCCTAGCGTTGAAATACTATGGAACACGAAAGATTGTAATCGTTAACGGGCACGGCGGCAACTTGTCTGCTCTCAGGGAGTTAGCCCGAGAACTTAGAACAGAAGAAGGAGTTTTTGTGTCTATCTTTCAATGGTGGGAAGCCGCTAGCAAACTTTTACCTGACCTCTTCAACGCTCAAGAAAGAGGACATGCTGGCGCTGAAGAAACTTCGATGAACCTTGCTTTGCACCCACATATTGTGAACATGGATAAGGCTGTTGACGAAGAACCACGCAAACACGCTGTACAAACAGAGGGAATATCTCTAGCGCTTGACACTGCTGACAATACAAGTTCGGGAGTGTTTGACAAATCAACAACAGCTTCTTCAGAAAAAGGCAAAAGAATCTTTGAAGCAGTTGTCAATGAACTGGTCAGACATGTTGCTCTACTCAAAAAGACCAAGACAGACGATTTGATGCAGAAATCTAGGGTATGAAGCGAAAGCGCACCCAGAGTGAAAGGTTAGACTTCTGTTATGTAAAAAAAAGATAGTGCACGCCTTATCTCTTAATGTCTTTATTGCGCTGTAACTAATTGCTTTCAACTATCAATTCATTGTATGCACTACAGAACACCTTGCCACCTAACTTCGACATTCTTTAAGGCGTCGAGAACAAGAAAAGTTTCAGTCTCGGGTTCTTTTTTGCCCCAGCTTCCATCCTTATTTTGTCTTTTTGAAACTGCTGAAAATGCCTTCTTTAGTTGCTTCTTTGCTAAATCATGATGCGATCTCGATATAGCCTGAAGCGTGTGATAGAAAGAATAGCCTTTCCACGCTCCTGTTTTAGTCTGTCGTTTGGCAAAGTATTTCAATCCATCCTCAACCTGCTTGGATTCTGCGCTTAATGGATGCTCTATTAACATGCGTAACACGTTGATGTTGCACCATGCCCCGCACCAGTTGGGTCTCCAAAACTGAAGGTAAGAGTTAATGGTTGTTTGAACCTGCTTGTTATCGTCGTAGCCGAAAATATGGAATAAATGTATTGCATATGTTGTTTGATAAAAGATAGTGCAGCCTGGTCCGAACTCTCCATAAAATGTTGACCGCATCAAGCTTGGGTCTTTTCGGTTGTTTGAATAGAAAAAACCCGGATAGCCTCTGTATTGGTGTCTTTGGATTGATAGAAGCCACTCTAATCCTTTCTTGACGCTTTCATCTTTTGCGCCATAGCCTAAGAGAGCAAGGTTCCAAAGACTGTTGGCGGTGTGAACAAACAGCTGGTCCCAACTTCCATCCGCAGCCTGGTCGGCAACCATTTTCTCATACAATTTTTTCTTTAAAGTTGTATCATCTTTAGTTTCCTTTTTGAGTATTTCTCTTCTAAGGTAAATGCCAATAGGTGACTCTAAATTTGCAACGTAATTAACTGGGCAAACCTTAAGCTTTTTTGAAAAGTTTTCCATAAGAGATCACGGTTAGAAATAGCTTTAACTTTGTTAAAATACTTTTTCTGACCACTTCGAAAGGTTAGATAGCTTAAAATATTCTTTCATACTCTGACTCTATTTCGATTACAAGTGATGCTGGATGCGGCATTCACTGTGTCTCCTCGGCTATCCTGTAGCCAAATTTAGACTCTACTGGTCCGTTGTTGTTGCTATCTTTTTCTTCTTCCTACTCTATTCTGCCTCAGCAAAACTTGGGTGGCTCACTCCTACTAGAGCCTTTTATCTCATACTGGGTTTTGTTGAGGGTATACTTATTGGGCAACTTGAAGCAAAAATCGTCACCAACGAGTTAGTGAATAAGACAGAGACCATTGCTTGGCAAATGCTGCCAATTAACGTTGTTTTGTCAGGTTTGCCCCTTCTTTTGGCAATCCATTTTTTCGGAGTTTTGGAGATTTTGCCATTTGCAGCTTATTTTGTGTTCCCGTTTCTTCCAACCTTTCTCGCAACGAGTGGCTGGCTCTACAACAAGTTTGAGAAGCAAAACAAAGTGCAAATCTTCATGTTTTTCTATGGGTTCAAGTATTGGATAGAACCTGTTTTTGATATAAACGACGAATTTGCCCATTTCATAGAGGCTGTGAAGTCAAAGGATCATTTTGCCATTCTCGGTCAAGCAGGATACTCAAAGAGGTTGATGGCGATGCTTGAAGAAAGGCAGGAGATTGAGTCATCAACAAAGAATTTCTTATCCCAAGTTCTTGAAACTATAAAGCGATACCAGCGACATTCATTGACAATTGCCTCGGTGTTTATTGTCTCATGCTTCATTTTAATAATCTACTTTTTTGTCTTGGCGTCCACAAACTCGTTTGGTTTGGTTGAAGTTGAAAGCGGAAGAATAGTCTCGGGTCAAGCAATTGCATTGATACTAGGCTGTATTCCAACATTTGCACTTTTTGTTGGCGTCGCTGCATCTAGATTGCTTTTAAAGAAAAAATATCAAAGAAGAATTTCGACTCTGTTAGCATCTACGAATCTGCAGACATCGGCTAACTTGAAAAATCTCACTGAACCATAGAAAAAAATCTCGGTTCAAAGAGGCTGAAGCGTACTCGCCTAACGCCTTTCTGCGCAGTCTTTCTAAGAAAGACCGTAGCGGTTTACATTATGGTTTGTTTGTTCATTGGAAACACTGTGCTTGCTCGTATGTCGTTGCTGCCGAGCACGTATTGGGTGACTCTGTTTAATCCTATGCCGCAGCCTGAGTGCGGTGTGCCACCGTACCGTCTATAGAACTCTAAGTACCAGTCGAAGTCATGTATGCTGCCGCCTCTTTGGATTAACTGTCTAAGCATCGTTGACTCTTCTAGTCGTTTTAGCAATGACTCATACTGATATTCTCTTTCCGCCGCACCCACCGCTTCTCCACTGAAAGGCAAGATGAGGTCGGTGCTGTTCACAATGCTTGGGTCCAAAGTGTTCTGCTTCATGTTGAAGAATTTGATGGCTTTAGGATAATGCGTTATGAACAAGGGTTTGTTGCCGAACATTTCAACCAGCGCCTTCTCATGTACACTCTTTAGGTCGTCCCCCCACTTGACACCGAATGAACGCAGCTGCTCTACAGCATCCGTGTACGTTACTTTTTTGAACGGCGGCGCCACGTTTAATCTGTCCTTATCAACTCGTAAAAGTTCTAGGTCTCTGTCCCTGGTTGCCAAGCATTCTTGAATCATTGAGCCGACGACGTTTTCAATGTGGTGCATCAGCTGACGCAAGTTGCCTTCAAATTCGAGTTCAATCAACGTAAACTCAGTTAAGTGTCTCTCATCCACTGACGGTTCAGCTCTGAAGCTCGGTCCAATGCACCAAACCTTCTTTAGGAAAGGCGTCAAAACCTCCAAGTAGAGCTGCCCAGTCTGCGCCAGATACACGTTTTCCCCGAAGTGGTCAACCGTGAACATAGTGGCAATGTTTTCGCAAGCACCCGTCGCCCTAGTCAAATGAGGCACAAGAATCTCAACGAAGTCGTTGGCATCAAAGTATTTTCTTGCACCTCGCAGAAGGCTGGCTTCGATTCTCGCAACCGCTTGCAGCTCGGGTGTTGAAAACAGTTCAAACCTTCGTGTTGTTGTAGCTAATTTCTCTAGTTTCCTACCAGAAAGGAATGGACTGGAGAGAATTTCTTCCGAGGCGAAAATTGGCTTACGCAAAGCCCAAGCCAAACAAATGGCGCCGTTTTATTTATAAAATTTTCCTTCCTTCAACCTTGTTGCGTGTGCTTACAGCCTCTGGTTTTGAAACAACCTCTACAATTGTTGAGGTTCGAGAAACCAGTTCCAGCAAGTTTGAGAAGCCCCTCTTCACGTAAACGTTCTTCATTTTGATTCGGGTTCCAACCGACAATTCCTTGCAGAGTTCTGCGTGTTTGCGCCACAGCGACACCATCATCTTCCCACTGTCGTCTGTCAAGTCGAAAGATGCCACCAAAACCCTCTCTTTCTGCGCCGTTGTAACTTCTCTCACGTTTGGAACTGTGGCAACCGTAGCTTCGATTGTGAACGGTCCGCCCTCTTCACGCAAGTCGGCTATTCTACGCGGCGTTTCACTTAACACAGTGGGCTGTGACACTGCTTCGCCAGCGAATTTTTCAATCTGTGTGGAATTTTCAACATGCAGCTCTATTTTGTTGTCAAGTTGTCTTTTCACTCGTGCATTCATTATGCGCAGTTGATGGCCCTTTTTCACGTCGCCCAGCTCGTCCACCTTTTGGTTCCAGAAAACCAACGGGATTTCGCCTGTTTCGTCTCTAAGCCTTAAACGTTGCACTTTGCCGTTTGAACCGTCTTTCCTCTGAAACTCTGACACAGGAAAAACGTCGTAAACTACTCCAACAACATTTGCCTTCTTGTTTTTTGCGGTTAGGTTTTCAATCTTGTCAATAAATTGGTCTATGGACGGGTAGTCGCTGTCAACCACGTCTTGCGGTGAAACTTGAACGTCTCCCCGCTCGCCCACATGCAACTCCAGTTTCCCGTCTAAGCCCTCCCGCACATATCCGTGCTGTACACGCACGATGTCGTCTTGTTTGATCTCTCCATTTTCGACTAGTCTCACCTTGTCGTTCCAAAGAATCAGCCTCAAACTGCCACTCTTGTCAGCCAGCTGTAAACGGGCAACCTTACCTTCGGATAGGTCGGGTTTAGAAAAGGTTTGAACAGGATAAACAATAATGACTCGAGCAGTCAACGACACATCATTTAAGCCAGAGACAAGGTCACCTACAGAAATCATAGACTTAAAAAGTTCTTCACCTTGCGGAATCTCTACGCCCAATTCTGAAGCAACCATGCGAGCGGCTACATCGTCTAGGAGGTAGTCTTCAGCCCCGCGCTTCCTCTCATAAATGAGTTTGAGTACCTCTTCTCTTGAAAGGTCTCGCCGAGCTAAGAGAATTCGCTGCACAATCTGCTCCAAGTCCACTTTAAAGGCGCTCACCATAATTCCAAGTCAAACTTTATTTAAACCTACTTACAGATTTTTCTTTTGAGGCAACGCACATGAGTGACCAGTTGCTGTGGAGTGTCGGCTTGACTCTTGTTTTCGTGGGCTTTGCAGTGGCATTTGTCGCTGTTGTTCTTCTCGTTTTAAAGGGTTTCAAGAGTAAGGGAGGAAGGGTGCGCGGTGGAGGCGCAGTCATCATCGGTCCCATTCCCATAGTTTTTGGCACAGACAAAGAATCAGTGAAAATAATCCTTGTCTTGTCCATTATCTTAATTGCTCTGCTCTTGGTTTTGACCGTGCTTTGGTCAAACATTTTTGGATGAAAAGGAGGATTAACAAGTGCAGATTGACAAATGTGACGTCTGCGGAAAACTCACTGCCGCTTTACATGCGTGTAGGTTATGTAAACGCCGAGTTTGCGAGGAGCACTTCAAACCTCAGGAAGGATTGTGCTCATTGTGCTACAGTCGCATAGGCTTGGCAACGCAAACCACAGAAGGAAACCTGCTATCTGCCACCCTTGTTAAATTGCTTTTTCTGGGCTTCTTTCTGATGTTTGCAGGCATTGTCATTTTGATTGTTGCCGCAGCGCTTCAAGGAGACATAAGTGCAAGTGGGGCGTTAGTCGTATTCATTGGTCCCATTCCCATCGTTTTAGGCGCTGGTCCCCATACTACTTTGGCTCTTCTGCTCGCAGTAATCTTAACGATTGTTGGTTTTATCGTGTTTTTCTACATGCGTAAAACTAGGTTTTAGGTTTGGTCTCTCTGGTAGGCGCCGTTTCTTCTCTTCCCCAAATCATGTAGAGAAAGGCTAGTATTAGTATGAAGAAGGTTATGACTGTTAAGGCGGTTATGACCACGGTTGTGAAGTAGGTTCCAACGTCTATAGCCAACTTGACTTCACTTTCCGCTTTATTTGAGCGTCAAAGACTATTTAAATAGTATCTTTCTCCACTGGCATCTCTTTCTTTGGTTTTCTCTGTTCTGGAGCCTTCCATTCCTCAATTAACACGTTGTAGAATTGGTCGTCGTCTTCGAAAGCGTCGAACTTGCCCGTTGCCTCAGCCAACTTCTGTGCAATGATGTGGTAACAAACGTGTCCACGGTCGAATTGAAAGTAAAAATCGTAGCAGGAGCAGTAATCGATTGCTGGCATGACCAAGTAATCACGCCTTTTGCCCACAACAATCCATACAACTCTGCCGCTGGGTTTAAAAACATACTTCTTGACTTTTCCTTCTTGCAACGCTTCCAAGGCTTTGGGCACTCGCTGTCCAAAAGCCTCAGATAGTCGAGTAACTTGAGTCTCTGAAACTTGTCGTTCCAACTTGACTGTTTTGCAGATGTCTTCGAGCAAGTCAGCCTCGTCAAACTTTTTCTTCATTGAGCTATTTCTCTCAGTTAAGTTGAAATTTCTTCTGCAACTCTCTTGCCCAGCTTTCGGCACTCGTCTAACTTAGTTTGGTTTGGTGTGTAAAGGGCTGTGAGTTCAGGCTCCACGGTTTTCACGCCGAATCTATTCTTGAGTATTTCTAGAATGAGTTTTGGGGCTTCGCCGCTCCACCCGTACGAGCCGAAGGCTGCGCCAATCTTACCCTTAAGTTGAATGCTGGCTTTCGCTGCTTCCTCAAGCATCTGTTTTATGGGCGCGGTCATGGCGTGATAGTAGGTTGGTGAACCAAACAAAATGGCTGAGGCTTCAGCTAATTCCTCGGGTCCAGCATAATACTTTACAGTTACTTCCACGTCAGCCACAGACCTTGCGCCTTCAGCCACCGCTGCGGCCATCTTCTCAGTGTTGCCTGTTCGACTGTCATACAATATAAGTAGTTTAGCCAACGTTCTTTCAGCCTCTCGTTGGTTCACGGTTTCTTTGGATGTGTTTAAGGTTTCAAGCATATAAACATGAGATGTCTTCTAGGAACTTTTCAGGTTTAATCTTTTAACATCACAGTTTTTTGACGCTTACCGCTACCATTTTGTAGTTTGGTGTGAAGGTTTTCTCGTCGAATTGTGAAGCAAACAATTTGTTGACTAAGAGTTGTTCAAAATGGAAGTGCATGCCAACTCTGCCCATCGGAATACTCTCGTCTATCTGCGCCTTACACGTAATGTTGCCAGCGCTACTTGCCACCTCAACCGTGTCTCCTGAAGCTATGCCCAATCGTGATGCATCCATTTGGCTAAGGTAACAGTAAGGTCCTTCTCGAAAACCCATCAACGTTTTAGATTTATTAGTCATTTCACCCGTCAAGAAGTGGTGCTGCGACCTAAAAGACGTGAGAATAAGCGGATACTTGTCGCTGCGGATGTCTTCCACACCTTCGAAGTGTTCGGGCATAAACCTCTTGAAGAACAAACGCTTGTCTGCCCACCCGTCTGAGCCCGCATAGACGCTGTTGACATCGATTTGACTATAAGCGGGCACAACATCAACAATTTCTCGGCTGATTTCTCTGGCGCCAGTATAGTTGAAGTATTTCTGGCAGTTGAACAGTATGGATAGGTCTTTGAAGATTTGCCACTCGGGCTTGCATTGACCGCAGGGATCTACAACTTTTCTCACAGGTCTTACTCTTCTTTCACCGTTTGTTATGGTGCCGTTTCGCTCAAAAAGAATGGGTGTAGGCAGTACAACGTCGGCGAATTGACATGTTAAATTGAAATAATGGTCAAGGACAACAACAAACATGTTTTGTAAGTTCTTGTGCACTACGTTCAGGTTGGGCAGAGACAACGCAGCGTTCATGCCTGAAATGAAAGCAGCTTTAGTCGGCGAAATCAAGAAAGCTTCAACGATGGTTTTGCCCTTGCCAAGGGGCAGTTGGGCGTTCCATTTTTTTTCCAGAGTTGGCGCAGTGGCTAGTGGACCAGTTGGCAGACGGTCGGGTGAGCATCCCATGTCGCCTACGCCTTGAACGTTGATTTCTCCTCTTAAAGAGAGTAGCTGGGCGTTTTTGAGAATCATGAGGTTCAGTAATGCGTGGACGTTTTCTGACCCAGTTACGTGTTGGGTTAAGCCCATGCCGTGGATTATGCCCAGCGACTTGGCGTAGCCTATGTGTTCGATTAGTTGGTTGAGTTGTTCAAGGTCTACTCCACAGGCTTGGCGTACAAAGTCGATGGAGTACAATTCGACTACTCGTCTGAGTCTTTCAAACCCCTCTACTTCTTCAGCTGCCTTTTCGTATGTGCCTTGATGGATGAGTGCGTTCATGATTCCGTTTAGCAGTATGAGTTCGGTTCCAGGGTAGATGAGTAAGGAGACATCTGAAAACTTGGCGGTGACGTTGTAGACCGCTTGGCTGGAGATAACTTTCATTCCCTTGCGTTTAGCTTTCAATATGCGGTTGTGCAACACTGGATAGTTTGAAGCTGGGTTGGAGCCGATTATGAAGAGGCAGTCAACGCCGTAAACATCGTCCATTTTTGAGAAAGCCGCTCGGCTTCCGAAGCAGTTGTCTAAGCCTTGAACGGTTGTGACGTGGCAGAGTCGGGCGCAGCAGGCGTCTATGTTGTTGGTTTTGTATGCGATTCGAGCAAACTTTTGGGTGACGTAACAGTCTTCGTTTGTTACTTTGCCTGAAGCGTTGATGAAAACTTCGCTGGGCGCCAAGTCTTTTGTGCGTTCATGTATGAAACTGTAGGCTTCGTTCCATGACGCTTGTTTGAAAGGTGCATCCTTATCTTCTCTTATGAGAGGGTGAAGAATTCTGCCCTCACCGCTGCCAACGGCTTCGTGTAGAGTTAAGCCTTTGATGCAGGCTATTCCCTCGCTGACATCGTCAGTTCGGTCTGGAAGAACCTTCACGATTCTGCCGTTTTCAACTTGGAAGAGGAGGCGGCAGCCGCAGCCGCAGTAGGCACAGATGGAAGAAATGGTCTTCAAACGGTTTGCTCCAGTAAACGTTGTCAGTATCCTATTAACTGTTGGAAAAAGGCTATAATTCTGACGGTGAGTCTTTGCAGGGGCTGTGTGTTTTCTACAGAAGATTGTTTCAGAAGGCATAAATAGGGAACAAATGTAATCACAGATTATAATTGTTCGTAAAACTTTACGGGACGTATCGAAAACAAGAAAGAGGGGAGAAGGATGGGTGGGAGGGGGGCTGGTTTAGTTTCTGGTTTTTGGGCTTTTCTGCTCTTGGTAGCAGTGTTTAGTGTGGTTTTGGATGTTCCGTTGGTTAGGGGCAGCGGAACCATTTATATTAGGGCGGATGGAAGCATAGACCCGCCTTGGCCAATTACGCCTATTTGGACTGATGATAATATCACATACACTTTCACTGGAGATATTTATGATTCGATTGCTGTGGAGAGAAGCAGCATTGTGCTTGATGGAGGGGGCTTTACACTTTGGGGTCCAGGAGGCGTTGGAATAGACCTAACTTATGGAAGCAATGTAACAGTCATGAATATAGATATCAGAGAATTCGATTTTGGCATCTACGTCCTTGTTTCAGACAATAATACCATTTCTGGAAACATCATAGTGGCAAACCATGGCATACAAATTCTTGGGTGTTTCTACAACACCATAGTTGGAAATACGATGACAGGATACCATGAGTGGTATGGCATCGAGATTCTTGAGTCTTCCAACAGTACCATAGTTGGAAATACTGTATCCAACTACCTATATGGCATCTATCTTGATGGCTCAAACAATGTACTTAAGAGCAATAGCATGGCTGGTAATCGCTACAATTTTGGAGTGGGCGGATACATTAATGATGTTGATTCTTCTAACACTGTTGATGGAAAACCAATCTACTATTGGATAAATGAACGAGACAAAGTTGTTCCTTCTGATGGTGGATACGTGGCGCTTGTAGACTCACACAACATTACTGTTAAAGGATTAGAACTGAAAAACAATGTTCAAGGCGTAGTTTTAGCTAACACCACAAACTCGCAAATATGCAACAACAACATTACCGCAAACGAAATGGGCATACTCGAAGTCGCTCAGTCTTCAAAAAACAGCATAGCTGAAAACAACATTGCAGACAATGGGGTTGGAATCTATCTCTTGAATGATTCTTCGAACAATAACATAGTTGGAAACAACATAACATCATCAACAAGCTTCGGGCATGGCATCACAAGTGAATTAGGCCAAATGTATGGTTCCTCGAACAATAGTATAATTGGAAACAACATAAAAGGAAACTTTGGGTCTGGCATCCGTCTTGGCGGGCCAAATAACACCATATCTAGAAATACCGTGGTGGCAAACAATCAGGACGGCATTTATCTGGGGGGGTATAACAATAGCATTGTTGAAAACACCATAACAGAAAACACCGAAAGAGGGATCGCCGCCACGGGGGTCCTCCATACTGCTGTTGGAAACACCGTTGCGAACAACGGGTATGGCATACAGCTGCTTGGTGGTTCCTTCAAGCTTAGAAACAATAACATGTATAATAACACTCTCAACTTCGACGCTGAAAGCGCCCCACTTCAAGATTTTCCGAATGATATTGATACTTCAAACAAAGTTGATGGAAAACCAATCTACTACTGGATAGACGAACGAGACAAGGCTGTTCCCTCCGACGCTGGATACGTTGCCCTTGTAAACTCATACAACATAACTGTCAAAGGATTAGAACTGAAAAACAACGGTCAAGGAGTATTTTTCTGGAATACAACAAACTCAAAAATACAAGACAACAGCATCACCGCAAACAAATTGGGAGTCATGTTCTTTGAATCTTCAAACAATGCTATATCGAAAAACATCATAACTACGAGCTGGTCAGGCGGCATCTTTTTCCGATTCTCTTCAGACAACAGTATATCTGGAAACACCATTAAGGCAAACGGCGCAGGCATTGATATAGCTGGAGACATTGATAGAGCTGCATCAAACAACAGCATATACGAAAACAACATAACCAACAATGAATATGGCATTCACTTCAATTATGCAAACTACAACCGCATTAATGCAAACAACATAACAAACAACTGGAGGGGCGTCAGGTTCTATATGTATTCAAACTACAACAGATTTTACCACAACAACTTCGTAAGCAACACAATTCAGGTCGAATCGTACTATGGATCAGGGCTAAACATATGGGACGACGGCTACCCCTCAGGCGGCAACTACTGGAGCAACTATATTGGTGTAGATATGTATTGGGGACCTTATCAGAATGAGACTGGAAGTGATGGAATAGGAGATGCACCGCATATTCCTCCCCATCCAGACAACTATCCTCTGATGAGCCCCTATGAATATTGGAGCAATCCAATTCTAGGCGACATCAACAAGGACATGAAAGTGGATAACAAAGACCTTTCTCAGCTCGCAGCAGCCTACGGCACCACACCAGAAAAGCCCAATTGGAATCCAAACTGCGACATCAACAGCGACAACAAAGTCGAAGTGTTTGACCTCTTCAACCTAAGCAAAAACTACGGAAAAACCAAACCATAAAAACGACAACAAACTCACCAGGCTCTTGCTCTCTCTCCTAAGTTATCTGAAGTGTGGAATCACTTTTTTTGCGAAGAGTCTCATTCCTTTCAAAGATGGAAAGTCGTAGAATCCAGCCACAATTTTTTGGGCTCCCGCTTCTTGATACTGCTCAATTCTTTCTATGCATTGGTTTGGAGTTCCGATTAAGCACGCTAATTCCCCGATGGGTTTTCCCATTGACTGGGAGAGTGACTCCGCCATTTTCTTAACCAAGCCTTCGCTTTGTGCTATTACAAGGCAGCCGCTTCCTCCGTACGCAACTTGCAGCCTTCGAGGTTCTCTTCCAACTCGCTTCATCTCTTCCTTAATCCATGATACTCCTTCAGTCAATTGTTTGGGTTTTGGAAGCACGGGAATCCAGCCGTCGCCTACTTGAGCAACCAGCTGCATGATAGCCCTTGAGTTTCCACCAACCCATATGGAAGGATGGGGTTTTTGAAGAGGCTTGGGCTCCAAAGTGGCGTCCTTCAGTTGAAAGTGCTTTCCAACGTAAGAAACATGACTTTCCATCCACAGTTTCTTCACTATTTCAATCGATTCTTTTAATCGTTCAACCCTTTTAGAATGCTTACTCCAGTCGAAGCCGAAAGCTAAATGCTCCTTCCTGAACCAGCCTGCGCCCACGCCTAGCTCCAGCCTTCCATGAGAAATGTGGTCTAAAGTAGACGCCATCTTAGCGAGCATTGATGGATGACGGAACTGATTACAGAGTACATAAGTGCCTAGCCTAATGTTGTTTGTAGACACAGCAAGCGCTGACAAGATGGTCCAGGCTTCAAGCGCAAGGGGTCTACCCTCAGGCGACATAAAATGGTCTGAAACCCAAACAGAATCGTATCCCAACCGCTCAGCCTCCTTTGCAATCTTCCAAAACGTATCCCAACTTGCATAAGATGCCGATACATGCAAAACTACGCCAAACTCCATTCAAATCCCAGAAGAACCAAAGCTGTCTGAGAAAAATAGTCTTGCGGTAACTTTGAAAATTCGTTGAAGCTTTGTCATTTGACCTTTCTGGCGTAGACTACTTTGCCGTTTTTGATTTCAACTTCGGCTTCTGTGCCACACTTTTCGCATTTGATTCTTCCCTTGTAGTTCCAATAATGGGCGTCGTCTAAATGAACTATCATTCGGCAACCCTCTTGTTGACAGTATATGTGAACCAATTTTCAAGCACCCCTCCTTCTTCTCTAAATCGGATGTTCCTGCAGATATTTTTGGGCATCTAAGGCTGCTTTACAACCCGAGCCTGCTGCAGTAATTGCCTGCTTGTACTTGCGGTCTGTGTTGTCGCCTGCGGTGAAAACACCTTCCACGCTGGTCTTGGTTCCATCGTGTACGATTACGTATCCCCTTTCATCTAGGTCTATCTGATTCTTGAACACGTCGGTGTTGGGCTTGTGTCCAATGGCTACAAAAACCGCATCGGTAGCGAGAGTAGTTATCTCGCCAGTTTGAACATTCTTGAGTTTAACGTCTTCAACTCGTTGTTTTCCAATTATCTCCTCAACCACACTGTTCCAAACAAAGTTGATTTTTTTGTTGGCGAAAACCCGTTCCTGCAATATTTTGCTTGCTCTCAGCTGGTCTCGTCTATGAACCACTGTGACTTCTCGAGCGTGTTTAGTGAGAGCTAAAGCTTCATCCATAGCTGTGTCTCCTCCACCTACAACAACTGTCTTCTTGTCACGGAAAAACGGGGCGTCACAAGTGGCGCAGGCGGAAACGCCTCTTCCTCTTAATCGGGCTTCTGAAGGCAAGCCTAACCATTTGGCTGATGCGCCCGTTGCAATTATCACGGCTTTAGCCTCGAAACTCTTGTTGCCTACGGTAATTTTGAAGGGACGAGACGAAAAATCCACAGAAGTGACGTCTTCAAAAACAATTTTGGTGTCAAACCTCTCGGCTTGCTTGCGCATTTTGCCCATCAGTTCGGGTCCTAGGATTCCGTCTGGAAACCCTGGAAAATTTTCCACTTCTGAAGTCAGCATGAGTTGTCCTCCCCATGTTGCGCCCCCTATTACAAGTGTTTTCAACCTTGCTCGTCCTGTGTATATGGCGGCTGTTAATCCAGCTGGACCAGAACCAATTATTATCACATCGTACAAGTTCTCAACCAACCGCGTCATTCGTTTAAAAGATTTAAGCGTATTCCGTTTAAAGTATTGCTGATGCAATCATGAAGATAGTTGGTCTTGAAGCTTTTCCGATAGAGATACCTTGGAAGCACCCGTTCAAAATAGCCACTGCATTGTACACCACACAACCATACGTGATAGTCAAATTGTACACTGACGCTGACGTTGTAGGATACGGGGAAGCCTGCCCATGCTACGAGTTTACGGGTGAAACAAACGGAACTGTCCTAAGCATACTTAAGGAAAGAATTTTTCCAGCAGTGTGCGGTGAAGACCCGTTCAACGTTGAAGCTGTAACAAGTAAGATGGACGAAGCCACGGTTGGCAACGCAAGCGCAAAAGCCGCCGTTGACATGGCTGTCTACGATATCATTGGCAAAGTCTTGAACCAACCTATACATAAAATTCTCGGAGGATGCGTTAAAGACAGGGCTCTTTACACAGGCGGCGCTTCAATTGCCACCATTGAAGAAACCATTGAAAAATGCGTCAGAGACGTGTCAAAAGGAATGCTGGAACTCAAAATCAAGGTCGGCGAAGACCCAGTTAAGGATGCTGAAAAAATAGGAAAAGTGCGCAAGGCTGTTGGACCCGACGTGCAAATAAGAGTTGATGCAAATCAAGGCTGGAAAACGCCTGAAAAGGCGATTAAAGCGATAAGGCTTATGGAGAAACATGAGTTGCAGCTTGTTGAGCAACCAGTTTTAGCATGGAATCTTAAGGGTCTTTCACGCATCAGACGCATGGTAAACGTGCCAGTAATGCTCGATGAGAGCGTTCACACGTCTAAGGACGCGGTCAAGGCGATAGAAATGGAAGCATGCGATATAATAAACATCAAGTTGATGAAGTCTGGTGGAATATATGAAGCCTTGAAGATAAACGCTGTAGCCGAGGCTGCGGGCGTTGAATGCTTTCTCGGTGGGATGGGTGAAACAAGTGTAGGGCATTCGGCTGGGCTTCATCTGCTGGCTTCGAGACACAACATAAAGTACGGTGATGTAGGGAAACCAGCTGACGAATGGGGAATCAAAGAGGATATTGCATGGGGAATAGAAGAATCCAAAGTAGATAACGCTCTCTTCGTTAAGGTACCATCAGGTTCGGGTTTAGGCGTTAAAGTTGACGAAGAAATAATAAGAAAGTATCTAACAAGCAACCCAATCCGCATTCAAGGTTAAGACTTTCAAACTCGGATTATTCCTAAAGCTTATTCAACTCGTTTTCTTCTCAAAGCGAAGGTTTCTCACTCTTCCCGAACTTAGGGTGAAAGCAGAGACTTTGCCCCATAGGTCACGGATGAAATGAATTGTGATGCCTCCGATTCTAAACATGTCTTCTAGGGTTGGGGACAAGAATTTCTCTGGCGCATTTTTATGTCTGAAAAACAGCTTGCCTTCCTCAAGCACTAGTTTGTAAGTTGCTTGGAGTTCGTCGCTGTAGTACTCTCCTACATACTCTGCCAACTTGGCGGTTGGGGGAGACACAAACTGTATGGCTTCAAGAGTGACAGGCTTCTCCCCTTCAACTTCCACATGCATTAACAGAGGCTTGCTCTGATTTTGCCTTTCAAACCTAATATTTACGTCGAATGGTGCATCCACCGACCGAAACTGCGTTTTGCTCAAAGGTGCGATTTGAAATCCAGAATCAAACGAGTAAACCATTAGTTTTCCATCCTTAATTGACAGTTCACAGATGGCTCCAGTTACTGGATCTCGGAACACGTCTGCTTTATCTTTTAACTCCTCTTCTGGAAGTTCAATGAATTCAAAGGCTTTCTGCCTGAACTTGTCTGCAAGGTATATGTCTGCAACTTGTTTGCATAGTTTCGTTGGGTTTATGGTGCTAAGGTTTGCAAGACAGATCACGGAGAACTCTTGTTCAGGGAAACGTATCATTTCTGACCTAAAGCCTACAAAGGCTCCTCCGTGGCTGACCATCTTCAAACCTTTGTAGTCTGCTACCTTTAGTCCGAAAGCGTAAGTTAGTTTTTCACTGTTGTTGAGTTTTCCTCGGCTGAGAACTTGATTGATTAAATCTTCTTCGCCCAATTTGTTGTGGTAGAAGTTTTGGTCCCAGAGTAATAGGTCTTCCATGGTTGTGAGAACGCCGCCGTCGCCAACAATGTCAAGATTAGTCATGTGAATTCTGTAGCCGCCTCCTTCTTTTGGAGAATAACCAATAGCTCGGTTTTTCACAATCATGGTGTGGTCGTCTTGGAAGTGGGTGTATTTCATGCCGAGCGGTTTGAAAATGTTTTCTTGGGCAAACTCTCGAAGGGATTTTCCGCTGGTTCTGTTCACAATCACTGACAAAAGGAAGTATCCTGAGTTGCTGTATAGGAACTCTGCACCCGATTTAAAGTTGAGTTGTTTCTGACGAGCTAACATCTCAAGCAATTCATCTTCCGTGTAATAGTCATCGTCTCGCACACCTGCTAAGCTCATTAGTTCCAGATAGTCTCGGATGCCACTAGTATGGTGAATGAGGTATCGTATGGTGATGGGGTTTTCATATGAAGGTAGCTCTGACACGAACTTTCTGATGTCGTCGTCTAAGGATATCTTTCCTTGGCTCGTTAACAAGGCGATGCACATTGCTGTAAACTGTTTCGACGTGGAGTCAAGTTGGAAAACAGTGCTGGGAGAGATTGGAATGTCGTGTTCAAGGTTTGCCATTCCGTAGCCACGCTTGTAGATGAACTTGCCATTTTTGATGATTCCCAAAGCGCATCCAGGTGAATCTTGTTTGTTCCATTGAGCGAACAATTCGTCCACGTTTTCTGTCAGAGTTTTCACAGCTAAAGCCTCTTTTCGCTTTCTTGCCTGCGCAGTGGTGAATAAATCTTTTTGTTTTGTATACATGTAGGGCGGAAGATTGGCGTGTTGTTGTCTCGGAAAGGTAAAATACTTGATTGGTCTTTATGGCGTACTTCTACCCTTACAAGTGGGAAGAAGGTGAAGATGCAAGATGAAGTCTTTTGACGCTGATTCAGCGTATCGTTTCATGGAAAGGCTTGTAAAAGAAATCGGAAACCGAGAATCTGGAACAGAATCAGAGCGTCGAGCCGCTGAACAAATAAGAGCGTGGTTTGAAGAATTCGGGCTCGCTAACGTGCGAATGGAAGAGTTTGAGGTTCAAACAAGTCGAATCTTGAAAGAGGGAGCGTGGCTTCCAAACGGCACACAAATACCATGTGCAGCTGTTGGAAATTCGTTGTCAACACCACCTGAAGGCTTAGAAGGCGAAGTAGTAATGTTAGAGTCAACTGCGCCAGAAGTGTTGAAGAACATCGAGAACAAAATTGCTGCTTTGAGCATCGTTCTTTACGAAAAAGATTTCTACAAAGTTGTGAAGGCTAAGCCTCTAGCCTTAATCTATCCTTCTGGAACACCTTTAGCGCCTAACATCTTTCGTTCAATTCGGGCTGAATACACTGAGAAGCATAACATCCCAGCGGTGTCGGTAGCACATGATGATGTGCTAAACGTGTTGAAGGGTCCAAAAAGGCTCAAAATAGTCACTGAAGTGGAGAAAGTTAAGGCTAAGAGCCAAAACGTCCTAGGCGAAGTGCCAGGCACGCTTGGAGACGAAGACATACTTGTGGGCGGACACTACGACACTGTCAGAACAGTTATGGGAGCCCATGACAACGCCGCTGGAACAGCCATGGTACTCGAGTTGGCGAGAATCTTTGCCCATGAAAAACTGAATCGTACATTACGGTTCGCTGCTTGGGGCTCAGAAGAACTCGGACTGCGCGGCGCCTTCCACCACGCTGAAAACCCTGAAAACATCAAAAACATTAGGTTTTACCTCAACTTCGACGTTCACGGCATATTGATAGGAACCTTCAACGCTGTTGTTTTGGGACCCCAAGACTTGAAGTCACTGCTGAGTTTCACTGCCAAAGAGTTAGGAGTAACTCTTCAGGTAACCAATGAGTTGGGGTTAGGCGGTTCAGACCACATGCCCCTAGCCTTTTACGGAGTCCCCTCTGTTGCGCTGTCTCGAAGAGGAGCAGCAGCCCAAATAATGCACACAAGCCTCGAAGACCTGCGCTGGTGTGGAGCAGACGCCTTTGTTCCAGCAGGCAACTTTAGTCAAACGCTGTTAGAACGACTGCTGAAGGCTGCAGATTTGCCGTTTGAAAAAGAAATTCCACAAGACATCGCCAAAACGTTGGAGAAGAGATTTGCCGATTCTGGAATAAAGAAGAAGGTGAAGGAAGAGCCGAAGTAACCGTTTTCTGCAAAGGAACACATTCCTTTAGTAGGGTTTATCCAGAAGGGTTCTCTGTGAACTTAGACGATGCTGGCAATCGCCTCAGAATAAACAAGCAACATTGGAACGCAATTGCAGCTAGAAAATGGGCTGAAAGCGCTAGCTTACGCGAGAAAATTAAGAACGGGGCTCCATACATCGAACAAATGGAACCCAAAATGGCGCCATATTTGAAAGACATCAAAGGGAAAAGGGTGATTGTGCTTCAGTTTGGCGACGGTCTTGTGCTACTCGCATGCGCAAAGAAAGGAGCCTTAGTCACAGGCGTCGACTTCTCCAGTGAGCAGGTTCGACTTGCAAAGCTGTCAGCAAAGGAATGTGGTGTCAACGTGAGGCTTGTAGAAGCGGATTGTCAGAGGCTTCCGAAGAGCATTCCTTGTTCTTACTTTGACTTAGCCGTGGCTGAATGTGGAATCTTCATCTGGATAGAAAACCTTGACGCATGGATGAAAAACGCTTACAAAGTGCTCAAAAAAGGCGGCAGACTGGTTGTTTCAGACTTTCATCCGCTCTCCATCTGCGCTAACAAAGAAGAAGGCAACGTAGCGACGTTTAAAAGGAGTTACTTCGACCAGCAGCCTCATGTATGTGAAGAGGAGAACACGCCGCCTTCAGTTGAGTTTATGTGGAAACTCAGCGACGTCATCAATGCTGCAATCGACGCAGGGTTCCGAATAGACCGTGTGGAAGAGTACGCTGTTGAGGAAAAAGTTAAGGAAACGCTGCCTTTCTTTCCAACAGATTTTCTGTTAGTGGCTACAAAACGGTAATTTTTTCCTCTAAAGCCTCTTCAGTGTGTTTCTGTTTGGAAAGTCTCTCGTTTGCTCGGTTCAGCATTTCAATTATGGGCAGTTTGTAAGGGCATTTTGGCTCGCACTTGCCACATTTGGAGCAACTGTCAGCTCTAGTTGAAAGTCTCTCGTAAACCTCTCTAGTCCAGTTTGATATTCCATGGAAGGTGAAGTATTTGTCAGTTCCAAGAATCACAGGTATGTTTAAACCGTCGGGGCAGGGCAAACAGAGTCCACATTCTCTGCAGAATGGAGAAGGCGGTAGTTGACCAAATTTAAGGTCGAGTTTTTCTTGTTCGGTCAAGCCTATGAATTCTTCTCCAACTTTGGCTGCTGACTCAACTTCTTCTAAGATGCTGAACCCTGGAACAACCGTGTGAACGTCATGGGCTAGAACGAATCTAAGCGCACGCTCTGTCTTGATTTTTCCCTCTCCGAATATGCGGTTGAATTCAGCTTTTTCCTGTATTCTCGTTGACCATTCATGCCTTGCGAAGCCGAAGTTTGGTCCTCCAAAAGGTTTCATCACGACCACGCCGATGTCTAACTCTTTGGCTAGTGAAAACAAGTCTTCGGCTGCCTCACGGTTTACGATGTTGAAAGGAACAAGAATGATGTCGAATTCCCCTGTTCGCATAGCCTTAGCTAGAATAGGGGTTCTGTGACCTGAAATCCCAATGAAGTTAAGTTTTCCTTGTGAGCGGGCTTCTTTGAGGGCTGAAAGCGAACCCTCTGCCCCCATAGCCTGCTCTAAGGTTTTCTCGTCGTCGATGCCGTGCAGCAACACTATGTCTATCCTGTCTGTTCGCAGGTTGCGCAGACTCTGCTTCAAACCAGCCCTAGCGGCGTCTTCACGTGTTCTCTGATGGGTTTTAGTTGCGATTACCACTTTGTCTCTGACGTCTTCCAAAGCCATGCCAAGCTTTTCTTCGCCGTTACCGTAGGCACGAGCCGTGTCAAAGTAGTTGATGCCCAATTCGTAGGCTCGCCTAATCATGTGGCAAGCGTCTTCTACGCTGGCTTGAATAATTGGTATGCCGCCGAACCCGATAACCGAAACGTTGAGGTTGGTTCTTCCAAGTCGCCTCTTCTGCATGCTCTTTTGCTCCTATCTTTTGAAGGCTGTTATCTTGAATTTTGAAAGAACAACAATTAGCGACATAGAACCTAATAAACATACGTGAAAGAAACAATGACATTATTATTCTGTGGTCTTCATAGATTCGATTATCACTGATTGTGGCGTCATCCTCTGTTCTTTAAGTCCAGAATATTTCATTAACACTTTCAGAGTGGGTCTCGGCTCAACAAGCCTTGACACGATTAACTTACTCCTATGAAGTGCATCGAAATAGTCTGTTAAGGTTCTGTGGAAGGATGAGGTCTTAAAAGGCTTTTCAAGTCTCTTCATATCCCAGTGAATACGATACCTAATGACTCCAAAATATCTTTTTGAAGCACTAACTCGCTTTTCTTTGATGATTAATGTTTCGAAACATGGGTGAGGAATTGAAAATACAAATCGCCTGTGATTCTTCAGAACCCTAGCTACTTCTGATATTGCCCTTCTATAATCTTCGATGTCTTGAAGAGACATGAAACAAGTGACCAAGTCAAAATGGTTGCTGGGGAGTTCCTTGAGGTCAGAAGCATCCAAAACATGGTAGCATATTCCCAGCGTTTCGCTCGCTTCTTGTCGTTTGGCGAGTTCTATTAATCTCTCTGAGAAATCCACTCCAGTTACTTTGGCGCCTTTTTTCGCCAGAATTCTCGTGTTGTATCCTTCTCCACAAGCCAGGTCAAGTACGCATTTGCCTCTTACATTCCCTATTAGTTTAAAAGTCGCAGGGTTGTTAAGCCCGTCTCTGTAATAGTCCTTGCCCTGCCTGACGAAATCTTTCCAGGGTTCAGAAGCCTCATTCCACTCTTTCTTAATGCTCTTTTTCTTTGGCATTCTTTCCCATCACTTGCATAACTAGTTATCAAACACAAAAATAACTTTCTCCAATCTGTAAGCTGCATCGTCAGATTTTTAAGCCAAGTTGAATTGAGTTTTGCAGAAGCGATTTTATATGAACAAAGCTCAGAAATCCAAAGCGTCGATTCCTTTAGAACGGGCACACTCTCTGTTGCATCCTTACAATTCTTGCCTAGTCACGTGTAAAGGCAAAGATGAAAAAATCAACGTTATGGCTGTGGCTTGGATTATTCCCGTGAGCGTCAACCCACCGTTAGTGGCTATGAGCATTCGCCCTGAAAGATACTCCCACGACCTCATCATGCAAACCAAGGAATTTGCTGTAAACATTCCAACGTTCAAAATGGTTCGAAAAGTTTTGCTCTGCGGACGACGCTCTGGCAGAAACCTCGACAAGTTTAAGGAAGCTTCGTTGTCTCCTCAGAAAGCCAGAATTGTCAAGGCTCCAATCATCAAAGAATGCATCGCTCACCTTGAATGCAAACTTGTGAAGAGCATGAAAATGGGCGACCACACGTTGATGATCGGCGAAGTTGTTGCAGCCAACGCTTCAGAGGAATATTTTAAGGAAATCTACGACCTAGCCAAGTTTCGTCCTTGCCTGCACCTTGGAAAAAACTTTTTCACAACATGTACAGAGAAAAGCCGAGAATACAGTTTATAGCTAGGTCTAGCTGTGCAAGCAAAAGCATAAAAAACCAAACAGCCTTCATTCGTATACTTCTAGGAGGATAATCATGTCAATAGACAAAAAATCCGCTCTAGATTGGATTGAGAACAACAAGGAACCCCTTATTGAAATAAGCGATAAAATCTGGGAACTCGCTGAACTCGGCTTGATTGAGTTCAAGTCTTCCGCTCTATTAGCCGACGAGTTAGAGAAACAAGGTTTCAAGGTTGAACGCGGAATCGCAGGCATGCCCACAGCCTTCGTGGCCACATGGGGCAAGGGGAAACCAGTCATTGGAATAATGGGCGAATACGATGCATTGCCAGGGCTTTCGCAGAAAAGTGTTCCATGGAAGGAGCCGATAGAACCAGAAAAACCAGGACACGGCTGCGGACACAACATTTATGGAACAAGCGGCATGGCAGCAGCAATAGCCACAAAGAATGTAATGGAAAAATCTGGAATCGAAGGCACCATTAAATTCTTCGGGTGCCCAGCTGAAGAGAACTTCGACGGCAAAGTGTACATGGTTAGAGACGGATACTTCAACGATGTAGATGCAGTAATCAGCCATCACCCAAGCAGCATGAACGGCGCTTCTTTGAAAAGCTGCTTAGCCATCAACTCGGTCAAGTTTCACTTTTACGGGAAAGCCTCACACGCTGGGGGTTCCCCAGAACAAGGCAAAAGCGCCTTAGACGCTGTAGAACTGATGAACATCGGAGTGAACTATCTTAGGGAGCATGTGATTCAAGACGCAAGAATCCATTACATTGTTGAGAAGGGTGGAGACCAGCCCAACATTGTGCCGCCTTACGCTCGAAGCTGGTACTACATTAGGGCACCTGAAAGAGACGAAGTCGAATACATCCACGATTGGATACTCGACATAGCCAAAGGAGCCGCAACAATGACCAGAACAGAGTTAAAAGCTGAGTCCGTCGCAGGAATCTACAACATCATCCCCAACAAAACCCTCGCAGAATTAGTTGCCAAGAACATGCGTGAAATCGGACTCCCCAAATACAGCGACGAAGACCTGAAGTTCGCCGAAGAAATCAACAAATCAATCCCCCATGAAATGAAAGTAACATCATTAAAAAAATCCAAGCGTCCAGGATGGGAAAGACTAGTAGACAAACTAATTGACGACGAAATCCCCGACCCCTGGGGTGAAGGCGATGTCAGCCATGGAAGCACAGACGTATCCGACGTAAGTTGGCAAGCACCCACCGTAGAATTCGGCACAGCCACCTGGGTTCTGGGCACACCTGGGCATTCTTGGCAAAACGTGGCTCAAAGCAAAGTTGGACTCGGACACAAATCACTGATTTTTTCAGCAAAAGTAATGGCTTCCACAGCTTTAGACCTGCTAACCGACAAGAACCTTTTAAACAATGCATTGGAAGAATTCAAACAGAGAATAGGAGATAAAAAATACAAGGCGCCCATACCGCCCGACCTTAAGCCGCCCCTTGACGCTTGGAAGAAATAGCCTCTATACCTTTCCTTCAACCTTCCTTAGACACGATTGGTAGGTCAATAAAAGATGCGTGAACCTTGTTCCTTAAAACCGTGATTATTGGTGTCCCTTCTGCTGGAATACGTGCGAAGTTGTCCTTGTCATGTCCAGCGATTGCGATGCGTATCTGATGATTCTTTCTTATCAGCACAGACGTTGGCAACAGTCCAAAAGAGAGTTCAGCCACTTCACCAGGCGTTAGGGGCATAGCGTCTTTTCTCTTAAACGTGTGATAGGGCACCAGCAAGTTGTAAGGCGGAGCATCAGTCGAAACCCTACGGTGAATAGCTCGCAACTGACCTTCAGTAAGATTAGCTTTTACTGTAAGTATCTTTTTAGTTGAACCCCGTCTTTCTCGTAGGCAAGTCCTAGAAATCTGTATTCAACCCTGCTTTCTGATATAGTTCGCTTAATCACGCTTTGTAGGGCACCATCCTTATCATATTTTTTTAGCATCCGTCTAAGCGTGGGCTTTTTTATGTCGGCGAATTTGAGCAAGGAAAGAATGTCCACTCTGTCCTTGACTCCCTTTTCTGCCTGCCACCTTTGTTGGGCTGCCTGAGCTTTGAGCAAAAGCAACGCTTCTGGGGTTGCTACTTTGAAACGCTCGATTGAGGAATAGAGTTTCTTGTCGAACACGTCTACGCAGGGGACGACCAACTTGCTCATGAAGGGCGTGTAGATGTCGACTTCTACATCGTCTATCAAGGCTTCAAACTTCATTAAGCGAATGTTACGTTTCAATCCGTAGCCTTTTTGCTGCAACTCGTACTGAAGCATGTAAAAATTTTCTTGATCAATGCAGATGTCTATGTCTCGACTCTTCAGTTTTCTTGTCCACAGATAGACTCCCCAGCCTCCTATCAAAACAAAATTCGCTAACTCTCTCAACTCTCCAAGAACTAGCCACGATTTTTCTACAGCTTCATCTCGCCACATCTTCTATCGCCTTCACCAAAGGCTTAAGCTAGGATGCACTCTGGCAATGTCGCGGAGAAAGGGAGAAGCCTCAGGCCCGTTGATTGAGTATATGTCAACGTAAATCTGGGGGACACAAACGACGCCTTTCTCCGAAGATTGGATAAGGTGCTCATCATCAACAAACAATGCAAAGACGTTCGGGTTCACCTTACGAATCTTTTTCTTTCTAAAACTGAGCCACCAATTGAAATTTTCCTTGTCCGTCACATAAAAATACACGCGGTCGTAGTCAGCGGGTTTTCGTCCAGATAGCTTGAACCAAGCGGGAAAGGCAGTGACCAACGCATCCCTTGGAAGATTCTTTTCCACTTCAGTTATTGGATCAAGTCGGAACGACTGCCAAACATCTTTAAGCAAGTTGCGTTCTGCAGCCCACAGATTCATGAGTCTGGCAGGTGACAACACTCTAACACCTTTACGCGTAGCCTCAACCGCCATGGCAACCTCGAGCTTCTTCACTGTCTTATTAACCAAGCCGAGTGAAACCCCACATTTTAGCGCAATATTCTCTTGATGAATTAACGAAACCTGACAGAGGCTGCAAAGAAGCAGCTCACGGTAAATCCGCTCGAACTTCAACAGTTTCCCATTCGCTCCATTAATGAACTAGTTTCACTTATGTGAATGTCTAATATATAAGAATTTCACCAAAAAGCGAAAGAATCTTGGGTTCAGTTTAGGTTAATCGTGTTGACTGAGTGTGTGGTTTGTGGTAAAGAGGCTAGCCGGCTGGTCGAGTCTGGCTTTGAATACATCTGCGACGTGGAAAACGCCAAACTATTCCGAAAACGCAAGTAACACACCAGACGGGGAGTGTTCGTCCAAAAGAATGTTGTTGGCGCCGGGTGTGGGATTTGAACCCGTTGTTTTTTTCTGCACGTGTAAGAGAGCGATGGAAAAAGTTATATGCTTATATCCTTCTTATATCCTCTTATAAGTGGTTTATATGCCTGAAGAAGTGCTGACACTTGTTAAGATACCAATAACAGAAATTGAAAAGTCACTTAGAGCAAAACACATTCTTCCAAGGGCTCTTATTGACTTTCGAATAGATGGAGATACTCTGATTCTTTCTTTCAAAAATGAACAAGAGTCAAGAAAAGAAGGGACACTTTTTTCATCCTACAACGTTATCCGAAGAAAACGTCGAGCTCATCGAAGACGCAATCGAATGAAAACCAGAGGCTGGGAGAAGGTCGCGAGTTTTGTCAACTCCAGAGGGCAGTCCTGCACCATATACAAACCATTTGTGGACGCTCTTCGTACTCCAGGACTAGCACTTGAGGAACAGAAAGCACTTGTAACAAGAATTTTGAAATCAAATCGCAACAAACCGTCCACAACCTCAATCCAGTATTTCTTAGAAAACACGCTTGAATATCTGCGCAACCAACCTGCTCATGCAGAGGTTGCTCCATTTGAGAAGAGAGAGTGAGTGAAATGACCCTGTCTACGTTAAATGCAGGAAGAGCCCCGCTTGCAGACTTCAACAGATGGGTCGATTCCCTCATTGACAACTACAGAAGAGAAGTGTTCAGAAATGTACCTGTTGCGGAGGAGCGCGTCTGGATCTCCCACATAGTTCAAAAAGAGGCTATTCAAAACAGCGCAGATGCACTTGAGGAAGGAACTGATGATAAGTGGTCAGTGACCTTCGAAATGAGCGATGCGTTGCCACCACAGTATATTACAGTAACAGATCAGGGCACATGTGGGCTGACTGGAAGAGCACTCGTTCCGAAGGACGAGTTGGACCAATTGGAGAAGAAAGCCCCCCAGAAATATCAGCAGGAGCGATGGGCAAGATTCGAAGCCCTATCATTCCCAAATATTGATCCAGTTGGAAGAGGGTCTAAAGGTCAAGGGAAATGGGTGTTTATCGGAGCCTCAGATGAGAAAACAATTGTGTATGACACCCTTCGTAAAGATGGTGTATACAGAGTCGGAGGCTGGTTAGGAGAAAAACAGCTTATAGAGAAGCCTCCTGAGGAGCAGGCAGGTGAAGAGTTAATCAAAAAGGAATTCAGCCTTCTGCCGCTGAGGAAGGTAGGAGCAAGGATAATCATAACAAAACCGAGGAAAGAACTATGGGAGGGCTTCTTGCCATTCATAAACAGCCCAATAGCGCGATACATAGCAGAGACATGGTGGGAATCACTCAAAAATGGTGCACTGATTTATCTGAAGTGGAAAGGAGAAACAATCCAAGTTGAGACCCCAACTTTTTACCGTGATGAATTCATCAAGGAAAACACGGAAGAGATGTGGGTCGTAAATGATTGTCCTTTGAATTGGTCAAAGAATCAGAAAGCGAGAATCAACGAACTAGTGATTATTCGTTCTAAGAAAAGAGTTCCCGAAGGCTTCCGAGGAATTGCCATTCAGAGAAGTGGAATGAAAATACGCGGTTTTGACGTACAGACAGAGAACCCAGAAATTACTAAAGAGATTTCCGAATACATTTATGGCTGGATTAGTTTCAATGAGGCAGGCGAAAGAGAGCTGAGGATTTTGGAAGATACAACCCACTACGACTTCAGCTCTTCTTTAGGGACATTTGGGATTCACGTCTTTGGAAAGAATGGATGGCTGGTTCAAGAGATAAGAAAATTCGCAGAACAAAAGCTGGGATTGGGTTCTCTCGAGAAACTCAGAAGCGAACGTTTGGACATTTTAGCTGTGAATAAGCTTAACAAGTTTGCAAATAAGCACAACCTCGGAGAATCTGGCAGGCAGATTGTACCTAAGGAAAAAAAGCCGAAGCCGCCAAAACCTGAGAAAGAAATCCGCATCAAAATGCCAAAACCCTTGTTTCCTCATGAAGAAACTCGGAGAGTCGAATTTGGAGAATCAGTTGCAGAAATTAAAGTTGCGGTGGTAAATGATACAAAGGCTTTGAGGAAAGTCAGGCTGACTTTAGCGCTCAAAACTGCTTCCCCAAAAATACCTGAAAGGATCTTGAGGCAATTTATTGCCAAGGAATTGTCTATCGACGCTGAGAGTGAAACCGAAGTCTTTGGTTCGTTTAAAGTCACGTTTGATAAAGATAAATTTGATGATGGAACCTATGCACTAGAAGCAGAGATTGTCCTTCTTGAGGGAGATATTTCGGATGAGAAGTTTGGAAAGGGAATTCTATTGGATGAAGAACGAGAACTTATCTACTTGAACGTGGACCCGCCAACAGGCAAAGGGCTTTTTGAATTTATCGATAGAATTGAATTCAAAGAGGAAAATACTCTTCAATATAGAACGAAAGAGAAAGATGGCAGGTTTAGAATTCAAGTTAATACTCTTCATCCAACGTACAAGCACGCTGAAGAAATAGATGACTTCCTGTCCATTCATAAACACAAAGTGAAAGCCAACTTGCCAAATCCGTTGTTGGATTATGAAATAGGCGTTGGCGCTGAAGCCATAGCTCATTATGATTTGAGAAAAGAAGCTGCGCTGATAGGCAACGACAAAGATAGAGAAAAATTCGTGGCTCAAAGAGGCGAAGATAAGAAAGAATTCTTCATAGAAGTCATGAATAGAGTGAGTCGAATAGCACAAGAAATTCGCCATGAAGTCTTTTGATAAAGTGGTGCTTGAGTTGGCTGTGGTATGGAAGACTCCTCAAGGTGAAAAAATATACAAAACGCCCAGCGGATGGCCTCTAACAAAAAAAGCAAGAGAACAAGCAGATGAATTTGACAAAATCCTTAATCGAAAAGTAAGAAGACTGATGAGACAACTGCGAAAGGAAGGCTATTTTAAGATGAAACCTGGGTTGCCGAAATACCATCGTCTTGGAAGATCTCTTCAATTTGTTAAGGATTTGAAGTTGCGCTTAAAGTGCGACCCAGATCTGGAGAACATTTGGCGGGCTTTTTACGATTACGCACCAAGATTGGCGCAAAGAAAGTTGCCGAAATCTGAAGAAAGAACGGTAGGTAAGAGAAATTTCTTTCTAATGTGTTATCGACTCGGGCAACTCTCGGAGGAGACTGTGGAAAGAATGGGCAACTGGAGCAATTGGGAAGATATCTACATGGTATTCGCAGGAAATCCTCAACTGTGGAAGGATTGGGAAAGACTCCTTAGCTGGATATTGAAAAATTCTGAAAGCGATGGAAAAATTGAAAGAGAAAAACTCAGACGGACGCTTAAATCTTTTAGAAAGCTGATGGGAAAGAGATCCAAAATAAAAAGAGACACAACGGTACTGACCGATGAGGAACTGTCTGCACTGCTGGATTCTGCAACAAAAAAAAGCGCACAATCTAATAATTAGCTGTTATCTGTTTGGCGCCGGGTGTGGGATTTGAACCTTCGTTGATTTGGCAATTTTCGGTTTTTGTGTTTTCTTTTTCGGTCCCACACCCGCCGCCAACATCTTCTGAGTTTTGAGTCATGTTTTTCACCTCTGTTTTCCCGGACATTGTTTACGGGTTTGTTTGCTGCCTTCTCTTGGTCGTTGGGCTTTTGGCAGCCAGCCCATTGAAACCAAGCAATAGTTAGAAAAAAGAGGGTTATTTCGCTGTTTTGTGCTTTCCTTAAGCTTCCGTTACCGTTACCTTTTCGACTTTCTTTTGCCATGGAATTCTCGGCGGGTCAGTTGTAAGCTCTGCTGTTATTTCTTTCTCAATTTGTTGGTTTGATTTTTCTTTGCTTTCGTCGACGAGCTGGATCACTATGACGGCTTTTCTGTTCATTGTATTCCTTTCTCCTCTGTGGGTTTTGTGACGAGGAGTCCTTCTGGCGTCTGTTTTAGCAAGACTTTGTCGGGTTTTTGGAAGCCGAGGGCTGCGAGGATTTCTTTGCTGAGATAGAGGAAGCCGTATTTGCTGATTGAAGCTTCTGCGGGAAACGCTTGTTTGATTTCTTCGGGTTTGGTCGTCTTTTTCACGCTCCTGGGCCTTAGCCCTAACTGGGCTGGGACCAGAAAAAAGGGAGGGTTGGAGGCTTGCGCCTCTCAGGATTCCTACGTCTGCATTTCGGTGCCACTGACCTACTTTGCCCGTTGTTCCCATACCCTTGGGCGCCTAAGCATGCTTAGGAAAATCTTAGACTATCAGTAATCCCTTCGTATCCTCATTAGGGTTTGTTGCCGAGCTGGACGTAACTTTCCGCTCTTTTCGTCATCACGGGTTTACGTCATGGGTCGGTGGGTCGCTTGGCGATTAGCCGGATGCCGTGGGCGACCGAATATATAGATCGCAGACTTGTTTGTGCGGACCCTTTTTCACTCCGACCCGTGGTTTGGTGTTCATCGTCAGGTTCCGCCAACCCGCCGCTGACTTTTAGCTTACGGGTTTAGAATCCGCCTAACCCTTCACGCCTATGGCGTACTGGGCTCTGGTTTTTTCTAAACCGCTGGGCTAAAAATCATCAACCTTTAACTTAGCGCACATAAAGTAACGAAGAGAAATAGTTTGTAAAACAAGCTGATTTCTAAGAAAGGGTTGTTTTTCAGCTTCTGATTAACTATTGGCAATTTTTGGATTTCACGCTTCGGCGTGAAGATTCTGCGTTAGGGGTTTGGAAATTCGGCTGGACGCTGAGCAAAATATTATAAAGCAAAATTCCTGCGAGTCGCCATGGCTTATATAGTTTCCAAAATCAGTTTTCAGCAACATGGACAGTGCGCATTTTTCACATAGAGGTTTGAAAGTCATGTAGGATTGTGGCGGTTGGAGTTTCACATGGAAGCTTGAAAAAAGAATGTTGCTTTATATAGTATAGAAAACTCCGCAATTTCCAATCAACATTGTTTTTAAAGCTATTAGACTTCAGACTTGCTGAATGAATTTGGAATCTGCTTTTTTGGTTCATAACTTATTTTAGCAATACGAAAATATGTTGGTCAATGAGGTCATGGTGCCTTGGAAGCCGTAAGTGTGCATAAAGGAACTGTTGGAATAGAAAGGGTGGCAACGGGTATAAAGGGTCTTGATGAAATGCTTGGCGGAGGCTTGCCGATGGGTCGTTGTATACTGGTTTGTGGTGGACCCGGGTCTGGAAAGAGTACTTTTGGAGTTCAATTCTTGTTTATGAGTGCAACACACCATAATGAGACGGGTTTGTATGTATCTCTTGGTGAAAGTCCAGCCCGACTTAAAGAGAATATGATGGGGTTTGGCTGGGAAATTGAAAAGCTGGAAAAGAACAAAAGACTTTCAATCGTAGACGCTTCACCAATCCGAACCATTCAGGCAAAAGTTAAGATTGGCGATTTCAACTTTGGAAAACGCGATTTAACTGCTCTAAGTATCGGAGCTATTATAAAGACAAAGGCTCAAGAGATAGAAGCAAAGCGCATCGTCATAGATCCGATTACAAGTTTGATCCTTCAGTATCCAGAGGTTTCTGAAAGGCGGAATGCAATACTGGACTTATTGGAGCTTGTAACGAACCTGGGCGCTACTACTTTGCTAATGACTGAACTTCGGGCAACAGCTTTGGAGAGAGAAATACAAGCGGAAGAGTTTTTGTCTGAGGGAGTAATTGTTTTCCATGCCTTCTCAAAAGATGGAAAAATTGTCCGAGCCATTCAGATTGAAAAGATGCGAGGCATTCCCCATGACCACGAACTTCGACCCTACAAAATATTAGGTAACGGCATCGAAGTCTTTTCAAAGGAGAACATCTTTAAGTCATAGATATATAGCACATGCATCTTGGGCTATGAAAATAAAACTACCTTGAAGGATTCTGTCGCAATTTATTTTTTGACTGACCTTTTTGGAATGAAAAACGGATACCATTAGGTGACTTGATATTGAATGATGTACAAGTATCATGAAATCTGCGCCCACGCATTTTTCTAATGCACATTTTTCTCACAGTGCTACCTTTTTCTTTGTAAACTTCCAACTCGATGATAGAATCAACAATTTCCTCTAACCTGCGCATAAGGTCTGGTGGGACTGTTCCTTTCCCAACAGTGAAGAAGAAGACGCCGTTGTTTCCTTTTATTCTTGCGCTTCGATCTTCCAGGAATTTAATCACTTCTGCTGGTTCAATGTGCGTGAAGAGAGATGCTGTGGAGTCAAGAAATACGTTGACTGATTTCTCCTTCATGTCTTCGAGGGCTACAGATATTGCAATTCCTAAATCAGACAGCGAGAATGGGTCTTCAAGTTTGAGTTTTTCTTGACTGGCCGCGTTTGCTATGGATGAATAAGCGTCGATGAACTTGAAAGTTCCTTCTTGCTCGTAAGTAGAAGTGTCCCAATTGAAGCCCTTAATGTTTTTCCGAATTTCATCCGGAAAACAGTCGTAAGAAATGTAAACGCATGCTTTTGCTTGGGTAAGACATGTATAAGCCAATTGTTGACATAAGGTGCTTTTTCCAGAGTTTGCCTCTCCGATGATCATTACTGAGTAAGAATCTGGAACCCCACCATTAGTCATCTCATTAAAGTATTCAAAACCAACTTCCTTAGATCCGGCACGATGCCTTTTCCATACAGCACCTGCAATTAACAAACCCAAAACTCCAAGGCTCAACGGTATAACGTATGAAAATATGGGCGGCCAATCAAAGGGTCGCGAGATAGTTTGGCCTCTGACTTTGACAGTTCCGTAAGTGTGCGCGTTATCATTGATGTCGGTTTCTCCTGGAATAGAAGGAATTTCAGCTTTTATCACATAATTGGCATCGTACGTCAACCCTGTGGTGTTCCAACCAAAAATTAGGGTTGTTTTTGCGTTTGGAGCCAAACCAGAAACGGCTTTTGTTCCGATTATGGTCTCATTATAATATAGGGTGACATTAAAGGTCTCTGAGACTGTTCCTTCATTTTTAACAACGACAGCCACATTGATTACTTGCCCGACATATATTTCGGTTGCAGCAGGAGCAATGCTAATTATAGCAACATCACGTATGTGGACTGTTACAATACTTGATGCAGTGTCAAAATAGCCATTGTTGTCAGTCACATTCAGAGTGACAGTGTATGTTCCATTATTCGAGTATGCATGAGTTATTATGGAATTAGTTACGGTTGTGATGTTGCCGTCGCCGAAGTTCCATTTGTAGCTTATTATATTGCCATCTGGGTCATTGCTGGCTGAAGCGTCAAATGTAATCGTCTGCCCAAGAAAGGGTGTTGAAGGTAAGTAGGTGAAGGAAGCAACAGGACCCTGAAGAGTCTTAAGCGAAAGTACGCCTGTTTCATTCCAATTATTTGATGTATCGTTTGCCCAAACTCTCCACTGAACGATTATACCAGCAGTGGTGTTCAGTATTTTAGTTACGTTGCTCCAGTTGATGTTTCCACTTAATGGTGTCCATGTGTCGTTCTTCCATGTTCCAGTGTTGTTCGTTCCAAAAATGAAGCCACTTAGACCGACATTATCAGTCCATTTTACATAGAAGGTTGTTGGTTGCCCAGGAGCGGTGCTGTTTGTTCCTTGGTTCGACCAAATGGGTCGGTTGACATCTCCTGTAACTTCGAGTTTAATCAGGTCGGCTTTGAAGTCAAATTGTGTGGAGGTTGATTTAACTCCTTTGGCCCTAATTTTCCAATTACCTAAACTGTCACGGAAATGTGTTGGATTGGTTATTATGGTCTGGCTTTTTGTTTCGTCGGTGTTTGGTGTAGCAGTTGACATGTAAGACATATAGCCGTTTCCTGTTGACGGATAGCTCCCAAGCGTGTAATTATAGAGTTGCAGTGTAACGGCTACGTTGGCGGTTGTCCATGCGCTATCGACAGCCCAAACGAGCTGAGACCAATAATTCGTGTCTGAGATACCAGTAAACTCGACTTCCATTGTGTATTCGCTTGGAAGCACAACGCCAGTTGTTCTTGTTTGGTCAGCTGTGCTTAGAGCACCGTCATCTATTCTGAGATACGCCGTTACACCAGATACCGGAATTGTGACGTCAACATAGTAATCTATTTCAAGGTAGTCAGATTCATCGACAACAGTATAAGCTGACCAGGCATAGGTTCCTGAAAGCGTTTGCGCGGTGGTTGATAATGTGCCCGAGTTTGCCGTATTTGTAGCTATTGACTGTCTTATGGTGCCGTTTGACTGTCGAATCAAAATATCGATATCGGCGTGAGCTGAAGGAGATATGGCGTATGTGACTTTCACGGGAATCCAGTCAAGGTAAACCCCATCCATTAACACACCGGTTTGGATAGCTCTTGCTCTTGTAAGAAAATTCGCATTTGAAAGTTTTTCAGCAGTCCAGCTTGTCGCGGTTGTGAAATCAATCCATGTGACCATGTTCGGGTCCGTGGCTCCCAGAGAAGATGAGACATATTCCGTAGCCCAATTGACTCCATTGTTCCAAGATACGCTAACTCCAATTTTCTCGTCAGTATCTGTGTACGCCTCGTAACCTACCTCAACTTTCACTATATTAGCTGAAGGAGATATGCTGAACCCATAGTTCCCATATTGCTGAAATGCATTTGAAACATCCGAATCTGCATACGTATCGTCTGATACATATGCTTCCGTTGGGTTACTCCATGTGCCTAAAGGAGAAGATGATGGAGAATTTGTCGAGACGGTTTCAGGCACGCTCGAATGCCAAGCTCTATAATAATCAGTCCACGAACCTGCAGGAATAAATTTTACACCAGTGAGTGGGTAGACCGTCTTTCCCCAAAGCTGTCTCCCAGCCGAGGACAGAGATGCGGATAAGCTGGTTCCTGACGCCTCTGCACCCTCTGTTTTTAGGAGATAGTAGCTTGTGCCAGCTATTGTGGTTGCTTCTTGATGGACATAAAGTGTTTGTGCTGATGTTTGACTCGCATAGCTCCGAAAAGTCATGTAGACGCTATTGTCAGACTGTAAGTCAATCGGTTCACCCGAAACGTAAGCAGTTGCGCCAAGAAGATTGTAACCTGTTGGATAGTATGTGCCTACGGGTTGTGAGACAACAGCGTTTATTTGGAGTAGTAAATGAACTATAGGAACGATTAATACAACTACAGAGAATGCCCCTTTTTTCCTCAGCATTTTAGTTATTTCCACTCTAACAGCATTTAACCATCATTTCATCCCTTAGCTCGTCTCTCCTTTTGAAAAAGCATTATGAAGATTGAATCACTATTCAAAATTCTATAAATGGTGGAAGTTAGAGCTCAAGATAGACGATACATCATATAATATATGGCGGACACCCAGAAAAAACAAGACCTGCCCTTTTCTTCCAGAGGGAAAAGCGAAAGAGTCTTCAAATCTTTGGAGTGAATTTGTGTGTGCTGCTTAGAGTCTCTTCTCTCTCTTCTGTCTCTCCGTCACCATGGTCTCTATGTCAGCCTCTCTGTTCTTGCTCGCTGAGCCTATAGGACTCACACACAAATCATCTTTGGAACCCTCTAACACTTCACTCTTCTCGGAATCAAATAGCGCCTTTTCTTTCAAGTGATAGGGTAATGGAACTTCCTTATGATTCAAGATCAGGAACGGTACTACTCCGCGGTATTCAAACCTCATATATCCAAGTTTTTGGCATACACCGTGCTTTTCCGGGAGAGTTCGCTTGGCTGAGTACTCCTTGAATATTCTTGTGTTGGTTTTGAGGTATCGTATGGTTAAGTCTGTTTTGGGGTTCTCATCTGGAGCAAGGATTTTTCTGGGTCGCCCGATATATTGTGTTGTGGTTCTATCGTCGAGTCCTATGAAGTCGGCTTTCTCCACCACAAATTTACGAATGATTTCGTAAGGCGCCTCTAAAACAAACCCATTCTGATAAAGCAACTCCATAAGGAGCGCCGACCGTTTCCTCGTGGGCATCAAATCTCGCAGGTGGCGACGAACCTTTGGCTCCGTCGTGAAAACGCGAGAATAACCTTTATCTGTCGTCTTCAGCGTGATAGATTTGGGGGCTGGCGCTTCGGCGTCAGTCATCTATTTGTCAACCTCTTGCCCCCTCACCTTTTCGCCTCGTTTTTCACACGTAACTTAGCCAGTTGCTACATTTTGGGCAGCGCTTAGGGTTGCTTGTACGTGGCGTCCATTGGTAGCCACATTTGTTACATTTTAGACGTGGCAGCTCCATTTTTTTAACACCTACATGATGTGAAAATTAATTCGATAGAAGGTAGCATGCTATCTTGCGGTGAGTTGAAGACGTTTAGTCAACGCGTTTACAAGACGAACATCGATTTCCGAAAGGCAGAGTTAATTTTGACCCGAAATCTATTGCCTACTAACAGTAGCAAAGTGGAAGACGGTCGACAAGCTTCATTCTTCGAGTTAATGGACAGATTAACAGCGTTGAAGTGCGCTTGGGTAAACCAGAAAGGGCACCTAAACTTAAGGTTTGGAATCCTCTCTGACATTCCAGTACAGCTCACAAGGAATGGCTATCTGATAATAAAAGGAGGTTCCCTTTTTGATGATGCTAAAGTTTTGATGGGTCTCGCTTATTTGCTACACGAGGTTGCCATTGATATGGGTTCATGTCCTCAACGACTTGTCTTCGATGAATCTCGACCATTTGAGCATATGTTGGTGCGTTACTTTCCCGGTTGTAAAGAGATGTCAGCGTTGGCTCGTTTGCCCTTTCAAGCGCTTGCTAAGGGAAAGCTACCACAAGAAGGCATTGGTATGTTTGAAGGTCTTAAGAATCTGGCAGATTGGCTTAGAGCAAATATACCAAAATTTTCACCAAACATCGGGAGAGACGATGTGGAAAGGATAATTCAACAGTTTCTCGTTAGATATGCAATCGCCCAACTTCAGGTTCCTGTTGATCTTCAGTCACCAGTGATACCCGGCGATGAGTTGTTTGTGGATAAACTTCGCAAGAACGGCTCAATATCTGTAGAGGAAACGCGATTTCATGTTCACCGATTTATCCACCTGACACTTTTAGAGTCGCTCTTTTACTCTCTGAAAAAGGGACAACTGGTTACTTAGATTCTGGCTGGATGTTAAAGGACTTGATGTTTATGCGGAGTAATCTCGTGGATGCCAAGCGTAGCATGCCGCATCGAAAAGATGGATCCAGCCCTTCTCCCTTTTGCAGTAGAATTTTTGCTTTTGCAACCAGTTTAGTAACGCCAAAACTTCGAATAAATTGTCGTCTATGCTTATGTCTTCGGTCGTTTTGCACTGTGTAGTGAGTCCTTGCATAATTCGCTGAAGCTTTAGTTTGAAATCCAGGCTTCCAACTAAGCCGAGATTCAGGCGTACATGCATGCAGGTTCCACAAACTTTGTTCGGGTCCTGCAAAAGTTTTGATGTCAACTTAACTGAAGACTCCCTCCAAAAGGGGTCTGAAGATATTACGCCGGCATGAAAGATTGGCAGAAACTTCGTTCAAATGTTGTTGTTGCAAATTTTCGGTTAACAACAACATTTAAGCTGTCCAGGAGGCGTGGTTTAAATGTCGTCGGAGTGGTGATTTTTTCTCCGCCGACATTTGAAATCCTGCCGGTCTTTCAGCGAAATAATTGCTGTATTGTACGTGGTACCTCGACGTTGAACGCTGGAAGCTGCTTTTCCGGGTCTAAGTTTGTTTTTTTGAACCTCGTTGCAGACAGTGTTATATTTGACTTCAGGCTTTCCACAGCTTTTCCACTTCTAACAGTCAACTTCAATATTTGTTGTTGGTCGCGTTGCCGCAGAAACTTGTCTGACCCTAA